>ENA-OSEO01002093-OSEO01002093.1-sediment-metagenome-genome-assembly--contig:-NODE-2093-length-30620-cov-3.298988_pt1 | contig 30620 bp, 30 predicted proteins | sample MGYA00237883_ERZ534232 | MGnify/ENA metagenome assembly ERZ534232 | reverse complement strand
GGTCTATGATCGATTCCCGGAGGTTCCCGGGGATCCCGGATAGTTCGCAGCGGTTTGAAACCGTGATTTTCATCGGGCAACCCCCAGCTCGCGCATGGCGTATTCCAGGATCAAAACCGCATCGGCTTCGTTATCGTCACCCGGATCCCAGCCCCTGCGCCTGGCTGCCTCGATCATTTCCGGCTTACCGGCCCGGCCGCTGCCGGTCGCGAATTTTTTCAAGGTAGCGGTATGTACGCTCATGAGTTCGGCGCCGTGCTCCGCTGCGAAGGCCTGCGCCTCTGCCACGAGCCCCAGCGCGCAAGAGGTGGCCGCCCCGCCCCGGTGATGCGCTTCTTCATATGTGATGAGGTCGATCTTGCCTCCGAGAAGGGAAAGCATTTCGGAAAGCCATGCCCGGCATCGGAGGTACCGCATCCCCGGGGACTCCCCGCGCTTTACCGGAAATTCGATTGTTCCGGATCGGTTGCCGTGGGCATTGGTAGCCCATCCGGTTTTGGTGGCAAGATCAAGAGACAGAATTTTCATAGCCTTACCCCTTACGCAAAATGAAGATTCCGATCGATCCAGTTATCCAACTCCCTGAGGTCAAACCACATCTTTCCCTTGCCTTCCTGGATGACGCGCAGCTCGCGCCGGTAGACCATTTCACGGAGAGAGTCGGTCCCCCGTCCCAGGTATGAAGCGGCATCTTTGAGGCTGAGAAGTCGCGGGCGCACTGGATTGTAGATGCAGTTGCCTGTGTTTTTCACTTGTATTTTCTCAGCCTTAGAAGCCAACTGTAACTCCGCTGTAACTGTTCGAGCTACCTATTCTTAAACTGCATGCCTGGTTTCCAGGTTGTGAAAACTGGTCGTTTTGTCCCGCCAAACGAGCTTGACCATTCCTGTCGGCCCATTGCGCTGCTTTGCGATATTGATTTCCGCAATCCCTTTATTGGGATTGTTTTCGTCCACGTTATAGACCTCATCTCTGTAGAGAAAAGCAATAATATCAGAATCTTGCTCGATATTTCCGGAGTCCCGAAGGTCGGACATCCGCGGCCGCTTGTCCCAGTTTGCCCGGTCCTCAAGTTTGCGGTTGAGTTGGGAAAGCAAGACAACCGGGATGTTCATTTCCTTGGCCCCCGCCTTCAACTCGCCGGTGATCGATCCGATTTCCCGGTCTCGGTTTGCGGATTTATCACCACGGACAAGCTGCAGGTGGTCGATGAAGGCAATCCGAATACCATGAGACTTCTTCATCTTCCGGATCCGCCGGCGGATCTCCGTATGTTGAAGGGCTGCGGTATCGTCGATGAAGATCGGCCAGTCTTGTATTTCGGATTCGGCTTCAACGATCGCCTGCCAGTCTCGTTGATCGAATTTTCCGGATCGGAACTTCTGAAGGTTGACCCCCGATTCAATGGCAACCTGCCGGTCGAAAAGTTGTTGCCTTGACATTTCCAAGGAAAAAATCGCAACGGGGATGCCCGCCTTGCCGATATTGCCGGCCATGTTCAGCATGAGCGCAGTCTTCCCCATGCTGGGGCGTGCTGCCAGAACGATCAAATCCGAATCCTGGAAACCGCATGTCAGCAAATCGAGCGTGAAAAAGCCCGAGGGGATCCCCGTGAGTGCATCCTTTCTGTTCGAAAGAGCCTCGTATCTGTCGCAGGCATCGAGGGCAAGGTCCCGGTAAGAGACCGCGTTTTCCTGGCCGTTCTGGTAATCGATGCTGAGGATCCGCTTTTGTGCCTCGTCAATCACTGCGGCCGGGTCGGCCTGGCGATCGTAACACTGGTTTGCGATCTCGTTCATCTGGTGGAGAAGGGTCCGGAGAATCGCCTTTCCCTTGATCTTTTCGGCATAGTGCCGGACGTTCGAAGCAACCGGATTCGTATCAACGAGTTGGTATAGATAAGCGGCGCCACCGACCTCCTCAAGGTGGCCAGCATCCTTCAGGGCCGATGCAACCGAAGGGAGGTCCGGCTTGACCTTTTTGGCTGCAAGATCCCGGATAGCAGAGAAAATCTTTTGATTGGCTGTTCGGTAAAAATCCTCGGATTTCAGGATTTCAACCGCTTCCTCGGAGTCCCACAGCAAACAGGAGGTTAGGATGGATTCTTCGAGCTCGAGCGCCTGGGGTGGGAGCCGGTCAATTTTCATAAAGCTCTCCGACGTTCTCCGGTGTAATTTCTCGGAGCTTCGGCCCGGATAGCGGCGGATCCGGCGCCGGTTTCTGATTTCGGATGATCCCGAGAAGATACCTTTCGTTTTTCCCCTGGCCGGCATAATCCTTTTCAAGGTAGATCCTGATTGCCGCCTGAACCTGCTCGGCTGGGTATTGGTCCCATTTCTGGAGCTGAGAAAACAGGATGGAATCGGCAACCTTGCCAGATTTCCGGGTTGAAGCGATAGCGGCAAAAACTTTGTCAATTAGAGCCTGATCGTATCGGTTTTTGAGAAAAGAAATTTCTTCGAGGGTTTCTTTCTTATGTTTAATACATTCTTGTTTGTGCTCATCTGTTGCTCGCCTGTTGCTCACTTGATGATCATTTTCTTGATACAGATCCCAATTAAGTATTGTAATTATTGAATATTTGTTATAAGTTTTGATGCTCAGAATTTGCATGTATTGAAGAGTTTGAAGCCAACGAATAAGCGAGTACGCGGTGGGCGTGGCTTTGCGGCTGTAATTTTTCTTTAAATGCGCCTGGTGATAATCCTCATGCAGGGAATAACGGCCGGTTATAAACTGCCCCGGCTGAAGCATGATAGGCTTTAGAATCCCCTGAATCGTTACTTCGGTTTCTTTATGACAGGCTTTCATCAGGCAAAGGCAAAAGAGCTTCCACATTCCCTCATGGGCGAAAATTGCAGAGTCGACGCTTTTTCTCCACAATTTTGCATAACCCCGATTCATAGGGCATACTCCCGGAGGTCTTTGAATCGCTCAACCATCAACTTAGCAAGCTGCCGTTCATCGGTTACAACCTGACCCCCATCGCCTGCCAGCTCTGCCAGTAATAGAAACAGGTTTGCGGCCGCAGGATCCCGGCGAAAAATCTTTTCATATTGTTTCCGGAATTTTCTGTTCGGTTTAAATTTCATGCCGCCGCTGCTTCAGCCGCCTGAATTCTTTCCGCTCGTCTGCCGAGCGAGGTTTTCCGGGCTCGAGACCAAGGATCCGCTTCCTTTTCGAAAACCTCTTGCAGGTCGATTGCCTCAAGTCCTAGGATTATCATTTCTTCATATTTCTTAACATTAAATAAATATGTTAACGAGTTTGATAAAAATTTTTCCTACCTTCTAACCATATGGGCCAAATCGGAGACCGCTTGCTTTATCCTCTCGGCTTCATCTTTCAGCCATGCAGCGCCATATTCTTTTTGAGCATCTGGATTCGTCAAGATATTGATGCCATTATTAATGTAGTGGACCAATAAATCGACCATAAAGGGCTGTTTGACCCAATTTTTTACATCCTTATCCTTTGTAACGAAAAGCAGTTTGTGAAGGAAAAGAAACAAAAAGGGAAAGCCAGGGATATTGTTCTCCAATTCTCCTTTGATGTCATCAAGGAAAGTCGTAAACACATGCTCATTTAATTTCAGCAAGATTCGAATCAGCTCCTGAGCCATTTCTTTTTCATCTGAACAGGCGATCCGCTCTTTTTCATCATCCAAAATAATGATTTTTTTGATATCCGGGTTCTTTCTCAGCTCCAGGTCAAGGGCCTCGTTATACTCGGACTTTAAAATGAGCATGACTCCATCCCTCATCACTCCATATGGGGATCCGTAATTCTTTCCCTCGGAAGTCTCGATTTCAATCGGGGTGGAGTTTTTTATGGAATCAATTTCCTGTTGGTACATCAGCTGGCGGATCATTTCTGAAAGCTTTTGCCCCAGGATCTTGCAGTATTTTTCAACGGCCTCCTTGAATTCCTTCTGGGTTCTCCAAACACGCAGGACCCCCTCCGATACGTCTATCATCTCCCCTAATTTTTTCAGGCTCAAAACCTGCGGATGGAGCGCCATCAGCAAAGCTGCGTGCAGTTTCGTCTTTGACATTCCGATCGGCTCCCCACGGGGCGTGCCCTCCCGGGTGGGCTCCTCGTAATCCGTCAGCACCTGATCGGCAAAAGTTTTGACGAAATCGAATGCAAGCTCTGCGCTTTTGAGATGGTATTGTTTCCAGTGGTCAGTCTTCATGGAGGCCCTCCATAGGCATTCAATTAATTAACAGTATTTCATCAAGTTAATAAAGTCAAGCGAAAAAAATATCGACTCGATCCGGCCAAAAAGAAGGGGGGCTCCGAAGAGCCCCCAACTCACAAAAATGCTCTTGTCAGGAGGCGCCCAATTATGTATTGAAACCCTTATGGAATTGTTTTATCCCAGATTGCACACAATTGCCTATACAAACAGCCTATTCCGGCTGTATAATCAAGCCAAGGCAAGAGACTGTTCGAAGTTAATTTTTGATCTGACGAGCACAGAATTCATTACCCCGATGGGGATAATTCTTCTGGCCGGAACGATTTCGGAATGTTTACAAAGTGGCATGAGGGTTGGGTATAGATCTCCCAAAAAAATTGGCACAAGAAAATTTCTGGCCGGAATAGGGTTCAACGACTTCTTTAATCTGCAGGACCTGAACCATAAAATAGAGAGCCCCAATGTACAGCTAAGAAGGTTGGACAGTATTGATTATCTGCTTACAGACCAGATTATTTATGTTTTCGGCAATTCCATCAACATGACTGATGGAGTTAAGGGCTCGCTGAAATTAGCTCTTAATGAGTTGATGAGCAACGCTTTTGATCATAGCGAGTCTAAAAGAGGGTGCTATGTATGCGCTCAATCCTATCCGCAGGCTAAAAGCATACGGCTTTGCATTGCCGACTTTGGTATTGGAATTCTGAGGGCTCTCAGGAAGTCCCCTTCTTTTGGCTACTTGCAAGCTGATGCTGATGGCATTATCCTTGCTGTGCAAGAGGGTGTGACCAGTAGGGAAGGCATGGGCTATGCAGGATATGGTTTGAGCCACATAAATAGGTTCGAGAAGGTCAATCAGGGGCGATTATGCATCATTTCCGGGAATGGCAAAGTCGTATGGGACTACAAAAATCAAAAATACAGGCCCTTGCGCCAAACAATGCATTTCCCTTTCGATGGAACAATAATTAATTTAGAAATAAATTCAGATAAAAAGGGGCTTTATTTCCTTAAATCTGAAGAAAGTTCATTGTTTTAGGGATTAGCTATGAAAATCAATATACAGAAAATATGCGGCAAGAAGACAGTCACAAGAGATGATGGCGAGAAAATACACGATATCATTGTAAAAGAATGGGATCATAGCCCAACATTTATTATCAATTTCGATAACATTCTTGTGGCTTCTGTATCATTTATAGACGAGGCTTTCGGAAAATTGGCGTTGGAACACAACAAAGATGCACTCAGACAAAAGCTGAAATTCGAGAAAATGGTTGATTATGACCGGGCTTTGCTGAATGATATTATGTTTTCCCGGTTCCGCCAAAAAGAACTCGGCCAAAATGGCAATTCCTTCAATGGGAAAATGTAAATTGGCATTACCGTCTAAACAAAATAGGAGGTTCCAGCAGAGCCCCTGCCGGAAAAAATGCACCCGAACTGTTGCCCGCGCCGCCGATTTTGTCTCCGAATTTCAGTGTAACGAAATTGTAACGGCAGAGACCCAAAACAACCCCGAAAGACCCGAAGTAATCCCAAGCTGAAAAAAGGTCCAAGTTCAAAATAAAACGGGAAAAACCTTTACTTTCAAGGTTTTCCCCGCGTTACCGTTTTTGCCTTCCTAATCCATGTGCCGCAGGTCCGATTCCTGCCGGGGGCACCACCAATTTCGACAACTTGCCGACCCCGGTTCGACCCGCACAACGTTTCGACACCCGGTGTCTTCAGATCTAAAGCGGCAACACCGCCTTGATCTCATCGGCGATCCGCCGCGCGGCGGCTTTGGGATCCGCGGCATCCCGGATGGGGCGTCCGATCACAAGATAGTCCGAACCGCTCCGGATCGCCTGGGCGGGGGTGGCGATCCGCTGCTGATCATCGATTGCCGTCGCTTCCCAGGAAGGCCGGATTCCAGGGGTTAGGGCGATGAAATCCTTTCCGAATCGTTCTTTTATCAGCCCCGCCTCCCGGCCCGAACAGACCACCCCGGCAAAACCGGCTGTCTTTGCCATGCCCGCCCGCTTCAAAACCAGCGGGGTCACATCGTCTGCAACGCCCATGGCAAAACCCGCCGATCGGATATCTTCCGCAGACACGCTGGTCAGCAGGGTGACCCCCAGCAGGCCGACCCGTCCGCCGGCGGTTAAAGCCGCGGCCTCCAGCATCCGTATGGATTCCCCGCAGTGGACCGTTGTAAAGGAAACGTCAAGGGCCGCAATCCGGGCCACCGCCCGGGAAACCGTTTCAGGGATATCGTGAAGCTTGAGGTCCAGAAAAACCCTTGCTCCGCCTTGGCCATGGATCATCCGAACCACATCGGGACCCGCCTGGATAAAAAGCTCCAACCCGACCTTGAACATCCCGACACAGTCGGACAGCAGTCGAATGTAATGCCCGGCGGCCTCCAGGCTCGGCACATCCAGCGGAAAGACGATGTAATCCTTCGGGGATTTCATTGGGCTTGTTCCCTGTCTTGGTACTGCTGCTGGATCCAGGACCGGTATTGGCCGCTTTGCACCCGCCGAACCCAGTCGGGGCAATCCAGGTACCAGCGGATGGTCTTTTCGAGCCCGGTTTCGAAGGACTCCTGCGGGGTCCAGCCCAATTCGGCTTCCAGTTTCCCGGAATCGATGGCATACCGGCGATCATGCCCGGGGCGGTCCTTGACAAACGCAATCAACTCCCGCCGGGATTTCCGGTTCGGATCCGGATCGATCCGGTCCATCAGATCGCAGACCATGGACACCACCTCGATGTTTCGCATTTCGCAGCGACCGCCGATAGCGTAGGTTTCGCCCCGCCGGCCGTCTTTCATGATCTTCCAGACGGCCCGGCAGTGGTCCTCGACATAGAGCCAGTCCCTGACATTCCGGCCGTCGCCGTATACCGGCAAGGGTTTCCCCGCTTTGGCGTTGAAAATCATCAGGGGGATGAGCTTTTCCGGGAATTGGTAGGGGCCATAGTTGTTCGAACAGTTGGACAGGGTAACCGGGATTCCGTAGGTTCGACAGTAGGCACGCACCAGGTGATCGGAAGCCGCCTTGGATGCGGAATACGGGCTGCTCGGATTATACGGGGTGGTTTCGGTAAAACACCCTTCATCCTGAAGATCGCCGAAAACCTCGTCGGTGCTCACATGGTGAAACAGGACCATCCGATCCTTGAAGCGCCTTGCCATCTCCAGCAGCGTGAAGGTGCCGACGATGTTGGTGTGGATGAATGCATCGGGGGCGACAATGGATCGGTCCACGTGGGATTCGGCGGCAAAGTGACAGACCGTATCGATGGCGTAGGCCCCGAATATCTCGGCCAGAGCCTTTTGGTCACAGATATCGGCATGGATAAACCGATACCGCCGGGGATATCTCATTTCGATATCCGAAAGATTTTCGAGATTTCCGGCATAGGTCAGCTTGTCCACATTGATGAGCCTGCCGGTGAAATCCGCTGCGGATAAAAGATATCGAATAAAATTGGTGCCGATAAATCCGCACCCGCCGGTGACCAGTATGTTTTTCATTTCAGATCGCCCCTTTGGTCTTCTTTATCGCAAAATCGATTGCCCATAAAGTCTTTTCTGTAAATCGTTGCAATACAGGCCCTATAGGGCCTGTATTGCATATTCAAAAAGAAATTTATTGAAATCATTGATTATTGAATGTATATTGCCCCCCGCAGACAAACAGTGAATCGTGGTAATCCCTGGGAGGCCAAACCCGCCGACAAAGGATGCTGAAAACAGGCCATACAATGCAAACCGGCAGCGAGGCGCAATCCCTTTTGCGCAGGCTCCCCGCCGTCGATCATCTGCTTGAGCTCACCAAAAAAGATTCTTTTTTTGCGGAGGTTCCAAAAGTTGTTTCCCTCCGATCCATTCGCCGCATCCTTGAGGATCTGCGAAAGACCATCCGGAAAGAAAACAGCGCTTTTCCCGAAGCAGGGCTCGCCGAGGATAGTATCCTGGCATCGGTAAAAGGTCTTGTTTCCGCCGAGATGCGCCCGAACCTCCGGCGCACCATCAATGCCACCGGCATTGTGGTGCACACCAACCTGGGCCGTTCGCCGCTTGCCCAGCAAGCCATCGACCATCTGGCAACCGTAGCGGGCAGCTACTCGAACCTGGAGTTCGACCTCGGCGCCGGCAGGCGGGGGTCGCGGTATGCCGCGGTGGAAGGCATCCTCTGTGAACTGTGCGGCTCCGAAGCCGCCATGGTGGTCAACAACAACGCCGGCGCCGTACTGCTCTGCCTGGAGACCATCGCCCGGGGAAGACAGGTCATCGTTTCCCGTGGAGAACTCGTGGAGATCGGGGGGTCTTTCCGGATACCCGACGTCATGGCAAAAAGCGGAGGCATTTTAAAAGAGGTCGGGACCACCAATCGCACCCACCTTGCCGATTACAAAAACGCCATGGGACCGGACACCGGGCTCCTGCTCAAAGTGCATCGAAGCAACTACAGCATCGTGGGCTTTGCCGCAGAGGTGTCTCTGGCCGAACTGGTCGCCCTGGGCAGGACCTGCGACCTTCCCGTGATGGAGGATCTGGGCAGCGGCACCCTGATCGATTTCTCGCGATACGGCCTGCAGAAAGAACCCACCGTCCAGGAATCGGTCGCAACCGGCGCGGACATCGTTACCTTCAGCGGCGACAAGCTTCTGGGGGGCCCCCAGGCAGGCATCATTGCAGGGAAAAAGGCGGTTTTGGATCGGATCAAAAAAAACCCCCTCACCCGTGCGCTCCGTATCGACAAATTGACCCTGGCCGCCCTTGAAAGCACCCTGCGGCTTTACCGGGATGAAACCAGAGCCGTCGAAGCCATCCCGACGCTGCGGATGTTGACCCTTCCGGCTCCGGTGATTGAAAAGCGCGCCAAAAGGCTTATCCGCCTGCTCAAAGGTATCGGCGATTTTCGAATGGAGCCCACCCTGATGCTCTGTGTTTCCCGCTCCGGGGGCGGAGCGCTTCCCTTGTTGGAGTTGCCGAGCCGGTGTGTGGGGGTTTCCGTAAGGGCATTGTCAGCCAATACGATCGAAGAACGGATGCGATCAAACACCCCGCCCGTTATCGGCCGAATCGATTCGGATCTGTTTCTGATGGACGTTCGAACGCTTCAAGACGATGAGCTTCCCATGATACAAAAGGCTTTTGTGGACCTGCTAAAGGAAACGGAATCATGACGATGAATCTGAATTGCATCGCGCACAGCCGAGAATCCACCGAACAGTTTCTGTTTTACAAAACCCAAATGGATCGACCGGACCAAAGGCCCCAAACCGAGCCTTTCGGAGTCCATGAAAAACTGCTCCGGGCATTTCCGCATGCCAAAACGGGCAATGCCTTTATCGAGCAAAGCCTGGAGCGACTCGCAACGGTTTTCACCTTCAGCGCAATGGTGGTCAAACTCGACGATCTTGCCGATCCCGATACGACCGATGCGGCCCAATCCCTCCTGCTGGATGCAGCAAATTCCATCGATCTTTGCTGCCGCGGGGCAACCGGGCTATGGGGCCTGGTGCAAAACGGACGCTTTGGCTGTTTTTTCCCTGATATGCACGTAAAGGACTGTCCGGCCGTTGCCCACAACATCCAGCGCAACCTGTCCATGGCTCGACAACACACCGTGTCTATCGGTATCGCCGGGTATCCCACCGTCAATTACCATAAACACCAGATTCTTGAAAACGCACAAAAGGCCCTGGCGCATGCGACTTTTTTCGGCCCGCAGAGCATCGTCTGTTTCGATTCGGTCAGCCTCAACATCAGTGGGGACGCCTATTATGCCGACGGGGATGTTCTGACCGCCATCGAGGAGTTCAAGCGGGCGCTGATGATCGATCCGTCCAACGTAAACGTTCACAACAGTCTGGGGGTCTGCTACGGGGTGATGGGAGATTTGGCAAAGGCCCTGGATGCCTTTGAAACCGCGGTCTGGTTGAATTCCCATGAATATATGGCCGTATACAACATCGGCATGGTAAAGTTGCTCAACGGCGAAAAGCAAATCGCCCTCGACCATTTTCTGAAGGCAAGCGAAATGAACCCGGATGTGTTTGAAATCGCCTTTCAAGCGGGCAAGCTGCTCTCTGAAATGGGGCATCCGGAAAAGGCAAAGCCCTATTTGGACACCGCCGTCCGGCTGCAACCCGATTCCGCTGCGGCGTTTCGATACCTGGGGGATTGCTTCGCAGCGGCCGATGACATCGAAAAGGCCGTGTCGGCCTACAAGACCGCGGTGAAGTTAAACCCCAATGATCCGGCCGCGTTGTCGGCTCTGGGGCATATGTTCGATCGTTGCGGAGAAAATCCGGAAATTTCCACAACCTTCTGTCTTCAGAGCGTGAGGATCTCCCCGGAAAATGGGTTGTACCGACACCGGCTCGCAACGCTCTACCTGAAACAAAACCGTTACGCAGAAGCACTCAAAGAATTCCAGGCGGCCACGGAACGGGGGCACAATTCCCATCGGTTCATTGAAGAAATTCAAAACCGGAATGCCACGGCGGCCGTCGAGTGAAGACAGATACCATGCAGACGATTATTTTGGAAGCCCTCCGCGACAGCATCGCGCTCAAGGAGAAAAGCGTAAAGGCAAATATCGACGCCCTGATCCAGGGGGCTGAATTGCTGGCCGAAAGCCTTTTGTCCGGGCACAAGATCCTGCTATTTGGAAACGGCGGGAGTGCGGCCGATGCCCAGCACATCGCCGCAGAATTCGTCAACCGCTTCATCGTTGAACGATCCCCCCTGGCCGCGGTTGCGTTGACCACCGACACCTCGATCCTGACGAGCATCGGAAACGATTATGGATTCGAGGAAATCTTTGCCAAACAGATCCATGCCATCGGAAAAAGGGACGACGTCGCCTGGGGCATCAGCACCAGCGGCAATTCAAAAAATGTGATCCGCGCCATCGAGGCGGCCAAGGAAATGGGGATGCACACCATCGGCATGACGGGGGGCGGAGGGAAGCTGTCCGAATGCGCGGGTCTGGTATACACCGTTCCATCCGGGGTAACGGCACGGATCCAGGAAATCCACATCACCCTGGGGCACATGCTGTGCGATCTTGTCGACCGAATCCTGTTTCCCGATAGGTATTGAATATCCCATGCCCAAAAGGTTCACCCCCATAGCCCTGGGCGGGCTCAAAACCTATCCGCTCTCGGACCGAAGGAGCACGGTTCGAATGTCGGATTTTTCCAAAGCCTGGCAAAAGGGCGCCGGCTTTCAGCACTTTATCGACACCCTTCCCGATATTCTGGCTGGCCGTGATCTGCGGAAAGTCATTTCATCCATGGCCGAAGCGGTTCGCACCGGCAGAACTGTCCTGATGGGCATGGGCGCCCACGTCATCAAGGTGGGACTGAATCCGATCGTGGTCGATTTGATGGAACGCGGGGTTCTGTCCGCGGTGGCCATGAACGGCGCGGGGATCATTCACGATGCGGAACTTGCCCTCACCGGCAAGACCTCCGAGGATGTATCGGCCTCCCTCAAAGACGGCACCTTCGGGATGGCCCAGGAAACCGCCGCTTTTCTGAGCGGTGCCATCACGGCGGCTGAGGCCCGTTGCCTGGGCCTGGGCGCCGCGGTGGGGCGGGCCATCGAACAGGGTTCGCTCCCCTTCAGGAACCTCAGCATTCTTGCTGCCGGATCCCGCTTGAACATCCCCGTAACGGTCCATGTCGCCTTTGGAACCGATATCCTTCATATGCACCCCGGGTTCGACCCCCGAAAGACCGGGGCTGCCACGCATCTTGACTTTCGAATCCTGGCCTCCGTGGTCGGTACGCTTCAACATGGGGTGTATCTCAATGTCGGCTCCGCGGTGATCCTGCCCGAGGTTTTTTTAAAGGCCGTCAGCCTGGTGCGCAACCTGGGCCACCGGCTGGATCACTTCACCTCGGTGAACATGGACTTTATCCAGCACTACCGCCCCCGGACCAATGTGGTGGCCCGCCCCACCGCTATGGGCGGGGAAGGGATTTGCCTCACCGGGCATCATGAAATCATGCTGCCCGTGATCGCAGCCGGTGTGATCGAACAGATCGACGGTTGATTTTTCCCCCCGGGATGATTAGAATAGCTGCTCAATCAAGGTCATCAATCCGCAGATTGCACCGATTGGCACCGATTGAATATACGCTGCGTTCATTTCGGAAATCTTGCCCATCCGCGTCCATCTGGGGTTAAAAAAAGGAGTTTCGGATATGCCCATCTATGAGTACCACTGCAATCGCTGCGACCGGAACTTTGAGGTTCTGGTTATCGGCAAGGAAAATCCCTGCTGCCCTTCCTGCAACAGCAAGAAGGTGGCAAAGCTCATGTCCGCATGCGGCTTTGTGAGCAAGGGCGGCGGGGGTGAGACCGTATCCCGTTCCGCCGGCTCATCCTGCGGCGGATGTTCTGCAACCAGCTGCAGCGGCTGCGGCCACTGATGCCCCGAACCCTCAGGATCGGGACCCGCGGCAGCACCCTTGCACTGTGGCAGGCAAACTGGGTGAAATCCCGCCTTGAAGCTATTCACCCCGGACTGACCGCCGAACTTTCCGTCATCAGAACCACCGGAGACAAGATCCTCGATGTGCCCCTTGCCGGGGTGGGCGGAAAGGGGCTTTTCGTCAAAGAGATCGAAGAAGCGCTGTGCGACGGCCGGATCGATCTGGCCGTTCACAGCATGAAGGACATGCCTTCCGAGATCCCCGCGGGGCTGTGCATCGGTGCGGTTACCGAGCGTGAATCCCCCGCAGATGTGCTGATATCCCGCAACGGAGAACCGCTGTCGGATCTTGAGCCCGGCGCCCGGATCGGAACCAGCAGCCTTCGGCGTGCGGCACAGCTCCGCTATTTCCGATCGGATCTTTGCATCCTGCCGCTTCGGGGGAATTTGGATACCCGTCTGCGCAAGCTGGCATCGGAATCTCTGGATGCGGTCGTTCTGGCCGCAGCCGGGGTCAAACGGCTCGGTCTGGAAAGCCGCATCACCCAATATCTGGACCCTGCCGTCATGCTTCCGGCCGTGGGTCAGGGTGCGTTGTGCGTTGAAATCCGCGCAGCGGATCCGGATATGGAGAAACTCGTTTCAGCGCTGGATCACCCGGAAACCCATACCGCGGTATCCGCGGAACGATCCTTTCTGAATCGTCTGGAGGGAAGCTGCCAGGTCCCCATCGCGGGGCTGGGCAGAATCGACGGTCCCCGGTGCACCCTGGAAGGTCTGGTCTCGGATCCGGCCGGCCGAACCGTGGTGAGAGATTCGATTTCAGGAGATGCAACCCACCCGGACGCCATCGGCATCGAACTGGCCCAACGGCTGCTTTCCATGGGGGCCGGAATAATCCTTGAGCATCTGAAAGCCCACAGCCATGACAGGTAGGGTCTATCTGATCGGAGCGGGACCGGGGGACCCGGGCCTGCTCACCGTAAAGGGAGCGGAATGCATCCGTTCGGCGGATGTCGTCGTATACGATTACCTGGCATCCCCCGTCCTGCTGGAGCACGCACGAAAAGATGCGGAAATGATCTATGTCGGCAAAAAAGGCGGGGATCACACCCTGCCCCAGCAGCAGATCAACCGGTTGCTGGTGGAAAAAGCCGCTGCCGGACGGGTCGTTGCCCGGTTAAAAGGGGGGGATCCCTTCATCTTCGGCCGCGGGGGGGAAGAAGCCGAAGAACTGATCCGGGCCGGCATCGCCTTTGAAATCATTCCGGGGGTCAGTTCCGCCATTGCGGCGCCGGCCTATGCCGGAATCCCCCTGACGCACCGAAAATTCGCATCCGCCGTGGCTTTTGTGACCGGGCATGAGGATCCCACCAAAACGGCCTCCACCATCGACTGGGCCGCGCTGGCCGGGGGGATTCAGACCCTGGTGTTTCTGATGGGGGTAAAAAACCTCTCCCATATCGCCGATCAGCTGATCCGCCACGGCAGGGCCCCCAGCACACCGGCTGCGGTCATCCGATGGGGGACCACCCCCGCCCAGGTGACGGTGAGCGGAACCCTGGACACCATCGTCGAGCGGGTCAACCGAGCCGGCATCCAGGCCCCGGCGATCATCGTCATCGGTGAGGTGGTGGGCCTGCGGGACCAATTGAAATGGTTCGAGCGCCGCCCGCTTCACGGCAAACGGGTGGTGGTCACCCGGGCCCGGGACCAGGCCAGCGATCTGGTCAAACGGCTGACGGATCTGGGCGCCCAATGCCTGGAGGTTCCAACGATCAAAATATCGCCCCCTGAAAGCTGGGAACCGCTGGACCGGGCCATACAAAACATTGCGGACTTTCGCTGGATTGTCTTTACCAGCGTGAACGCCGTTGAACTCTTTTTTGCCCGCCTGTTCGAAAAGGGAAAGGATGTCCGTGCCCTGAGGGATGTCCGGACCGCGTGCATAGGGCCGGCCACGGCCGAAAAGCTCTTGTCCTACGGGATCCGCAGCGATATCCTGCCCGACAGCTACCGGGCGGAATCCATAGTGGCGGCTTTTCAACACCAGCCGGTCCGGGGGGAAACCATACTGCTTCCCCGGGCGGCCGAGGCAAGGCCCGTTCTTCCGGTGGAGCTGGCGAAAATGGGTGCAGCCGTTACAGAGGTGGCCGCCTATCGCACCGAACCGGTGCAGGCGGACGCCGAGGAATTGATCCAAAACCTGGAGCAAGGGGGCATTGATCTGATCACCTTTACCAGTTCCTCAACGGTTCGTAATTTCACATCGCTCCTGCCCCCGGAACGATCCCGATCGCTTCTTTCCGGGGTGACCATCGCCGCCATCGGGCCGGTGACCGCCGATACCGCCCGGAAGCTGGGATTCGCGGTGCACATCGTGGCCGATACGTACACCATTGACGGTCTGTGCGATGCCATCGTGGGGTATTACAAAGCCCCGAATTGATACGCAGTAAAAGGTCCCCCCCCGGTCTTTTTCCATCTTCTTGATTTGGCACAGCTCCTGTGCTATATTTTGGTTAAAATTTCACCATGGGGGCTCCAAAATGGCCAACATCACCCTTAAAATCGATGATGAGCTCCTCCGCAAGGCGCGTCGCCTGGCGCTTCAAAGGAACACCTCCATCAACGCCGTCATTCGAAAGGGCCTTAATGATTTCGTTTCCGGCGACCTCCGCCGTGAAGCCGCGGTTAGGGGCTTGGAGACCTTTTTCCAGCGCAGCAGGGCCAGGGTGGGAACAATGACGTGGACCAGAGACGAACTCTATGACCGATAAGGTCTTTCTCGACACCAATATCTTCATTTACTCCATAGACACCTCTCCCGCCCAGTATGAGAAAGCGGATATCGCCCGGCAAATCGTCAGGCAACACATCAGAAACGGGACCGGCGTTATCAGCATCCAGGTGCTCCAGGAGTTCTACCAGGTATCGACCCGGAAGATCGAAGTTTCGCTTTCAACGGAGGATGCCCTGGAATATCTTCATCACATTGCGGTGCTCGAGACGGTCCACCCTGACTTCACCATGCTTGTTGCCGGGGTTCACCTCCACAAAAGGCTCAAAATCTCGTTCTGGGACGCTCTCAGTGTCCAAGCCGCCATGGGAGCCGGCTGCGCCTTGCTCCTGACCGAAGACCTGCAAGATGGGCTCCAGGTGGACGATCTGATCATCAAAAATCCATTCGTATCGTGATCCGAACCGGAAAAGGGTGTCACATCTTGATCACGGATGGGGCCATGATCAAGATTTGACACGGCAACGTCTGACCATATGCCGGGATCCCCCCTCCCCTTTATCCTTCGCCTCCCCTCCTTCCGGAGGAAGATCCCAGGGGTCGAAGGCGGAAAATCACTTCTTGGTCAACCCGGCCACCTTGGCCACCCGCTGATACCGGGCCTCGATTTTGGCCAGCTTTTTTGCGATCTCGGCATGGGGAAGGAACATGGGAATCACGGTTTGAGCGGCCAGGTCCTTTTCGATCCGTTTGTCCTGTGACATCTTTTCAAAGGCCTTGGAGATCGCACCGGCCACATTCTCCGGAATTCCCGGAGGGGCGAAAACCACGTAATTTTTTTCGCTGATCACGTCATAATTCTTTTCCACCAGGGTGGGAAGGGAAGGCATGAATCTGCTTCTTTCCGTTCCGGTGGTGGCCAGGCCCTTCAGCTTGCCGGCTTCGATAAAACCGGCCGCACCGGGCATGGAAAAGATCGAACCCTCGATGCCCCCCCCAGCAGCTTGGTTGCCCAATCCGTGTTTTCTTTCCCGGCCACCAGCACGATTTTATTCCCTCCCCCGGGGGCCACGTCCATTTCCACCGCGGTAAAATGGGTGGTCGCCCCGATGGTGACGGACAGTCGGACCTTGCCGGGATTGGATTTGATGTACCCCATCAACTCTTCGATGGTGTTCCAGGGGGATTCCTTTTTTACCGCGACCACATCGGTGGCATACCCCGCCTGGCAGACCGGATAGAACGCTTGCCAGCCGAAATCGGCGGTCCCCGTAATATGGGCCACGTGGATGGCTTCGTGGTGCCAGAAAAGGGTGTAGCCATCGGGTTTAGCCTTGAGGGCCTCCATGGCTCCCGTTACCCCGCCCCCCCCGACGATATTGGTGACGACGATGGGCTGGTTCAAAAACTCCTGGGCGTATTTGGCAAAAACGCGGATGGATACGTCGCTTCCCCCCCCGGGGCCGTAAGGTACAATCATCTTTATCGGTTTGGCCGGGTACGTTTCCGCCGCCGGCCCCGGCCAGGGAAAAAAGACCAACACCGAAAATACGGTTAAAAGGACAAGCCCCAAACGATTCTCTTTTCTCATGCTGCACCTCCTTGTCGTGTTTGTTTTTTCACAGGTCCGTTCGCCAATCTCGGGGTTTGTTAAAAATACCTTCCGCTGCTCGCCTACCCGCTCTTTTCCCTTCTCCAGACAAGGGGAACCAGAACCGACAGGACGGCCAGAAGGATGAACAACAGGGAAATGGGTTGGGTGAAAATCGGAAAGAAATCTCCCTGGCTGGCCATCAGCCCCTCTCTCAGGTTGATCTCGATGATGGGCTCAAGAACAATGCCCAGGAGAACGGGGGTGAGGGGGAATTGAAACCGTTCCAGGACAAACCCGATAATCCCGAAAAGGAAAAGCGTCCAGATGTCGAACATGCGGTTGTTCATCGCAAATGCGCCGATGACGCAAAGCGCCATGATCAGCGGCAGGAGATAGGTTTTGGGTATTTTCAACAGAAAGATGAACACCCGAATCGCCCCCAGCATCAGGAGGACCATCATGATGTTGGAAATAAAGGTAGCGACAAAAATGCTGTACACCACGTCCGGGTTGCTCTTGAACAGCATCGGCCCGGGCTGGATGCCGTGGATCATGAGCCCGCCGATCAGAATGGCCGTGACGGCGTCCCCGGGAATCCCCAGGGTCACCAGAGGGATCAGGGCACCCCCGGTGGTCGCATTATTGGCCGATTCACTGGCCACAATCCCTCCGGGGTGTCCGGTTCCGAATTTCTCCGGGGTCTTTGAAGCGCTCTTGGCCTGGGCATAGGCGACGATGTTGCCGGTGGCGCCCCCGATTCCGGGCAGTATACCGATGAAAAACCCGATGAAGGTGGAACGAATCAGATTTCTCCACTCGTCCCGAAACAGGGAAAGGGGCGGAAGGATCCGCTGCCTGCCGATCTGCGGGATCATGATCTTTTCAGACTTGAGAAGCTCGGTGATGATCTGGGATACGGCGAATAGCCCGATCAGAACCGGAAGAAGCGAGAAACCGGCCTTCATTTCGTCCCACCCGAAGGTAAACCTGGCGGCGTTGTCGATGGGCGCGGTGCCGAACATGGAGATCACCAACCCCAAAAAGGCGCACAGGATGCCCTTGACCATCCCCCCCTTGGATAGCGTGACGACGATGGTGAGGGCAAAAAGCCCCAGCGAAAAATACTCGAAATATCCCAAATGGAGCGCCAAACGGGCGATAGGCGGGGAAAGCAGCGCGAGTCCGACAGCCGTGGACAGACCCGCCAGGAAGGATGACACGATTCCGATGCCCAGGGCTTGGCCCGCTTGACCTTTTTGGGCCATGGGGTAGCCGTCGAAGCAGGTGGCCACCGAAGAGGGCGTACCCGGCATCCTGAGCAAGGTGGCCGATATCAGTCCCCCGGAAATTCCTCCGATGAAAATTCCGATCAGGAGGCAAATTCCGGTGATGGGATCCATCTTGAAGGTAAAAGGAATCAACAGGGCGACCCCCATGGTGGCCGTCAGCCCCGGAATCGCACCGAAAACAAGCCCGAAGAAGGTCCCCACAAAAATCGACAACAGATTCATGGGGTGAGAGACGATCAGGGCGGCGGTCAGAAAATATTCCATATTCGGGGATCACCTCATCGGGTTCAGGGCAGAAGCAGTTGGAGGAATTTTTCGAAAAAATAGTAAAAGGCGTGGGTCGACACGACAGCCGTTGCCAGGGAAATGGGCAAAGCCCTCAAACGATAGTCGCTCAGCATGAAAACGAACAGGGTAAGATAAATCGTCGTGCTCCCTCGATACCCCAGGCCGAATTCCAGGGCCAGAAAATAGGCTGCGGTCAAGATCACAAAAAAGATGGCCGGCCGGTAGGTTATCCTTCCTTTCTCCTTGGCTTTGGGGACGCTCCCCTTTCCCAAGACCAAAAGCAGGATACTCAAAAAAATCATGGCCAGGGAAGCAACCCGGGGAAGGAATTTTGACCCCAGAAGGTCAAAGGCAGGGGTATCGAGGGTTTCATTGCTCCAGAATAGAACGAGGCTGAAAACCAGAAAGACGGCCCCGAACCATCGGTCGGAATTCATGCTGGATTTTGCCTTTTGATCGCTTCTCCCGGGCACGACACGACGTTAAATCCGGATGGTTTGATGAAAAGGCGGTTTTCCGCCGTCCTTTTTACAGGGTTCACCCCCTGTTTTCCTCAGTTCAGTGTGTGGCAAAAGGGGGGCGGGTTGTCAATCGCAAAACACCCTTGCATAGGGTGAACGGATTGAAAAAAAATAAAGGGGGCGGCCCCTATTTTTCCTTCCAATTTGGCCGGGGGGATCAAACACCCATTGATTTTTATAGATGGTTTTTCCTATAAACCGGATGAACCTATCGGTTGATCATTCAAAAGCGAAATGGACAGAGCCCATGATTCAATTGATCGATACGATTGTTGACGAGGCGATCCGGCAAAGGGCGATCGCACGATTTCGGGAAAAAGGGATCATCCTGCCCACCTTCGAGCAGATGAGGAATCCGGACCGGATCCCGGAGACCATCCGATCGAGACTGGGCAGGATCGGGCTTTGGGACAAACACCCCCTCAACCTGTTTCGGATCACCTGGAAAAACGAGCCAGTCGCCACCGGTGGGGGGTTCGGGCCGGTAAATTATCTGCAATTACCCCAAAGCCTGACCGGCGTGGACGCCCGGATCGTGCTGCTGATCGGAAAGTGGTTTCCCACCGGTGCGCACAAGGTCGGTGCCGCTTACGGTTGTCTGGCGCCCCGGATCGTCACCGGCGGATTCGATCCCACCTATCACAAGGCGGTCTGGCCCTCTACGGGAAACTACTGCCGGGGGGGAGCCTTCGACGCGTACCTGATGGGCTGCACGGCGGTGGCCATATTGCCCGAAGAGATGAGCCGGGAGCGGTTTGCCTGGTTAAACGAAATCGGTGCGGAAATCATCGCCACCCCCGGTTGCGAATCCAATGTCAAGGAAATTTACGACGCCTGCTGGGATATCCGCAGAAACCGCCCGGACTGCATCATCTTTAACCAGTTCGATGAATTCGGAAATTCCTGCTGGCACCATGCGGTGACCGGCCCGGCCATACAGGAGGTGTTCGAATCGCTGGGGAGGGACGCCGGTTCATTGTCCGCCTACATTTCCGCTACGGGTTCTGCCGGTACGCTTGCCGCCGGCGATTATTTAAAGACGGTTTTCCCGCACATCCGTGTGGTGGCATCCGAGGCCCTTCAATGCCCCACCCTGCTGCTGTCCGGATTCGGCGCACACCGCATCGAAGGCATCGGCGACAAGCATGTGCCCTGGATTCATAATGTTCGACACACGGATGCGGTGGCTGCCATCGACGATGAGGACTGTATGCGGCTTTTTCGACTGTTCAATGAACCCGAGGGCAAAGAGACGCTGATGGGGGAGGGGGTGCCCGAAGAAACTGTCAAGCAGCTGGAACTCTTCGGTATTTCGAGCATTGCCAACATCATTGCCGCGGTAAAAACCGCCAAGCACTTTGAAATGACAACCGATGATGTCATTATCACCGTCGCCACGGATTCCTCGGATCTGTATCGATCCCGACTCCCGGAGCTTGCCGCAAAGCGCGGTGCGTACACGGTGCGCCAGGCGGTGAAAGATATGGAAAAATGCCTGATGGGCCTTGTGGATGATCATCTCAAAGAGCTCACCTACTATGACCGCAAGGCGATTCACAATCTTAAATATTTTACGTGGGTTGAGCAGCAGCAAAAATCCATCGACGACCTGAATCAGCTCTGGGAGGATCGCACGGTGTGGAAGCGGATCTTCAACCAGACCGAAATCTGGGACGATATGATCCACGCCTTCAACCAGGAAGCCGGGGTGCCGACATAAAAAGACCCCTTGAGTCGCGCAAGGGGGAAAAATCCCGGCGGATTTCATCCATCGGCATCCCTCGCAAAGGGAAGCGGCATCTGAAGGTCATTCCGGTCTGCCACCCGTTTGACGGCTCGGGGAGTTTCCGGGGTTGGGGGGAAAGCCGGGTTGAGGAAGGCCATGAGCCGGCCTTTGGAAACAATGCCCGTTTCTTCACGGGCCTTGGCACGCCAGGTGTCCGAAAGGCAATGGAAACCAACCGTTTTGAACCGGCGTCCATCCCGGATATCTTCCTCGGTTTCCGCAACAAGCAGACTGTCCTCCGGCACCCCGCCCACCACCGCGGGCGAATGGGTATTGACAATCACCTGGCGGAGGGGGTTGGTTGCATCCACCGGCGCATGGGAATCCACCGCAATATCCTGGAGCAATCGCAGCATGGCCGGAATTTTTTCCGGGTGTATCCCGTTTTCCGGTTCTTCCAGACAAATCACCCCGCTGGCGGTTGGGTCCGCCTCCAGAACGGAAAGCGCAAGCAGGCGCAGGGTGCCATCGGACAGGGACCGGGCGGGATGTTCGGCGCCATCTTTTCCGGCAACCCGAAGGGTTAAAACTTCCCGCCGGTCGTTCCGGTCCACCCGCACCCGGCTCACATCGCCGATCAGGGAGCGCAATCGGTTGGCAACCCCGGCGAAAACAGATTCGGGATCCGCCCTTGATCCCCCGGTTTCACTGCCGGCAAATGGGGTATGGGCAAGCCGGTGGAGTGCTGCAGGGAGATGGCCGCCGGTTGAAGCAAGCTGGGAAGGTGCATTCGTTTGGTCCGGCTTGCGCAGGGCGGAAGGCTCCAAGTGTAATATCCGCCAGGATTCCATCTCCCGGCGAGCGCAGAGCACCGTCGGGCTTTCGGCGGCATTTGCTGCCGACAGAACCGAGCGGGGAAGGTGGGATGCCAAACGGGACAGCGGCTTTCCCATGCTCCCGACGCCGTCCCGGTGAAGTATGATGCTCCGGTGGTTCCCGTGCGCTTGGGTGGATATGAAGTAGGGCACCCTGCGACCCGCCTTGAGGATCGTGTCCAGCCAGTCCTTTTTACTGTGCTTGAAAAGCAGATGCTTTCCGGCGTCACCCTTCTTGATGTGGGAAAGTTCTTCTTTCAGAATCTGAATGGATCCGGAGGAAAGGGGCCTATGGCGATCTTCGAAATAGCCAAGTTCCAAGACATACCGCAACATGGTGTTGGTTGCTTCGGCTGTTTGGCCCAAATCATCCACCGCGGTTGAAGGTACGATCATTTCCGCTTCAAAGGACATGCGATCCGTGTAATTGTCCCCCACCCGGTGAAACAGGTTGCGCAGACCGGATGCACCGCCGCCCTCGGCCCGTATGGATAACGCAGCTTCGGTAAGGGGCCGGCCGGCCAGGGCGCCGAGAAAACGGATGGCATCGAAAAGGTTCGATTTTCCCACACCGTTGACCCCGGCAATGCAGGTAAATGGACCGAATCGGACATCCGCCCCCATCAAATTTTTAAAACCGTTGACCCTTAGACGAATGATCATTTTGATATTTTATGCAATTGTTTTGTCAAATGAAAGTCGAAAGTTTATATTTTTCAGCATTCCCGGGAAAACGCTTCGGTTTCCGCCCGATTTTCTGGGAGACCGATGGGGAAATAACCGGATCCAAAACCGGGCACCCCGTCTGCCTGCCGATACAGAAGGCCCCACCGCCAGGTCTGCATGCGATTGCCTTGGAGACTCCCCGCCTTCCCGGTTGACCTTGCCCGGGGTTCTGGTGTATTCTAACTTCAGGTCATTATTTTTTAAAATCCTTTCGAGTAGTTAGACAGCATAGCCAGGTTCTTGCCCATGGACGCAAAGGGTGCGATGGAAAGCATTCTCGACAAATTGCCCGGGATGGCCGCAGCCATCGAGGCGATGAAGGAAATCATCATCACCAATATTGTCCTGATCGGCCAGATTCATGCCCCGACGTTCAAGGAAAAACGTCGTGCCACGGTTTTTATGGAGCGGCTGGTGGACTTTCAGGTCGATGAATGCACCACCGACGGGTATCGGAACCCCGTGGGCATCATCCGGGGTACCGATGAGGGCGCGGCCCCCATCTTTGTCGTCGCCCACCTGGACACCCCCCTGAACAAGGACATGGACGCGGTGCTCAATTACAGGGTATCGGTGGATGCCATCAAGGGTCCGGGCATCGTCGACAACTCCCTTGGGGTGGGTGTTCTGGCCTCACTTCCGGAAATCTTTCGCCGCCTGAGTTTGCGGTTTGCATCCGATATCGTCCTGGCCGGGGTGATCCAGTCCATCGGAAAAGGAAACCTTCGGGGGATCCGACACCTGGTGAAAACATGGCCGAGTCCCATTCGCGGCGCGGTGTGCATCGAAGGGGTCGAACTCGGCCGGCTCAACTACTACACCGACGGGATGATCCGGTGTGAAATCACCTGCAACATCACATCGGAAGACGACATCGGCGACCAATTCAAACCGAATCCGATTTTGATCCTCAACGATGTGATCAACCAGGTTCTGGAACTTCCCCTGCCCCAGCGGCCCCGAACCCGGATCATTTTCGGCAAGATCGCCGGCGGGATCAATTATGGGAAAATCCCGGAGACCGCCAGCCTGGGGTTTGAAATTCGCAGCGACTCGGATAAGATGGTAAAAACCGTGTTTAACGACATCAAGGATATCGTCGATGGGATCAGTCACGAATTTCATATCGAATTGAACATGGACATCATCAGCAACCTGAACGCCGCCCGGCTCCAATTCAACCACCCCCTGGTCAAAAGCGCCGGGGCCGTCATGAAAAGCCTGGATCTGAAACCGGTCAGTGAACCGAGCGAATCCGAGCTGTCGATCTTTCTCTCAAGGAAGATCCCGGCCGTCACCCTCGGCATCACCCGGGGCAAGGACCGGGGCACCGATGAAGCATCGGTCAAGATCGAGCCCATGTTCAAGGGAATCGCCCAGGTGATCGGCATACTGATGGCCATCGACCGTGGAATTTGCGATGAGTAACCGCTGGCTCCAGACCAACACCTTCCATTGCTCCGAATTTAAGGACCTCAACCGGCTGGTGTCCGAAAAACAACGCAAAGGGCTTACCCTATCGCTCTGCCTTCCCACGCTCAACGAGGAGAAGACCATCGCCAAGGAAGTCCTGATCATGAGATCGGAGCTGATGGACCGGTATCCGCTCCTGGACGAAATCGTGGTGATCGATTCCGGATCCACCGACGCCACCGTGGAGGTCGCCCGGGCTTACGGTGCGGATGTCTATCTGGCCGACGACATTCTGCCGAACCTGGAAAGGTTCAAAGGCAAGGGTGAGAATCTCTGGAAGGCTCTCTATATCACCAAGGGGGATATCATCCTGTATTTGGATGCCGACATCAAAAACATCCACCACCGGTTTGTCTATGCGCTGGCCGGGCCGCTGATTCTTTACGACAACATCAAGTTTGCCAAAGCCTTTTACGATCGGCCCATCGCCATCGGAAAAAACAGGGTTCGCCCCACCGGCGGGGGCCGGGTCACCGAGCTTGTGGTCCGGCCCCTGTTTGCGCTTTTTTTTCCGCAATTGACCCAGATGATCCAGCCCTTGTCCGGAGAATATGCCGGGTATCGGGAGGTATTCGAAAAGATCCCTTTCCCCATCGGATACGGGGTGGAGACCAGTATGATCCTGGATATCTTCGAAAAATGGGGGCTGGATGTCATCGCGCAGGTGGACCTGGAACGCCGCATCCACCGGAACCAGGACACCAAAGCCCTGGGAAGAATGGCGTTTGCCATCCTGAAGACCTTTTTGAACCGTATCGAAAAGCTTGGGTTCATTCGGGTGGATAAAAACCTTTTCCACGAAATGATCCAATACAACATCATCCGCAACGAATACCGGCCGGAAATCTTCCGGATCGAAGAAATCGAAAGGCCCCCCATCATCCAAATCCCGGAATACCGCGAAAAATTTCGCAAGGAAGCGCCGCCGGCCCCCCATGAAAGGATCGACTCCAATTGCCGAACTGCACCCTCATCGACCGGTTCAACCGTCGGTTGAACTACCTTCGCATATCGATTACCGACCGCTGCAACCTGCGGTGTTGCTATTGCCAGCCCAATGGGCTGCGGAATAAGCTTCCCCACGCGGAAATCCTGAGCTACGAAGAAATCCTCCGGATCGTCAGGATTGGCGTAGGGCTCGGAATCCGTAAGGTCCGGGTGACGGGCGGAGAGCCGCTGGTCCGAAAAGGAGCGGGCGGCTTTCTGCGGGAAATGACATCGTTGGAAGGCCTTTCGGATGTCTCCTTGACCACCAATGGGGTGTTGCTCATGGAGCACCTGGACACCATCCGCGCGGCGGGCATCCGCCGCATCAACATCAGCCTGGATACCCTGAAGCGGGAAAAATACAAAGAAATCACCGGGCGCGACGCGTTTGACCGGGTCTGGTCGGCAATCCTTGCGGCCGAAGGGAAAGGATTCGATCCCATCAAACTCAATGCCGTCGCATTGAGGGGGATAAACGAAGACGAGCTGATCGATCTGGCCGGGCTGACCTTCCAGCGCCCCTATCACGTCCGTTTCATCGAATACATGCCCATGGGGCCGGGGGGAATCTGTCCGGGGCCTGCGCTGTTGACCCCGGACATCAAGCAGCGCATAGCCGGCCTGGGGGAATTGATCCCCGTTTCCAGCCAGGCCGACGACGGCCCGGCGGAACGGTACCGGTTCCGGGGGGCAAGGGGCGAAGTCGGATTTATCAGCGCGCTGAGCCGGCATTTCTGCCGCACGTGCAACCGGCTGCGGTTGACGGCAAGCGGCCAGCTCCGGGTCTGCCTGCTCTCGGACCGCCAGTTCGATCTGAAAGGTCCGATGCGGTCGGGAGCGACCGACCGGCAACTTGCGGAAGTGTTCATGACGGCCGTTGCAAGCAAACCGTCCAGTCATCCCCTTGCCGGGGATGCCCCTTTTTCGAGCACCTGCCAGATGTCGAGCATCGGCGGATAAAAAAAGGCGCCAGGGTTGCTGCAAAGGTGTGAGGCTACATTTACTCGCACAATTCAGGGAAACAACCCAGGCGCCCTCAATAATGGAATCACAGCAAAACCGCTCCCGCACCACTGTAACCGCTCAGATTCCGCCGGCTGTGATCCGCATAAATTGCGCCTGGCTTTATCAGCTTTGCCCAGGAAAATCAAGTCTTTTTTGTAAAATTTTTGATAAATACCCCTTGACCCCGCGACCCCTCGAATCCTGGAACCCTTTTTCCCAATAAAGTTGGGGAAAACCCCCTTTTAGTGGATCAGGTCCGGCAGAAAGACGATGATCTGCGGAAAGGCCATCAACAGGGCCACGCAGATCAGATAGGCCGGTATAAAAAACATCACCCCTTTGAACACCCCTTCCAGGGAGACATCTTGGGTCATCCCGGCAACGACATAGGTGGTGGCCCCCACCGGCGGGGTCACCGCCCCCAGCGTGGTGATGACCGTAATGATAACCCCGAACCAGATCGGGTCGTAGCCCAGCTCGCTGGAGACGGGAAAAAAGATCGGAATGGTGATCAGCAGAAGCGCAAGCGCGTCCATGACCGCTCCGCCCAGAACATAGATGCCGAAAATGATGGCCATGATCACCCCCTTGGGCACCGGAAGCGCGACCACCCATTGAGCGATGTTGAAAGGAATCCGGGTAACGGCAAGGAAGCGGCCGAATATCATGGCACCGGCGATGATCAACATGACCATGCAGGAGATCCGCAGCGTATCTTTCATCGCTGCGACGAATCCGTTCCAGGAAAGCCGGCCCTCAAACAGCGTTATCCCCACGGCGAAAAAGGCCCCGGCGGCACCGGCCTCGGTGGGGGTGAAGAACCCGAAAAACAGCCCGAGCATGACCAGCAGAAACAGAACGACCATCTCGACGGCGCCGCCCAGGGAGCGAATCCGCTCGCCCAGACCATACCGGGGTCCGGCCGGCCCCCAGTCCGGATGCAGCCGGCACAGGATATAGACGCTGCCCATCAACAGAAGAGACAGCAGCACCCCCGCACCGATGCCCCCGTAGAACAGTTTCGCGATGGACTGCTCGGTGGAAAGCCCGATGACGATCAAAACGACACTGGGGGGGATCACCACCCCCAGTGTCGATCCGCATGCCACCGCCCCGGTGGAGAACATCGGGGCGTATCGGTACTTTTTCATCTGGGGGAGCGCCACCGTGCTCATGGTGGCCGCGGTCGCCGCATTCGACCCGCATATGGCGGAAAACGCGGCACAGGCCAGCACCGTGGCCATGGCGATGCCCCCGCGGATATGCCCCACCCAGCGATACGCCGCCCGGTAGAGTTTTTCGTTCACCCCGGAGTAAAAGGCGATCTGCCCCATGAAAATGAACAGCGGAATCACCGTAAGGCCGTATTTTGAAAAGGTTTCCCAGAGCACGGCACCGGCCATGCTGAGCCCGGCCTTAAAGGAAACGACGTAGCAAAAGCCGGTGAAGCCGACCACCGCCATGGCCACCCCCACCGGCATCCCCAGCAGGAACATGACCGCAAGCAGCACAAAGATGCCGCCGATACCCACCTCGGTGGGGCTCATGCGCCGTTCTCCCTGTCCGGTCTGAGGACCGAAATCAGCTCTCTGAAATATACCAGCGCCAGTGCCGCACACCCGATGGCAACCCCGTAGGTAAACGGGTGGTAGATGATCCGAAGCGTTTCGGTGACCTCCCCGGTGTTCCGCAAAATGTCGGCCTTGCCCCAGATCTTCCAGGCGATCAATGAAAAGAAAACCAGGCATATGGCGTGGTTGAGGGCGGTCAGGACCGTCTTGGTTGTCCCGGAAAACCTGTCCACCAGGATGGTCACCGCGATGTGGCCCCGTTTGACCTGGGTGTAGCCCAGTGCAAATGCACCCACAACCGCGCCGCAAAGCCCCATCAGCTCATAGGTGCCGGGAATGGGCCGCCAGACCATCCGAAGGAAGATGTTGGCGCAGGTCAAAAGGATCATCGAGGCCAAAAAGATCCCGGCGGTCAGTACCATCGCGACACTCAGCCGGCGCACCAGCCCGTTGAGTACTTTCATCCGTTGGACTACTCCTGCATCAGGCCCGGCTACTTGCCGTATTTCTGAACCAGCGCTTGAATATCCGCGATGATGGTCTTTGCCGGATACCCCTTTTCCGAAGCATCCTTGATCCAGGCTTCGGTGATGCCGCTCAGCTTTCCATCCCATTTTGCCTTCTCTTGGGGGGCCAGGGCAATGAATTCGACCTGGTAGGTCTGTTTGGACCATTGGATGGCTTCCTGGACGTGGTTGTCCATATACTTTCCGGTCCATCCGGCCTGCTCGACGATCAGATCATCCATGACCTTTTGCACATCCTTGGGAAGCGATTCCCACCGCTTCAGGTTCATCACAACGGCAAAGGGATAAATCGCCGTATCGGTCAGGGTCGCGTACCGGCAGCTTTCGGCGAACTTGAAGTCCTTCATGACTTCGAGCGAGGTGAACAGCCCTTTGACCACACCCTTCTGGAGGGCTTCGGGGGTCTCGGGCATGGGCATCCCCACGGCGTTCGCCCCCCATGCCTTGAGAATTTGCGCGGCCCCCCCGGAGGCTCTCAGATTCAACCCCTGAATATCTTCCAGGTTCCGGACCGCCACCTTGGACATGATGTTGGACGGTGCGGTGGCGAACATCGTGAGCACCTTCACCCCGGCAAACGCTTTGGGCTGGTATTTTCGATACAGATCCAGCAGGACAAGGCTTCCGACATAGGAATTGGGGATACCCAGGGGCAGGCTGGTGGCGTTGGTCACGATGAAGCGACCCGGCTGATAGGCCATGCTCAAACACCCGATGTCGGCCTCACCGGCGATGACACCGTCCATCATATTCTTTGCGTCCAGCAGCGTGCCCCCCGGAAACGTGTTGACGGCAACCGCACCGCCGGTCCGTTTCTCCACCTCGGTTTTCCACCGCTCCATCTGGACGCAGGGAAAGGTCGGTGCCGGCGGGAAATTGGCGTAGCTCAGCTTGATGGGTTCGGCTGTTGCCGATACCGGCAACAGCAATGCCGCAACCAGGCTTATCCCGGCCATTGTCGAAACAATCCGTATAAAATTCTTTCTCATGTCTAACCTCCTTGGTTTTTGGTGTGTCGTGCGTTGCGTTTCCTGTTTGATGACAGACAAGGGCTCTATCTGGCTATTTGAACACTGATTTATTATTCCGACGATCAAACACCCGCCGGCTTTTGCGTTCGGTCCGGGGCAACGACCCGTGGGGCACCAGCTCGACCCGGCAGCGAACCAGAACCTTTCGCCGGATTTCCGTGGCCACCAGGTCCGATACGCGGGGATCGGCTTCGGCAAGGGCGTCGATGGCCCGCTCCACCATGATCGTCATCATGTCTCGCCCGTCTGTATGGTGATCCAGATGGATCTGAAATTCGCTTCCGATCCCCGGGATCCGGCTGAGCACATGGTCGATCTGGCTGGGAAAGATATTCACCGCCCTGTAGATGAACATGTCATCGCTGCGGCCCAGGATCCGGTCATGCCGGGGCATCGGAATGCCGCACGGGCAGGAATTATCCATAAGCCGAGTCACATCATGGGTTCGATATCGGATCAACGGGCTTGCTTCCTTGCACAGGGTGGTGACTACCAGCTCCCCGACGCTTCCCGGGGGCAAGGAGGTGAGGGTTTCGGGATCGATCACTTCAAAGATGAACAGATCGGCCCAGTAGTGTATGCCGGTGTGATGCACGCAGTCCAGCCCGGTTCCCGGTCCGTACACCTCGGTAAGCCCATAGATGTCGAAGATATGGTCCACATGCATCAACTCCTGGATCCGGCTGCGCATGGCATCGCTGTGACGCTCGGCGCCCAGGATAATCTTTTTCACCCGAATCCGATCGATCAGATTTCGTCTGTGGATCTCCTCGGCCATGAGCAGCGCCATGGAGGCGGTGGCGCAAAACACGGTCGTCTCCAGATCCACCATCATTTCACAATGCATGTCCGCATTGGCAGGGCCCAGCGGGACCGCGATGGCGCCGAACCGTTCACAGCCCGCCTGAAATCCGACCCCTGCGGTCCACAATCCGTACCCCACCGCGATCTGCACCCGATCTTCCCGGGTCAACCCCGCCAGTTCATAGCAGCGGGCAAACATATCGGCCCACACATCGATATCCTTCTGGGTGTAACAGAGCACTTTCCGTTTTCCGGTCGTTCCGGAAGAGGCGTGAACCCGCACGATCTCTTCATAGGGGGCCGCCCGCAGGGGAAAAGGATACCCGGCCTGCAAATCCTGCTTGTCGGTGAACGGAAGGTGCCGGATGTCCTCCAGGGTGCGGATGTCCTCGGGTGTGATCCCTGCTGCCTCCAGCTGCCGCCGGTAGTGGGGGGAATGCCGATACGCATGGGAAACGGTCCATTGAAGTCCGCTCAGCTGGATGTCCCGGAGTTTTTCCTGGGACAGATCCCTTGGGATGAATCGCATGGTCTGCTCCTGAATCGACTCAGTATACATATTCATCAAATAGTTCCCCCTTTTCCAAAGGGGGTCAGGGGGATTTCTTTAAGAAAAACCCGTAAACCTCATTTCTGGGGGCTTCCCCGATACCCTGCGTCCAGGGCCTTGAGAGAAACCTCAAACCGCGTGCCGCTGCCGGCCAGCCGTTCGCGCAGCGCCGTCCGGATGTCATCGGCGTCGCAGAAAAGGCCGGGGTTCCTCCCGATGGCATAGCCAAGCAAAACCAGGTTGATGGATTTGGGCGCGCCGATGCCCC
>ENA-OSEO01002091-OSEO01002091.1-sediment-metagenome-genome-assembly--contig:-NODE-2091-length-30624-cov-6.568272_pt1 | contig 30624 bp, 22 predicted proteins | sample MGYA00237883_ERZ534232 | MGnify/ENA metagenome assembly ERZ534232 | reverse complement strand
AAGGGCTGCAAAAACCGAATACAGCTCCTGGGAACGGCAGCAGGGCTTTGAAATACAGTCTGTTTAAGCCCCAAGGAGACCCTTTCATGGATAGGGATTCCCTGCTGCCTTTCAATAAATGGCATCCCGAGCCCGGGGGCGGTCCCCGAACGATCAGAACGCATTTTATTGCAGCCCTTGGGCAGAGACCCCCACGGGCGGGCAGGCTGCTGTTTGGTTGCGGCCGTCACGCCGCCTTGGTTGTGTTTGATGGGTTCACTGGCAGCCATGATAAGAGCTTTCAGACGGACCCGGGACGATGGAGAACAGGGTGATTATCGAGAAGCTGAAGGAGATGGGGGTCGGGTTCAGGCCCGTTTCAGAGGATGCTGCAAGGGATCGGCCGACCCTGGTGATGATTCACGGAGCAGGGGGATCTTCCCAGATCTGGCAGAATCAGGTCCGGAAGTCCAAGGCCCCTTCCGCGCGATTGACAAGGTCCGTCAACACACTGGCCCTGGACCTGCCGGGTCACGGCGGGACCCCGGGGCCGGCCCTGTCCGACATCACTGCATATGCAGCATGGCTGAAACAGGTCCTGAACGCTGTCTTTAATGAACCGCCCTTTGTGATGGGCCATTCCATGGGCGGGGCCATTGTCCAGGAGGCAGCCCTGTCATACCCTGATCTGATGAAGGGCGTCATCCTGGTGGGTACCGGCCCCCGGCTCCAGGTGGCCCCCATGTTCCTGGAAGGGCTTCAGAACCGCTTTGATACCATCGTGGATACGCTCATGGGGGCTGCCTATGGGGAGCATGCAGACCAGCGGCTCATTCAGGAAGGGATCAGGCTGATGAAGGCCGCGGGTTCACAGACAACCTACGGCGACTTCTATGCCTGCGACCAGTTCGACGTACGAGACCGGATAGGCGGGATAAATCTCCCGTGTCTCATTCTCTGCGGCAGCCAGGACAAGCTGACGCCCCCCTCCCTGTCCAAAAAACTGCACCAGGCCATCCGGGGAAGCGAAATGGAAATCATTCCCGATGCCGGACACATGGTCATGATTGAAGAGTTTCATACCCTCAACGACCGCGTGTGCAATTTCATCCTCGCCCAAACAGGGGCATCTTGACCATGCTTCCTGCGTAGAATCCCAGCTCCGAGCCGGAGCGGCTGACTAAAAGCCCGGCAGCTTGAACTTCATGGTGACTTCACCGGTCTGTCTGTCGATCCGTATCATCCGGGCGTCATCGTCTGTTGACGTCATCTTCTGACCTGTGGCCATCTCCATGAGTCCCCCTAAAAACGCCATGCCGGAATTGAGGACCTGTTCGATCTTTTCAGGCGGCTGACCTGCCAGGAAATGGTCCTTCTCGCCACCTTCCTCCTGCACCGGCGCCCCCCCTGGTGCGTCAAGGGGTGCGGCAGCCTCCTCTTCCTCAGCGTCATAGGCCACGGTCTCCTGTTCCTCGACCATTGCCTTGGGGTTCAGGAAATGGGCCGTGTCCTCTGGAATTTCTTCTCCCGGCATCGACTCGAAGGACGGGATCAGCGGTTCCTCGCCCAGCATCTGGCGAAGGCGGTTGAGCAGCTCGGTGCGCTTCTCATGGGAAAATTCCACCATATCGGGACCGCCGTCTTCAAAAACCCCTTTAAACAGATCCAGCTTGAGCTGTATGCCGGCCAGGATCTTCTCCTCGATGCTGTCCTTGGCGATCAGATTCACCACATTCACGCAGGAGCTCTTTTGACCGATGCGGCTCACCCGGCCGATCCGTTGGTTCATCCGGGCCGGGCTCCAGGGGAGTTCGAAGTTGATAACGCAATCCGCGGCCTGGAGATTCAGACCTGTACCCCCGGCATCGGTGGAGAGAAACGCCTTGCACTCAGGGTTGTGAGTGAATTCGTCGATAAGGCGGTGGCGTTTGTTCACCGGCACCTTGCCGGTCAGTTCCACAAAGGGTATGGACGCATCGGAGAGACGCTTGGCGATGAGAAAGGTCATGGTGGTCCATTCGCTGAATATCACCACCTTTCGGCCGTTCTGGATCACCAGTTCGTCCAGAATCCCTGAGAGTTCTTCAAGCTTGGGGGAAATGTTGGTCTTGCGGTCAATGAGATAGGTGGAGTTGCACACCATGCGCATGCGCAGGAGGAGTTCCTGGATCCGCCGGAGGTCCAGAGGGGTAAGGAATTTTTTGTTGATGAGAGGAATGAGGGCCGACAGATAACCGTTGTGGAGCTGGGCCTGCTTGGCCGAAAGCTCCAGATAGTAGTTGTTCACCACTTCCTCCGGGAGATCCTTCAGGACCTCCTGTTTTCGCCTGCGGATGACGATGGACCGGAGCTTCTGGTTCAGCAGGTCCAGGTTCCGGTAGCCCAGTATCTTGCCTTTCTTGTGTCTGCTGAGCATGAAGTGGTCGGCCGCGAACTTCCACAGGGGGGTCAGCAGGGATGGGTTCAGGAACTGCACGATGGAATAGACGTCCTCTAATTTGTTCTCCAACGGGGTGCCGGTGAGTACCAGGGCGTGTTTTCTGGGGATGCTTTTCACGGCCTCCGCGGTCTTGGTGGTGAAGTTCTTGATCCGCTGGGCCTCATCCAGAATCACCAGGTCCGGCCTGAACCGGGAAATGATGGTCACATCCCTCAGGAGGGCCTCGTAGTTGGTGATGGTGAACAACCTGCCGTTTCCCTGATAAATGGCCCGCCGCTTCAAGGGATTGCCTGCCACGACAACCGCCTTTTCATCGGTGAACCGCTCGATCTCCCGCTTCCACTGCTCCTTGAGGGAGGCCAGGGTCACCACCAGCACCTTGTCAAAGCCAAAGATCTCCCGCTTAAGCACGGACAAGGCAATGGCCTGGAGGGTCTTTCCCAGGCCCATCTCATCCCCGATGAGGGTGGCCCGACGATAAAGTCCGTACTGCACGCCCTTTAACTGATAGGGGTACAGCTTGGCCCTTATCATCTCGAGCGAAGGGACTTCCTTCTGGGCCAGTTCCTCCACCTGACGCTCCAGCAGATGCTCAGCCACATAATTCAACACTGTTTCCTGTATCCGGACCCGTTTGTTGCCCCGAATCTGTCCGAGGAGATGCGCCATGTACGAAAGATCGGCTTTCAAGAAGACCCCGTCCCTGTCAAAATATTCCAAAATGACGTTGCCCGTCTCTCCCAGACGCTTAAAGGAATATTCGGTGTAGAGCCGTGGAAGACGGGCGGCGGAATCCCAGTAGATATCCACAAAAGGAAATCGTTCCTTTTTCATCCGTTTTCCTGTACCCTTCTTTTTTCTAAGAAGATCGCACACATGAATGAGGTGCTTGCAGGTATTGAGACCGTTGGTCGCAAAATCAGGACAGGTGCAGTGGCCGCGCGTCTCCATAGGGTCATGGACCGTCACCTCATACTGTCTTTTCTTGGCTGTTTCAACCAGATGGACCCCTTTAACCATGTCTCCCAGGGTCACTTTGAAATCCTCCTGCCTGGCCCTGTTCCGCCGGTCCTCCAAGGCCTGATCCCGGATCTCTTCTTCTGTGAGATACGGCGCCGCATCCTTTTCGTCCAGTTGCGTTGAAACAGGTCCCCCGGACCGCGAGGACCGCCGCCACCCCTCCATCCGGTCATGCACATCCAGCAGCACGGCAACGGTGTGTTTGCATCCCGGCTCGGGGAAAGGACAGTCGCAGGAATGCGCCAGCCCATCCTTGTTAAGCTGAATGACAACCCTATAGTCCCCATAATTTCCGTCCACCTCATAATCAAACCGGCCCTTTTTCAGGTCAGCCTCCATACAGGCGTAGGCCCCGTGGTGATATAGGTTTACGCCCCGTTGAAAAATAATGTCCGAATGGGCGATATAGTCTTTGATGTAGTCAGAAGACAAGGCAATCATGGTGCGCTCCTTTCATTGACCAGCGAGTTGGGTTGCTTCAGCGGACTTCTGCGCCATTATCGATAGATTCGCCTTCAAGTCAACCTCCTCCCTCTCTGGATGGCAATCAAAGGGCTCGATCCCATGCCCAAGGCGGCCTTACGGCCGCAACCAAACAGCGGCCTGCCCGCCCGTGGGGATCTCTGCCCAAGGGCTGCAACAAAATGCGTTCGTATCGTTCGGCGACCGCCCCAGGGCTCGGGATACCGTATATAACCCCATCCATTTTGGTCTGTGGTGGGAGGAACGCCATGGGGGCTGATGCTGAATTAAGATCGAGGGATTTTCATGTGCTGAGAGGGCATCTCGGAATTGTGGAAGCAGAACGCTTCACATCCCTCATTCAAACGCCGCCAAGAGCCCTGCCGGCGCGGCAGGCCTGACACTTCTGATTGCCCCTCCATGAATCCATGCAATCGCCTCTTGACCAACACCCGAAAAGATGCGAGTCTTGTACATTGCATGAGTTTTGAGATCAGGGATGCCTTCATGTTTGCCCGTGATTTTAAAGAAAGCGGCTTCACGACGGCTGTCCATCATGAGCTGGAAGTCAGCAGGCGCATGTCGCCTTGACTGTTTACGCCCAAACAGGGCACATCCAGATCTGCTTAGCGCTACCCGATTTCTCATAAGCTAAGGCCCCGGATTAGAGATATTCAGGCATTTGTCCCGTGGGTCCTGGGCCTGATGACGGCGGGGGCCAGGTCATCTTGTTCCTGTTTCATCTGCAGCATGACAATGGCCCCCAGCACCATGGCCCCGCCAACCATCTGAAGCGGGCCGAAGGCCTCTCCCAGGAAAAAATAGGCAAAAAGACCCGCGGAGATCGGCTCCAGGGTGGCCGTAATGCTGGCACGGGTAGACCGGATCAGGTTGATTCCCAGGAAAAAGAGGGCAAAGGGCAGGAGGGTCCCCATGACCGAGATGTAGAGCATCCAGACCCATTGATCGAGGCTGTACCCTGCCCGCAGATAGTGAAAGGGCGGATAGAAAAGGTGCCACGAGAGGGCGGCAAAGAAAAAGGCATAAAAGAGAACAGTCCAGGGACCGTACCGGTGCATCCCCTTTTCGCCCAAGAGGGTATAGGCTGCGAAACAGACGGCTGAGGCCAAAGCCGAAACGATCCCGGCCCTGTTCATCCTGAGCAGATGAATATCGTATCCCCCCACCACGAGGTAGCAACCTGCAACAGAAAACAAGAGGGAGAGAATTTTGATCGAGGTCAGGCGCTCCTTCCAGAAACAGACCGCGTAAAAAGCCACCAGGATCGGCGACAGATACTGAAGCAGGATGGCCGCGGCCACCTGGATTCTGCTGACCGCGTAAAAATAGGTGATCTGGACAAGGGCCATGACCGCGCCGCCCAGCAGCAGAAAATAGGCCAGATCCCTGACCCGGATCCTGAACAGGGACCGGTCGCACAGGGAAAAGACCAGGGCCAGCAAAACGGTCGATACCGTTACCCGGATCTGCACCAATTCAAACGGGGTGATCCCCCCGGCAAAGAGCGACTTGCCGGCCACCCCGGACGAGGCCCACAGGATCGCGGCCCCCACCACATAAAGGTATCCTTTGAGAGATGCCAACATCATGAGACGTCCCAAATCATTGCGCCCTTTTGGACGCGCAAATTTGACGATAATGGATCGGACAAGCAATGAGATCGGGCTCTAAGGAACACGACAGGCGTCGCCTTTTAGCAGACGCCCCGGCATTGGCTGCGCATATTATGCGTGTACTTCATGAGAGAACAGATTACGCCTCACTCTTTCCGGAAAGGATCTCTGTTTCCCCGGCCGCCTCCGCAGTCCTCCTCCTTTTGGGTCAGGTCTCCTGTGGGCAGGAACGGGACCCCGAGCCGTGCCTCATCTTCAACAAGCGGTCCATGCAGGTGAAGCAGGCAGGCGATCTCTGTTTTCCGGGCGGCCGGATCGCGCCGCGCTGGGACATCCATCTTTCCAGGATGCTCCGCTTCCCTTTCCTTGCCCTGTCGCGCTGGCCCTACTGGAAGGGATGGCGCAGGACAAGCCCTGTGGCGGGCCGGAGCCTGGCCCTGCTTCTGGCTGCCAGTCTCCGGGAGGGATTTGAGGAAATGCGCCTGAATCCCTTGCGGGTCAGGTTTCTGGGCCCCCTCCCCCGCCAGCGCCTCGTCATGTTCGACCGCGTCATCTACCCGATGGCCTGTTTCATGGGCCGGCAAAGACGCTTTTTCCCCAACTGGGAGGTGGAAAAGATCGTCTATATCCCCCTTAGGGATCTGTTAAACGAAAAAAGGTACAGGTGCTATCGCGTCCGCATGGGCCACCGCGAACAGGGGTCGTCTTTCACTGGCGGCGGGCAGAAAACACACCCAGTTATCCAGGAGTTTCCCTGTTTTGTGCATGAAAGGGAAGGCCAGCAGGAGGTCCTCTGGGGGGCTACCTATCGGATCACTGCCCTCTTTCTAAAAGTGATCTTCGGTTTCGCCCCCCCTCCTCTCAAGACCCTTCCGATCATCGAAGGGGCCTTGACCGCGACCTATCTGACAGGTACGGGCAAATCCAAGACCGGGCAGCCCTAAGTACTGTTTTTTGACTTTTCCTCGAGATAAAACCGCCACTTGCAAAACATGTCCCGTGGATGGGGATCCGGGGGCGCAAACAGGCACGCCACCCGGATCCGGTCGTCAATGGCGGTGGCAAACCCCTCGAACTCCCCCCGGTGCATCTCTTTGCACACATACTCTCCCAATCCCCGCCTGAGCCGCGCCTCCTGGGTCGGACAGGAGCGCACCGATATGATCACCTCGTCCTCCGACGGCTCGATGTCGTATCCCACCAGGATGCACCAGGGAAAGAACCTCAGGGCCTTGACGAACCCTTCCAGCCCCTTTTCCTGGATCCCGAATCGCGGCGCCAGGTCTTTGGCGGCCATGCTGGCCACGCGGCCCCAGACCTGTTCATTGAGGCGTTCAGCGGTCGCCTGGTCAAAGCGCTCGGCCACATGGATAAACCAGAAGGCATCCATGACCCGGTAGTGCCACAGGAGAAATTCAATGTACTTCCTGAGGTCCGGGGCCTCCATCTTTTCGAAGATAGAAAGGTCCATATCTCCTCCCACAAGACGGATGATTCACAATTCATGAGTGATGGTTAAAAACATCTCGAAAAACAGGCAGGCGAGACGCCCTTGATCAAATAAGCAAAGACGGGAGCATATCCCGGATGCCCGAGCGCCAGGCCCGCCTGAGCCCTGCCAGGGCCGCGTCAAAATCCTGTCTCATTTGAAAAAGTTCCGAGATAAGGCCGGGTTGCAGCAATACTGTCCTTAAAAGACGAAGAGGCCGCACCCGCGCCTTCTGATCGATACAGGAGAACAGGCCTTGGGAAACCGAACGGCAGGCAGGATCACACACGGTCCGGAAGGCAAAAAAGGGGAGCCCGGCGGCATGCGCTGCCGAGGCCACTGCTGCGCTCTCCATATCCGCGGCCAGGGCCTTGCTCTTTGCAAAGAGACTGATCTTGTCCTGGACTGAAAGGACCGGCGTCTGCACGCCGATGATGGGTCCGCAACGGGCTGAGATGCCCCTCTCCATGAGCGCCCTGTGCACGCGCTCACTAAACCCGGCCTCCTCTTTCCACACGGGTTGGCATGCATCCGGTTTTTCCGCCATCACCGCATCCGCCAGGATCAGGTCTCCAGGCGAGAGGGCCGAGGACAGCGCCCCGCATATCCCGCACACCCCCAGTGCAGCCGCACCCTGCCCGATCAGCCACCGGGACGCTGTTGCAGCATGTTCCCACCCCATGCCCGAGCGCACAAGGATCAACATGCTTCGATTGCTCAGGCGCACGTGCCTCAACACAGCCCCGCCGTCGCGCTCCCATGGCCCATGCCCGATCACGGCCTTTGCCTCGGCCTTGAGCGCCGCCACGAGACCGATGGTCTGATTCATCTCCTTTTTTTCAGGGCTGGCAGGGAAAATCCGGCCGGCGATATGAGACTCACCTCTTCCTGTCGGGTAGAGCGACCTGAGCGCAACCGTCGGTACTCGCCCAGGGCCCACAGGGGAAAGAACTGGCTGTAGCCGTGATAGCGGAGATAAAAAACATTGGGAAAGCCTGTGCCTGTATAGATCTGCTCGTCCCATCGGCCGTCGCTGCGCTGATGGGTTATGAGATAGTGGATCCCCCGCTGGACCGCGGAACTCTCCGCCTCGCCCACGGCCATGAGCCCCAAGAGTGCCCAGGCGGTCTGGGACGGAGTGCTCTCTCCCCTGCCGGCCAGGGAAGGATCTTTATAGCTGGAGCAGCTTTCGCCCCATCCGTTGTCCGGGTTCTGGCACGATTTGAGCCAATCCACGGCCCTTTGAATATAGGTTTGGGAGGCGTCTTCGCCCAACCGGCCCAGGCCCTTGAGCACGGACCAGGTCCCGTAAATGTAATTGACGCCCCATCGGCCGAACCAGCCTCCAAACGGCTCCTGTTCCCTGCGGAGAAACTCAAGACCCCTGGCAATGGGAGGGAAATTCGGGCCGTACCCAAGCATGGCCAAAAACTCGATGCAGCGGCCTGTGAGATCGGAGGTGCTGGGGTCCAAAAGTGCCCCGTGATCGGCAAAGGGGATGTTGTTTAGATAGAGGTAGTTGTTGTCAATGTCAAAGGCCCCCCAGCCGCCGTCGGAGCTCTGCATGCCGATGACCCAGTTGACCGCCTTCTGTATCTTTTCCCGATGCCCTTCCTCATCCATGGCCCCTGCCCGAAGAAGGGCCATAAGGACCATGGGGGTATCGTCCACATCCGGGTAAAAGGCGTTCTCAAACTGAAAGGCCCAACCTGCCGGTTCAAGATCAGGGGCCCGACAGCTCCAGTCCCCGGGGACCCGAATCTGGTTTTCAAAAAGCCAGTCCACGGCCTTTCGGACCGCCGCATCCTCCGGGGCCGTGCCGGCCTCCAGCATGGCCGACAGACTCAGGCATGTATCCCATATGGGTGACACGCACGGCTGACAGAAGGCCTCCTCTTCATAATCTACCAGGAGATCGTCGATGGCCTTCAGCCCCCGCACAAAATCGGGGTGATCCTCCGGATACCCCAGGACCCTGAGGGCCATCACTGCATTGGCCATGGCCGGGAATATGCCGCCAATCCCTCCAATCCCCTGCATCCGTTCCACGGTCCAGCGTTCGGCAAGTCGAATGGCCCTTTCCCGTGAGGCCCTGGCGATGAGGGGATCGGCCATCTTCAGGAGGCGATCCAAAAAAATAAACAGGTTCTTGACCAGGCAGCGGGGGACCAAGTGATCCAGGTGACGGAGTTCCTGGGGCGGTTCTATGAACAGCTCGGACACGCCTTCCTCTGGCCCCAGATCACAGACAGGGTGCTTCGCATTGAGGATCAGAAGAGGAACGATCACGGTCCTGGACCAGTACGAGACCTTCTCAAGCTGAAAGAAAAACCATCTCGGCAGGAGCATGATCTCCACGGGCATGGCAGGGGTCGTTCTCCAAAGGACCTGCCCGAAAAGGGCCAGGGTGATGCGGGTGAAGACATTTACCCGGGCCGCGCCTCCCCGGCCCCGTATGAATTCCCGCGCCCTCACCATATGGGGCGCATTTTGCGAATCTCCCATCTGCTTCAGGGCGAAATAGGCCTTGACCGAGGCGCTGATATCCCCTGCGCCTCCAAAGTACAAGGGCCAACTGCCGTCCTCAAGCTGTTTCTGACGCAGATAACGGCCGATCTTTTCTTTGAGTTCGGGGGCGATTTCTCGGCATAGGAATCTCTGCAGCAGGATGTATTCCGACGGGATGGTGGTATCGGCCTCCAAGTCAAACACCCAGTAGCCTTTGGCATCCTGGATGGACAAAAACCGCTGCCTGGCCCGCTCAATAGCCTCGTCGAGCCGTTTGACTGAAAACAGATAGGTTGCCGGCGCCGGTCCTTTGGCCTCCTCATCACGGGGAGGAGATGCTTCCTGGCAAGGAAAGGGCCCTTTTTTTTGACCTGTAAAGACCCTAAGCGCTGCACGAATGGTGTGTCTCATCGACTGCCTCAATGGTTGGGGATCACGGAGTAGTTCTGGCGTTCCTCATTGTCCCCTTCGGGACCCGGGAAGGTGCAATAATCGTAACACATTAGCTCTTTGAGGTCCGGCAGGGGGCTCGGGCCAAATTTTCATAAGCCTGATGCCAATAATCAATCACCCTGAATGATTGCCTGGATCTTGAAACGGAATGCATATCTCTGTAACATGTCATGGCCCATATATATGAATATTTTTAAAAATTCAAGTAAAATTAGCATGGCGGACAGGTTTTGTTTTCGCCCTGTCCAGAAACCCCGCCCTCCTGACCGTGAGGGCCAGTGTATGAAATGTCTCTTCCACCTTCCCCTGCAGGACAAAGGGCCGCTCCGTGTTCAGCAGCCGGCAATATTTCTCATACGCCCTGGGGAAGAATACGGCCTCGTAAGGGGCAGTAAGGTCCTCAAAAGTCATGAATTTCATGGGTTCCCCCTGCCGTGAGCGCACCGTCTTTCCGGTCACCGGCCATCCGATAGTGGTTACCTCTTTCCCGACATGAGAAGAAAGATCCCTGGCCCGGACATAGGCAAGTCTGCTCAAGGCATCCCGGCAAAGAACCAGGGGATGGACCGACAGGACAAAGCCAAAGACCTCGACCTCCTGGGCCAGCATGGCCTGTCTGGGATACGGTTCCCTGCTCCACGCCACGTCAGGGGCGGCTCCAGTCGATGGGGGAGGATCAAAGAGGCCCGGTGAACGCCTTTCGGTTTGCCGGGCAAAAAAACGGAAGGCCTTCCACATGAGTTCCGGTCTGGAGAGGCCCCGGCCGATGGCGTCAAAGCACCCCCCCTTGATCAGGATCTTGACGTCCTGGAGATGGAGGCGCGGGGTCGTGCGATGCAAAAAACCGTCAAAAGAAGAAAAATATCCCCGCCGGACCCGTTCCTGGATAATGGCATCCTGGGCCTCCCGGGAAAGGCCTTTCAACTGCATCAGCCCCACCCGGATCTCCCGGCCTCGCCCGGTGTAGGGGATCTCGCTCTGGTTGACATCCGGGGGGAGTATCTGGATTCCCATGCGCCGCGCCTCTGAGATATAGCTGAGGGTGCTGTAGTAGCCCCCCTGGTTGGAGATGACCGCGGCCATGAATTCGGCCGGATAATGGGCCCTGAGCCAGGCCGATTTATAGGCCACCAGGGTGTAACTGGCCGAATGGGGCTTGCAGAAGCTGTACCCGTCAAACCCCATCATCATCTTCCAGACCGCCTCGATGACCCCCCGCGCCGCCCCCCGCTCCGATGCACCCCGGACAAAGCGCTCATGGAAATCCCTGAGCCGTTTTTCCCTGTGCTTTTTGCTGACCGTCTTCCGAAGGTCATCGGCCTCGCCCGGGTCGAATCCGGCCAGGTGGATGGCGGCCTGGCTTAGCTGTTCCTGAAACACCATGACCCCCAGGGTCTCTTCCAGGACCGGTCCCAGCAGGGGATCAGGCGGGGACCAGGCCGCGCCGTGGAGCCGGGAGATAAAGGTATGGATGCTCTGGTTGGCCCCTGGCCGGATAATGGAGGTGACGATCACGTTGAGGAGAAAATGGTCCATGGCCCTGTAGACATCAAAAGAGATCCCTGACCGGATCTTGCCCAGGACCTGGCGCGTGGCAGGGCTTTCAAAATAAAAGACCCCGAAGGTATCCCCCTCATAAAAGATCCGGATGGTCTTGGGATCGTCCAGCGGATTCAGTAGGGCATAGTCGATGCGCCGGCCGCAATTTTTTTCCACCGCATCCAGGGCATCCCGGATAACCGCCAGACCCCGGTTCCCGAGGATGTCGATCTTGACCAGGCCTGCCTCCTCCACCGCGTCCTTTTCCCACTGGAGGACCTGCCGGCCGTTGGGGCTGATCTCCACCGGGCAATAGCGGCGGATGGCGTCCGGCACGATCACCACCCCGCCGCAGTGCATGGAAAGATGGTTGAAATGTCCCTGCAGGTAAAAGGCCGCCGTCAGGATCTCGTCCCATGGTTTGTCAAAGGGAAGCCCCCGCATACTGGGGTGCTGGGCCAGATCCTCCCATGCCCGGCTCAATCGCCATCCAAACCCGACCTGGCGGGTCACCCGGCCAATCTCCGCCTCGGTCAGGCCAAAGACCCTGGCCACCTCCCGAATGGCCGACCGGGGTCCCAGGGTGTTGTGGTTGGCCACCATTGCCGTACGGGAATGACCGTATCTGGCAAAGACCGTATCGATCACCTGATCCCGCTCATCCCACGGCACGTCCACATCGATGTCCGGCGGGTCCATCCGGCCGGGGTTCAGGAAGCGCTCGAAGAAAAGATGGCGCCGGATGGGGTCCACATGGGTGATCCCCAGGGCATAGGCCACAATGGAGGCCGCTGCGCTCCCCCGGCCGCAGGAGCGCCCCGCCTGCTTCGTGATGTCCGCCACCACCAGAAAATAGGGAGCGAATCCCTTTTCCCGGATGACCTGCATCTCATGGTCAAGCCGCGCCGTCACCTCGGGCGTCATCTTTCCGTACCGTCGCCGGCACCCCTCCTTGGCGGCCTGGTAGAGGCGATCATAGGCCGCATCCGGGCCCAGATTTTCAAAGGATGGAAAGACGACTCGGTCCCTGTCCCAGTCCCCAAGGGCCGCCTCGGCCACCTTAACGGTGTTGGCAATGGCCCCAGGGGCATGGGGAAACTGGTCGATCATATCCCGAGGGGTGTTTAAGAAACTGTGTTCCCGGCAGACATCATCCGGTCCGATACGGGAGATCTTGGTGTTTAAAAACACGGCCCGCAGGATCTGGTGGAGCGGGAACTGGTCCTTGCGGAGCAGGTAGACCCGGTTGGTGGCCAGGGGCGGGATCCCGCTCCGGCGGGAAAAGGCGTAACACCGGGCCATGCGCCAGCCGGGCGACATCTCCACAAAAAGGTCCCGGGCCCCTTCCCGCTTGAGGGCACTGAGGAGAAGGGCGTCGTCCGAAAAGACAATCAGCCCCCCGCGTCTCTCCCTGAGGGCCTTGACCAGATCAAAATCTTCGTGGCAGTGGAGGGCAGAGAGGATATGACACAGATTGGCAAACCCTTGGCGGTCCTTGACAATGGCCACGGCCCGGCGTTTCTCATGGACCAGCTCGCTCCCCACGATGGGCTGAATGCCCGCTTCCTTGGCCATCCTTATAAAAAAAGGCATCCCATAGAGGCCGTTGGTGTCGGTCAGGGCCAGCCGTTTCATGCCCAGCTTTCCGGCGGCCTCACAGAGCTCCTGGATGGTGGCGAGCCCCCAGCCCCTGGAATAATCGGAATGGACGTTGAGGTGGATGAAGGACATGGTTAATAGGCGTAAGGCGCCCCCTCCCTTGGGCCTGGCGCCTTGCACCTCCCATATGACACAGCGGTTTCGCCGTACCGGTCCCGGATGTGGTCCAGGGCCTGGGTAAGCATCCTCTTTTTATCTTTATCCGCGGTCGGCACGTCAAAAAGCGACATCTGAGCGTCGATCCGGGAAAACTCATAGAACCACGCCCGGATGAAGCCAACGCGGACCCGCCGGGTGCATTGTTTCAAAAACAGGCGTTCCAGAGGCGCATAGAGATCATCATCCTGAACACTGGGCCGGCACAACTTAACGCGGCCCACGGTCTCCACATAATCCGCATGCCGGATGAGCAATCCAGCGCGCCGGGGGATCAGCCCCTGCTTTCGCATCCGCCGGCCGCATCGCTCCACCAGCCGGTAAAGGCATCCCAAAAGCCTTGCGTCATCCATCTCCTCTTGGGGAAGGACCGTTTTTTCATCGACCATCGGGGCAGAGGATAAGGGGAACACCGGCGTGGGATCGATCCCCATGGCCCTTTCATGAATCACCTGGGCCTGCCGGCCGAAGATGAGGGTCAGACGGTCCAGATCCAGGGCCGCCAACTGCCGGATGCGCACGATGTTAAGCTCCTCTGACAGGAGCTTTTGGCGCACAGGACCGATGCCGGGGAGCAGTCCCACCTTGAGAGGGGCCAGAAAGCCGGCTTCCCGGCCGTGTGTTACGCTCACCACCTCCTCGGAAAAAACGGCCCGGGAAGCAATGCCGGCAACCATTTTATTGCCGGCAATTCCGAGGGTTCCCACAAGGCCCAGGCCTTCCTGGATCTCCTTTCTGAATCGGGAGGCCGCGTCCCGGGCCGGTCCCCACAACCGATCCGTACCAGTAAGGTCCAGATATAGATGGCCCGGCCGGGCAGGCTCACAGCAGGGCGTGTACCGGGCCGCGATCCGCACAAGGGCCTGGCAGGCCTGTTTCGCGGCCTGGGGATCCGGGGGAATGACGGTCAACCCCGGGCATCGCAGCCGGGCCTGTCGAAGCGGCATGCCCTTGAACACCCCCTCCTCGTGGGCCTCCCGGGAGGCAGACAGAACCAGGGAACGCCCGGACAAGGCTGCAACTACCGCCACCGGCCGATCCCTCAACTCCGGCCGCAAGACCCGGACCACGGCAACGGCCATGGCCGGGATGTGAAAATGGATGATGCACCTCTTACAAATACCTCATCACCCCCACCACCTTCCCCTCGATCAAGAGGTCGCCCTTGTCGACCTGGATGGGTTCCATCCCTCTGTGGGCCGGCCGGAGTTCAACAGACCCCTTTCCCCGGTAATAACGCTTGACCGTGGCCTCGTTGTTGATGAGGGCCACCACGATGTCGCCGTTCTGTGCCACGGGCTGCCGCCTCACCACCACATAGTCGCCGTCCAGGATCCCGTCCTCCTCCATGGAATCCCCTGTCACCTGAAGCACAAAACACTCTCCCTTCCCGGCCATGGAGGGCGGGACCTCCACCACGCTGCGATCCTCAACCGCCTCGATGGGTCGGCCGGCCGCGACCCGTCCTAACAGAGGAAACTCGAACCGCCGGGTCTCCACCGGGCTGATGACCTCAATGGCCCGTTTTCGGTTCTTTTCCTTAGGCAGCCGGATGTAGCCCTTCCGCTCCAGGATCTTGAGATAGGTGGTGACCGTGTTGTATGAGCTGAAGCCGAAATGCCCGCATATCTCCTCAAAGGAAGGGGCTGTTCCCCACGATTCCATATACCGGGAGATATAGTCCAAGACCTGCTTTTGTCTGTCTGTCAACTTCATGCGCGTCTCCCCTCGTCTCAGGATGAACCGCCTGAAAGATACTGTAAGTTAAGCTGAAAGTCAATAAAAAACTGCCGCCAACAAGGACGGGTCATTCAGGCAGGGGGTTGCATGCCGGCATCCGTCCCTGTTCAGGCATTCGCTCTTGAGCCCGCTTACCCTGTTTTGCCTTGACGTGATCCATCAATTCCCCTATGGTCAACCACGATAGTAAGGCAATATGACGCAAACAGGAGATTCTGGAAAGGAGATTGTCATGGCCGAGCAAGCTGAACACCTTGATGGCGCCATTCTGCAGAGAGACAAGGAAACCTATGCCATTGTCCCCCGAACGCCGCTCGGGATCGTCACCCCTGAGGTCCTGGAGTCCATTGTGCGGGTGGTCAAAAAATATGAGATCCCGGTGGTAAAGATTACCTCCGGCCAGCGCATGGCCTTGGTGGGTCTCAAGGAGGCGGATGTGGACCCGGCCTGGAAAGACCTGGGCATGGATGTGGGAAGGGCCACGGAGCTGTGCGTCCACTATGCGCAGGCGTGTCCCGGGACCGCGGTGTGCCGGTTCGGGGTCCAGGATTCGCTGGGCATGGGTACTGAACTGGAAAAGCTTTTCATCGGCATGGCCCTTCCTGCAAAGGTGAAATTCGGGGTCTCCGGCTGTCCCATGTGCTGCGGGGAGAGTTATGTTCGGGATGTGGGGGTCCTGGGGAAGAAAAACGGGTGGACCGTCATCTTTGGGGGCAACAGCGGGGGTCGGCCCCGCATCGGCGACGTAGTGGCCGAAGATTTAAGCAAGGAAGAGGCCATCGATCTGATCAAACGCTGCCTGGAATATTACGCTGCCAACGGCAAGAAAAAAGAGCGTACCGCCCGGTTCATGGAACGAATCGGGATCGACGCCTTGAAAAAGGCAGTCCTCTGAGGATCCAGGCGTCGGGCCGCCTCGCGCATGGTATTTGATCAGGGGGAGGGAGACCTCCCCCTGTGACCTGTCTTGCGATTAGCGCCTGCCGGCCCTGTCTTTGAATCTCCCGACGTTGCCTTTATCCCCTCCCATGAAGGACCGGGGGTGGGCAGGCCCTGGCGTGGGCCGCGGCCGCGATGCAGGAGAAAGATCCCGAGCCATGATGGCGGGGGTCTGATCCGGTGACAGACCCGGGCTGTGGGATCTGGGGGCTGCATGCCCATTGATGGCCGCGCTTCTGGAGTTCCCGGCGCCTTGGGAGAATTTCTTGTGAAGAGGCCGTGCCATAGGCTGCGATGGGGACGGCTGGAAACGATTCGCCGACCCATTTTTTGCGGCAGGCCCCATTCCCGTTCCTGCCGCTGTCCGGGACCCGCCCATTGTCGGCCTGTTTGTCCTGATCCCTTTTGAGACCTCCGGCAACGACCGATCCGATCTCCGCGAATCCCATAATACCCGTTCATTTCCGGGTCTGCGGACCTGCTTCCTCCGTTCCTCATAGGCCGGGCGCTCATTCCTCTTGTTCAGCCCCCTTGACGGGAGCGGACCCTCTATCCGTTTTGTCGCTGGCACAACGGGCGTTTTAAGAGATCGACCCAAGGGCCTGGCCGCCAATACCGTCGGAGGGGATTTCCCGGGCTCCAGGAGGGTCCGTCGCGATCCCACCCCTGTATGGTCGCGCCGCTCCTGATAGCTTGCATGCAGCTTTTTCTCCCAGTCGATGTCATGACGATGCTTCCACCGCTGGTGCCTGTAAATGGGATCGTAAATATGACGCCTCACGTGAGGGGAAAACCACGGGAATATGCCTCTTCGAGAATACATTGGGGCGTAAAAGTCGCCGAAATAATAGTGGTGATACCGCGGACGCAGGAAAAGACAGTCGGAAAACACCCTCAGATCTATCCGGAACGACGGACTAAAACAGAAGCCGTGGGCGACCCGCACGCTGATGCCAAAGAAGACCGGCGCAAAGAGCACGCCTCGATGGGCGATCGCCACATCCCAGTAGCCTGCGACAAACACATAACCAACGGGCGTCCACACATAATGGGCCGGCACCCAGATCCATTCCGGCCGCGCCAGGACCCAGCAACCGGGACGCCAGACATACCGTCCATATTGCCATATCCAGCAGCCGGGTATCCACACATAATCCGGCGAGGGTGCTCTGACATTGGGGCCTGCTTCAAGAGATTCTGGCGGCGGGGGCAGGTACGTGGCGTTTGCCCGGACAACAGGGGCCCAGTAGCCCGAAATCCACTGAAAACCCGAGTCACACTTGACCCAGTACCCCGGGACCCATTGCCGATCCGGTGGAGCCACCCGCCAGATGCCGCTCACCCAGATAAAATCGTTTCGATCGTCGTCCCAGGCCCAATACCCCGGGATCCACACCACATTGCCCTCGGGTTTTTGTTCGGGCGGAATCTCCTTGATGGCGTCCGGCGGCGCCTTGGGGACCACCATGCCTGGCTCGGGATTGAGCGCCACTGCTTTTGCAAATCCCTCGTGAATAGGGCCGTACGCCAGCACATCCATTTCTTTTTCAACGGCGACAGCCCCTCCCTCGGCGATCGCAGGCTGCAATGGACCAAACCCCAACCCCAGCAGGGCCATCACTCCGACTATGGCTAACTGTCGAACAAGCTGTGAATTCATCTTCATACCTCCTCTGCCTTCAGGCCCCTGTGCAAGACCGCCCCACAAAAAAACCTGCGCTTTACTCCCTATATCGGAATGCGCAGGGTTAAGGTTTCAGACTGAACAAAACTTTTTCAGAAACAGCCTCTCTAATCAGGGGTCTAAGATCTTGTTCGCAACACGCCATGCTTCCGCCGCCACTGTCGCATCCATCTTTTCCCATGGCCAGAAAGCCGCGGATCTGAAAAAGGATGATGTACAGGGACCGGGCTTCTGCCCTGATCACACCGGGCACGCGGCCCTTCAGGGCTTCTCCAAAACGGTTATCGGCGTACCCACCACGCCGGCATAAAAGACCACGATCTCGGCAGGATCCTTTCCTTCGTTGATTCCATAGTGCCATTTGTTGACCACCTCGACGATAGGATCTCCGGCCTTGAGATAAAGCGTTTTTCCGTCTGTGGTCACAACGGTGAGCTGGCCCCTTAAGAGCATGCCGGCGTTGATGACCGGATGACGGTGGCTATCGAGCCTCGCCCCGGCAGGTATGGCAATCCGCAGGATGGTCACCTCGGGCTGGCCCCGGGGATACGCTGGCAGAAGCTGGCCGTCCCAGCTCCGGGCGGTTTTGACGAGTTGGTTGACTGTCAGCGGTGTCCTGTCCGCCTCCAGCCCCTTGGGGGGCATGCTGCAGCCCGAGTGGGCCAGCAGGATCACGGCAAGGCCAACAGCGATTCGAAAAATTTGTTTTGTCATGGCATTTCCTCCTTTACGGGCCGAACCATATGCCAATCAGGCAAAAGGAGCAACGAGATTCCCTGTTCCCCCTCACATAGCCGACTGAAATCGTTTTTCCGCCTGTCTTACCTGGATTTTTTTCCTCCTTTTGGTTAAATTAAAAAAGTCGTAAGATTTTAGCTCCTTGAGGTCCGGCAGGGGGCTCTGTTCGGACCAAATTTTCATAACCCTGATACAAAAAGTCCATTTGTGCGGCGTTAGCCCACCCTGATAGACGGAGGAGGACATTATGAAACTTGTTTTTCACGACAATTTTTATGAGGTCTACACATCCGACCCTGCGGCGGCTGCCGGAAGGATGGAGGCTGTTGTGGAGGCGGTCGGTCCCCATGTAGAGATGGTGGAGGCTGTCCCGGCCCCAGAAACGGACATTTCAGCAGTCCACACAAAGGCCCACATCGAGCATGTCAAGCGCAAGGGACTCTATCCCATTGCGGCGCTCGCCGCTGGGGGGGGCATTCAGGCGGCGACCCTGGGTCTGGAGGAGCCGGCCTTCGGTCTGATTCGTCCCCCCGGCCACCATGCCTCCTCCGGTTCTTCTTGGGGCTTCTGCTTCAACAACATGGCCGTGGCACTGGAACATCTCAGGAACGCGGGGAAAATTCAAACCGCCTATGTCCTTGACATTGATCTCCATTTCGGAGACGGAACCGTCGAGATCCTATGCGGGAAGGGCTATGTCACCGTGTATAACTGCTCGGCAGGCGGCCGGGAGGCCTACATGGAAGAAGTGGCCGAACAAATGTCGCGATGCTGGGTCGATATTATCGGCATATCCGCTGGATTCGATAACCACGAACAGGATTGGGGCAGAACCCTGGCAACCGATGATTATCGCGAGATCGGCCGCCTCGTTCGCGCTGCGGCCCGGCGGTCCCGCGGGGGATGTTTCGCTGTGCTGGAGGGAGGATACAACCATCAGGTCTTGGGGTACAACGTGCTTGCCCTGCTCCAAGGCCTGTGCGCCGGGCAATAAGAGGGTTGGTCGCGTACACGCATCGTCACGCTTTGCACAAGGCCCCACCGTCGCTTTGGTTCCCCAAGTGTATTGCGGCGCCCTTGGAGCTGGTCGCGGCCTCCCTGTCGCAGCCCCTGATAGCGCTCTGCAAACTCCTTGAGAAGCTTTATTCCCGATCGCTGTTCATTTAACGCAAATCTTGAATCAGGATTTCTCAACCGCCCGGCCTGAAGGCCATGAACGAAAGACCGCTTCACTAATCTGAAGTTCCAGATCAAAGAGAATCGGGCTCAAGGCCCGGCGCAATACCACTTTAGGAGGTTATACGCTACAAGCGTCTTGGAACGGCCAAGATGTATTGTATTATCCCAATATGAACTAAAAGCTTCACGGTTAAGTTCCTCATCCGGAGTTTAGGCGTCAGCCTTTTATCTTCGAATGGAGATCGATTTGCAGCGTTGCCCTGGTTTATTGAGATGATACAATATATTGTCGATTCTGGAGACCCAATTGTCAGTCTCAATCCTGCCGGCACCCTCAGGTCTGCTCAAAGCCGAAACCATTACAGCTCCCAGCACTTGCGTCCATCCGGCCTCCTATCCGTCCCCCGTAATTCATTCCCCTTCCCTCCTGCAATTCCGCGCGGGTCATACCATGCAACTGTCCCCAATGGGGATCCCTAAAAGGGCCTGGAAGGCCTTATCTTTAAAGGAGGGCACCTCGAGTGAACCAGACACATCAGCGAAAGAAACCCTCGATCTCAAGGCACTCATCCTGTTAACCCTCCTGCTCCAGCCCCTGACCCTCCGCTTGACCGTTTCCCTGGTCCTGGTGAGTATCGGGATCTACGTGGTGAATCGGAAATGAGGGATTTGTTTCATATCGCAATAAACTGTCAATGAAAACATACACAACGCCTCGCCTTTCTTCAAGAGAGGCCTTCAGTCCCAATCCTGTCTTGTAAGAGCCAATCTCAGATTCCAATACCACACAGACCAAATTCACCCCACAATCGCACAAAAGCGGATCGGTTTTCCTTGACAATCATCTTTTCCTTTTAATAAATTTAAGACAATTCTTTCCGACCACCGGCTTTTCAGATGACTTCCCAACAAATAGGGCGGGTGGAAAGGCTTGCGATACCTGCCCCGCCCATCTCGCCACATTTGCCCAAGGCGACCCGACGGCGGCAACCAAACAGCGTTCTGCCCGCCTGTGGGGGTCTCTGCCCAAGGGCTGCCAAAACCGGATACAGCTCGTGGGGACGGCAGCAGGGCTTTAAAATACAGTCTGTTTAAGCCCCAAGGACAACCTTTCACCTGCCCGCCATGCGAGTGAGGCGAGTCAGGCGGGTCGATAGGGATTCCTTGCTGCCTTCAATAAACACTATCCCGAGCACGGGGGCGGTCGCCGAACTATATGAACGCATTTTATTGCAGCCCTTGGGCAGAGACCCCCACGGGCATACTTCCTCGCACGTTGCGGAGAAGTTACGGACAAAGATTCTAAAAAATAGAGGACTGATATGAACAACAGAACTTGCGCCCGAGGTGCAGTGTGGGGAGGATCGATGCCACGTCTACGGAGAGCCATTGTGAGGATCATGACAGGATTAGCGCTGGTTCTTATCTTTCAAGGGGGAGTGTACGCGGAATCCGCCCAGACTGTCATCCGGGACTGGGATGGCAGCGTCCTGGACACCATCGACTGGACCATCAGCAACAACGTTGAAATTAAGGAGCCTTGGGCAAGCCGCGGCAAGGTATACAAAAGTGACACTGACATCACGGCCTATTATTACTACGAAGCGGACTTCACTCACGTGAGCGGATGGGTGGACGTCCAAGCCAGCCTTTCCCCTAAAACACGGTTTCAGCAGGAAAGCTTTCGGATTTCCTATGGTTACTCTCAGACGTACCATCCATGCGGCAACTATGATCCGTGTCCCACAACCTTTGATATTACCCATGGGGACAACTTTTGGCCTTACTACTACCGGTGGGGCAGCGGATATGACGCGGAAATGGGTGGCTATATCGGCCAGGGCTGGGGGATTACCATTCGGTTTGTCGGTTTTACTCAATCGCCTATTACCATTCGCACTTATGTCATCCATATCCGGCCAAGCACATCCCAGGCCCTGGCATGGCGCGAACGCTTCTATCCACCACAGCCGAAGAACGGTCAGCACTGGCCCTGTTCACCCAAGCCAGACAAACCCTATCCACCCAAACCGGACGACCTGAAGGATCCGGCCAACCCCTATGAGGGTGCCGGAGCATGCATGCCCTTTGGGCTTCCTGTGTATTGGGTGGATCCGACGACCCTGACCTTACACATTAAAGACACGGATTTTTCCTATCAGGGCCTGGGACCCGAGGTGAGACTAACGCGCTTTTTTTCGAGTAAGAAGGATCCAATCCTCTATGAGCAGACCGGCTCGTTTGGGCACGGGTGGCATTTTTCGTATGACACGCGACTGACAGAAGCCGGGTGCGCCGTGATGCTGTTGGATATGGAAGGGCAGGAACATATTTTTGGATATCCCGAGGGGGCCTGCGGCGGAGGAAGCCCAGGATCACCCCTTGAAATGGTCCCGTCTGAAAACGTCTTTGACAGGGTGTTCTCCCATGGGAGCGGCGTCTTTGTCCTGGAGCGCAAATCCCCGCGAGAGTGGCTGCGATACGAGCCCTATGACGACGTGTCCCTCCTGGTCTCTGTGGCCGACGCTGCAGGCAACCAGATAACCGTGCAACGCGCAGCAAATGGAAAAATCCAGGAGATTCGGGATGCGGCAGGAAGACGCACCGTGCTGACCCACAACGCCGAGGGATTATGCACCACTTTAACCGCACCGGACGCTGAAAAAACCACCTTCTCATACCTCAGGGGCCGGCTCGTTCAAAGCACGGACTTTATCGGGAACCAGACCGTCTACACTTATGACGCCGACGGCCACATGCTCTCCATGACATCCGGGGGCAAGACGACCGCTTTTGGCTATTCCTCCAGTGAATCGCTGGGCCGCTATATATCCTCCCTGACTGACGCCAACGGCAGGACCACAACATACCGGCTCACAAACGTGATGACCGCCTTTGGGGTGGAGCAGTTCTTTCCGTCCAACAACAAGCGCACCTACACCTCAGACGTGACGCGTCCGGTGCTAACCAGTGCACGCGACGGGGCCGGCAATGGTCCGGATTATGCTTACATTTATTCAGGTTCAAGCACTCCGAGCGTTATCGGGGCCATTGAATACACTGGCCCGTTGGGCACAAAGACCATTATACGCCGGGATGCCCGCGGCAACATCACCAAATACGAATCCCCGGACAAAAACCATATCACCTACACTTACAACAACATGGACAGGATGACGAGCCGCACCAATTTCCTCAACGAAAAGTGGGAGTATGAATACAACGCCATGGGCAATCTGACCAAGGCCACATCACCCGAAGGGAGAGAAACCGCCTTTGAATACAACGCCGATGGACTCCTCACCAAAACAACCAATCCCAGGAATGCCGTCACCCAATATGAATATGACGTCTTCGGCAATCTTACGCGCCTCGTCAATCCCTTGGGAAACGATGTCTTATGGGAATACGACGCCATTGGCTTGAAAGCAGCGGCTGTTGTGGATGCTCGGAAAAACCGGACCCAATTTGAGTATGATGCCTTGCACCATTTGACCCGTACAACCCGTCCGGACGGCACCTGGCGGGGAAACAATTACGACTGTTGCTCACTGACATCTCTAATTGACGAAAACGGCAATACCGCCTTCTTTGAAAGCGATGCCCTGCACAAACCCGTGCGGATTGTGGACCCCAAGGGAAATGCGCTGACATTCGCCTACAATCAGGATGGGAATTTGTCTCGAACTACAGATGCACTGGGGGGGATAACCCAATTCAGCAATGATAATGCCAACCGGCTCTCCCAGTACACGGATCCCAATGGCGTGCAGGTCTCCATGGCCTATGACAAGCAGGGAAACATGACCAGCATCACCGATGCGTTCAACAAGCAGATGCAATTTCAATATGACGCCAACCATCGAATGAGCCGGATCACGGATCAACTCAACAGAAGCGTTGGCTTCGGCCGTGACGAGACCGGCCGGTTGACGTCCAGGACCAACGCCCGCGGCCAGGTGGTGGGCTATGCATACAACAAGGACGGATTTCTGGTTCAAAAGAACTATGACGGGGTGGTTGCGGCCAGCTACCAGCGCAACGAGGTGAACCGGATTGAGCGCGTGACAGACCCAACCGGCGAAACCGTGTACCAATACGACCTGGCCGATCAGGTTACAGCCATTACCTATCCCAACGCCATGACAGCGACCTTTGCCTATGACCCTGCCGGGAACATCGAGCAGATCGTCTATCCCGAAGGTGTGCAGGCAATTTATGGCCATGATTCGCGAAACCGGGTCGCCCAACTGACGTGGGGCGAGAAGACCGTCTCCTTTCAGTACGACGGCGTGGGCAATCTGATCGGCATTACGAGGCCCAACAATATGGACACAACCATTACCTATGATCAAAACGGTTATGCAGAATGCATCGTCCACAAGCGGACCGGCGGCAACACATGGGCACTGTTCACCTATACCCGGGATAAGGGCAACAACATTACTGAGGTGCAATCCGACTTGTCAAATGATTGGCCGCCCCTGATTCCGAGTCTTTTGACCGCGCCGGTGAACCAGACATTCAATGCAGCCAACCAGGTGATCGCATCCAATGGCAATTCATTTGCCTACGACCAGGACGGCAATCTGACAACCATCGAGGGCCAGCATGCGTTCACGGCCCAGTATGATGCCGAAGACCGCATAGTCACCATGAGTCACAAAGGCGTCAACAGTGTGAACGCGTATAACGGACTGGGGATGCGCAGCTCCCGGACTCGTTCTGGACAGGTGCGCACCTTTCATCATGATCACCTCTGGCGTCTCTTGTTTGAAACTGACGGCAATGGGGCCGTAACGGCCTATTACTTTTACAATGGGAGGCAGCTGGTGGCGATGCAGCGGGCGGGAGCAAAGGTCTTCTTTTATCATTTTGACCATAATGGCAACACTATGGCTCTGACCGATGCGTCCGGCACTGTGTCAGCCACATACCGTTACTCGCCCTACGGTCAAATCCTTTCTCAAACCGGCGCTGTGGAAAATCCATTCACTTACGTCGGGGCCCATGGCGTTGTAGACGAGGGGGACGGCATCTATCTCATGCGCCATCGCCACTACGACGCCATGACCAGTCGGTTCCTCCAAAAAGATCCCATCGGCATCGCAGGAGGATTGAACCTGTATGACTATGCCGCGGGAAATCCCTTATTAAACATCGATCCCGAGGGCACGGTCTTTTTCACTATTGGTTTAGCAGTGGTCAGCGCTTATGGGATCTACAAGGCAATAGCCGCCGTTAAATGTGCCGCGGATAAAGCCCTTAAGAATAATCGGGGGTATGACATTGAAGAATGGGTGCAAGAATCTGAAAATTTAAGACAGGCTGACGCGACAAATAGAACTGACGTTGCGGAGGCAGGCATGCAAGCAACCATCACTGCTTATGGTAATGTCGCTGATCAATTAGGGACTGTAGGAGGAGTGGGCGCAGGCAACGCAATGGATGCCTTGGACGCTGCCGGTGTTTTCGACACGTCCTCAGACGACGATTGGGACAACAACCATTGGTAAAAAGTCCCAAGTTTGTTGTTCCGTGTGCCATGCAACCGGGCATCGGGATTTAACCGACGACAAAAAAGATGATATACAAAACAAGGGAAAAGTGCAAGAAGGAGGATAACATAGGTAAAGCCTTCAATATGTTGCCTTGTCTTAGAAGAGATGACATCGTTGGTGCGGTTCCTCGTCAACAGGGAAATTGAACCATCCCTCGCCTGGTGGGGCCGACGGCCCTTTGTCCGGGCAAACGCTGTTTGCGATGCTCGGTTCAGACCTTCCTCAGCGCCCAATCCTTTGTCCAAAGCCGGGCGCCCTGGCCATTTAGATCCACCAGATATTTCTCGCCATCGATCTCAACGACAGTGCCTGTGCCCTGACTGGTCTTCACTCTATCGCCGATCTTGAAGCGCTTCTTGCGCGGGGGCTTGGGCGCGGGGGCCTTGGGCGGCGATGGGGCGGAGCGGGTAGCTGAATAACCACGGAGTTCCGTTCGTGAGGGCTTGGACCGGGGGGCATGGGCGATCTTGGGAGGCGGGGGCGGTTCGTACTGCTTGAGAGCCGTCTGCCACTCGGGGGTGAGGATGTCCTTGAAGTCCGGGGGAAGATAGAGGTTCCCGATGGCTCGGGTGAAGGCCACGTAGGCGATGTTGGCCTCGTCGCCGAATGTCTGGGTTGCAAGGGCCTCCGGTCTGGAAAGCGATGCCGCCATGTCGGGATCGATATAGACCCTGTCGTACTCCTGTCCCTTGGCCCCGTGGGCTGTGGAGAGGATGATGCCGGGACCGTTCGGGTTGTCGGACGTGCTCTTGGAGATCTTCATGATGTCGAACACGGCGTCCGGGAGGATCCGGGCGTATTCCCTGACCACCTCGACCATGTTGCTGAGCTGGAAATCGTCCAGGTCTGTCGCGTAGGCGTCGAGGTCCTCCAGGTTTTCGAACGATCGGATCAGGGGGTCTCTGATCTTGTCGTGCGTCCCTTGTGACAACCAGTACACGTCCAGTATCCGACCCAGGATCCCGGATATATTCCCCTGCAAGGAAAACGGAATCCCTGTAGCGCGAAGGCCCAGGGCGTGCTCGAACAGGGCCAGGTTGGTCCGGCTCAGGATGGCGCATCGCTCACCGGCCTTGGGTCGTGGGGGTTTGTCGTAGAAGGCCACACGGGATCTCTTTTCCGGGTTTCCCTTGATCCTGAATCCCTTCTCTCCCTTGGCCTCCCGAATGAAGACCGATGCCAGGTCCGCAATCTCTTTCCCGAACCGGAAGCTCAGGGTCAGGTCCCGCCTGTCGTCACAGGAAAATCGCTTCATGGCGTCGATGGCATAGCGGAAGCTGTAGATCTGCTGGTGGGTGTCGCCCACGATGACGATCCGCTTTCGGCAGCGCTGAAGGGCATCCAGCATGATGGGAGAGAGGTCCTGGCCCTCGTCCACCAGGACCCTGTCGAAGCGGTCGAGGGCTTTGTCGAAAAGCCCTTCCAGGTGAAAGAGCTTCAGATAGAAGTCATGGGGGTGCGGTCTTTCCTGCCGGTACCACTGACCCAGGATCTCCCTTGAGGCCTGGACGATCCGGCCCCGGGAATCCTCGACCAGGTCTCTGACTTCCTCGCTGAGGCACGCCAGATGATCCTCCTGAAAGACCGCCATGGCCTCTTCCACCTTAGGAAAGGGCGAATTCATGAAGAATTCGACGAGGTCATGGCTTACTGCGGCGAGCTGCTGGGGATTGGAATGCCCCTTGAAGGCCGGGAGCATGTCGGCGACGGAGAAGTTCTCCACCTCGCCCATACTCCTCGAAAATGCCAGGGAATGGACCGTCCTTACCTGCACATTCCCCGGAAACCTGCCTGCCGCCTCCTCTCGGGCCTTCCGGTTGAAGACCAGGTAGAGGACCTTCTCTTCCGGATGGGCCGAGGCGATCATGCGAAGGGTGGTGGTCTTCCCGGTCCCCGCCCTGGCGTTGATCAGCAAGACCCTCCCCGTGGCATCCAGTATGGCCTGTTGTTCTTCGGTCGGTTTCAAAACTCGCTATGTGTCTCCCAAAGATTTTTTTCTCTCACCCCAGTACGATGCAACGCACCTACGGGCACCGAATGGCGGCATTTTCGACAGGCAGAGCTCACAGGGACCACAGAGTTTTTGACCAGAAAAAACCTCTGTCTGAGATCTCCCTCCGGGGCGTAGGCCCCCGGCCGGAGGCTCTGGGCTCTATCGAAGTTCCCTTTCAGGGGTTAGGGCAGCGCGGTTCAATTGTTTGCTCTCCATACCATAATGCTACGAGGGCATTCAACAAGAGATGCGAATTTCACGCCGCCACCTCAACCCGCAGACACAGGAAGTCTCAGCGCGTCTTTAAAAATGGCAATTGAACCGATTCCCTTTCTAATGCGGATACCCGCAACCCAAATACCTCACCAAAGCCAGTAGAGTAGGGAGGGGGGTATCCCCTCCCCCTCCTCAAACCGGACGTGCGGTTTTCCCGCATCCGGCTTTCCTGAAGACTCTCGCCTGAGGCATGCACAGTTGTGAACCGAGTAGTCTTACGAAATTTCGGTTCCTGCTTGGCCTTTTGGCCCAGTTTCTGTCTCAAGGAAGTGAGGCTCTGCGGCAAAATCCTGTCGGACTTTGTCACGTCTTCCGTAGTAGGATATTCCAATCGGAACACCTCCTGTCTCACGCAAACATGTCCTCAGTAGGGTCCCTTGGCTCCACGGTGATTAGCCGCTTCTTCGCTACTATGGACCCCTCCGACTCCCAGCGGGGCCGAATCACAGTTATGTATTCCTGTTATCCGTTGGCAACACTTCCGCCGCCCCGTTGGGTCTCCCAGGTTCCTCGACTGATCTTTCCGCGCGCGCTGTCCCCAACCACCCCGGGAGGCCCAATGGCTGCATTCGCTCGTTTCTTCACCATCGGGGGCGGGCTTCACCACTCTTCGGCGGGCTGGCAACTCTCCATTTGCGTAACGAGGCCGAATCGGGTTCACTTGCGTTACGGCTCGCGCGTTCGCTCGGCGGGGCTTCGACCCTTTGGATTGCTCCGCGGGCCGCCCGCTCCGCTACCTGCTGAACGAGCAATTAACAGGGTAACCTCCTTTCAGGTTACAAGATCAGCCAGGCTTAGCCTGGCGCACCGAGGACGCAAATCGGGACAGGCCATCATAATAGACCGTTACCCTTCGGCCGGCAAAGCCGCCGTCTCCCACAAACAAGACGTCGCGCTCATAGAAAAAGCTCAGAGTCTCCTTAACCTCGAAGCTGCCAGTGTTTCCTCCCTGCACGGCTCCGGCAATCCCTGTGATGGAATTAAGTCGGTTGAAATACCCCTCTCTGTCCATCAACTGTTTATCGAGGAGCTTGAGGTTGAGGGTGATGGACGTGGAATGCCCGCATCTTCACTCCATCGCCGGACCGCCTCTTCCGCCATGGCTTTGGAGGCCTCGTAAGGGTTGTTGAATGGCCCCTGTGTGGAAACATATTCTTCTGAAATGTGTCCGTTTTGTTTGCCTGCCACATAGAGGGTGCTCATGTGATGAAACCATTGGACCCCCGTCTCCTCAGCCAGGCGACACATGTTCTCGGTGCCCGTGACCTTGGTCGCCATGGTGTGGTCCCGGAACTGCTCTGAGAAAGTCACGGAACCTGCGCAATGAAACAGTCCTTGGTGTTCATGCATCCTCCTTGATGGCTGCGTTCAACAAAAAGGCCCCTGCAGACGGGACATCCCCGCCCACAGGGGCCTTTACCACTCAGATTTTTGATGTTATCAGCGGACAGCCCTCCATGGGCTGCCGCATCCGTTCTCCCTGTTAAATTTCGGACCGTGCCGGTTTGTCAGCGGGAGGGTTCCGTTCCACCCTCCTTGACGGAAAACCCCCGTAGTTGTTCATGCGGAACAACCTGCGATCCGCATGGCCTGCAATCTGCCGGCAGCATTCGGTTTTCAGCAGGTCCAGGGCCTCAGGGCCTAATTTCTTGTAAACGTCCTCCCCGCATTGGCTCAGCACGAGCATGACCTCTTCCACTCGATCGAACGGGCTGGCAACGGAATCGCCCTTTAGGCTTCTGAGCCGCCCCGCGTCCTTTGCCGTCTGTTCCGCCCACGAAGAAACCCGCTTCTCCCAGGCCATTTCAAACCGCTCCGGGTCCTCCCTGGCCAACCGGGCCAGGTGCTTCATCCGTTTCAACCTCCTCTGCAAAGCTGCTTTGCCCACACGCACCTCCTCCAACAGGTTTCAGCATCACAAACCCCAGCGGCCTAACGGGCCTCACCCCTCGGCTACACTTTTAAAGACGCAAAAATGGAGAAGTCTTTCAGAGCTTGAGGTCCAAAAATGAGAAAAACCAGCACAAAAAAATCACCGATCAGAAATGTAAGAGAATTGATAATATCGCACCAAACCGTTGACGGGCGATAACCGATATGGTCCCTTGGCATAGAACAGGTGATGACCGCGGTGGAAGGTCGTAATAAACCGGAAGAAAAGTAAAAATGATATCAAGGCCAGAGGTGCGAGTGGAAAAGAATTTGGACTGCAATTAGCACCCGAATCGGGATCAAATCTCTATAGGGAATTCCCGGGCAGTAGACAGGCAGGCGAAGGTGGAGGCAAGGAGGCGCGCTATGGTTCTTAAAAGGAGTAACCAGTCAATCTCTATTATTCCCGTTTTCCATCTGGAATCTCATTAAGTTCCATGTTTTTAACCCCAGAACCTCGGCTCATCCAGAACTGGACGATCGATCCGGCGATGAGCATGAGGTAGAAGAGGAACGGCGGGCCGGCCAGTTGGGCCATGACCAGATAGGCGCCTACCGCGCAGGAATACAGAATCACAAACCCTTTTTCGAAAAAGATAAAGAGGATCCCGCAAAAAAGACCGGCCCCCACGGACCAGATGGACAGGTTGTCGATGAGGAGTTGGACATTGAAGGCGCTGGTCGTCACCTTTACGCTCCCGCTATATACGGCTGTCAGCAGGTTTCCGAACACAAATCCCGCTGCGAATAGGGTCGCCTTGGTGACCAGCTTGATGAGGATGACCCCGAACAGGGCAAAGAGGAGGGTGGATGCGAGGACCACCCAGGGCTCCCAGGATGGGGGAAAGGGTTTTTGAAAGGTCTGAAGGGCCGTCACGGCCAAGGCGTATCCCACGCTGGCGCCCACAACAAAGCCTATGATGTACCGCGAGAATCGGAAAAGATGCCACCCGGCAAAACATAGCAGGACCTGAAGAGAGGCGAGGTCGCTTGGGTAAGATATAGGCAAGAGGGCCACGAACTTGAAAGGGTCTTGTTGATCCATCGCATCTCTCATGGGAAGAACCTGTGGAAACGGCCAAGTGTGTATTGAAGAAAGGCACGTCAGTATTACTTTCACAAAATCCTCAGGGCTCGTGGGGCTTTTGAAATCAGAAATGGTGTTATTATTGTATCCTTTCACTATCTGACCGAAATCTCGGGAAAAGGGCCTTGACATGGGTTGGATAAAAAACGATATTGT
>ENA-OSEO01002087-OSEO01002087.1-sediment-metagenome-genome-assembly--contig:-NODE-2087-length-30648-cov-132.116025_pt1 | contig 30648 bp, 28 predicted proteins | sample MGYA00237883_ERZ534232 | MGnify/ENA metagenome assembly ERZ534232 | reverse complement strand
CGGCGCACCTGCAACGGCCGCCTCACCTGCCAGGAGGTTCTGGGGCACGAGGAATACGTGCTCACCAAGCTGTACGAGAGCGCCTAACCCCCCCGTGGCCCCGACCGGCAGCCCGCCACGGGCGCCGGCCGGGGCCACGACCTCTCACCCGCTGGGAGGCTGGAGTAGAAATGGACCTCGTTGTTCACCGGGAAAAGCGCGATGCTGCCTAAGATAAAAGTCGATATGTTGACGCTGGGCATGGGGGCCGCGGCCCAACTGGCCGCTCTCAACGCCCATGACGCCAACCCTGATCTAGACATCCTGATCGTTACCAAGGCGCTGCGTGGCAAGGGCGGCTGCAGCCGCATGGTGCAGGGCGGCTTTAACGTGGTCTTGGACCTGAATGACTCTCACCAGAAGCATTTCATGGACACTCTGAAGGGCGGCCAGTTCATCAACAACCAGGAGATGGCCAAGACCCTGGTGGAGCAGGCCACCTACACCATCAAAGAGATGGAAACCATTTACGGGTGCTTCTTCGACCGCAAACCCGACGGAACCGTCCATCAGAAGGCCTTCGCCGGCCAATCCTTTGACCGCACGGTGCACAAGGGCGACCTGACCGGAATCGAGATCATCAGCCGAACCACCGAACAGATTATGAAGCGAGGCATCCGGGTGCTGGAGGAGCACCGGGCGCTGGACCTGCTCTATGATCGCGGACGCGGCCAGGTCACCGGCGCGCTGGTGATGAACATCCGCACCGGGGATCTGATGGTGGTGGAGGCCGCGGCCACGCTGGTGGCCACCGGTGGCGGCCCCACCTGCTACCGCCTCTGCGCTCCGGGGCCGGAGAAGAGCCTCGACGGCCTGGCCATGCTTTATCGGGCCGGGGTGGAGATGATGGACATGGAAATGATCCAGTTCCATCCCACCGGCCTGATCGTACCCGGCAGCGTGGTGGCGGGAGCCCTGCTGGAAGAGGGCCTGCGCGGCGCCGGCGCCTATCTCTACAACTCCGAGGGCGAGCGCTACATGTTGCGCTACGATCCCGAGAAAAGGGAGCGGGCCACCCGCGACGTGGTCAGCCGCTCCTCCTACCTGGAGATCATGGCCGGCCGCGGCTACCCCGGCGGCGGGGTGATGATCGACGCGGCCCACCTGGGCGCCGAGTTCGTGGAAAAGAATTTCCCGGGCATGACCGAGCGCACCCGCTTATTCGGCTACGACCTGGCCCGCAAACCGGTGGAGGTATCACCCACCGCCCACTTCCTAATGGGCGGAGCGGTGGTCAACAAGGATACCGAGACCGCCGTGCCTCGCCTGTTTGTAGCCGGAGAGGACGCTGGCGGAGTGCACGGAGCCAACCGCCTGGGCGGAAACGGCATTGCCGACTCCTGCGTCTTCGGACGCCAAGCCGGCAAGGCCATGGCCCGTTTCCTGGCCACCGAGCGCGGTATCCCCGACTCGGACCCGGAGATGGTCCAGCATTTGGCCGCCCACTATCGGGCTCCCCTGGGCCGCGGCAGCGGGCCGGTCCCCGCCGACCTGCGCGATCGTCTGCGTGAGCTCAACTGGATCAAGGTGGGTATCGTGCGCCAGGCCGACGACCTGGCTGAGGCCATCGAGGAGGTGGAGGATCTCATGGCCGAGACCCTTACGGCCAAGGTGCCCGAGGAAACCAACTACAACATGATCTGGGGCGAGTGGCTCAGCCTGGTGAACATGCTGGACTTCACCCGCATGTCCAGCAAGTCGGCCAGCCTGCGCGAGGAGACCCGGGGGGCTCACGCCCGGTCTGATTTCCCCGAGCAAAACGATGCCACCGGCCTTTACAACATCTTCCTCCGGCGGGGAGAAGACGGTCGGCCGGTGACCGAGAAGAGGCCGGTGGATCTGAAGTACGCGTCGCCGCCGAGCATCGCTACCCCGAAAGAGGCCTAGTTCTTGGACGGTGATCTCATTAGCTGTGAGGAGAAAAGCAGCAGTGACTAGTGCAAATAAATTGAACTACAGGCAGCCCCTGCACCGGGGCGTGCTGGACCCCAACCGGATACGCGCCACGCAGGCCGGAATGTGGGCATGGCTTTGGCAGCGCATCTCGGCGCTGGCCATTTTGGTGTTCCTAGTGCTGCACCTGACCCTGACTTATCGCCCTCTCCTGCAGTTTTGTCTGCTGTTCACGGTTACTTTCCACGCGGTTTTGGGCCTCAGGGTAATCCTCATCGACTTCGGTTTGGTGCACGTACGCTACCAGAAGCTGTTGCTGGCGGGCCTGGGCCTGCTGGGTGCGGTCATGTTGGCCATAGTTTGGTTTGGCATCTACTAGGCAAGCAGAAGAGAGCAATGGCAGAGACTAAGGGCGGAAAAAAGACTTTCAAGGTGTTTCGCTACGACCCCGCCAAGGGTGGCGAGGGACATTTCGACACCTTTGTCCTGGAGATTGAGGACTACTACGCAACCACCATTCTGGACGTGCTCTTTAGGATCCAACGGGAGCACGACCAGAGCCTGTCCTTCCGCTACGCCTGCCGGGTGGCCATGTGCGGCTCCTGCGGCATGGTCATCAACGGTAAGGAGGGCCTGGCCTGCAAGACGGTGGTGGCCAATCTCAAAACCCCGGAGATCACCCTGCGGCCCCTGAATCACTTCCCCATCGTCAAGGACCTGACGGTGGACATGGAGCCGTTTTTCAAGAAGTACGAAGAGGCCATGCCTTACTTCGATCCGGCCCAGGAGGCCAGCGAGCCGGCGATTGTGCGGCCCGACACCTGGGAACGCAAGGCCATCGACATGGCCACCGACTGCATAGCCTGCGGCTGCTGTGTTTCCAGCTGCACCATGGCCTTCTGGCATAAGGACTACCTGGGCCCGGCCGCGCTCAATCGTTCCATGACCCTGCTGGCCGACAGCCGCGATGGTCTGCACGACGAACGCCTGGCCACGGCCATGGAGTCCTGCTACAACTGCCGCCTGGAGTTCAACTGCACCGAGGTCTGCCCCAAGGAAATCAGCCCCACCCGGGCCATCAAGTACATTCACCGCATGGCCATGCGCCAGGGACCGGGCCTGGCCCAGCGCCTGAGCCCCGCCCCCGAGCCCATAGCCCTGCCCGCCCCGGAGCCCCTGACCCCGGCCATGAGCCGGCGGTCCTTCCTGGGCCGCACCGCGGTGGGCCTGGGCGCGGTGGCCGGAGCCACCTTGGCCGGCCTGGTCTTGGTTTCGGCCATCTCGGCCGCCTTCAAAGATCCCGAGCGCAAGTGGGTGCCCTTGGGTCCCCTGGAGAAAATCGCCGCCGAGCCCGGCGAGGTGCTCACCATTTACGCCGACTATTCCCTGGAAGACGGCTTCTACAAGCGCCGGGAACACAAGCCGGTGCTGGTGGAGATGGACCGGGAAAAGAACAAAGTCACCGCCTTCAACAGTCGCTGCACCCACCTGGGCTGCACGGTGCACTGGGACCAGCAGAAAAAGCTGTTCATCTGTGCCTGCCACGGGGGCACCTTCTTCCCCGACGGCACGGTTAAATCAGGTCCCCCGCCGCGGCCCCTGGACCGCTACGAAACCAAGGTCAGCGGCGGCCAACTCTACGTGTTGGAGGCCTAGATGTCGCGTTTCACATCCTTCTGGGCCGACCGCTTGGGCTGGGAAAAGCACCTCAAGCCCTTCTTGTACAAGCCGCTGCCCGGCCGCTTGAACTGGAGCTTCACCCTGGGCAGCCTGTTGCTGCTGTTGTTCGTGGCCCAGGTGGTCACGGGCATTCTGCTGGCCGCATTTTACAATCCCTCGCCGGACCACGCCTACCAGTCCATCGGCTACATCATGAATCAGGTGCCGGCCGGAGCCTTGGTGCGGGGTCTGCACCACTACGGCGCGGCGGCGATGGTCATATTGGCGGCCGCCCACCTGCTGGCCAACCTGTTCTATGGGGCCTACAAGCCGCCCCGGGAACTGACCTGGGTGGGCGGGGTCTTCCTGCTGCTGATGGTGCTGGGCTTCGGCTTCACCGGCTATCTGCTTCCCTGGGACCAAAAGGCCTACTGGGCGACGGTGGTGGGCACCAACGTGGCCGGGGACATCCCCTTGATCGGCAGCTTCCTGGCCGGGCTTTTGCGGGGAGGCCCCAACGTGAGCGGGCTCACCCTGACTCGCTTCTACTCGGTCCACGTGTTGCTGTTGCCCGCGTTCACCGCCCTGTTGATCCTGATCCACATGTACCTAGTGCGCCTGCACGACATCTCCTATCACGGCGCACCCCAGGACGAGGACGATAAGCCCTACCTGTTCTTTCCCCATCACGCCCTCAAAGCGGCGGTGGTCTTTCTGGTGGTGTTGGGGGTGATGATCGTCCTCTCCCTGGTCTCGCCTCCCACCCAGGAGGCGGTGGCCCGCACCCCGGACCCGACCTACCTGCCCCGGCCCGAGTGGTACTACATGTGGCTGTTCAAGCTGCTCACCTACTTCGAGGGGCCGGCCGAGCTCATAGGTAGCTTCGTCATCCCCCTGGGTCTGTTGGCCCTGCTGGTGGCGCTGCCCTTCCTGTCCAAGAGCCGGTCCCAGGAACCCTCCAGCCGGCCGCTGGTGCTGGCCGTGGCCGGGGCCTGCCTGGTGGCGGTGGTCTACCTCACGGCCATGGGGGTTGCCGAGTCCAAGCCCTACGGCCAGGTGGTGGTGGTGCCCGAGGAGAAGCTTTCGCTTCAGGCGGTCCAAGGCCTTCATCTGTGGGTGGAAAAGGACTGCGCCTACTGCCACCAGATCATGGGGCGCGGCGGCCACCGGGTGGGGCCGGACATGTCCAACATCGTGGCCAAGGGCCGAACCCGCAACTATCTGGTGGATTTCATCCGCAACCCCCAGAAGACCAAACCGCTTAGCATCATGCCCAAGTATGACCTTAAGCCCCAGGAATTGGAGGCTTTGGGCTCCTTCCTGCTCAGTTTGGATTTCGCGGGCAAAGACAAGCAGGTGCTGACCCGGGAACAGGCCCTGGCCATACCCCAGCAATTGCGTAAATAAGGGCGAGAAGTTGGTTAAGCATGAGAGACATATCGAAACCGACATCCTGATTGTGGGCGGCGGCAGTGCCGGATGCATGGCCGCCATCCGCGCCAAGGAGATCGCGCCCGATTTGCGGGTGGCGGTGATGGAAAAGGGCGACCTCATGTATTCGGGCTGTATAGCCATGGGGATGGACGCCTTGAACATCGTGGCCATCCCCGGCTTCACCACCCCGGAGCTATACCTGGAGGCCACCACCCTGGCCTGCGAAGGGGTGGTGGACGGCAGACCCTCTTTCGAGATGGCCGCTCGCTCCTGGGATCTACTCAAGAAGCTGGAGGCATGGGGGGTCCACTTCCCCATGAAAAACGGCAAGTACGAGACCCTGCGAGTGCATCCCAAGGGCGAGTTCCTGGTCACCATGAAGGAGCCCGACCTGAAAAAGATCATCGCCCGCCGGGTGTACGACATGGGCTGCCGGGTCATCAACCGCACCATGGCCTTCGAACTGATGATGGAGGGTGACCGGGTGGCGGGCGTACTGGGCTATAACGTGCGCACCGGCGAACTGGTCATCTGCCGGGCCAAAGCGGTTATCATCTGCTCCGGCGGCCTGGCCCGTTTCAGCCTGCCCAACTCCGGCTACCTCTATGGGGTCTACGACTTCCCGGGCAATACCGGCGATGGCTGGGCCATGTCCTACCGGGCCGGGGCCGAACTGACCGGCATGGAATACACCACCTGCTATTGCATTATCAAGGACATCGGCGCCCCGCTGCTTTACATCACCCTCACCCGGGGCGCCCAGGCCCTTAACGGCTTTGGCAAACCCATCGAGGGAGGCCATATCTCCATCAAGACTCTGGTGCAGGAATACACTGACGGCCGCGGCCCGGTGTTCATGCGGCTCAAGCACCTGCCCGAGGAAAAGATTCAGGAGATAGAAGACATCCTGTTCACCACCGAGCGGCCGGTGATGGAGCGCTTCTTCAAGGGCCGGGGCATCGACTTCCGCAAGACCGACATAGAGCTGTTCAACACCGAACACTTCCTGTGCAGCGGCCATGGCCAGGCCGGCCTGGTGGTAAACCACCTGGGAGAAACCAACCTACGGGGCCTGCTGGCCGCCGGCGATGCCGCCTGCGTGGCCCGGGGCCACCTGACCGGAGCCTTCACCTTCGGAGAAGCCGCCGCCGAGCGCGCCGCCGAAATATGCCGCCAGGAGCAGGAGGCCAGCCCCGAGGCCGCCGGAGTGGACGGCGCCCGGCGCAAGCTGGCCGGCATCTTCGAGATGAACGGACCCATCGACCCCCATCAGTTCGAGTACAAGGTGCGCCGCCTCATCGGCGACTACCTGGTGCCGCCTAAGAACGAGATCAAGCTCAAGCAGGGCCTGGACTGGATGGACCGTTTCACGGCCATGCTGGACAGCGCGGTGCGGGTCACCGATTCCCATTGGGCCAGCAAGATCCTGGAGATCGAATCAATCATCAGTACGGCCACTCTTTCCGGCTGCGCGTCTCTGGCCCGCACGGAGAGCCGTTGGGGCTACTGGCACTACCGCACCGATTATCCAGAGCGCAACGATGACGAGTGGGTGCGCCATGTGGTCCTGAGCAAGGGCGATGATGAACGCAAACCGCGGGTGACTTTGCGGGACATCGATTTGATGCCCCTGCAACAAGGCATTTGGCCGGCGGCCACTCCCTGAGCGGGATATCCGGCGCTGGACCGAGGAGACGACCTTAAGTGACTCTGCTCATAGAAAATGATAAGTGTCTGGCCTGTGGCGAATGCGCCGAACGCTGCATCCTGGACAACATTCGGGTGCAAATCCCTCCCTGCCGCGCCGCCTGTCCGGTCGATCTCAATCCGCAACAATTCGCAACCCTGGTCGCCTTGGGCCGCGCTTCGGAGGCCGCCGAAGCCATCCACGCCAGCGTACCTTTCCCCCGGTTGTTGGCCCATCTCTGTCCTGCCCCCTGCCAAAGGCACTGTACTCGGCGGAGAGTGGACCAGGCCGTGGCCATCCATGCCCTGGAGCGCTATTTGGTGGAGGGCCACGAGCCCGCCGCGGATCGCTTCGCTTTGGGGTGCGATACCGGCGAGCGGTTGGCGGTGGTGGGCGCCGGCCCGGCCGGCATGACCGCCGCGGCGCGCCTACGCCAAGCGGGGCACAAAGTGGTGCTGTTCGAGGCCGAGGAGCAGGCGGGCGGAGGGGCGCGCTCCCAGGTCCCGCCGGAGATGCTCGCCTCTGAGATCGAACTGCTGGCCCGCCTGGGAGTGGACCTGCGCCTGGGCGCGCGGGTAGGCGGCTCCGTTGACTTGGGTGAGCTGCGACGCGACTTTTTGGCCATCTTGCTGGCCCTGGGGCCACGCGCCGAAGTGGACTTCGCGGTGCGCGAAGGGGCCGCGTTGGACTCCGAGGGATTCCTCGAAGTGGACCCGGTCACCATGAGCACGTCGGTGGAGGGGCTGTTCGCCGCCGGCCAGATGCTGGCTGGGGTGGACCACCCGGTGGCGGCCATGGGGTCTGCCCAAAAGGTCGTACGCTTCCTGGACCGATACGCGCGGGGTCAGAGTCTCCGACCGCCCCGCATCCTGGAATCGGAAAAAATCCTGCCGGCCCGGGTGGACGCCCGCCGCGTGAGCGGTCTGCGCCGGCAGGCGGCCAAAGGGTTGTTGGCCGCAAGCTACGTCCCACCCGAGGATGTGCGCCTGAATGAAGAAAATGCTAGCTTAGCTGCGGTGCCCTGTCTGCGCTGCGCCCAACCCGTGGATTACTACGACGAATGCTGGTACTGCCTGCCCTGCGAGGTCGAGTGCCCCACCAACGCCTTGATCCTGGAGATTCCTTTCCTGGTCAAGTGAGCGTTGGCGGGAGGCAACCGCACACGCAGTCGGGTAGCCGGAGCCGGCTTGGTCAACAGCAAACCAGGTTTTTGGGTGAGAAAACTGGAGGGAGAACGATGACCAAGAGAACTAGCCTTTGGAAACCTATCTTTTTGTTCGCGGCCTGCCTGGTGTGGCTGCTGCCCGCCGCGGCAAGAGCCGCGCCGCCCAGCCCCAAGACCTCCGCCGTGCTCAAGGCCGGCGGCGGCGCCGTGGGCGGCATCGGCTACATGGTGATGACCGGCATGGCCAAGACGGTGCGCCAGGTTTATCCCCGCATCGATGTGACGGTGGTCCCTGGTGGATGGGTGGGCAACCTGTACCGGGTGAACTCGGGTGAGATGGACATCGGCTCCACCACGGTGGCCATGTGCTCTCTGGCTTCGGAGAAAGCCAAGCCCTTTGAGAAGCCGCTGCCCAACGTGCGCTCCATGTACGGAACCCAGGACCGCTTGTACTACTTCGCCATTGTGCGCAAAGACCTGCCGGTCAACAGCTTGGCCGAGCTTTTCACCAAGAAGGTCCCTGTCAAGCTCTGCACCATCCAGAAGGGCACCACCACCGAGCTCATGTGGCGAAACGTATTCAACAGCCAGGGCGTGACCTGGGAAGACCTGGAGAAGTGGGGCGGCAAGATGAACTTCGTCGCCTGGGGCGACGCGGTCAACTTGGTCAAGGATAACCACGCCGACGGCATCCTAGCGGTGGGTGTGCGCAAGATGGGCTGGGTCATGGACCTGACCAACTCCCGCGAGATGAAGATTCTGAAGTGGGACGACAACCTGTTCAAGGTTCTCAACAAGAAGTTCGGCTTTGACACCGACGACATCCCGGCCAACACCTACCCGGGCATCACCGAGGCAGCGCTCTGCCCCACCGACTCGGGCGAGGTCATCGTCAACGCCAATATTCCCGACGATGTGGTCACCGCCATCTTGACGGCGCTGGCCGACAACGCCGAGGCGCACAGTAAGTTCCACAAGGCCCTGAGCAGCTTCACAGCGGCGGGCATGGCCAAAAACATCAAGCTGCCCCTGCATCCGGCAGCTAAGAAGTTCTATCAAGAGAGAGGTATACAGCTGCCCCAGTAAATGCAGAGGTCGGGGCGGGAATCTTTACCAAGGTTCCCGCCCCGGGCTCCAAAACAACATCTTGCTTGCCGGCCTCGCCTGGATCGAGCTCCGATGATTCAGGGCGCAGTGTCCCCGCGCCCCCAACGGCCCGGTCCGAGGGGAGAGGCTCGCTGAATAAAACGATGTTCATGGGAGAACTGGGATGCCTGATGAAGTGGGAGCCGTAAAAGAGGCCGGCAGCGGGAAGAGCCTCAAATTAGTAAAAGTAGCCATCGGCGTCTTGGGGGTGGGTATTAGCTGCTTTCAGCTTTACACCGGCGGCTTTGGGGTGGTGGAAGCCTACATGCAGCGCACCATCCACCTAATGACCCTCATGACATTAGCCTTTCTGTGCTACCCGACCAATAAAAAATGGTCTTCAAATACCAACGCATATTTTGACCTGCCCCTTGCAGCCCTGTGTCTGATTATCGGGGTGTATCTGCTGTTCGACCACGACCGCATTGTGGGAAGAGAATGGTACTACGGCCCCATGACCAATGGGGATATCATCTTCGGCATAATGCTGATGGTGCTCACCTTGGAGTCGGCCCGCCGGGTTGTGGGATTGGCCCTGCCGCTTATCGCCATGCTGTTCATCGTCTATTGCATGGTCGGCTCGCACCTACCCTATCCCTTCACCATCCGCACGCCTCCCCCCAAGATTTTCCTGGATCACATGGTCCTCACCCCTCAGGCCATCTTCGGAGTGCCGGTGGGAGTCTCGGCAACGTTTGTTTTCCTGTTCATCCTGTTTGGAGCCTTCCTGGAGCGAACGGGCGGCGGCAAATTTATCATCGATTTCAGCATGGCCCTGGTGGGCCGGGCCACGGGCGGCCCGGCCAAGGTGGCCGTGCTTGCCAGCACCCTATTCGGCACCGTATCGGGCCACTCCGTAGCCAACGTCTACGGTACCGGCACCTTCACCATCCCCTTGATGAAGAAGATGGGCTATAAGGCCGAGTTCGCCGGGGCGGTGGAAGCGGCGGCCAGCGCGGGCGGGCAGATCATGCCTCCCATCATGGGCGCGGCCGCCTTCATCATGGCCGAGATTCTGGGCATGCCTTATCTGACCATTTGTGCTGCCGCCTTGATACCTGCCCTGCTGTATTACGTGGCGGTGTTCGGCTCCACTCACGTGGAGGCCTTGCGCCTGGGCCTGCGCGGACTGACCAAGGAGGAAGTGCCTCCTTTCATGGAGACCATCAAGCACGGGGCCCACTTCTTCGTGCCCATCGTGCTGATGATCGCGGTGCTGGTCATGGGCTACACGCCCTTCAAGGCCGCCTTCATCGCCATCGTGGCCCTGGTGGTCGTGGCTCAGTTCCGCAAAGAGAGCCGCCTGTCCCCGCGTGGGTTCATCGAGACCCTGATCCTGGGCGCCGAGAACAGCATCGTCATCGCGGTTTCCTGCGGCTGCGCTGGCATCGTGGTGGGGGTGCTGGATATAACCGGCCTGGGCATCAAGTTCGTGACCATCGTGACTGAGTTGTCCATGGGCATATTCCCCCTCGCCCTGATCCTGGTCATGATCTCTTGCCTGATCCTGGGCATGGGCGTGCCCACCGCACCGGCCTACATCATCGCCGCCATGATCGCAGCCCCCACCCTGGTCAAGTTTGGGGCCAATCCCCTGGCGGCGCACATGTTTGTCTTCTATTCCGCCCTGCTCAGCGCGATAACGCCGCCGGTGGCCTTGGCCGCCTACGCCGGAGCCGCCATCTCGGGCGGCAACGTGATGAAGACGGGCGTAATCGCCTCCAAGCTCGGTTTCGTAAAGTTCCTGGTACCTTACATGTTCATCTACAACGGCGCCTTTCTGATGATGGGTGCCCCCACTTTTATTGTGTGGTCGTTCTTCACCGGAATAGTGGGGACCATAGGACTTGTGGTGGCTATGGAGGGTTATTTCTACACACGTTTAAGCACGTTGGAGAGGGTCCTATTCGCCTTGGCTGGAGTGGGGGCCTTGATACCGGAGTTCTATTCGGACATACCCTCGCTGGTGATTTTCGGAGTTGCCACTTGGATGAACCGCAAGAAAAAGATTGGTGTCAGCGTAGTGGCCGGTGCCTAACAAACGCCCCCGGTGTGCGTCCCTGTCGATGGAACCGCATCAGGCATCGGCGCGCGTCGGATTAGATCGGATACCAAAGGAGAATTAAACGATGGGCGATTTTGATTATAACATAGTGAAAGAGGCTGCCAAGCAGCTCTATATAAAGGCCCTGACGAACCTGCCGCCGGACGTGCGCCAGGCCCTCAAGCGGGCCTATGAACGTGAGACCCAGCCAACGGCCAAAGAAGTCTTCAAGGCCATGTTCAAGGCCATCGAGATCGCGGACCAGAAGAACACCTTGGTCTGCCAAGACACCGGACTGCCCATCTACATAGTGAAGGTGGGAAGCGGCTTCGCCTGGAACGGGGCCAAAATAAAAAAATGCCTGAGCGAGGGGGCCGCCGGGGCCACCTTGGATTTCCCCTTCCGGGGCAGCTCCACCCACATCCTCACGCGCGTCAACCCCCAGAACTCGGTGGGCCGCGGCCTGCCCGTTGTTTACTGGGATTTCGTGGAGGGTTCCGACACCCTGGACATCCTCATGATCCCCAAGGGCTCCGGCTCGGAAAATATGAGCACCATGAAGATGTTCATCCCGGCCGACGGCAAGAACGCTCTAAAAAAGTTTATCCTGGACACCTACATTGCCTCGGGCAGCAACCCATGTCCTCCCGGCATCATCGGAGTGGGCATCGGGGGCACCGCCGATCTGGTGATGCGCTTGGCCAAGGAGGCAATCGCCCGGCCGGTGGGACAGCGTAGCGAGGACCCGGAGATCGCCCAGATGGAGCAGGACCTGGAGGAGGCCATCAACGCGACGGGCATAGGCCCTATGGGCCTGGGCGGGGACATATCCACCTTGGCGGTGCACATCGAGTGGGCCTATACCCACATCACCCAGAACCCGGTAGCGGTCAACACCCAGTGTTGGCCGGCGCGACGGGCCCGGGCCACCATTCATCCCGACGGCAAGGTTGAGTACGGCTTCTAGGGCCAGGAGGAATTAAGCATGGCAACCTATCATCTACAAACGCCTTTTTCAGAGCAGGAAATGCGCCAGCTCAAAATCGGCGACATCGTTTATTTCGACGGGACCCTGTTCGGCATCAGGGACCTGACCCAGATCTATATGTTCGACCAAAAGCACGAGCCGCCGGTTAGCTTGGCGGGATTTCCCATCATCCACACCGCGCCCAGCCTGCGCAAGGTGGGCGACAAGTGGGAGAAGATCTGCGTGGGCACCACCACCAGCGGCCGCATGGACCGCTTCACCCCCGCCTTGATCGAGAAATACGGCGTGCGCGCGGTGATCGGCAAGGGCGGCCAATACCAGCAGAGCCTGGACGCCATGCAAAAATTTGGCGCTGTTTATCTGGCGATCGTGGGGGGGGCCGCCTCCCTGGAAACCGAGCAGATCGAAGAGGTGGAAGAGGTCTATTGGGAGCACCTGCACCCGGAGGCGCTCTACAAGTTTAGGGTCAAGGACTTCGGCCCTCTGACCGTGGCCATGGACAGCCATGGCGGCCACCGATACTTCGAGATCAAGGCGGAAGCGGAACGCCGCCTGCCGGGAATTTACCAAAAACTGGGCGTTGCCTAGGAAAGGCGGTTTTTCACCCGGGAGGCGCGAATGCGCGCTTCGGATGCGGACGCTCTGGAAGGGGCGGACGCAACCGGAAATTTAAAATGGCTGCCATAGTCGAGCAGTCTATAACTTCGGACCGTGCTTCGGAAGGGTTCCGACGCGTAACTTACTGTAATAAATAACTATTATAATGTTATGTACTTTAGGATGATCAGAATAGTCACGAACGGGAAAAGGTTTAATCAGCCGCTTCCAAGCACTTTGGGACACGGAGGCCTCATTGCCTGAAACCAACGAAATCCTTCGCCGCGGCGCGGCCCCTCTTTATTTCAAGGTGGCCAGCGTAATACGCAAGCGCATCGAGAGCGCGCAATGGTGCACGGGTGAGCGCTTGCCCAGTTTGGATGCCTTGGCCGAGGAATTTCGGGTGTCCCGGGTCACCGCCCGCCAAGCCGTGAATCTTTTGGAAGAGGATGGCCTGATTTGGCGGAAACAGGGCAAGGGCACCTTTGTTACCCGTCAGCCCAAGGACCGCCATTGGTTCAGTCTGCAGACCGAATGGTCGAACTTGATCAAGCTCCTGGAAGGCACCAGCATAAAATTCCTCCGTTCCTCGGACAACCAAGCTTGCCCTGAGTTGGGGCCCGATGAGGGCTTTTTGGCGCCCAGTTACCGCTATTCGCGTCGAGTGAGCATCAAAGACCAGACCCCCTACTGCGTCATCGACATCTATCTGGATCAGAGAGTCTTTCATATGGCCCGCAAGGCCTTTGAATCGGAGCTGGTGCTTGCCGTGCTGGACCGGCTTGAGGAGGTCCAAATAAAGAGGGCCCACCAGGTTCTCACCATAGGCACGGCCGACATTGATAGCGCCGAGTTGTTGAACATTGCCTTGGACACCCCGGTGGCCACCGTCCGCAGAGTGGTTACCGATCAGGACGATACCGTGATCTATGTAGGCGATGTGGTCTACCGAGGTGATTTCGTCAAATTGGATATCGAACTTATTTAGTCCGCCGCACGCCTAGGCGGCGGAAGCTGGAGGGAGTCATGAAAGGAAAGAGTTTCTTTGTAGCCATTCTCGCAGCATCGGCTGCAGTGGCCCTATTGACCGGGATGGCTTTTGCCAAGTATCCCACCAAGCCCGTCACCGTGGTGGCCCCCTATGGGCCGGGTGGCGCTTCCGACCTGGCGGCACGCGCCTTGGCGGCCGTGGCCCCCAACTACGTCAAAGAGCCTGTAGTGGTCATCAACCGCACCGGCGCTGGCGGCGTGGTTGGTTCCACCTATGTGGCCCGCAGCAAGCCCGACGGCTACACCCTGCTCCTGTCGCGGGTGGGCTGCAACGGAGTGGCCCCCGCCATCAACATGAAGACCCCTTACACCTGGGACGGCTTCACCTTCCTGGGGCTGCTGGAACTCAACCCAGTGGTTTACGTGGTCCAGTCCACTTCTCCCTTCAAGTCCCTTAAGGAGGTCGTGGAGGCCATCAAGAAGAACCCAGGCAAGTACAGTTACTCCACCTCCGGCCCCACTACCATCCTCAACATGGGCTTCCAGAAGCTGCTGGCCGACGCCGGCCTGCCCACCACCGCGGTTAAGATGGTGCCCTACAAGGGCGGCGGCGGAGCCAAGACCGCCCTGCTCGGCGGCCATGTGGACTTCCTTTGCATCAACTTGGCCACGGTTCTCGACCAGATCCAGGCCGGCAAGCTGCGGGCCTTGGCGGTCACCACCCCCGAGCGCTTCCCCATGATCGCCGACGTTCCCACCGTCAAGGAAGCCGGTTTCCCGGATCTGGAGGCGATCATTGGCTGGAGCGGCCTGTGGGGCCCGCCCAAGCTGCCCGCCGAGGTGGTCAATGTCTGGACCTCCGCCCTGCAGAACGTGGCCAAGGACAAGACCTGGCTGAAAATGACCAACAGCTTGGGTTCGGTGCCCTACATTAAATCGCCCGCCGAAACCAAAGCCTTCGTGGAGAAGCAATTCAAGGTTTACCGTGAGCTGGGCCAGAAGCTGGGCCTGATCATCAAATAACCGCCCCGTGATTGACCGCCTTCTGGGTGGGCCCCGGCCGGGGCCCACCCGTAACGGAGACTGGTGTGAAAAGTCACTATGATAACTTGTATATCGGCCTAGGCACGGCGCTAGTTTTCTTGCTCGTGTCCGTTTGGATAATACCCAATTTCATTTTGGTCCCGTCCAGCGTGCAGATGACCGGGGTTTCGCCCTCTTTCTGGCCCGAGACGATCAGTTGGAGCCTGGTGTGCCTGGGCATCCTGCTGGCCTGGTCCAGCCTGCTCCAGATCCGCAAAGCCAAGGCGCGTGAGGCCCGGTCCGGTGAGGCCGCGGACACCTCCGCCGCCATACCCAAGCTCAGTCTCCGCTCAGTAGGCATGGCCTGCCTGACCATCGGCGCCATGCTTGGCTACTACTTCCTGGTGGACTGGCTGGGGATGCTGCTGTCATCCATGGTGGCCCTGGTGGGCTACACGCTGATCTACGGCGACTGGGACTTTAAGATCTCGGTGCCCATAGCCGTGATGGTGCCGTTGGTTTTGTATTTCTTTTTCGTGAAAGTGGCCAATATTCCCATGCCTCCGGGCCCCTGGGGCTGGTAGGCCAAGGAGTCACACCGTGTGGGATAGCGTATTACAAGGGCTTAGCAACTTCGCCAATCTATACAATTTAATGGCTATCGCCGGCGGCATGCTCATGGGGGTAGTGGTGGGCGCCATTCCGGGGCTCACCGGTACCATGGCCGTGGCACTGGCCTTACCCTTCACCTTTTATATGGACCCAATTACCGGCATCATCCTGCTGGTTGGTATTTACAAGGGCGCCATCTATGGAGGTTCCATCTCGGCCATCCTAATCAAGACCCCGGGCACCCCCGCCGCCGCCTGCACAGTTCTGGACGGCTACCCCCTGGCTCAAAAGGGGCAGGCGCGCAAAGCCCTGGATATGGCCCTGTACGCCTCCTGTGTCGCCGACTTCATATCCAACATTTCGCTCATCTTCTTCGCCGGTTTCATCGCCAGCTTCGCCCTGCGTTTTGGGCCGCCCGAGTTTTTCCTGCTCATCTGCTTTTCTTTGACCATCATCGCGGGCGTGGCCGGCAAGTCGCTCATAAAGGGCCTCATCTCGGCGGCCTTGGGCCTGCTTCTGGCCACCATAGGCATGGACCTGGTATACGGCAGCGACCGCCTGACCTTTGGCAACTCCGATCTTATGGGCGGACTCAACTTCATCCCGGTGCTCATCGGCCTGTTCGCCCTGCCCGAGCTGATCGACGCGGCGGTGCGGGGAGTGAACAAAGGCAAGTCCGGCCTGCACCGCCTGGAAGGCGGCGGGGTGAACTTGAAAGAATTTCTTCACTCGCTCAAGTCCATCCTGCGAGGCAGCGTCATCGGGGTCGTCTTGGGCGCCATCCCAGGCATCGGCGGGGCGCCCGCGGCCTTCATGTCCTACAGCGAGGCCAAGCGCGGCTCCAAGCATCCGGAGAACTTCGGACAGGGCGAGTTGGAGGGAGTGGCCGCCTCCGAGGCGGGCAACAACGGCTGCTGCGGAGCCACCATGATCCCCCTGCTGGCCCTGGGAGTGCCCGGCGATGTAATCACCGCGGTGATTCTGGGCGCCTTCATGGTGCACAACTTGACCCCGGGGCCGATGCTGTTCCAGCAGCACCTACCCCTGGTCTACGCCATCTTCGTGGGCATCATGCTTTCTTCCCTGATGATGTTAATCATGGGCAAGCTCTGTATCCGTGGCTTTGCCAAGATCGCCGACGTGCCCAAGCAAATTCTTTTTCCGGTGGTCTTGGTGCTGTGCTTCTTTGGATCCTATGCAGTGAACAACTCCATGTTCGATGTGCTTTCGGCGGTGTTCATGGGGGTGTTGGGCTACCTCATGCTCAGGCTGGGCATTCCCGAGGCTCCCTTCCTCATCGCCTTCATCCTAGGGCCGATGTTCGAGGACAACCTGAGGCGCTCCCTGCTGCTTTCGGCGGGTTCGCCCACTATTTTCTTCCGCTCGGGCATCTGCATCTTCTTCATGGGGCTCACCGCGCTGTCGATTTTCCTGTTGGTGCGGCGCAACCTCAAACAACGCCGGCAGCGTAATCCGGCCTGCGAGATGCCAACCACGCAGGGTTGAAAGCTGGGACGGCCACGCCGTACCCGGGGACAACAATAGAAAGAGGTAACATGGACTCTACAATAGAGATTGTGCAAGGCAACGAGGCTTGCGTTAGAGGGGCGCTGGCCGCCGGTTGCCGCTTTTTCGCGGGGTATCCTATCACCCCGGCCACCGAAATAGCCGAGCTCATGGCCCTGAGGCTGCCCGAGTGCAACGGGGCCTTCGTGCAAATGGAAGACGAACTGGGCTCGATAAACGCGGTGGTGGGGGCTGCCTGGGGCGGTATGAAGGCTTGCACCGCCACAACGGGTCCGGGCTTCTCCCTGATGCAGGAGGGCATCGGCTATGCCGCCATGACCGAGACCCCCTGCGTGATCATCGACGTGCAACGCGGCGGGCCGGCCACCGGCCAGCCCACCATGCCCAGCCAACAGGACGTGATGCAGGCCAAATACGGCTCGCACGGCGACTATGAGATCATCGCCCTTTGTCCCAGCTCGGTGCAGGAGAGCTTCGAGCTGACGGTGAAGGCCTTCAACCTGGCCGAGCGCTTCCGGGTGCCGGTGATGGTGCTCTCCGACGAGATCGTGGGCCACACCCGCGAAAAGCTGCGCATCCCCGCCGAGGTGGAGGTGATTCCCCGCAACCCCCCGGCCGCGCCCCCCGATGAATACAAGATGTACCGACCCGGCCCGGACGGGTTGCTGGACGGCATGCCCTCCGTGGGCCAGGGCTACAACATATTGGTGGAGAGCCAGGCGCACGGAGAGGACGGCAACCGTAAAGGCAACGACATCGCCGCCTCGGCCAAGGTCATTGACCACCTCTGCTCCAAAATCACTGACCACGCCCAGGAACTGACCGATATCGTCACCCTGGAGTGCGATGACGCCCAGACGCTGGTGGTGGCTTATGGCTCGGTGGTGCGCTCGGCCAAGAACGCGGTTCGTCAGGCCAGGGCTCAGGGGATTAAGGCCGGTCTGGTGCAGTTGCGAATTCTGTGGCCCTTCGCCGACGAAGCGCTCATCGGCCTGGCGGATGGTGTCCGCAAGGTGGTGGTGCCCGAGATGAACGTAGGCAAGATCAGCCGCGAAGTGCAAAGGGTGCTGGGAAAATATTGCGAGGTGGTTTCCCTACCGGCCCTGGGCGGCGAGCTGCACACCCCCACCAAAATTCTAAAGCAACTTGGGAGCTGAAGTCATGCATCCCCTAGCGGAAAAAATGCTGCGCAAAAGCGCGTTGCCCAGCATCTATTGTCCCGGCTGCGGGCACGGCACCGTGCTCAACAACTTCCTGCGCACGGTAGACAAACTGGGCGTCTACGACAACCTAGCCCTGGTGGGCGGCATCGGCTGCTCCGGTTGGACTCCGGTGTTTATTAAAGCTGACACTATTCACACTCTGCATGGACGGGCCGTGGCCGTGGCCACCGGCCTCAAGTTGGCCCAGCCGGAGCGCAAAGTAGTGGTGTTTTGTGGCGACGGCGACTGCGTGGCCATCGGGGGCAATCACTTCATCCACGCCGCCCGGCGCAACATCGATCTCACCGTGATCATGCTCAACAACAACATCTACGGCATGACCGGCGGCCAGGTGGCCCCCACCACCCCTTACCAGGCGCGCACCCAGACCTCGCCCCGCGGCAACCCGGAGCAGCCTTTCGACGCTTGCGAGCTGGCCCGGGCCGCCGGAGCCACCTACATCGCCCGCTGGACCACCGCCCAGCCGGCCCAGATGGCCAAGTCCATGCGCGAGGCCATGGAGCACAAGGGATTCTCCTTCGTGGAGGTGGTGGTGCAGTGCCCCACCCAGGCCGGCCGCTACATGTACGGCACCGGTTCGGCGGTGGACCTGTACGAAATGCTCAAGACCAACTCGGTGCGGCTGTCCAAGGCCGGCGAGCTCAGCGCGGAGGAATTAACCGGCAAAATCGTGGTGGGCCGCTTGCTGCAAAGGGAAGACAGACCGGAATTCACCGAAGGCGTTTACGGCTTGTGCCAGGCGAAGGGAGCGTGAGGCCTTGAACCACATAGAGATAGACAACAACTACTGTAAGGGCTGCCAGCTGTGCATCGCGGTCTGCCCGCAGGGCGTGCTGGAAGTGTCCCCGCTTCGCAACAGCAAAGGCTACCTTATGCCACGCGCCGCCCGCGGGGAAGATTGCACGGGCTGTATGCAGTGCGAGATGACCTGCCCGGATCTGGCCATCACCGTGATCTCCGACCGGACGTCAAAGGAGGCCGATAATGCGTAGGGAGGTCAGATTCGCCGGCTTCGGCGGCCAAGGAGTGATCAAAGCCGCTCTACTTACAGCCATGGCGGCCGGCTTGAACGACGATATCGAGGTGGCCCAGACCCAGAGCTACGGCCCCGAGGCGCGGGGCGGCGCCTGCAAGAGCGACGTGGTCATCAATGACGGTGAGATCGATTACGTCAAGGCCCTGGACATCGATCATTTCCTGGTCATGAGTCAACCGGCCATGGACCGCTACGCCTCCGAACTGGACTTGAGCAAAGCGGTGATCATCGCGGACGGCACCCTAGTCAAGAGCGCGCCAAAAGAAGCCGGCAAGGTCTATTACGTGGAGGCCACCGCCCGGGCGGAGCGGGACTTTGGCAAGGCGCTTTTCGCCAACATCATCATGCTGGGGGCCCTGGCTGCCATCAGCAAGGTGGTGGAAGTGGAGGACCTGAGCACCATCCTCGATGGCAACGTGCCCCCCAAGACCCTGGAAACCAACCGCCAGGCTCTGCGCCTTGGCTATGAGCTTGGCAAAGAGGCGCTGGCCAAACAGGCATAAACCATCACTCTCCGCAAGGGCGTGATCCTTGACTTGCAACTGATCCAGGTGGCCGGTGCCGCCGCGCGGTGTCGCAACCGGCTCCATACAGACATGGAAAGCAACTAATGTATTTGAGAGAACATCAGGCCAAGGAGATTCTACGCACCGCCGGCCTGCCAGTGCCCGCGTCCCAGGTGGTTTTCACCCCTTCGGAAGCCGCTGAGGCCACCCGGTCGATTGGCCCTTGCGTGGTCAAGGCCCAGGTAAAAGCGGGGGGACGGGGCAAGGCCGGTCTCATCGCCTCGGCCCAGAGCCCGGAGGAAGCCGCCGCCGCGGCCCAAAACATCTTGGGCCAAACTCATCAGGGCGAAACCGTGGATCGGCTGTTGGTGGAAGCCCGCCTGGACATTGCCCAGGAGCTTTACCTGGGAGTGGTGTTGGACACAGCCCAGGCCTTCCCCATGGCCCTGCTCTCCGCCAAGGGAGGCGTGGATATTGAGCAAGTAGCGGCCGAGAGCCCTCAGGACCTGCACCAGGTGCCCCTGGACCCCTTGCAAGAGGGCATAGCCGACCCCGATCTCTGGCGCAGCCTTTGGCAAAAGGCCGGGCTGGCTCCCGAGTTGCTGGATCAGGCGGTGGAGGTGACGGTGAAGCTGGCTGAGCTTTTCTTTAAGGCCGAGGCCTTCACCCTGGAGATCAATCCCCTGGTGGTCACCAAGCAGGGCAAGATCGTGGCCGGCGACTGCAAGCTCATCGTGGACGACTCCTGCCTTTTCCGCCACCCCGAAATGCAGGGCTTCATCGAGGTGGACGAGAACTCCCTGGAAACCAAGGCCAAAAAAATCGGGGTCACCTACGTGTCTTTGGAGAAGAACGGCTCCATCGGGGTGATGGCCGGCGGGGCCGGGATATGCATGACCACCATGGACGAGGTGGCTGACGCCGGCGGCGTGCCGGCGGCCTTCATCGACCTGGGGGGCGGCATCTCCGAGGAAAACATGGCCAAGGCCCTGGAGATCATGCTGGCCACTCCCGGCATCAACGGCCTGCTCCTCAACGTCTTCGGCGGCATCAACAACTGCGAGATCATGGCCAAGGGCGTGCGGCGCATGTGGCCGCGCCTCAAGGACCATGTGACCCTGGTCATCAAGATGCGGGGGCACTCCCAAGAGGAGGGCTGGGCCATCCTGCGGGAGCTCGGAGTGCCGTTGGTAAAGCACGGCACCACCACCGAGGCGGTCAAACTACTCATGCAAGAAATACGGGCGGCGCGGAGATAGCCATGTACATCGACCAGAACTCACGGGTGTTGATCCAGGGAATCACCGGTCGCCAAGGCGCCTACCACACCCAGAAGATGGTGGAGAGCGGCGTTACCGTGGTGGCTGGGGTCACCCCCGGCAAGGGCGGCCAGGAGGTCTGCGGGGTGCCGGTGTACGACCATGTGTCCGACGCCCTGGCCAAGCATGAGATCGACGTTTCCATGGTCATCGTGCCCCCACCATTCGTCCTGGGCGCGGCCACCGAGGCGGTAGAGGGGGGCATCCTCCTGATGGTTATCATCACCGAGCACGTGCCGGTGCATGACGTCATGCGCATCAAGGCCATGACCAGCCGCAAGGGCCTGCGCTTCATCGGGCCCAACACCATAGGCATCATCGCCCCCGGCCAGAGCAAGGTGGGCATCATGCCCACTTTCCTCTACGGCGATGGGGGCAAAGTGGCCATCATTTCCCGCAGCGGCACCATGTGCCATGAAAACGCCTCCAACCTGGTCAACCACGGCGTGGGGGTAGGCGCGGTGGTGGGCATCGGCGGCGACCCCATCATCGGGGTGGATTTCGTGGAGGCACTGGAGCACTTCCGCGACGATGACACCATCGGCGCTATCCTGCTGATCGGCGAGATCGGCCAGAGCCGCGAGGAGAAGACCGCCGAGCATCTGCTGGCCCATCCCTACCCCAAGCCCATCTATGCCTTCATCGCCGGGCGCTACGCCCCCAGGGGCAAGAAGATGGGACACGCCGGGGCCATCATCGAGAAGGGGGCGGGAACCGCGGAGGCCAAAATCACCCGCTTACGGGAGGCCGGGGTCACCGTGGCCATGAGCACCCAGGAGGTGGTTGATGAACTGGACCACTGGCAGGCTGGCCAGGCTTAGGCGACGAAACGCGGCGGTGGCTGCGCGTGGTTTGACATCAGGCTGTTGATCGCCGGCGAGGGACGGCGCACTTGAAGAGGACATCAATGGATCAGAGCGACAAGCAAGCCGTCCGGGAGATAGTGGGCGAGGAGTACTTCACCGATCAGTTGATCGACATGGTATCTTACTCCTACGACGGATCGGACCATAATCATCGCCCCGACGCTGCGGCCTATCCGGCCGACAAAGAGCAGATCAGCTTGATCATGCGCCAGGCCAATGAGCGCAGCTTTCCGGTGGTGCCCAGGGGCGCGGGCACCAGCATGACCGGCAGCGCGGTTCCGGTTAACGGTGGATTGGTGCTGGACCTGGTGCGTATGAACCGCATCCTGGACATCCGCATCCCGGATCGCCAGGTGGTGGTGCAGCCGGGAGTGGTCTACGCGGACCTGCAAAAGACCCTGGCCCCCTCGGGGTTCTGTTTCCCGCCCGATCCGGCCAGCGGCAAGGTCTGCACTCTGGGGGGTAACGTGGCCACCAACGCGGGCGGCATCCGGGGGGCCAAGTACGGGGTCACGCGTGACTACGTGTTGGCCCTAGAGGTGGTCTTGCCCGACGGGCGCATCGTGCGCACCGGCACCAAGTGCATGAAGTCGTCCTCCGGCCTGGACCTCACCCGCATGTTCGTGGGATCGGAGGGGGTGCTGGGGATCATCACCGAGATCACCCTGAAGATCAACCCCAGGCCCAAAGCTTCCAGCACCGCCATGGCCAGCTTTGCCTCCCTCCAACAGGCCGGCCAGGCAGTCACCGACATCATGTGCTCGGGCATCCTGCCCAGCGTGTTGGAGATCATGGAAGAGAACACCATCCGAGTGCTGCGCGAACACACCAAGGCCAATTTACCCGACGTAAAGGCCCTGCTGCTGGTGGAGACCGATGGCTACACCGAAGCCGAGGCCGAATATGGCATGGAAAAGGTAGTGGCCGCCTTCCAGGCCAATGGGGCCGACACCATAAGCCGGGCCAAGGACAAGCAGGAGGCGGAGAAGCTGTGGTCCATCCGCCGGGCCGTGGGCAGCACCTCCGGCAGCCTGCGGCCCAACAACCTCTCCGAGGACGTAACCGTCCCCATATCCCAGGTGCCTCAATTGCTCAAGGGCATCCAGGGGATCATGGAGAGCCAACCCTATCCCTTTGTCATCTTCGGCCATGCCGGCGACGGCAACCTGCACCCCAAGATCATGTTCGACGGATCTGACCCCCAACAAGTCAAGGAGGTGCATTTGCTGGCGGACAAGGTGTTCCAGCTTACTTGCGACTTGGGGGGCACCCTTAGCGGGGAGCACGGCATCGGCCTGGCCAAGGCACCCTACATGAACCTGGAGCACGAGCCTTTGGCCATGGAGCTGATGCGGATTCTGAAGAGAACCTTGGACCCCAACAACGTGCTCAACCCCGGCAAGATGGCCTTGGATGATTAATAAGGCCGCGGGTGGTTTTGGCTGTTAGGGCCTTTACGGGGTTTGCTGAAACACCGACGGACGGTAAAGCCATTATGAGCGATTACAACCAAATTGAGCCGATTTCAATCGCCGGCGTGGAGACCTATGTCTTTCGCGCCCTCATTGAAGAGCCTGTTAAAACCTCCTTTGGAATCATGCACGATCGCCCGGCCCTGTTGATCAGATTGCAGGATGAGGCCGGAGCCTACGGTTGGGGGGAGGTTTGGTGCAATTTCCCCGTGTGCGGAGCAGAGTATCGTGCCCAGTTGATCCACCTGATTCTGGCTCCCTGGCTGATGCAACAAAAGCCCCAGCTTCCGGCCGAAGCCTTTGGAACCATGAGCCGCAAGATGCACATCCTGGGGCTGCAAACCGGGGAGCCCGGCCCCCTGGCCCAGTGCATCGCCAGCCTGGACATAGCCATGTGGGACTTGGCCGCGCGCAAGGCGGGCCAGCCCCTTTACCGCCTGCTGGGCGGGCAACCTGTAGATGCGGTGCCGGCCTACGCCAGCGGAATAAACCCGGAAGGGGCCGAAAGCACCGTGGCCAGGGCCCGAGAAGCTGGCTTTCGAGCGTTTAAGCTGAAGGTGGGTTTCAACCAAACCAAGGACCTGGCAAACATCAAGAGATTATTGGCCGACCTGAAGCCGGGCGAGGTCCTCATGCTGGACGCCAATCAGGCCTGGGGCCTGGCGGCGTCCGAGGAATTCTTGCGCGCATTGGGCGATGCCCCCATTCAATGGCTGGAGGAGCCACTGCCGGTAGACCGCCCGGCGGCCGAGTGGCAGCGCCTGGCGAGTTCCAGCCGAATTCCTCTGGCTGGGGGGGAGAACCTGCGCTCCCGCGAGGAGTTCGACGCCGCCATAACTGCCGGACACCTGGGAGTCATGCAGCCTGACGCCTGTAAATGGGGCGGGTTGAGCGGTTGTTTGGAGGTGGCGCGATCGGCCCGGTCGGCGGGCTTGCGCTACTGCCCCCATTACCTGGGCGGCGGTATCGGATTGTTGGCCTCGGCCCACTTGTTGGCTGCGGTGGGCGGTGATGGGCTGTTGGAGGTGGATTGCAACCCCAATCCCCTGCGCGAAGCCCTGGCCAGCCCCTATCCCCCGCTGAGCCAGGGAAACTTTTTTCTGCCCGCGGGGCCCGGATTGGGCGTAGAGCCTGACTTAAAGGCCGCTAAGAAATACTTGCGACTTGAACTGAAGAATAACAGTAGCGAACCTTGCCTGGATTGGCGTTCATTTTGGTAGGCGGAACTGCCTAATGGCCGCCGCCGCTTGGGCAAACTGACAGCGCTCACCCTGTGGCATCTGGATCAATAACGGACGCCGTGATAATGGGATGCAGACATGACCAATGAGCATAACTTGATTGAGCAATTCACCGAACAGATTCAGCACTGCACCCGCTGCGGCTTTTGCCAGGCGCATTGTCCGGTTTTCGGGGCCACCGGCCGTCCGGCCCTGAACGCTCGGGGCAAGATGCTGCTGCTCAAGGAAGTGCTGGCCGGCAAAATTGAGCTGAACCAGGATTTGGTGGGCTCGCTTTTCCAGTGCACCACCTGTGCCTCCTGCGCCACCAACTGCCCCTCCGGGGTGGACGTGCCCGCCATCATCAAGGCGGCGCGCAAACAGATGGTGGGCTTGGGCACCTGCCACCCGGCCTTCACCGGCATGAACGAGGTGTTGGCCGAACACGACAATATCTACGCCGAGGACGAGCCCGAGGATTTCGACCGCGAGCGGGGCAAACAGGCCGAGGTGGTATATTTCATGGGCTGCGTGGGCCAATACCGCGAGGAGGAGGCCACCGAGGCGGCCCTGGATTTGCTGGACCACCTGGAGGTGGACTACACTCTCATCGATGAGGTGTGCTGCTCTGGGGTGCTGGAGGACGTGGGCTTCAGCGTCAAGCCCCATCTGGCCAGCGCCAACATCGAACGCATCCTGGCCACCGGGGCGGGGACCCTGGTCACCGGCTGCCCCTATTGTTACCGCACCTTCACCAAGCAGGAGGCCTACGCCCCACTGCGGGAGGCGGGAATCAAGATTGTGCACCTGAGCCAGTTCCTGGCCGGGCGCGACCTGGGAGTGCACAGCCAGGCGAAGGTGACCTATCACGATCCCTGCGACCTGGGCCGCCACTGCGGCATCTACGAAGAGCCGCGCCAGACCATAAAGGCGGTGGCCCCCAACTTCGTGGAGTTGACCAACCACCGCCAGGACGCCCTGTGCTGCGGGGCCGGGGGCGGGGTGCGCGGGGCCTATGCCAAGAACTCCCTGGCCATGGCCCGGCGGCGTCTGGCCCAGGTGGAAAACAGCGGAGCCGAGGTCCTGCTCACCGAGTGCAACTCCTGCGCACACAACCTGGCCAACGCCAAGCTGCGGGCCCAGAAGTTCCGGGTGATGACCACCCCCCAGTTCCTCATGGAACTCATCGAAGAATCCTGAGCAAGGGCGAGGAGCCGATCATGGATATAGGCGGTTATAATTTTCCGGACGAGCTTTACTACGATCCTGAGCATTTTTGGGTTCGGGTGGAGGGTGACGAGCTGGTGATGGGCATGGATGACTTTGCCCAAAAGCTGGCCGGCGAGATCGTCTACGTGCAGCTTCCGGGCGAGGGCAAGAAGCTCAAAAAGGGCAAGAAGCTGGCCAAGGTCGAGTCCGGTAAGTGGCTGGGCAAGGTGCTCTCTCCGGTGGATGGCGAGTTGATCGCGGTCAACGAGGATTTGGAGCTCAAGCCCGAGCTGATCAACCAGGACTGCTACGGGGCAGGCTGGATGTACCGCCTCAAGGCCGACAACCTCGCTGACTTGGACGACCTGCTGCACGGCGCGGCGGCGGTGGAGCCCTGGGTCAACGAGGAGATCGCCAAGCACGCCCAAGAGGGCTAGTTTGGGGAGACGCACCTTGGACAATCGCCTCTACAGCAAGAGCCAGATTCGGTCCATCCACGCGCGCTCTTCTCGGTTGCATGGTCCCAACGATGACCGCCGGAAATGAGAGAGCGCATGGCCCAATTGGCCGCGGACCCGGCGGCCAGGGCCTGGGGGAATGGATGAGATTATCGCTCCTCCAAAGGCGGCCGTGGTGACTCTGCCCGTGGAAATACTGGCCCTGTTGTTCGTGGTGGGCACCTGCGCCGGATTCGTGGACTCGGTGTCCGGCGGGGGAGGCTTGCTGGCTTTGCCCGCCTTGCTTTGGGCCGGCCTGAGCCCGGTGCAGGCCCTGGGTACCACCAAGCTGCAAGGGACCTGCGGCACCCTGGCCGCCTCCTACAACTACGTGCGTAAGGGCTACGCGGACCTCTCCTCCCTGGTCGGGGCCACGGCCCTCACCCTGGTGGGCGGCGTGGCCGGGGCGGTGGCCGTGCACTGGGTCAACCCCAGCTTTCTAAGCACCCTGATTCCCTTCCTGCTGATCGCCATCGCCTTGTACTTTTGGCTTTGGCCGCGCATGGGCCACCTGGAGGTTCACCGCCGCATGGGGGAGGGCGCCTTTGCCCTGACCTTTGGCTTGGGCATCGGCTTTTACGACGGCTTTTTCGGCCCCGGCGCGGGCTCCTTTTGGGCCACGGCCTATGTAGGTTTTTTAGGTTACAACCTGCGCCGGGCCACGGCACACACCAAGGTGCTCAACTTGGCCAGCAACCTGGCCGCGCTGACCGTGTTCCTGGTGCAGGGGAACGTCCTTTGGACCGCGGGGGTGGTGATGGGCGTGGGGCAATTGCTCGGCGCGCGCCTGGGGTCAAACATGGTCATCAAGTTGGGCGGCAAGCTGGTTCGCCCCTTGATCATATTAGTATCTTTGGCCATTTCGCTAAAGCTGCTCGCTGACAGCCACCCCGAGATTTTAGGCTGGGTGCGGGGTCTTTTTTCGAGTACGGCGCGATGAAGGCATTAAAATCAGCCGCCCGTCGCAACTGGAACCCCGCCGTGGGGGCCTGGATGGGATTTAAAAATAATGATTAGTGCCTCGCGGCGGGCGAAGTGGCAATGCCATTGCCGTAGCGTTTCCAGGGGTAAATTATAAGCGGCGGCGACTACCGCCCAATCGGAGGCACGTCATGATTGAGGCCATCAACAACAAGGTGCCCCAAGTTGACCCCACCGCCTTCGTCGCTCGGGGCGCAGTGCCCCCGGAGCAGCGCCAAGCCACCTACGGCATGATGGAACGGTACCTGGTGGCGGCAGTGATGCATGGGGAAATGCTCCGCCGCCGTGATGCCGCTGGCAGGGCGGATTAAGCTGGACCGATACCGTTCTGATGGAGTTGGGTTAGTCTCGTCGCATGAAGCGATGTTCCAGTTTGGCTGAGTCGTAGGGCACGCTTAAAAAGGTGGGGCATCTTGAAGCTTAATTTCCTTTTTTTCACCCTATTACCTGCCGCCCTGGGTCTTCTTTTCAATTATTTCTTCCCCGGCATTCACTTCAAGGGCTTAATTATACTGTTCTTGATGTTGGTCCTTCTCCCCCAATTCACCGAATGGAACGCCTCTATATTTCGAGACGTCTTGGGCAAGCTGAAACCACTCAGTTTGATCGTGGTCATCGGTTTCTTTTTATGTCCGCTATGGGCCTTTTTAATCAACAATACGCTGTTGAACAACAGCCAGGTATTTGTCGTCGTGGGGTTCACTTTGTTCGCGGTGGCGCCGGGCAACCTTCTGGCCTCGGTGTTCACCAATATTCGCCAAGGGGACGCCCGTCTGCCTTTGTTGTTCTACACCGTCAGTTATCTCTTCGCGCTTGTTTTCGTGCCCCTGTGGAGTCAGTTGCTGTTAGGCAAGATTGTGCCCATACCCATCGCCATAATCATGCGCTCCTTTTTCCTGGTGATAGGCACTCCGGTAATCTTGGCGATTTTTATCCGCCGCTTTCTCCTGCGTAACGCGACACCCAAACGGGCTCAAAAAATAAAAAGTATTCTTAAAATTGTCAGTTCCATGTGTTTTGCCGCCATATTCTTTATCATTTTTGCTGAGCGAGGCGGACTGCTCTTTAGTCAGCCCGAGCTGGCGGCCAAGATAATACCCGCCGCCTCGCTGCTCCTGCTGGCCTGTATGCTTTCCGGCCTGGGGCTAAGCAAAATTTTCGGATTGAGCCGGGCGGCCACCGAGGGGGTCATGATCGCAGGGACCACCAAAAATGCCTTTTTGGGCATGGCGATAGCTGCCAGTGCCTTCAGCAATAAGGAGACCATTGTGGTGGCCCTGTGTGGGCCCCTGACGCAATTGCCCTTCATGATACTTTACGTAACTATCATGGGGATCATGCTAAAGAGAAATTAGGACGTGATAATTGTCATAAAATCAATGGATTATCACGGTAAGCTACTTGAGGGTATTGGGAAACTCGAAGGCTTGCTCTTCAAATCCGGTGTACCGTCTGAGTAAGGCGGTAGGTGGGTTCGATTCCCATGCACTTCCGCCACAATGATTTCAAGGGGTTAGGCGCGATGCCCGGCCCCTTTTTTGTTGGGTTGAAAGGGGAGAATACGTCTGACAGACGGTTGGACGTAGATTAGACGTAGGCAGGACGTAAAATTTGGCCTGCTTCTATGCCACGTTTCGCTTTGGGGAACCTCCACCCTCCAAGACTCGGAGGTGGGGTCTGATAGAAGCTATACCTCTGACATAGGCTTCGGTGACGCTAAGGTTCTTATGCCTTAGATGCTGTTTGATGGCTACCATGGGCACATTTCCATTGGCCAAAATGGTGGCTGTCAGCGCCCTGATGCCGTGGCAGCCAAAGGTTGTCAATCGGCATTGAAAACTGACCCGGGGTAGGCGTTGAAAATTGACCCACCTCTCTGCGTGGTAGTTTGGCCCCCGTTGGGGGCTTTTGTATTTGGGGTCCCTGGTCAGGACCTGCTCTTGAGCCTCCAGCTTTCGTTTCCGGTTTCGATGATGTCGCAGTGATGGGTCAGGCGATCCAAGAGGGCGGTGGTCATCTTGGCGCTGTGGAAGACCTGGGTCCATTCCCCAAAGGCCAGATTGGTGGTAATGATGATGGAGGTCCGCTCGTAGAGCTTGGACACCAAGTGGAAGATGAGCTGGCCGCCGTTCTTGGAAAAGGGCAGATAGCCCAGTTCGTCCAGCACCACCAGGTCCATGCGGGCCAGCTTGTCTGCCAGTCTCCCGCCCTGGCCTTCCAGCTTTTCCCTCTCCAGGTCATTGGCCAGGTCCACCAGGTTATAGAAACGCCCCTTGCAGCACTCCTTGACCGCCTGACGGGCGATGACGATGGCCAAGTGGGTCTTGCCGCTACCGGTGCCTCCTATGAAGATCAGATTACGGTAGTCGCTCACGAAACTGCCCTGGTAAAGGTGGCGGATGTGCTCTTCATTCACCGGTGAGTCTTTAAAATCGAAGCTGTCCAGGTCCTTGCCCATGGGAAATTTGGCTTGGGAGAGACGGTAGCGGATGGAGCGCAGGCGCCTTTCGGCTTCCTCGGCCTGCAAAAGCTCCAGCAAAATCCTCTCCGGTCCCCAGCGGTTCTTGATCCCCTCGGGCAGCAGCCCGGGATAGATGGACTGCATGCCATTGAGCCTCAGCCGCTTCATGGCCTGCATCACATCCTCACGCGTCATGGCGGGCCTCCAGGCGCAGGAGGTCGTACCGGCCACAATCGGCCACCGGCTCGTGCTTGAGGATCAGATGGCCGGGAAGCTCCAGGCGGGGATGGTCACCCTGGTCCTGGGAGCGATGCAGGATGTTTAGGATGATCTCCTGGCTCACTGCCTTCTGGGCCAAGGCCTCCCGGCAGGCCGCGGCCACCGCTTCCAGACCGTGGCTGGGCACCGCAGCCAGAATGGACACAAACTGGCGGTCCCAATCGGAAAACCTTTTCAGATAAGACTTCACCCTTTCCAGGGGGCGGGGCAGCTCCCAGTCCATAAAGGGGGCACCATTGCGCAGGGCGCCCGGCTTCCTCTCCAGCACCGGTAGGTAGTGCCAGGGATCGAAGATCATCTTGTCCCGGCCAAAGTGCCGCTGATGGCGACCCACCACCTGCCCTTGGCTCACTATGACGACATGATCGGCATAGGCCTTGATCTGCACCGTCTTGCCCACCTGGGTGCACTCCACGCTGTATCGATTGCGATCAAAGCTCACCAGGCTGTAGCTGGAAACCCGGGCATCCTCCTCGGAGTAGCCGTCAAAGGGACGACCCACCTTGATCAGGAGATCCTTCTCTTCCTTAAAAACCTCCCACACCGTCTTGCCGGGAATGCTGGGGTGCTTGCGGCCCATGGCCCAGGCCACGCATTGGTCCCGCAGCCAGCGGTTAAGCTCGGCAAGATCCTTGGCCTTGGGCCGGGGCGTGAAAAAACGGCGGCGCACCAGGCCCACCTGGTTTTCCACCTGTCCCTTCTCCCAGGCCGCGCCGGGGGTGCAAAACACCGGCTCATAGAGATAGTGAGAGCAAAGCTGGATGAAGCGAGGATG
>ENA-OSEO01002086-OSEO01002086.1-sediment-metagenome-genome-assembly--contig:-NODE-2086-length-30659-cov-10.147996_pt1 | contig 30659 bp, 23 predicted proteins | sample MGYA00237883_ERZ534232 | MGnify/ENA metagenome assembly ERZ534232 | reverse complement strand
ACGCTTGAGTACTCCGGTGAAGACGTTGCTCGTGAACTGCGAGCCCTGATCGCTGTTGAAGATCTCCGGCCTGCCATACGTACTCAACGCATCCTCCAGACAATCAAAGCAAAACGACGTATCCATGCTGTTGCTGATCCGCCAGACGAGTACCAGGCGCGAGTACCAGTCGATGATCGCCACCAGATACACAAAACCGCGCGCAAGCCGGATGTAGGTGATGTCCGTGCTCCACACCTGGTCGGGCCTGGTTACCTCCACACCCCGCAGCAAGTAGGGATAAATCTGGTGATCCGGGTGCTTGACGCTTGTCCCCGGACCAGGCGCCATGCCGGAGAGCCCCATCAGGCGCATCAGCCGTTGCACCCGCTTGCGATTGACAACGTAACCCTGGCGAGCCAGACAAATTCACCGCGTAACTGCGGTCCAGATAGGTTAATGCGAAGGCCCGAGACACCCCGTCTCGGGCCTTCGCCGTATCTGGCTGTCATTGCGCCACTTGCGCGTGTCGAAACATTTCCCGCCACCCTCTGTTTCGCAAACACATTTCCGGCAGCCCAGACGCAACAGGGTCATTTACACCCGGTCCCCGTGTGCAACCCTCTTCATAACCGTTCTCTTTCTCCCGCAGTTAACCGAAAACCTTCAATATCAACGGGTTATCAAAGATCAGGCCGTTCCGGCAGGCCGGAAGCGGTGTCAAACTCGATTTCCCAATTACTCTACCCAATGCGGATGTCGCAAGTCGAGTCGTGAGCTTGTCGTAAGTTCAGCCAGCCTCATATCAACCTATTGCAACAACTGTGGCCTCCCCAACATTTCCATACCGGTCGGGGACACAGGTGAAAATCACGACTTGGCATTCCTTGGCTGCTTGAGCCAGAACGGCACCCATAAGGCGCAACCGTTCCGGGTCCGTGTAACCCAACGCATCATCCAGGATGAGCGGCGTTCCACCATCCTTCGCGACGATCATCGAACAGGCGCATCGGAAAATCAGTGAAATCTGTTCCTTAGTGCCACCGCTCAACGAGTCAAAAGGTACCGTGATGCCATTCATTGTCCGATTGGCAATTAGCAGTTCATCACTGATGTCCACCTGGAAGGAGTCATCGAAGACCAGCCGGCCAAGGCTCTCGATCTTCTCCTTGAGCGGGGCAACATAGGCCCGCCGCGCTTGGTCGCGCTTTTCCCGCATGGTTTCGAAGAGGCGCTTGGCAGAGGACGCCCGACGAAACAGCGATTTGTTGTTCGCGCCAAAGCGCTCAAGACTCGTTTGGGCCACGTGCAGCTTCTCGTGCAGCCCATCCTCACCGTGGATTCTGAGCCGCGTCTGAACCTCGGTCAGTTCAGTTTGAGCGGCATTCCGGCGATTCTGCGTTCTCTGAAGGGAACCTCTCGCCGTCTCGGCTAGCGCCTTCACCCGCTCGGGGTTCTTCGCCTTCAGCAATGTCTCGGCAGCGCGAACACTTGCACCCTCAGATTCCACGGTTTGGACGGCATTCACCAGACTCGTCTCCAAAGCATCATCGGAGACGCTCTTTCTCGCCCGGTCAAGGTTCTCGCGAGCTTGCTTGAGACCTTTGGACAGTAGGTCAAGTTGGACCCGGGCCTCCTGGTGCTTTGTATTCAAGCTGTCCCGCACGCTTCGGGCGGCATCAAGAGACTCACGAGCCGATTCCCACTCGCCGGCTGCTTTCTGCTGCAGTACCTCCGCGTTCACCCTCTCCTTCTTCGCTGAGTCCAAGTCCGGAGAAATGGCGGGTTCGGTCACGCGCGTGGCAAGATAGTCTGGCACGCTGTGCTGCAGGCCAAGCAGTCTCCGGTCGAGTTCCTCATAGGTCAGATCGCGGAGATTGTCCGTTTCCACCTGCTCTTTGGCTTCCATATGCCGGGTCGCTTCGCGACGCTCTTCAAACGCCTTCCGCGCCTCATCGGGAGAGGAAACACCCCCTTTGGCGCAGGCATCTTCTAGAACTCGATCCGCCTCCTCAACCTTTCTGGACAGGCCATCCGCACTGGAACCGGCCGTGATCTCGACATCCATTACTCCCGGTACGGTGACGCGTGATCTATCCGGCACGAGGAACGTCCGTACTTCTCCTTTGCCAAGTCTGGTTTCGGCATCGTCGATTGATAATCGGCAATCGGATAGGCCGCGTATGAGTATGTTCGGCGCACCGGTCTGTAACTGCGCGTTAGCGGTCAGCAAACCACGCTCAGCATCCTGGATTGTCTTCAATCTTCTGGTGTCCATCTTGTTTCTGGCCAGCGTCTCCTCTGCCTTAGCGGCATTCTGCCTGGCTTGGTCAATGCGATCTTTGCGTTCCCGAAGTTGATCAAGGTGCAGCTTGTTATTGTAGTAGTCATAATCGGCGCGACGCAACGAGGCAAGGGCATCGGTTTCTCTTCGCTTGCGATCGGCATCATTGAACACTGTTTGCGCTTTCTTGAGTTCCTCCTCCGCTTGGTTTAGCCCGGCAAGGGACATGACGCTGGACTCCTCAACGGCCTTGTGCGCTTGGGCAGCTTTAGCGGCGGCGTCAATGAGTTCTTGGCGTGCATCCTTGTCTCGGCGGGCAACCTGCTCCGATTTCTGCGCCGACTCGAGTTTCAATCGAGCAGCCGAAAGGGCATTCTCCAGAGCGCCTATTTCCTCAAGTGATGCGGCATGGACTGTCACCGCCTTCGTCAGTTCCTCTTCTTGTTTCTTAAGCTGGCCCAGTTCCCGCTGAAGAACGGCCGCCCGGTCAATGTCCCGGTCAAGGTCGAGAAGCGCCTGCTCTATACGGGCAACTTCCGACTGGACATTGGCTAGGGCGTGCCGAGATTCACTAAGCTCCTTGCGTTCGGCACCGCGCTCGGTGTAGTAGCGCAGGTATTCTTCGCGCACCTTGTCGAAAAGGCCTTCCTGGCGCGGGTCAGCAGGGCGGCCACCGGCTACCTTATCGAGAGCAGCTGAAAGAGATGTCTGCTTCACCAGGAGGGGTTGGTGAACGCCTTCACCTTGTTGAATGTTCAACGCCTTCCACAGGCTGATGTCCAGGGTTTCCTGAAGAATCGCCTCGGCGCGGTCGTGCGCCTCACGGCCTGTGTGACTCTCTGCTTTGGGCCGAGAGATGGTCAGCGTGGTTTCCGGCTTCTTGTGAAACCGCTTGAAATATGTCAACGCGTAGGGCCCGCTCTCCGCCTGCAACTCGATCTCCGGGCCTTCATCGCGATGGACCGGACGGATAGCTTCGACGCTGCGATGCTTGCTGGAATCGGGAAATTCAAAGAGAAGCCCGATGGCTTCCCCAAGGCTGGTCTTGCCAACTTCGTTAGGTCCCTGGATCAGCGTAATACCCGTTGGGCTAAACCGCACGTCAGCGGCGGTTATGCCCCGATAGTTCGCGATTTTAAGGCGAAGGAATCTCATGCCATACCCTTTGCCAACCGGAGAAGAAGCATCAATGCGTCGCGGGCCGTCTTGCTTTCATTCCCGCCGGCCGCAATTTCGACGCGGAGCTGCTGCACCGTCGCGTCGGCAAAACCCGAAAAGCCAAGGTCCGCGAAATCCGTGTCATCCGGCACGACCAGAAGGGCGTCATCTCGAACATCGAATGCCCCAAACACGTCCTTTGCAGCGAGAAGGTGGACCTGAAGCGCATCTCGCAAAGTTATAGTAAGCGAGCCGGCAAGGTCCAGCCGGAGAACCGTCCGCTCCTTGTTCGCGGTCTCTTCCAACGACCTCCGTATTGCGTCGACATCATCTGTCGAATTGAGCTCGACCTCGCGCTGAATGAACTGCCACTGGCCGATTCGGACCTCCGTGGCTGCGACATGGTCGGTGTCAACCTCGACCACAAGAGCATGACCAGCCTTCGTTTCGGAGAAATCGGTAGTCTCAGGCGTCCCGGAATACCAGATGCGGTCATCTTCGCTCACCTTCGTCAGGGAATGGCGGTCGCCGAGCGCCACATAGTGGACCTTTCCCTCGGCAATCGCGCGTTCCAGCGCTGCCATCACAATAACCCCGGCTGATTCCGGGTCGGGCGAGAATCGGTCAACGGCCCCGTGGGCCATGCAGATGCGCGTTATCCCGTTTGCCGGGGCAAGTGCCTCAAGAGCGTCCTCAATGGGGTTGGCAACCGGACGTTTGGACAGCCACGGCGCACCGATCAGTTCCACGCCTTCAGCAACTTGGACCGGAGACACGCACTCGATGACGTGAACATGAGCAGGTTTTCGGTCAATGAAGGTGCTTGAACGATACACCGCCGCCGCGTTGAGCGGATCGTGGTTGCCCGGTAGAATAAATACGGGAACCGGTACCTCCTTCAGAGCCTCTAACGCGCGGGCAACGGTCTTTCGGTCCACTTGGTTCGACTCGAATGTGTCGCCACACACGAGCATGAACCCGCATCCCTCTTCTTTAGCGACGCGGCCCATGGTCCGAATGGCGTCAAACCGCGCCTGACTGTACCTCTCCTGTGCTCCTTCCGAGAGAAAGTGCCGCGTCATTCCCAACTGCCAATCGCTTGTATGCAGGAATCGGATCACGGGGTTATCCCTCCTGCCTGCTCAACCCGCACACGGTCGGCCAGGCCAAGGTCATCCAGTATCTGCTTGAGGTCCGTCTGGAAGCCCTGGGCTACGCCGGTTTCCACGGTGACCGAGAAGTCGATGCCGATCTTGAGCTCCGAGCCGCTCCGCAGCTTCGGCAGGACCTTCGTTCCTAGCCGGTTCCAGACTTCGGGCGGCACATTACCGCAAATCCTGAATGTCCTTGTTGAAGCGCTGGGCTCCGGCTCGGGTTTCGGTTCAGGCTCACCACCTGGAACCGGTTCCGGTTGCGGTTCCGGTGTAGGTTCGCGACCCGGACCAGCACCGGGCTCAAGCTCCGGCACAGCCTTCAAGGTCTTTGCTTTGCTCTTCAAAACCAGGAACACACCCGACTCAAAGGTGACATCCGCCGGGTCGATGAACTCCTCAAACAGAATCCGCTCATAGCCGCCATCCGGCTTCTGGCTGGAGGCAAGCCCGAAATCGCCCCTGCTTACGAACTCGACGATCTTGCTGCGCAGGGTCGTATCCGGGTCAAGGAGGCGCGTGAGAGACCCGTTTAAAAAGCTCTGGCGCAGGCTGGCCAGCGGCCACGCGCCGGATTCCTTCAGCGCGGGCGGCCAGTTGCGCTCTATGTAGCCTGCCCCGACCGATTCGTTTAGCAACGCCTGCGACTTCAAAGCGGTTATCACCCTCCCGCAGAGTGTTTCGCCACCACTGGAATGTCCTGCACCGAGATCAATGGTCTTCAGTCCGTCCGGCTCATGGCTATCCGCGATGACCACGAAGCGGTAGCCGCCCCAAACCTCGTCCTTGGCAGCCTCTTCCGCATCGGCCACTTTCGATTGAAGCTCCGCCCGGTCGGCACGGTCGAAATCCCCTCCCAGTGTCCCTTCGGCCACCTCCTTGGCTACTCGCCTCCACGCCAGCCAGAGCTCGACCTTTTCCCGCAGGTCCCGGCCAGGCTTCTTCACGCACCACACAAGCGAGCCTGGATAGAGCCTGGGCGACTTGCCGCGCTGCTTGGTCCATTCCGCCATCTGCTGGCGCAATGAGCCGCTCCCCGTCCATTCAGACTCCGGCTCGACTACCACCAGCGTGAGCCTCGGAGTGTCCTGCACAGCGGTCCCATCCTCAGGAAAACGCACAATCGGAATGCTCGCGCCCCGGTCGAACTCCTTCTGGATGAGCATCCGCATGGCGGGCTTGATCTCGGACTCCTCGTCGAGCGATGCCCGTCGGTCGCTCACGACCTTCTTCATGGTCGGCTGGTGGCTTATTTTGAATCCGTCTGAGCCCACGCGCCGGATGAAGTACGACTTGTCCTCCAACGTGAACGCGGCGGTATCCACCGAGGTTGTGTCCACCTCCGGCTCGCCGAGAGCGAAGCGCAGCTCCGGCAGGTGCGCCACCTTGTCAACCTGCCCGCCTGAGGATTCAAACAGAATGGTTGTTGCTACGCGTCGGTGAATGTTCCGTAATGCGCCCTTTGTATCCACATCCAGCGATCTGGCATGAGACTGTGCTCCGGAAATGTCAGAATCGATGGCAGCAACAAGCCGGGACTCACCAAGCTGTCCCAGCACGATGCTTCGGAACTCCGCCACCTCCAACGGCGCGGAACCGAGCGTGATGAGCGGCTCGCGACGGGCCTCAGTGAACCCGGTTCGGTACGCCCACGAAATCCATTGGGCGAGCATGGCCAGCGTCCCGCGCGTCTGCTGATACTGGGACAGGGCCTGCCATTTGCGCTGAAACACAGAGAGGGTTGCCGGATGGAACGGATAGCAGACTTCAAAACGGCCGCGCAGATATTCTCGGGCTTTGGCCTCTGTTGTAGCACTGTCCACCGCCGTCCATTCCGGCGGGAGTTGGGCGCGGCGTTCGAAACACCAGTCCGCATATGTCTTGCAAACGGCCTTTCGAACCCTTTCGCTTCCGATGTCCTCAAACAGCCGACGCCGCACGACCTCGCTGATCTCCGTCTCGTCGTTGGCGATCAGGTCCTTGGCCACCCGGCGGACGACCTTCGTAATCTTGTCCTGCCACTGCATATCCCAGTCGGTCATCTCGACTTGGCTGCGCGGCAGGCTGATAACCGCCGCGCCCTGTGTGGTGCCGGTGGTGGCCACAGTCAGGTTTTGAATGAAGGCATGGAACTGCTCAGCCATACCTCGATGGCGGTTTAGAAAGTTCAAGACCTCGTCGAAAAGAAGAAGCACCGGTCCACCTGATGCCTTAAAAACACGCGCAAGAGCCTCAGTCCCCGGCGGTGTCGTTTTAGCCGCGCCACCAAGTTCCTTGACGCCCTCATTCCCGGCAAGCTGCCATGCCACATCGATCCAAGGCGTTTCACGACCATTCTGGGGGTCCCAGGCATTGCCCACAAACGCAGCGACACGCGCCGCCGGCACGGTTTTGATGCCGGCTTCCGAAAGTAGTTCTCCGACACCTGAGTATTCCGCCGCTTTCTCCCCATTGGTTGCCAAGTGATAAAGCGCCGCGAGTGTGTGGGTTTTACCACCGCCAAATTGCGTAATCAGGGTCATGACCGGTGCGGTGTTCACCGTCTCGCCAGAGAGCCGACGCAGCACCATCCCAGCGTGTTCACGGAGCGCACGCGTGAAGCACGTACGTGCAAAGAATTTTCCCGGCTCCCGGTAATCTTCCGGGGCAGTCTTGGCGATGACCTGCTCGAGGTGGATGGCGAATTCATCCGGATTGAACGAGCGGCCATCCCGGACTTCCTTACGCGGTGTAGCGACCTTATACCAATGTTCCATATTAGCGCCCCTCGCTTCTGTTCTTGCAGCCCTGAGCTATTTGCTTGATTACCGCGGCGTAGTCTACAATTTGCGCATTGACCTTCTTAAGATCATCCACCAGCTCCTGATATTGGGGATACTGCTTCTGGATTTCCTGTGGGCTTTTGCCGTCGTCCTGCTTCATGGCCGACCTATACCAGTGCCTGAACTTGGCCTGCCATTTCGTAAGATGAGGACGCAGACCGAGGTTTAAGGCGTCCACAAGCAGTCTCACCAATTCCTGAGTGTCCTGGCTGTTACGCAGCTTTTCAGCCGGAATTTCTCTAGCCAGACCACGCATCTCTTTGAACAGGGCATACCACGAGTCATAGACCTCGGCGATGACATCGTGCTCTTCATCAAATGGGAGCCCTGCCTTCCGGGTCACCAATTCCACCCACGCCATATGTGCGATCTGTACGTCTTCATGACTCGGTCTGATCCTTACCTTGCCTATTCCGCCCAGTGCTACCTCTGCATCAACCACAGACCAATCGGCGCAACCTCTCGTACTTCTGCGTTTGAGGTAAAATAGAAGCGCAACTAGCCCAAGCAGGACAAGCGCCAGCAGTAACGGCCCCGCTTCTATTGAGAGTCCGAAATGGTCGCTGACTTTCATATGGAGGAGGTCTTTCCAAGTCATGCGATGTTCCTCCCCATTTTCTCGCGGCTGTTGTTGATCCTGCTTTTTTCCTGGCTCTTCTGAATAGACGTTTCAATAGCGGTCTGCAACGCCTGAGGGTCGTTACTCCAGGCACCGAGCCAATGAGCATAACCGCTCTGAATATTATCGTGGAGCCGACTCGGAACAACAATCTTGCCCTGATCACCTTTTACGGCTGTTGGTAGCGCGATTCCCAACAAAGCGTGTTTGTGATGAAGTGTGGAGTGGATTTCCCAGTCGACATACTTCCGTTTCCATGTCTCACCACCGCAGAGGACTATCGTGATAGAACTGCCAACAATGTGTTCCTCACGTATGGTGCGGTTGACGTACTCCGAATCGTCGCTGCGGATTCGGCCGTCCAAGGAGTTGTCGTAGAAGATGTCAAATCGCTCGCTGAAAAGTCTTGTGAACTCATTGAACCAATTCTGATCCCCGCGATGATGGTAGCTGATAAATACCTTGCGTTTAGTCCCGAAAAACATGTTCCACCTCCTAATCGGCCATCCAACGGCGAATAGTATCCACGCTCCACTGCGCTGCCGTTATATTGAACTTGGAAAGGAACGCGGGATCGCGAGCATATTGAGCATTCTTGAATTTCATCGCGCCGACTTGCTTCCCCAAGTTCCAGGCTGTTGTCATCTCCCATTCGAGCCACCCACTGGGATCTCTCCATGAATTGTCTGAAACGAGAAGGATGGCCAAACTGGTGCGGTTGATCATGTCCTCCAGTTTCGACTGGACATAGTCAGCACGAAGAGATTTCACGGGGTCTTTCAGAGATTCGTCGTAAGCCATTGCCCCGACATACTCATTGCCGATGATGATCCGGAATTGATTGACTTCCCAAATGTCATCGTGGAGAAAGCTCAGGAACACACGTTTCATTTCAAGAATCTCCTCACCTTGGCACCGCCAAGAGCATTGCATCCAGCAATCGTTTTTCCTCGCTCCCTGACGGATAGAGGGCTGACAGGGCGTTGGCAAGGCGCAGGAAATCCGGACCCCGATCCTGTTCGGACTTCAGAAGCATTCTTAAGGCATTGGCCTGCCCGCCGGCTTGGAGCAGCATCGCCGCATGCACCCGGTCCAGCGTGGTTGCCTCGCGCTCGCCCTGAAGTTCGATGCCGCCAGTGTCCATCACAGCCTTGCGCCGCCTGCCTCGGCCGCGAATCTTCGGGGCGCGCTCCTCCTCCAGTTCCGGGAAAAGCACCTGTTGGAGGTTCTTCTGCGGGTCGTGCACAATCCAGTCGGCCACTGCGTCCGCGCCATCCTCGCCGAAGAGCTGCCTGGCCCGTTCGGACACGGCCATGAGCCGCACTACGCCCTTCTTGGTCTCGATGACCCGGCCCTCCCACTTGGGAAGATCGATGCCCAAAGGCTGGGCGAAGCGGCGCACCACGTCGAAAACCAGGCTGTATCCCTTCGCCTTGCCCCTTGGGGCGGTTTCCTCTTCATCCTCGTCGCCGCCGGATTCGTCGTCGGCCTCCTCGTCTCCCTTGCCGCCGGAGCCGTTCTGGCCATTGGTGGACTGGAGCGTCCAGAGGAAGAGGGCAGTCAGGCGGGCATCCTCTTCCACCGCGCCGGCCGCGCCGTTGCGGGCCTTGGCCTCCGCCGTGCCGAGCACCTGTTCGAGCGCCGTGCGGCCGACCACCTCCCAGACCTTCTCGAGGAACGCCGGCAGTTTCACCTCGTGGCCGTCGGCGGTCTCTACCTTGGTGTAGCGGCTGAACACCTCCAGCGACGGACCGATGCAAGCGAAGACCAGGTCCGCGCCGCGAATGCCCTCGCTCTGCAACCGCTCCATCCAGTCGCCGACGCGCTTCGGGAGTTCCCGCAGGACTTCGCCCCAGTCGCCCACCGGCGCATCGTCGGGACGGGGACGGCATACGAGATGGACGCTGGTGGCGAGTGCGGCAGAGTCGAACGAACGCATTCTGTCCGGCTTTTCGGTGGCAATCGGCCACGAGCCCGTGATAGTCCAACCGCCCTTGATCAATCCAGTAAGTAAGGCTTCCCAGCCTTCTGTTGTCTTGTGTGCGAAAACAACTGACCCAACGCCGTCGACGCGCAAGACACGTTTCCCGTCCGCGAACGCCTTAGCCATAGTCTCTTCAAAGAACGCTCGATCCTTCGGACGTCCATCGACTACCCGCGATTCATCCTGAACTGCCTCGCGGGTCTTAGGCGAGAGCGGATTGTTTGAATCATACGGATCACCGAGGAGCGGAGTTTCTGGCATTGAGCGCTTCAGCCAGACAAGGAAATAGTCGGAAAGATCCGAGTAAGGAATCGCATCGTAGTAAGGCGGGTCTGTAAACCACAGCCCGCTCGTTTCATCCGGCAACGGAGACTCGCAAGCATCCGCGATCTGAACTTGGCCCTTGAGTTGACACATCCCTTGTATGGTCGCTGCGGCGTTGGCGATCCAGTCTACAGCAACATCAAAAGCCCCCGAGGCATTGGAGGTTGGTACGACTTCCCCCCAGTCCCAAAGGATCGGTAACGCTTGTCTCCCAAAGGTAGCAACGCTCTTCTCCATGTGGTTTGCCCATCGGGACAGGCTGGAATTAAAATCGCTCTGCTTGCTGACGGCAAAAGCCAGCAATGGGCGAAACGCAGCGGCGTCACCGCTAGACAAAGCCCGAATCAGAGTTGTTATCGCCAGCTTCTGCCGCGCCGTGAAGAGGTCGCCCCACTGGAGCATGCCGTAACGTTGGACGCGGAAGCCAAGAGTTCCAATTGGCGGGAGTGGTTCATCCGGCACGGGGCAAAGGCCTTTCCTGCCGCCGCGTTCCCACTCGTCCATAATCGCCTTGAGTCGCTTCTGCGCCTTCCAGACGGCCTGGTAGTCGCGGTCGGTGGGTGCGCGGTAGTTGCGGCCTGGCACTCCTGGATGAAGCGTCACCACGGCCAGCATCCGCGCGCCGCCGGTCCGGTTGCCCTTCGCGTCGAAGACAGCGTCTGCTCCGCCGCGCTGCTCGGCGAGTTGCGCCCGCACGCGCTCGACGGGCAGTACCATATTGCAGCACGGACAGGTCGCATTTCCCCTTGTGACCGTGCCCTGTGGCACATCCCGGTCGGACTTCGGCTCGAAGACCTCGAACTCCACGCGCGGGGGCCCGCCCTTGGGACGAATGACGTCGAGCCGGAGTGCCCACTTCCGGTTGGCTTTCTTGCATAGCCAGAATGACCGCATGAGCGGAATTTCCGCTCCGCAGTTGGGAGACTCGCATCTGACCGTCCGCGCCCATAGGTAGGCTATTGGCGTGGCCCCGTCAGGGTCCTTGGGATAAAACTCGGCGAGTTCCTTCTCGGCCTGTTTCTTGATTTCTCCTCCGACCCGTCGCAGTTCCTCGGCAAGTTCCGGGCCGTGGCGCGGGATATCCTCCAGCATGACCTTGAGAATGAGACAGGCTACCGGATTGAGGTCACTAGCGAACGCCTCACACCCCAGCCTCAATGCCTCCAGTGGAATCGATCCGCCCCCGGAGAAAGGGTCCACAACCAACGGCGTCTCATCCGGATGGGCCGCCTTGACCAGGGCACGAGCCGTCGAGAGGTAGCCTATGTTCGCCGCATTGTCCCAGTTGGCGAGGTCCCCAATGAACGTGAGGAGCGCTTTGCGCAGACCCTCGTCGGATTTCACCTGTTCGTTCATGCGAGGGGTGTTCCAGCCTGGCATGTGGAGTAACGATTCCTTCGCACTCGCTTTGAACTCCCCAGGGCAAAGCGGGTCGCAGGGATCGGGCAGAAGAAGCGCCATGAGCATCGCCCGGCAAGCCGCAAGCGGTCTGCGAGCCCACCAAAGATGAAGCGTCGAGGGATGTCCATGGCGGATGGACTTCTCACGCGCAGAGTGCTTCGAAACCACGGCAATAGGGAAATCGACTTCGGCCAGGCGTTTACATTCCTTCGGGATCATCGTATTTCTCTCGCTAGATTGTTCATGAACACATCTCCTCCCACGGGTGTCAGCGGGCCATCGCGCAGAAACCGCGTCAACGTCCGGTTCACCCTGCCGCTGCTACGGCCGGTGTGCCGCTGCGCGCCAGTGCGCCGGTCGCAGTACGTCACGAACAAATGATGCTTCGCCCGGGTCAGCGAAACGTACAATAACCGCCGCTCGTCATCAACGGCGTCGCCCTGGGCGCGCCCGGGAATGTACTCATCCTCAGCAGCCGCTACGATAACGGCCTCGGCCGTAAGCCCTTTCGCCCTGTGCATGGTCAGGATATTTACCTTGCCCTGCTCAAGTTCCTGCTCGATATCCTCACCAACGACCTCCGTGGCGCGTACAAGGTTGGCAACCGATGTTGCCGTAACCGCCTCCAGCGCCAGATTGAGTTCCAGAATCACCGCCTCACGCTCGTCGAGATTAGGAACCAGCGCCTCGGCCGCGGTACGGACCGCGTTGCCGAGTTCGGTGCATGTGCCGAATTCGTCCTGACCGGTCGGGAAAAGAGAATCAAGTTGGCTCAGAACTCCCTGGATCGCAGTGGTGAGCCGACCGCGATGGGCGGTTGGAAGAAGTGTAGGGTCTCCCTGAGTGGCCAACACGGCGTTGACAAATCCCACGCCGCGATGCCGGGCAACCTCTTGGAGAGTGTCTATTGCCGCAGCCCCAATGCCGGGACAGAAAAGCATGAAGAGGGTGCGCCATGCCAAATGGTCGTGCCGGTTGGCGGCCAGGCGCAGAAAGGCCAACAATATCCTTCCTGCGTTCTGGTCCAGCGGATTCGTGCCTTCTGTCGAAGCCACCACTGGGACGTTTGCAGCAGCAAGGGCATCCCGCAGAGGCCTTGAAAAGGCTCGATTGCGGTCCGACCGCAGGAGAATTAGGATATTGTCGGGAGCCAAACCGTGATGCTCAATGAGGTGGCGACAGATTAGCGCGATTCCTTTCGCCTCGCGGTCCTGGTTAGGAAACCGTACGATGCCCACTTCACCCATCCCGCGTCCCGGCTCGGTCCTGATGGGCTTATCGATTCGTCGCGTGTCCTGACGTGCGACGAAGAGGCCAATATCCAGAATGCCCTGGTCGCAGCGTTTGCAGATCTCAAGCGAGAGTTCTGCCGCACCGGTATAGTCGCGAGGGAATCGTCGAATCCCTTCTGGATGCGCCTTGCGGAAACCATAGATGCTTTGGTCATCGTCCCCCGCAACGAAAAGCTCTACATCGCGTGAGGCGATCTCGTGGATAACCGCCAGGTCGCACCGATTCAAGTCCTGATACTCATCAACCAGCAAGTGGCGAATGTCGCCTTCGAGCTGGAAATCGCCACGCTGTTCCATTGCCTTCTTGAGCTGATAGACAAGTTCTGCCCTCAACGAGTATCCGTACATGTCCCGGTGCTCGCGCCATGCTGCAAGAAACCGCGGATCGGGAAACCGCGCCTCCCAGTCAACATCATCGGCCGTCAGGCTTTGCCAATCAGACGAAAGCTCGTTCAGAAGATCGCGGGCCTGGTCTATTCTTCTGAGTCCAAGAAGCAACTTCAAGTCCTCCAGAATGATGTGTCGCTCTTCCCAGTCGTCCGCGATTCTTAAGGGCTGAGGTAGCGCCGTTAAGCGTGTTGCGTTCCGTAGCAATTGACGTAAGGCGAAGGAATGGAGCGTAGATATTCGTGGGGCGTTCCCTACTCCCAGAACGCCCTCGACTCTTTGGCGCAATTCTCTTGCCGCAGCCCGCGTGAACGTCACGGCGATCACTTGCTCAGGAGCGATTCGCCGTTGTTCAATCAAGAAACAGACATGCTGCGTCAGCGACAGAGTCTTGCCTGTGCCAGGGCCCGCCAGAAGTCGGGCATGGGCACCCGAATGCCCGGCAGCCACACGTTGCTCTGGCAGCAAGCCATTGTCCCATGTCATGATTCGCTCTCCCCATGGTGTCGTTTGTTGGCCAACATCGCCCGGCACGAGCCCAGTGGCCGCCGTGCCCAGCATTTGTGCATCGTAGAAGGCAGACTGCGCGGCATGAAGAACCTCTTCTCCCTGCTCAGCACGGCCGCTCCAACCTTCGCAATCGGGAAGTCCGCCTCCGCCATGCGTTTGCATTCCTTGGGGATCATGGTTGCACCGCTCCGATAGCCTGCTTGTCAACCTCGAGAAGATCCGCCACGGCGGCGCGGACAACCTGCCAGCAAATGCGGCAGGTGTCTCCATCCGGTCGGTCTTGGGAAAGTCTCTGGACGTAGGGATGAACGATGTTCCGCGACTCCCGCAATGCGTGGCTGAACCGTTTGACATCCCCCTGAAGCCAGCCGACTTCGTGGGCTACGTCAATCAACACGGAGAGACTCCAATCATGGACCGGTTTGACCGCACCCGTCTTGTCTCGTGGCGCTACCTTCGCTTGGTTGGCGGCTTTCATGTTGTGCTCGGCCTTGTGCAGAAGTACTCCTTCAAGGATGCTGCCCATCATGACCACAGCCGACAGGTGAGCATCCGCCCGGAAACATCTCTGAGCTTCACCCCACCGAAACGTGAGGATGTCGGCAAGCGATGCATCCTGCACCAAGCGCCCGAAATCCGGGGATGCCTCAATCGGCGCTTCCTTCGGTTTGGGGGCGCTTGCAGCGGCCTTGCGCTCACGAATCTGCGCCTCGACGCCAACGACGGCGAGTTCAAGACCTTCGACTTGCAGTATCTGGTTCAGATGGTCCGTCACCGACTGCGTTATCGTTGCATCACCTCGGTATTCCTTGGGTGAAGCCAGACGTTTCAGGACGCCATCAAGCGAAGGCGTCCCATTGATCGCCTGGAGCGATTCCAGCACAAACCACTTGCGAGTGGACGACATGCCCTGCGGGTTTACGCCAGCGCGCCGGAAGAAGTCACATATCTGTGTCTTTGTGCGATACGGCCCCGGCGCACTGTATCCTCCACCGGCACCTTCGCCCGCGCCGCAGATGGTCTCTGCTATGGCCTCAAGCGTGCTATCATCAAGGCGTTTCATCGCTATCATCCTTCTGCTCGCTCCCACCGTAGCGTGCGTCATCCTCCCGCACCTGCATAGGTCGGGTCATCGCGTTCACTTCCAGCCAGTAGTGCGCCACCTTGGTGACCTCGTGCCACGGGAAGCGGGCCGGGTCTTTGACCGGCTCTTGGAGCGAGGGCTTGTTGGCGCAGTCGGTCACCACGTAAAGCCAGTAGCAGTCGCGCCGGTCTTCGGCCACGCGACGCTCGTTGGGGGTCAGGAGAATCGTCCCTGTCGCGTCGGCCAAACCCTTGACCTCGATCAGGCGCAGTTCGCCAGAGTTCACGTCCAGGCTCGTCACGTCGTAGCCGAGGTTCTTCTCGTGTACGTCGTAGACCTGGCGGCCTTGTGCCCGCTCGTATTCCATGACTATCTGCATGGCCGTGCCCTCGGTCTCCAGGCTGGGCCGCAGACGGCGGACATCCGGGGCCTCGCGGGCCGGGTGCGGCAACACGAGGACGCTGGCCATACGCTCGACGGCTTGAAGCGTGAGCGACCGTTGGCGCTCGAGTTCCTGTCTGCGGCGCTCGCGCCGGGCCAGGAGTTCTGCGTGACGGTTCTCGGCCTGGGCCAGACGGCCGTCCGCACCGGGGACGCCCTTTTCCTTATCCTCGTTGGCCTTGCCGATTTCCTCGTCCGCCCGCTGGAGTAACTCGGTGAGCGACAGTTCCACGTGCTCGGCGATGCGCGCGACCTCGGCCAGTCGCTCCTTGCGGGTCTCCTCCAAGAAGGGCTGGAGGGCGTTCTCGTGCAGCCACGCCGACGGTTCGGGTTGAGACGCGACGGATGGGAACTCCCCTGGCGCTCCCGCCTGTTCCGAGGCTTCGGTGGGCAGGTCGGCCGGAGAGAAGTTCCCGAGCATGTTCGGCTCGCGCAGGCACAGGTCGCCTTTTCCGGTGATTTCCACAGCGAAGAGATTCTCGTGTACCACGTGGCCGAGGCCGTTCACCACCCGGGCGCGGTAAAAGTCGATGCGTGAAGGTTCCTCGTGCTGGAGGGAATAGAAGCAGGCTCCCTTGCCGAAGGCCTCAGCCGCCTGGGTGCACGTGTGACGGCGGACCGCCTCGAAGAGGGGATGGCCGGGCGTTACCCATTCCATGCTGTGCCTCTCGGCTGTATCGCGGTCGGTCGAGCAGCGCGGGTACTTTGCCGCCAGGGACGGGAGCTTCCAGTCCGCGTCCCGTTCATATCGCTGGAGCGCAGGGGGCGTGCGTGCTGGCTCGAAGGTGTGAGGCAGGTTTTCGATAACCTTGAGCTTGAGCGGAACGTACTCAGCGGCTTCGCGGATGAAGCGGGCAATGGTCTCCGGCACGACGCGGCGTTCCTGCGCTCTGGCTCGGCGCTCGATGAGCATCTCCAGATTGAGTTTCTTGGAGGCTAAGCCTTCGAGGGCGTTTTGGCAGATGGCGCGGAAGCGGCCCTCGTCGACGTTCTCAAGCAGGCGCTCTTCGAGGTCGGCGTCGCCCAGTTTCCCGGCGTAGTAGTCCCGGAGGATACGTTCCACGTGAGCCGCCGGCAGGATTTCGCCGACGACATTGAAGACGGCGTCGTCGTCAAGGGCGTCGCGGATCTCCTGGAGCTTTTCCAACAGCCGCTGGAGCACGCGGCCCTCGATGGTGTTCGTGGCCACGAAGTTGAAGATCAGACAGTCCTTACGCTGGCCGTAGCGGTGGATGCGGCCCATGCGTTGTTCAAGGCGGTTCGGATTCCAGGGGATGTCATAGTTGAACAGGATGTTGCAGACCTGGAGGTTGATGCCTTCGCCCGCCGCCTCTGTGGCGACGAGCACCTGGATTGCGCCCTCGCGGAACTGCTGCTCCGAGTGCAGGCGTGTGCCGGGCTCATCACGGGAACCGGATTTCATGCTGCCGTGGATGCAGCCGACCCGGAATCCCCAACCTTTCAACTTCCCGACGAGGTAGTCGAGCGTGTCCTTGAATTCGGTGAACAGAAGCAGGCGCTTGTCCGGGTGGTCGAAGAAGCCCTCCCTGTGGAGCAAATCCTTGAGCTTCGACAGCTTGGCCTCGGAGTCACTGCTTTCCACGGTCTGTGCCTGCTCGGCGAGTTGACGAAGTTCGCTAATCTCTTCGCGTACCTGCTCAGCGTTGCCGGCCAGCGTCATGGCTTCGAGCATCTCTTCCAGACGCTCGCGCTCATTCTCCTCCATTTCCTCGATTTCTTCCGGGTCAGGCAACTCTGGCGGGGCCAGCCGGACCAACTCCTGAGCCCGCTTCAGGCCTTCCTCAAGCCTGCGAGCGCGGTTCTCGAGGCTGTGGCGCATGGCGTAGGTGCTTGAGGCCAGCCTTCGCTGGTAGAGGGACATCAGGAAGCCGACCGCGCGGGCACGAGGATCGTCGCCTTGGGCGGCGGCCTTGGCACTCTGACGTTTCACGAATCGCGTGATCTCCCTGTAGAGATCGAATTCCGCACCGTCGATCTGGAAGTCCACGGTGTTCGGGATGCGTTTCGTGAATATCTTCTCGGCCGCCCAGGTGCCGTCCGGTCGCCGCTCGGGGAAATAGACCATGGCCTCCTTCGTGCGGCGCAGGTAGAACGGCGCGCGGCGGCGGTCCATCGCCTCGCGGATGGAGCGGACGTCCGCATAGGCGTCCGTGTCGAGCAGTTGAAGGAACAGGGAGAAGTTCGTGGGATCGCCCTTGTGCGGCGTCGCCGTCAGCAGCAAAACGTGGTCCGACGTATCCCGCAAGAGCTCGCCGAGGGCGTAGCGTGCGGTCTTGCGGGCTGGAGGCGTCCAGGACATGCGATGGGCCTCGTCCACAATGACCAAGTCCCAGTGGACCTGCCTCAAGCCGGGTAGTATCTCGGTCCGCTTGGCAAGGTCCAACGATGTGATGACCTTCTTCTGCTCCAGCCACTGGTTGACGCCGAATTGGTCGCGGATATCGCCGCCTTTCAAGACAAGAAATTTCTCGTCGAACTTCTCCTTCAGTTCCCTCTGCCACTGGAAGGAAAGGTTCGCCGGGCAGGCAACGAGGATGCGTTCTGCCAGACCACGCAACTGAAGCTCCCGGATCAGCAGCCCCGCCATGATTGTCTTCCCGGCCCCGGCGTCATCGGCCAGCAGAAAGCGGACACGCGCCAGTTTCAGAAGATAGTCGTAAATGGCTTCAAGCTGGTGCGGCAGTGGATCGACACGGGAGATCGAGAGGCCGAAGTAGGGGTCAAATTCCCAAGCGATGCCGAGGGAGTATGCTTGAAGGCCTAAACGAAGAAGATGTCCGTCGCCAGCATAAGTGAAACCCGAATCTAGAATGGTTAGTCCCTCAAGGTCTTCTAGGGTAAGTACAACCTTCCGAAAACGTTCTGATTGTGTGCCGACAAGACCAACGGTTAAAGTACCGTCGTTGGCCCTACGCACCGTTTCCACGCGCATCGGCTCATTGAAAAGTGGCCCGGATAGGACACATCCTTCTTGTATCGAATCGGTCGAAGCTGTCATCTTTTCCCGGCCTTCCCGCTATTTTCACGGCTATCTTCTGCACCGCCTGTCTTCACCCACTCGTCCACTTCGTCTTTACGGAATTTCCAAAGGCGGCCCATCCGGTGCGCAGGCATTTGCTTTTCAGAAATCCACTTATAGACCGTATCCCGCTTGATGCCGAGATAGGCCGCAATCTCATCTACGGAGAGCCATCGATCTTCCATCACTGACTCCAGTCGCACAGGGTCTCGTCCCATTCCTGAACGGCCTCAGTTCTACGGTTTAACGATTCTGACCCGTCCTGGATAGCATCATCGGCTTCCATCCGGTCCGATCAGACCACACTGGCATATATTATACGAAATTCGGCGTGTCTGTCAAACGGTTTTTCCGAGTTTCTCCGGATTTGACCGAACGGAAGCTACCGGGGCCAGCAAGACTCACCGAGAGGCGTAAACCTCTTCGAGATCGGGTCCTCCCCCATATAGAGCCAAGCGGGGAGGACGCTTCTGTTTACCTGGACGGGGACCAGGACGCGGCGGTAGAGACTCAGACCGCCGGGGTGGAACCCCTCCAGCCGGTCGATGGCCGGAAGGCGGGTTTCGGGATCGTCGAAGGCAAGAAGTTCCCCGTACACGGGGCCCCAGGGCGCGCCTGTGCCCTTATTCGGGAGCCGGTCAGGGGTTGGCTCGGGATTGGACATGCGGGCCGTCACGTGCGCTTGTGTGGCCACGTCGGCGAGCGGGTTGGTGGTCCCGACGGCAAGGATGTCCTCCTCCGGGACCTCCAGGACCGGGATGCCGGAGGATGTCTCGAAGAGGCGGCCGCGGACGACGGCGTCCTCCACGTTCAGGACGCCCCGGCAAAAGCGGTCGTGGTTCCAAAAACCGCGCTTCAGGGTGCCGTAGACGAAGAGTCTCAGCATTCCGTTTGTGTTCGGCTTCAAGGGTTCTGTTGGGTTCATTGCCTGGTTCACTGGGGTGTCTCTCACTGTTCAGCCCCCTTTCTCTCCTGGGTGACGAACTCGAAGGGCTCCATCGAATACGCGGCCAGGTCCTCGCGCCGGAACACCATCAGGCTCATGGGCGGGACCGGGAGCTCCGTCCAGCCCTTTTCCTCCGCCAGCACGGCGTCGAGGTATGCAGGGTCCGAAGCGTAGAGAACCGCCTTGCGGCGGGGATGCCAGCGTAGTTCCAGCGGTCGGTTGCCCTTGAGCACGATGACGGTTTGCGGATCGGTCCGGCAGGCGATGACTGCGGTGATCTGACCCCGACAGCGCCGGAGCCGGGTCTTGAACCGCTCGATATCCATGGCCCCGTCCCGGGCGGCGTTCGCGGCCAGGCGGAACAGAATCTCGCTGTCCACCTCGGCGAAGCGCCGCATCTTCCAGCGGCGGAAGAGGTAATCGGCGTTGTAGATGGTGCCGTTGTGGGTGCCGATCACCTCCCCGGTGCGGATCGGGTGGTTGTTGATGTTGACCTGTTCGTCCCCACGGGTGCGCCAACGGGTGTGCCCGAGCAGGAGCGCGGTGCGGTTGTCCATGGAGGCAAGGAGTTCGGCGAAGGCTTTGTCCGTCACAAACCGCTCGGCCGTCACCGGGCGTTTGAAAAGACGGTGGCATCCGTCGATATCGAGCCAAGCCGCGCCGGTGGCATGGGGACCGCGCTCCTCGCTCAGCAGCAGCAGGCGGGTGAAGAGCCAGGCGAGGTGGTCCCGCTCCTCGGCGCGCCGCCGCTTTTTCCCGAAGATGACCCCTGCGAGCCCGCACATCAGGATTTCCCTCCCTGCGGGTCGACGATGAACCCGCGGAAGACGCCCTCGGCGTATTCCTTCGGATGCTCCTCGATCCAGCGCGCGGAGTCGGGATACCCGAGATCCCCGGCCAGCCGGGCGACGACCGGGCGGTCGAGCATGTTGGTCAACCCCGAGAGCCGGACCGCGTCGATGCCCTGCCAGACCAAAGCGGAGATGGGTATCCGTGCGGGTTTGTCGTCCTGTACCTCAGCAAGACCGTGTTTGATCAGCGCATCGAGAAAGGATGCGGCCTTTTCCTCGGGCGTGTCGCCCCGGACCGTAAGCTCGACGCCGGACAGCATCTTGGCGTTGCGCAGGACGATGTCGATGTAATCCTCGAGGTCCCGCTGATCGGAAAAGAGCGTGGCCCCTTTCATGGCGAGGACCACGTCGGTCACGGTCTCCCCGGTGAAGACTTCGCCGTCTTCTTTCAGCGGCTGCCCATTGAGGGCGGTGTTTCGGATCAGCACTCTCATGACGCACCTCCTTGGACCCCGCCGGTTTCGTCCACTGAAAACGCCGGAGGCCGGGTTTCAGGCCCGGCCTCCGTGATGGTCTCCGCCTTGGGAGCTGGTTGTTCGTCTGGTTTTACTCTGCCGCGTTTGAATGCAGAGTCCCCCGGCAAGGCGGCGATCAGATGCTTGCGCGCGGTCTTGAACTCGTCCCCGATCAGCCCCAGGTGAAGCAGGAAGACCCGAAAGTCGTACCGGGCGCTTTGGGGATCGAAGGACCGCTTGCGGCTCGATGCGGCCCGGCCGTTCAGCGCCTTGGCTGCCACGGCCAGGACCAGTTGGACGTAGGCTTTCACCTTGCCCGCGTGTAGCGTCCCCTCGAACCAGCGGAACTCGACCGTGCCGCGATACCAGACGTTGTGCAGGTTCACCCCGTGGTAGCGGGTGCTGTCGTAGTGCTGGGGCTGTCGGTTGTGGTAGCCGTACCAGATGTGGTTGAGCTGGTCCCTGGTCCTGGGACGACGGCGTTCGATCTGGGCGATGAGGTCGTCGCTCACCGGCTTGCTGTAGCTCCGGCGGCGGGTCTCGTTCACGCCCAGGGCGGTGAGGATGAGCGCTTCCTGTTTGTAGACGATCTTGGCGAGGTTTGCGAGGGTCCGGCCGTCAAAGGCCGTGGCGTCGACGTGGACGTGGATGCCGCAGCGGTCGTCCACCTTGGCTCCGCAGGCCCGCAGCGCCCGGACGACCTCCTGGAGGACGGGGATATCCTCGTAAGACAGGACGGGGCTCACCACCTCGGCCCGCAGATGGACCGGCACATTGATGAGCGAACCGTCGGACACCACCTTCCATACCCGGCCGTGGTGGTCGGTGACCTCCCAGGGGTCGAAGCTCCCTGGGCTGCCGATGTGGCGGACCTGGCCGCCCACCACCGACTGGATCGCCTGGGCGACCCGCTCGCGCGTTCGTTTGACTGTCTCGATCTCGATTCCGAAGTTGATCCGGCGTAAGTCCATGGTCTCTCCTTGCGTTCTGTAAGCCCGTTCCCGGCAAGGGATTGGCTCTTGTGTTCACACACATACAGGCTTCTTTCCGAACAGAAAGCAAGGCGAATTCGACACATAACTCCTTTGATTCCAATGAGTTATGTACATGGAAGCGTAACCTGCGGAAACACGCGGGGTTACGGGATTTCCTGACGTCAAAAGAAAAGAGAGGTGTTCGGGGGATCAGCTCCGCTTCCAGTCGGTGCCGGTGTGTTTCTCCCACTTTCCGCCGCCCGCGAGGTCGGTGTTGAACCACTCGTCGCCCTTGGACGGGTTCGGGAGAGCAGCGTCGCGTTCAGCCTGGGTACCGACGCCCCTGTGGATGGCCTCCCGCGCGGTGAGCCCCTGACCGAGCCGGTCCGGGCCGAGCAGGTCCCGCCAACCAAGGGCCGGTGCCCGCAGCCGGGAAACGAAGGTCCGGTAGGCGGTCGCGTCCTTGGCCGCCCGGTAAAGGAGCAGCGAGCCGTCGGCGTCCCGGACCAGGCTCGGCGTGTAGCAGCGCTCGAGGAATGGCCCGCTGCCGTTCTTGAACACGGGGTTGATCTCCGCCTTGCGCCAGTGGACACGGTCCCAGGACCATGCATAGCCGATTCCGGCGTTTCCCGCGGAGCCCCCGGAGTAGAGCATCCACCATCTCCCGTCGGGAAGCCGCTCGACGTGGACGGCGGAGACGTAGCCGTTCACGCCTTCCCAAGGCTGCGGGTCGATCAGGCCGGAGAGGATCGGACCGTTTCCGAACAACTTCCATACGACCGCGTCATCGGAGCAGGCCAGACCGAGGCTGTCGTTGCCGCCGGTCGAGGCAATGAAATACATGGCATAGCGCCAGGTGAAAGGTCTTCCTTCGACCGAGGTGGGCAGCGGGTTGTACCAGAGAAATGATGGCCCGTAATGACCGCGGTTCCAGACCTGGACGCTTCCCTCGGTCACCAGGTCACCGGAACACGGGGTATCGCCAGTGAACGCGGCGGGGTCGACCGATGGATTGCAGACCGCGGTTCGCAGCCCGGCCATGGCATAGGGCTGGTTGGGAACGTCCGGGTTCCAGTAGAGGCTGCGCAGCCGGTTTACGGTCTCCAGCGCACAGACCACGTGATAGCCGTTGGCCGCGATGCCGGTGACCTTCTTCTCAGCGTCCCAGGCAAAGCCGTTGTCGGAGAAAGCGCAGCTCATGCCCGCTCCGTCGCCGTAATAGGCGATGAAGTCCCGAACCCGAGTCCCGTCGTGGAAACCGCCCGGGGTCCGGAGGACGCGGACATAGTAAGCGCGCCCGGCGGTTAGAGGCAGGACGTGCGGGTAGCGGTGGTCGAACACCACCGGCGGCAGACCATCGGGCGGTTCCGCTCCGGAGGGGACCAGCAGCAGGCCGAGATCCACAGCGCGGAGTAGGTCCGGGGTCATCGCCTGGACGACGGCGGTCTTTCCGGGCCCGAGCGTACCGGTCAGCCCGGGCAGTTCCAGAATCGTATCGGTGTTGCTCTTGATGGTAATGCTCATGGTTGGGTCCTCCCGGCCTGCGCCGCAAGCGCCACGGCGGACAGGTCTTCATGTAGATATCCGGCGTCCATCAGTTCCCGGTTGATCCGCCCGGCTTCGAGTTCCTCCCGCCGGATACGGGCCATGAGTCCGGCGAACGCCTCGGCGGCGTCCGTGGAGATGCCGTGTCGCTCCTCGATGCGACGCATGCGGGCGTCGAGGTTGGAAAGCAAATCGAGGGAGTGATCCCGCAGGATGCCCTCGCGTTTTTCCTGTGGTGATGGAATGAACTCGGTCAATCCGCCTTGTCTGCGAACGATCATGACATCCCTCCGATCAGCTCAGCGTTGCGCCGAGGGTGTGAATCCTCGGGTACACGAGGTTGTTGCCGGTCATCTCCGCTTTGTAACGGACCTTGGTTCCGCTCGGATCGGTGAACGTCCTGGTGAGCGTGTATTCGGTCCACTCCTGGTCGATCTCCCGCGTCGTCTGGATGGACATCGGTTCCCAGGTTGACCCGCCGTCGTTGGAGGCGAACCAATCGATGGTGGTCCCGCTGGGGATGTTCATCTGGGTGTAGACCTTGGTGGAAGAGACACCCTGGGTGAGTTCGTTCTCACGGTTCAAATAGGCGCCCGTGGGGTCGTTGAGATAACCGATGAGGTTGACGTCCTTGTAATTCAGCACAGGAGAGTCGTTGGGAACGTTGGAGGAGAGGATCGCCCTCACAAGCACCTGCGCCGCGAGGTTGGGTAGCCGCTCCTCCTCCGCCGGCACAATGGCGTCCCAGATGACGCCGCCGTCGGTGGAATACTCCCACACGATGCCGCAGCCTTCCGGAATGGACGAATACTCGTCCAGGTTCAGATCGCTGAACTGCACTCCGGTGATGGGCTGGAAGCGGACCTCGCCTTCGGGCTGGAAATCGTAGCCGTAGATTCGCATGGTGAGATCGGAGCTGTTGAGCGGCGTCCAGGTTTCGGCGTTCGAGCTTTCCAGCAACACCCCGGCGGTATAGGTCTGCCGGGTGATGACCCCGTTTTGCCCCAGGCGGCCCAGCGTGGCGATGCGCACCCGGTAATTGGTGCTGTTGGTCAGCAGCACTACGGCGTAGCTGGTGTTCGCCTCCGCGTAGAAGGGATCGTCGAAGACGACCTTGGTCTCGGAACCGAGGGCGATCTCGCTCGGGGCGATGACCTTCTCGGCCAGGATGACCTCGTTGGGAAGCCCGGTCGTGACGCCGCGGATCTGAATGGTTACGGGGATGGAAGCGTCCTTCTGCGTGAAGTGAAGCCCCACGGCGGAGATGACCCGGTTCTCCCCGAAGCTGAAAGTTTGCGCGAGCGGGTCCCGGCGGCGGGTCACCCAACGCCAGCGCCATACGGTTCGCACCACGGGGACGCGGATAATGCGCGGCGGCACCTGCTGGACGATGGTCTGACGCTGCACGATGGTGCGGTTGACCACGACCCTTTCGATGCGCGTGATGACCAAGGGATCGTTGACCTGAAGGTTGGCTTGCGCCGAGTAGGTGCCGTCGGTCATTTCGACCACGCGGTTGCCGTTGCGGACATCGTCGGGAATGACGAAGGAGGCGATGACTCTGCCCACTGCGTCACTGCTGAGACCTGAAGCCACCACCTTCCCGTCGCAGCGGACCGTCACACCGGTCGCGCCGGGGGTGAAGTTGGAGCCGACCACAGCCACGCCTGTCTGACCGCGCCGACCGATATTCGGCGTCACCTCCACGGCGGCGTCTGGTTTCTCGAACACGGCGTAGGGGTTGATGTTCTTGTCTTCGGACCAATCGGTCTGCTCGATGAGCACGCGCTCCGTGCCCGGCAGGAGAACGAGGCTGTCCTTGAAAATGGCGTCGCTCCCGGCGGAGTCAACATCGAGCACTTGCGGCGTGGCCGCTCGGTTCGGGGCGGCGAACTGCCGTACCTCATCGATGCGGGCGCTCCACTCGCTGTGGTAGATGTCGGACTGGGCGTCGTTCGAGAAGTCATCGGAATAGACGCCCTTCTTGGTCTGGGCGTCCCGGTTCTGCAGTTCGTTGTTCATCTGGAACTGAGCGTCGTTGTACTTCAGGTCCTCCACGTCCTTGATGATCTCGTGGATCTGGTCCATGGTGATGCGTGTCAGCCCGAAATTGAAGACCGTCAAGTCAACCGAGTTCGGCGGACAATCGACGCTGCACAGTCCGAGCGTACCTTCCGGAACGATGGGCAGCTTCGGCCAGTCGGCCGGAGCGCCTTCCAGCCGTTTGATCTCGCGGGTGGTGGCGTAGATGATGTCCTTGCGGCCGATGTAGTAGTCGTAATCGATGCTGCAGTTGGAGCCGCCCACCGGCTCGTCGCCGATGTTCGTGCGGCCGAAGTTGATGATCGAAAGGTTGCCCGGTTCGATCTGCGCGGGCGACATGGTCAGGCCGCTCGTGTTGGAAGCGGGCGGGTTTCCGCCCACGATTTCGTCAACGCCGTCGTCAATGTACGAGGTCACACCCGCGGCGACATCCTTGAGACGTTGGAAGTCCGCGCGGACAGTATTCTGCGTGCCGCGGTAGATGCGATACCCGGTCGCCCCGCTGACCGGCAGCCAGGAGACGCGGTTGATTTCCCCTGCCAGGGTATCGCGCGACACGACTTTGGCGGAATCGTACTGAGTCTCGCCGGTGGCGCTCTGGACGGTGACCAGATAGAAATACTCGTCCGCCGCCGGATGGCCCGAGCGTCCGAACCAGCCTCCGTCCGCGTAGTCCGTCCCCTTGATCATCTGCTTGGTGTAGGTCCAGCGGACGGTGTAGGTCGTGCCGATGGCCGGCTCGTTGCCGGAGCCCAGCCAGTCGACGTAGTTCCCGGACTGCTGCCAGTCCGCGCCTTCCTGGAATACCGTCGCGCCCTGGCTTACCTCAAGGATGTCCACCACCGGGTTGGGGACGAGCAGATCTTCGCCGCCCCCGACGGAGCCGCGTGTGATGTTGGAGACGATCTCGACGATGGCCTCGACCTGGGTGGTTTCCTTCAGGGGCGTGTTATTGAGGGCATATCGCCGGGTGCCGACCACGTATGTTTTCTGCTCGCCCCGGACCGACTTGACGGCCGTGGATTTGGGCACCAGGGTCGTGGTGGGCATGTCCTTCTGCAGGCGGAAGCCCTGAATGTAAGCGCGGCCCGCGTTGGTGATCACCTCGACGTTCTCGCCGTCGTTGTCGCCGATGAAGCTGTCGAGTCCTTTCACCAGGTAGCTGCCGGCCTGATCGTAGGTCCGCTCCGCCAGGTTCTGGAGAAGCGAGTTCAGCCCCTCGGCGGCCGCGAAGGCGAGTTGATCCTCGGTGATCGACGCCACGGTGATGCGGCTTCCGGGCAAAGTTCCGAGCAGGTCCTGCAGATAGAGATTCGATTTCTCGCGGACGGTCGCCGTCACGTCACCGGTCTCGCGGTCGAACTTGTGGAGGGCGACCACCTTGCGCTGGGTCACGTTGTTGGGCAAGGCTTCGCCGCTCGTGTCGTGATCCTTTAGAGAAAGAACCCATTTCTCCCGCTCGGCGGTGGGTTCGCCGGTGGCGGGGTTGATGAGCACGGCGTCCTGGTTGTAGCCGTAGTTGTACTTGAGCAGCTCGACATAGACGTAATCCGCGCCGCTCGTCTTGGCCGGGTCGTAGGTGAGCACCGCGCCGGGCACGCGCTCCAGGCAGCCGTCGATGTAGACCAGCCCCTCGGCCACAGTGAGCACGTTGGCCGCGACCGTCACGCCGAAACCGCTGACGATGGCCCCCTCCTTGAAGAGGATGTCCGCGAGCTTCCTGCGCTCCTGGTTGATGATGTCCTGCTGCTCGTTGAGCTCCGAGTCGAGCAGGTCCCGGTCCTGGTGGTAGCGGACCCGCTTGTAGTTCTTCGCCGGGTCGAATGTATCGCGCGAAATGGACATGGTTTTTCCTCCTAAATCTTGATGACCCCGACGAGCTCCACCCGCGTGTCCGAGGTCTTGTTGAAGTCGGGGATATTCTTCACTTCGTACAGGTAGCCGGGATCGAGCACCTCGCCGGTCGGGTTGGTATCCGGGTGGTGAACGCCGTTCGCCGCATAATCCGACTGGAGTCCGGCGATGTAGGCCACGTCGCCGCCGAAGAAGCCATATTCCCGGATGGTGATGCCGTTGGCCTCGTTTTCCTCGAAGCGGAAGAAGACGCCGATGGTCTGGGTCTCCTCGGCGGTTTCGATGTAATGGATGCCGTTGACGATGAGCGTCCCTTCCGGGTCCTCCTTGAGAAAAGTGCGCTTATATTGCTTTTTCCGGGCCCGCTCGTTCTTGAGCGTCATCTGATCGATGTCCGGGGCGGGCGGATTGATGGGATCGGTGAACGTGGCGTCGCCCTCGCCGATGGCGCAGTGGGTAATGCCCTCGATGGGATCGCCCATGAGCAGCCGCGCGGTGAGGATGCGGCCCGTTTTGACGATGAGTCCAAGTGACATTCGTATTCCTCCTTCAGGTCTGGATCGTGTGGCCTTCGCGGATCAGCACGGCGAAGACGGTCTGGCGCGCTTCCGCTTGACTGGATGTCTCGCGCACTACAAGCTGTTTCGAATCCGCCGTCCGCTCGATCTCGGCGAACACCGCGAAACGGGTATCGCTCCGCCGTTCGACCGGCCTGTGAATCCGGACGGCTGCGTCGGAAAGGATCGTCGGGAAACGGACCACCCATCCCCGCAGGTCGAAGCTCCGCAGGACCGGCCGAACGATCACGGCCTGCATGTCGGCGGGGGCGTCCACCTTCGCCGTGATCCGCAGGGCTGCGTCCGCGTCGTGCCGGATGGTCCGCGTCGTCGACGCCGCTCCGACGGCTTCGAAAATGACCGCCGGTAAGGCCGGCATCTGGGCGCGGTTCATCGGAACCACGGACCCTGCGAAGGGCCGGACGGAGAGAGTGTTTCCGCTACGGATTGCCACGTCTCAGCCTCCCGATGATCCTGTTCGCCGCGCCGATGTTCCGAACCACGCGGAACATCGAGGTCAGGCGTCCGGCGTTCGCCGCAATCTCCTTCTTGTTGCCTTGCCTCACCGCCATGGGATCACTCCTTCACCGCGCACCAGCCCGGACCGGACAGGTTGAAAATCTTGTAGGAGGTCCCGCTCAACGTGAGAACGTCCTCCGAGTCGGCCGCACCGCTGCCGATGGCGTAGACCTCGATCAACTCGCCGCGCAGTTCCTTGTAAGCAGCGGTCGTGTGCGCGACGAGCCAGGGGAACATGGTCACCAGGCCGTAACGTTGGTCGGGATTGGCGGCGGTGTGGAAATTGCCATGGGCTGCGGCGCACGAACCGGCCTGTCCGGCCGCACTTGCCCAGCCGTCGAACTTATTGAGCGCGTAAAAGCTGCCCGGGGACTGGTAGTGGCCGACCACGACCGGCTGCGGGTCTTCGCCGATCTTGGCTCCCACCGCGTAGGCGTTTGCGAGGTTCCCCAGCGTGACCGTATTGGGGATAGAAATCGTATCGACGGCGGTTACCTGGACGCGTTCGATCCCGGCGTCGTCTTTGATGATGTAGCTCAAGCCAGCCGTGAAAAGGGATGCGTCGTTGATCTGCACCGTGATGTCCGCGCCGGGTCCGGCCGCCGCCTGGGTGACCGCTACCGCCCCCGACCAGAAGCGTTTGATCAGACCGCTGTACTGTCCGTAGTAGGTGGCGACGACCTTGGTGACGATGAAAACATGATCCTTGTCGGCGTAAATCCAATACAGGAAAGCCGAAGCGTCCACGGTCTTGATATATGTGTAACTGGTTTGAAAAGCCTCTTTCACGCCCGCGTGCGTCACCGCGTCCCAGTATAGGTAGGCCCGGACCGCAATGCGGTCAGCCGCGGTGTCGTTGACGAACCGGAGAAAGATATCTTCGGCTCCGCTTTCTCCCGTGGACGCCAGCACGTAGCTGGGCTCGGCGTCGCCCGACCTGTCGTCGTGGAGCGACCATCCGACCGTTCCCACGAGGAAGTCTTTCAGGCGGACGAGGAAGTCGGCCGTGTTCGAAGCGGTCCCGGATGCATTGTGATAGGCCATGCGTTCCTCCTACAGGATCGGGTTTTCCGTACCGGTGATCCGGAGCTTGATGTCGGTTTTGTTTTGCACCGGCGTTCCGGCCGGCACCGTGCAGCGACGCCAGAACGAGAGGATCGCGTCGTGCGCCTTGTCGCCCAAGTTGAGCGGCGCGCCTCCGACGGCGGTGTCGAGTCCCGCCTGCGTCAGGGCCAATGCGTACCATTCCGACTCGTCGCCGCCGGCAACATCCACCGGTTCGATCACCAGCCCGGTATAGTCGTAGCCGGAATAGACCACGGCACCCGGATCGTGAGCGGTCGGGATTGTGCCGCCATAGCCGCGTTCCACCGCGAGGACGGTTGTCCCGCCGCCGCTCAGGATGCGCATCTGTTCGTCGTCGACGACGATGATTTCGCCGTCGACGGAGAGCGGCGCTGAGAGTTGCAGAGATGTCTCCCCCGACGCCAAGGCAGATGCCAGGGTGGTCTGCTCGTTGGCGACGAACAGCTCCTTGTCTTTCGTCTCCCCGTCCGTGCCGTTGTAAGTGTCCTCATCGGGGTTCGCGAGGTCCCCTTCGGACACCCGCTGGGTCAATGTGATGTCTTCATACAGGTGTATCGCCATCGATCTCTCCTATGCCGCCGGCCATTGCGTGACCGTGTATTGGTTCGCCGCCGCCTCGAAACCGGTCGTCGCCTCGGCGTGATCGTCCCGCTGCCGGTAGCGCCAGCGGAGGCACGGCTTCGACTTGCGGAAGCCCGAGGCGTTGAGCGGCATCGAGCCGAGCCGCATGGGCCGGGTCCGGTCCACCGACAGGAGCAGGCCTGTGTGATTCAGCCTGCGGCGGTTGAGCAGGAGCGTCTCCACGCGTCTTCGGCGCGGTATGCCCGTGTCCACGTCCATCTCGAAGGATGCGCGGGCCTCGGTTACATAGGCGTCGGTCAGCTCAGCGACGTTGAGCGCCTTGTTGTTCAGGGTGAAGCCGGGCCTGCGGGCGCGCCAGCGGTCGACGATGTCCCATGCGCCGGATACCTCCGACCATTGGGAGTCAGCGTAGGCGGTGATGAACAGATGACGGCCCACGGCTGCGCCGGAGACCTTGTCGTCCCTTCCGAGCCTCGAATGCCCGACGCGGAACCAATGGGAAAGACGGGACCGCTTCCCGTACCGGTGCGTGCGGCGGTCTCCCGCGAGGTCGGGCGCATCCTGGACGGCTTCCGAGAGCATATCCTTCTGGCGGAACTTGATCCGGCAAGACTGCGCGGAGCGGTTCAGGCGGGAGCGGTTCAAGTCCTGGCCCGCCAGCCGGATGAACGAGACGCCCGGTTCCACTGCGGGCTTGGTTTCGATCTCGCAGCAGAACGCCGCACGTCGTTCGCTGATCCACAGGTTCGGCAGGCGTTCGGCGTTGAGGTT
>ENA-OSEO01002084-OSEO01002084.1-sediment-metagenome-genome-assembly--contig:-NODE-2084-length-30686-cov-6.867163_pt1 | contig 30686 bp, 21 predicted proteins | sample MGYA00237883_ERZ534232 | MGnify/ENA metagenome assembly ERZ534232 | reverse complement strand
AAGGTGAGCCGCTCGAGTCACTGCTCGACGTATTGCGCTACGCACCTAGCGCGTCTGTACTTTGGCCAAAGCCGAGTATTAAACATTTCGATGATTTCGAGAGGATTTTGTTAAATATAGCCATCTGAAAAAACGCCATTTACAGCAGGACGACCTCTTCTATTAGGCGCCTAAGGTGGATGAAGCGCCTGTTTTTCAACCCTTTTTGTTCAACAGAGGATAAAGGTACTCAATAGCGCCGCCATCGCTTTCCCCATCGTCTGTTTTCGACAAAACCTGCGCAGTGTCTGCCGTCGCGCTGTCTGCCGCGGCCCAGCGGGAACCAAGCTTCAACCAAGGCGAGACCGTCCTCCATGTTTCGACCTATGTACTCGTCATTGAATATGGAGCCACCTACTCCTGCCCTTTTCGAGTCATCCCCAGACCGTAGCGATAGATGTCCGGAACCTTGAAGCGATCCACTTCCTCCTCCGTGCCCTCATAGACACTGAGAAGGCCCACCTCGCGGGCAAGCGCCACCTGGTCGGCCAACTCCTCCAAAGCACTGGCCGGAAGCGGCGTGCGGCCGATTTCGCTCAAGCGGCTAAAAAGCTCATCCAACTCCACGAATTCCTCTTTGAGGGCGCCCAGAGCCTCTTCCGATACTCTCCTTAAACACGCAATCAGTGCCCTGGGGCGAATGATGCTTCGCTCATAAGGGTTTCGACGATGCTCCTCCAATTCCCACGGCACTACCTGGTGGAAGAGCTGCAAGAGGTACCTCGGCGTATGATCCCCATTGCCATCGGCAAGCCTGTTCCAGACCCAATTGCGCGTGAAGGTCGTATTGCCCCCCTTCATACGTTCCCCGACAAGGAGGTTCCAGGCCTGGAAAACCTCACTCTCACCACCTCCCTCGAGGGAGGCGAGTTCGGGAGAACCTTTACGCATCGACCCGAAGAGTGCTTCAAAGCGCTTGGACAGAAGCGCCTGCTTTAGAACCACCCTGAAGTAATCTGCTTGTCTGTTCCACTTGAGGGTCACGGACCGGCCAAAGAGGTGGCTCTTATTTTCAAAACGCAGCTTGCGCCAGATGTCTTCTCTGAGGAGGATCTTGAAAGTAAGATTCTGAAAAGCATCCCCTCTGTCAATCCATAAGGTCAGAAGGCCCTCGAGCGCCTTTTGCCTTCTGGTTCTGTCCTCTTCACTGTTTCCGAACCCGGTATCCAGACCATCGAAAACAAGAAAGGTGCCTTTCTTGGAATGGGCATCCAAACTGGCCAGCCACTCATTGAGCCACAAACCGAAACGGGGCACTTGCGTGATATCGAGGAAACGGGTCACAATGTCCGGCTCGCTGCGTGGCAGCTCCTTCAAAGTGGTGCCAAGACCCTCGGGCATGCTCTCGCTGGAGGGTGCCCCCAAACAGCGGCTAAGGCCGATGCACAGGTAGAACGCCCAGAAATGGCGCCAGTCTGCGTCGGTCTTGTGCAAGACGTCCTTTTCTATCGACTTGAAGCCGTCGATGGTCAACATCCAAGGGTACGGGCCGCGCAGGGCACTCGGTGCCTGGGCAACCACCACGTTCCTGTCCCCGCCTTCCGCCATTCTCCGGAACACCGCAGTCTTGCCCGAACCCTTTCGGCCCAGGATCAGCGGAATCTTGGGGTCCATGGCACCCTTGACCACTTCCGTCTCCACGAAGGTTTCAAGAAAGTGGTCTTGTTGCTCAGCGGTACCGGCGGCAAAGCGAAGCTCACCGAGTATGGGGACTTTGTCCGTGCTGATCGAGGCCGCGGTCGAACGTTCCTGCACGGTGGGAAGAAAGCGCTGAATCCATTCCGCAACGGGCTCGTAGCTTCTCCACACCTCGGAATCACTGAGAATCGCATCGGAGGTGGCAATATCTTCACGGTAACGCACCACATGTGCTATCTCCTCTTCCATCAGGGCCTCGTGATCGTCCCGTAGCGCATTGGCGGGCGCCAACCACTCAGAGATCCACTTGGTCGCCCTGTGTTCATACCGCTTCAGTATTTCCGGGGCCCTGCTCTGAGGAACCGGAGAAATCAGGAAACGAGGTTCCGGGCTCAGCACCTTGTCCCCATCGCTTCGTCTGGTTCTGGCGGCAAGGAGTCCCCTGACCAGGGCCTTTGTCCCAGTGTATGCCTGCGGATGGGGGAAAAATACAACGATCGCGATGTCGGCCATATCGAACAAAAGGGGCCCGCTAAGGGGTGTTATGCCTGTCCTGGCATCTATGAGGACAGCGTCGGGCCTGAAAGGCAACCCTTCCTCAACCCCTTTGAGGAGCAGTCTCAATGGGTTCCTCTCTTCCCGATACCAGGCGGTCGGATCGATGAAACGCAGACGTCGGGCATAGTCCGCGTCCGGTTGGCCGGCAGGAATGAGGTACAAGTCGTTGGCTCCTTCGACCGGTATCAGGAGGGAAGGAAAATCAGGGGCTTCTTCTTGGTCGAGGTCTATCAGTGCCTCCAGCACACCCCGGGACTGGTGAACAGCACGCTCAACCCCGAAAAGGGCCGCAAGACCCGGCGCCTCAAGATCCATATCGAGGCACACCACCTTGTACCCGCGATGGCTCAGTATGCGAGCCGTGTATGCCAGAGCAGTGGATCTTCCTACCCCTCCGCGCAACGAGTAAAAAGTGGTTACGATGGGGGGAGCCAGGTCGCTGTCCAGATCGGACGGGAAAAGAATCTTGCGCTCCAGATGCATTCCACGGGCAAGAGATTCGGCCCACAGGGGAAGATCTTCCAAGTCCGAATCGATGGGAAGGGCCCCGGCCCACTGCCGTTCCTCCTCCGTCAACAGATCGAGCCACTCGATCCTCTCTTCTCCCATGCCATTGAGGGATAGGGTTCTGCGCTCCGAAACGGACCGCCCCTCGAAATCCGAGCATATGACCGCTATTCTCCACCCGCCGAACAGATCCGGTTGCACTCGGATCTCCGGGTTTTCCATCCCGGCGTCCTCGAGGTTTCGGCGGATCCTTTCCTGAATCTCGTTTCTGTTCATCGGTGTTTCCTCATCCTGCGAACCTGGCTTTGTATATAACCTGTGAGCTTACGGGCCCCGGAAAGAAGTTCCTTGGCACTGAGCGTGGTGCTAATGTCTGTTTCGTAACGAAGGTCCGTCGACCAGGCCTCCAGATAAAAGGTCTTCTCGCCTTCGGAGTCTCCAAGGTCGGAAAGCCTGAAACCGGCAGCAGACCATAGGTTGCGTAGATCGTGGCCCCCGGAACCATGCTTCGGGAATCCCCGCCCCCTGTGGTGCAGGTAGGCCTTGAGAGAACATTCCACTGCATAGCCGGCCATGTAAACCGGCCCGGCGGAAAGGCTTCGAGTGGGAAGCATCGCCTCAGCGTCGGCGGCACGCTCCCTGGCTACGGCTATCCAGTCGCTGGCTGTTGTCGGGGCCACCAGTTTCCTCCAATCCGTTTCAAGATCACCTCATAATCCCGCATGGGTGTGCGAGACAGGCGCAGGCCGCCGTATTTTATTTCGCCGGCAAACTCCAGCTTCAAGTCGAGCCTCTCTTACGCCTTGGGCTTTTTCATCTTCTACTGCCAAAGCCGATTGGGGAGTTCGTAGGTTTCCTGGAAATCCGGAATATCGGTCCAGACAGCGTCGATCAACTCCATCGGCGAATGCGAGTGACCGTCCCACGCGATCTTGTTCACCTTCCGTCCGTCGGCGTCATATTTGACAAACTGTACCACCAGCGCAGTCCCCAGCTTCACACGGGCTTCACGCCGGCCGACACAGAGTATTCCGAGATTGGTCAGATGCCCGCCGATGGCCATGTAATAATGAGCCAGCAGCTCCTCGTCGCTCTTTTCTTTGACGGAGTCCTTTACCCTGTCCGACCCGCGGATGCCCGATGCGAAGGCAGCCACGTGTGTCTGGTCTGTGTCTTCCTTCGGGACGCCCAGATTCGTCAGCGTCTCCCAAGGTTGTGCATTGCGCTCGTTCAACAGACGCTGGACGTCCTCACCCACCAGGGGCTTGCATGCATCATCCACACGCAGGTAATAGCGGCCATCGGTTGTCGAGGCGGGCGAAGCGGCGCGAGGCACGGTAATCTCCAGATACTCGCAGCCTGTAGGTTCCGATCGGCGCCTCTGAACCGCAACCGATACATTGACGGTTAATTCACCGATCCGCCTCCGAACCGCCTCCACCTGGCCCGCCATTACGCGCTGCCCCGTTGGCGGCTCGCTCGCCCCGTTTTCGATCCCGATCAGCAACCGCCCGCCCTGCGCGGTAGCGAAGGCAACACAATCCCTGGCCAACTCGTTCCAGTCAGGGTTTTTTTGAGTAATCACGCGCAAGGACTTATAGTCCACGTGCTGGCCTTCTCTGCTCATACAGGCACAACCCCCACCATATTTCGCACTTCCAGCAATACACCGCGACGTGTGCCGTCCTTCGTATGACAAGAACCGCCGCCATTTCCCTTCCGTCCAACGCCTTCCGGATCCGGGGTCACTGAGCCGCGCCTTGACCAAACCTCTCCGCAGGCACACCCCTGCCTGATCACCTGGTTGCCCATGAGAAGTCTACCGCGCCGTCTGGGTGGGAATCCAATGGGCCCCGCGAACCTATAGCAGGTGCAATCGGCCAATCTTCGCAGAAGCAAAAAGGGTGATGAACTCGCGACTCCTACGCTATTCATCCAATGCCTCGTTCAGCAGTTCTCCGACGCTGACCGGAAACGGGAAGACACCAAAGCCTTCCAAAGGCGCCACGAATTCGGAGCGGGAAAGGCCCGCGATTTCCGCCGCCGGCCCCTGGCTCACAATACCGTTCTCATACCACATGACGGCAGCGGCAAGCCTCATCTTTTGGACGAATCGCTGGGGATCAAAATGAAGGCTTGCGAGTACCTCCGCGAAGATCTCCAACCTGATCTCCTGTTCTTCCATCCGGGACTCTCCACCACTTCGAATGAGCCAGGAAAGCCTCCCAGGTACAGGCAATTTTGGACTTTTTTGGGAATGGCGTCATTACTAGTCCGGTCGGCCAGCTCCACCAAGGCAATGATGAACGGCTCAGATGCCGCCCTCGTGCTTGACTGACCCCTGTCTTTCTTTTCAAGGCGCGCCTCGCCCATCGGTGTATCATCAGCGGGGTTCAAATGTGTTTCCTTATTCGCTGAGAAGTTGTTTGCGCAGTTGCCTTTCAAGATCCTTTCGGTTGTGCCAGCGCTCTTAGCCACTGCAGCCCCGCCATGAACAAGTCCGTCGCTTGTGGAATGAGCGAATCCACGCGCCGAGATTCTTCAGAGGCCCGTTTCATATCGAATCCTCATGGTGTTTCGTTCGTTCCGACAAGATTTCCTTCAGGCTGGCAACCAGCGTGAACTCATTCTTCAAACCTGCCGAAAGCCTTATCACTGGCCCGAGCCAGTGGGCTGAGGTCACAAAATCGCGCGGAGGTTCAACCTTCAGCCGGTCAGCCCATCGCTGCAATCAGTTTCACCCGCTTTACAATTTCATCCAGTTCGTCGTCTCCATAGGCCCTCGCTCCCGAGGCGGTGAGCTCGGTATTCGCCTCGTCCTTCAACGTCAAGACCTGTTGGCCGTACTCCATCGCCCTGCGCACGGTAGCCCAGGTTTTTCCGTTCTTGGACGCGTGTGGCACAAGTATTCCCTCAGCCAGCGCTGCAACCATATCATTGCGCAGGACGCTCTGCGCCGCAGTTGTTCGCGTGACCTCATCACTGAAAAACGACAAGACGAGGAGGCGGCCGTCGGTTAAGGCCTTTCGGGCCGTCTCACCGATCCGAAGGTTTCGCGCACTCCTCGCTGGGCAAACGATCAGCGGCTGAGATCCCCGCAGTAAAAGGTCCAAGCACTCCCGCTCCATTGGAGAGTGAAAACCCCCGGCGATCACGACCATTTCATCCCGGAGCCTTCGGATAACGTCAAGCGTCCTGATAACGACGCTGCCTGGGCATTGAATGGAGCAAATCAAACCAATACACGGCTGCTGTAATATTCGCACATTCCCCAATGCAGTAATGTAAGGTGGGGCCGAGACGCCCATTCGGTGAAAAAGATTGGTAGGATAATTATCATCCTTGCTGAGTATGTGGAGTATTTGCATAAGATCATTATTAATTAAGAGACAATACTAAACAGTTTGTTACGCTTAACTCCTCAGTCGAAAGTGCATCTAATTGTGTTCTGTACTACTAACAACCTGCCATCTCTATTCGTAAAAAGCTTCAAATAGAATTTCATACATTGATACTTTTCAACCGAAAAAATATCTCTAGTTCAAAGAAGATCCATAATGTCTCCTTCAGGGACACTTTCAGGAACGGCGGCTTGTGCATACGCGCCGTGCGTACCCTGCTGTCTGATGGTGAGGCAGCCGGACTGTGCCCCAGGAAGGATACGCGCCAAAGGCAGGAATTGATCACCAGCGGTTGTAATCAAAGCAACCCATTTCTTTGCCCTTGTGATGCCGACGAAAAGGATCCGGGTGATCCTTTCAAGGCCCATCCTACCGAACGCCAGCTCAACCAGCCGCGGTATGACTACCGTATCAAAAGTAAGCCCCTTCGCACTGTGGAAAGGCATCAGCTTCGGCTTGTCCGAGGCAAAATCCAACTCCTTGGGGTTTTCCACCTCAATCCCAGCTTCTTTCATCGCGGTTGCATAGCCATAGGCCTGGCGTTGTTGAGGGAAAAGCACGGCAACGCGCTCACCTTTGATGAGTCGTGTGCGCACAATATCAATCAATTGTTCCTTTTCATCCTTGGCGTCGCGTGCACGAATAAGTACAGGTGTCTCCCGTTCGGACTGATCCGTGCGGACTTGGCTTATATAAGCCTCACGTTGGCTCGCTCCGTCGATGAGGTAGGATGCCAGTTGCACGATGTAGGGACAACAACGGTAAGTCTCAAGGAGCATCACGTTTCCGCGACGCACAGCAAGCCACTGCAAAATTGATGTAATCTGCGAGCCATGGTCATAGATCTGTTGTTTGTGGTCTGCGCCCACGGTGATGTGATTGGCCATGGCAGTCAGTAGTTGGAATGCCTCAGCGTCCAAATCCTGTGCCTCGTCCACAAGAACGAAATCGTATATCTTTCTTCCGTCCGCCAATAGTCTCCTGAGGACCGATCGGCGGATGCCCTGGAAATCAGGGAGCTTTCCTTTTTTGTCCCACGGTACTCGGCCGCCTATTGTCTCCTTGAAAAATCCCATGCACCATCGGTCGAGAGTCAAGGCGCTGTCATCTGGCAGGTTGAGCAAAGTCAGTGCTGACTGGATATAAGCGCGAAGCGCGTTCGTGTAGACAAAAATACGGAATCGATGGGGTTCAACGCTGAGCTGCTCCCTTAGAAACTGCCCGCGGTGCAGCAGAATCTGTGTCTTGCCGGAGCCTGGTCCACCCAAAATCACGCGGTTTTCGTGAGGATCCAGTTCAATCGCGCGGAGCTGCTCCCGTGTCAACTCCATTCTTGGAATAAGCCACGTGCTCATCGCTCGGCTCTCCTCAATCCCGGTGTCACGATAGGCAATTCGCCTTCCACGTCCGCGAATTTCCCAGGGCCTTGACCTCGACGGAGCTGCTCTGCACGGGCAGCCGATAATCTCGTATCTTCGCCAGCGGTGCGCGCAGCCGTTATGAACCAACCCAACTCCCAATCATCGAGGCTGGGGACCGAATCGAAGGATGCCATAGCCTCCGAGAGCAGCGCACGGCCAGTTGAAGGGTCCCCTTGGGATTCCGCAATCAACGCGGCCTGGACAAGATAGGCAGGTGCGCGGTCCAGCGTGATCGCCTTGGTATACCTTGCGCGGCCACAAATTGCGTTTTTTATACCCTCACCCCGACCCTCTCCCAGAGGGCGAGGCGATGTAGGAAATCGCAATTTATGACCGCGCGCAGTATAATCGCTTCGGCGGCGTCTTCCAGTTTCCCCCGGCGCTTGAGAGCAAGCGAGAGGTTGAACCATGTGCCGCTCCATGACGCTACCTTTGTAGCCTCCCGGTACACCTTCTCCTGCCGCACCCAATCTCCCACGGCGCCATAGTAACCCGCCAGGCGGTTCAACAAATAGACGCCAGGGGAGTTCTTGGCCCGAATCGCCCGCTTGAGGAAGTCGATTGCCTTCTCGTGCTGACCGATCTCGGTATATAGCTCAGCAATTGCCGCGACTTTGTCAGGGATGTCGTCTTTAGGCACTTGATTCAGGCGCAGTGCCTCTTCCATCTCCTCGATTTGTAGTCGTTTCGGGTGAGGATTCACTACGTTGGTCAGAGGGTTTTCCACTGTTGCGTTGAATGGTCCTTTTTCCTCGGCGTCTTTCAGCCGGGCGCGCAAATCCAGCACCTGATTTTCATCGAACCGAAACTCAAGACAGATCGGTGTCCCCTTCTCTACAGGTCCCGGAATGGACCATTTTTCGGCCAGGACCGGTCGCGTGTCGGCCATAGCCACCACCTCCACGCGAAGCTCGCAGTAGCCCGTCAAGACCGTACGCGGCACTGCGAGCTCGTAGGGCCTTGCATACGCATCACTGCCCGGGAAGGGCAACTTGGTTCCTTTGGGAACTAACCGCACGTAACCTGAAGTTGAGCGGATGGCGATCTCATCGTGGCAAACGGAGCGGACCAAAGGAGCTCCGAAGGCCGCCAAGGTAAGTGCATGGTAAGCCGCCCCTCGGGATACGCATGTTTTAGCAGATTCTCGGTCCGGAAAAGTCAGGACTTGCCCTTTAGGGAAAAAAGACTTGAGCGCATCCAGCACTTGTTGGATCAAGCTGCTGCCACCTGCGGCCAAGCAGAAGTCGACTTTTTCAGGGTCCACACCGGCGCGATCCAGAGCATCCTGCAAAGGAGCGAAAATAGAGCAGGTCATGCGGTACTCGGTCTCGCGCGCAAAGAGCATGTCCTGATCAATAAACGGCATGAGCAATTCCTCGAATTGAGCCGCTGTCAGTTTTGGCGTGGAAAGGGTGACCACTCTGTCGCCCAGCCTGCTCCGGTGCACACCGGGTTGAGTCTTCACCACCTGACTCTTGTCAGCGTCTTTGTACTTACCGAAGCTTGTCAGCCGTCGGGTTTCCGTACAAAGCCCCTCTTTGAGCATCTCGGCCAGCCCAAGGAGCGCGGGCTCAATACGCAGCTTCTTGTCTTCATATGTCAGGTCTGTCAGCTCGATGTCATTTTGGCCGCAAAGCTGCGGAATCAGGACCTCGTGAACAATGGCTCCGTCAATGTCACCTCCCCCCAGGCGGTGGTACCGGGAAACCGCCAGGGGCTCGACATCGAGCAGCGATGACCGGTCGGCGGACCGCTGGAGGCGAAAAACGGCCACATCACAGGTGCCTCCTCCAAAGTCAAACACCACGAGGGTTCGGCGTTTATCGAACAGGGGCGTGAGTTCACGGCCGTGTGTGATAAGGTAGTCAAGGAATGCCGCCGCTGGTTCATCCAGCAAATCCCCACCACCGAGATCGAGACCGGCCAACCGAGCTGCCCGAAGCGTATCGTTTCGCTGGGCAGCCTGGAAGGAAGCCGGTACGGTCACCACCACCCGGTCCGACTTTCCTTGGCGGACCTCCGTTGCTGCCTGCTTCAGGAAGTCGAGCACCTTGCCGCTGATCTCGGCTGCGGAACGGAAGCCGGCAGGGGCTCTTTGGTAGGTGCGTCGGTTGCCGATGTCATTCTTGCATTCGTAGAAAAGATCCTGATTCTGTTTCAGGCCCAGTTCGGATGCGCGCGCACGCAGCCGCTTGGCCCCCTCGCCCACGAACACATTCCCTCCATGGATTGCCACCACCGAAGGCAGCAATACGTGGGTGTACTCTCCCTCCAAGGTCGGTTGACCGATTTCGAGGCAATCCGCCCTTGGCGGCGAGGTTCCCCCCACCCCCCAGACGCCCTCGGATACGACCGAGTTCGTTGTTCCAAGATCGATCCCCAACACGCGGATGGTGCGCCCTTGCGTGAATTTATCTATTTCCCTGCGCTGAATCACCGAAAGGGCGTTATCTTCCATCATGAAGTATCTCCCTTCTTGAGGATCAGGACATAAGGGCCTACTACCAAGGGATCAGCGGATCTTTCGCTGCCAATCACTATACTTCCGCCTCCCGAAGCCAGGTTCTCCGTCCGTGACTTCGGGGCCCTCGCTTCGAGGCGCCTCCAGAAATGTATACGAACTCGGGAACCCAAAGGATTAGACAATTGATAACTTGTTGTGTTTCAAGCAATTACCAACCTGTTGAAACGCAGGAATTGTATAAAAATGGTGCCAACCTGAGCCGTTTGGATTCTACTTATACAATTCCCACTGGGCGCCTCTGCCTCTCTTGCTCCCAACGGGTCGGATGATTCCTTCCCTGCGCATCTCCTGAAGCAGGTTCTTGACAAAGTTTCTTTTCTGTGTGTTCGTCAAGGCATCCGACAGTTTTCTTAAGAGAAGTTCGTCGAAATCACAACGTGTGGCATTGCGAAACTTGAGCAAATAACCCTCGACCATCTTCTTGTAATGCTGCTTATCGAATGCTCTTCTCCTTATGTAATCAGCCTTAGTTTCCGTTGCCGCAGCGACCTCCGCCGATACGTAGAGGTTGGGCCTTCGGCCTTCGATCAAGCGCTTTGTTTTGAGTAGTTTGAATTCGCTTTCGGAGATGACCTTGCCTTTCTGTACCTTGTCCAGGGCAATCACGTCCCACAGCCCGAGGTCCGTCCTCCGCATGAGCATCCGAGTGTATCTCTCGTCAAGCACCTTTCCAAGGATTCGGACCTTCACAGTCCCCTGTGCGCTCAGGTCGTAGTCGGGCATTGGGAAATTCCGTTGCCGTTGCATTGTAAACATGCGCCTTATGCCACTTCCGATAGTGTCGATCATGTTGAGGTTGACCATAGCTTCGGCGAGAAAGCGATTGCGGTAGAATTCAGGCGGAGCATCTCTCCTTATAACCTCTTCGACGCTCCCTGGTAGGAAGTCACCCAGATTCGTAAAGAGGAGCGAATCGGGGTCCTCGACCACATTGACGCGACCGCCCAACAGATAATCCTGATGGGCGATGCAGTTGTGGAGGCTTTCTCGAACAACCCACGAATCATATTGGGAGATCTCTGTCGGAAAAAGTTGACCGCCCGGAAGATGACGATAGATCAAATTCCTGATTTTGGAGAACACATGGTTGACCGCCAAGAGCAGCGGTGGCCCGAAATGCGTGTAGTCCTTATCGGCTTTTTGCGCATCCCTGAGGAGCCACGTGATCCTCGCAATTCCGGGAGACAGGTAGTGTTCAGCCTCGATCTTTCCAAGCAAAATTATAGCGGCACGGGTGATCGCGCCGGAAATGCAGAGCTTGGACTTGTTCAAAAATGTGCTGTCGTCCCATTGGGCAACCTCTGCGGCCAGGGACGGATGTTTCTTGGAGAAATTCTGCCGTGCAAGAGCGACAGCTTGGGGATCGAGGTCATTTATGCTCGCACCACTACAGATTCCCGCGGACCAGTCTTCGGTGGCCTGCTGCCTGCGTATGTACTCAATCTTCTGAAGGCTCAACGGTACGAGGGAGTCGTGGGTTCGTCCGTAGGCAACGCCACGCCATGTGGTTGGGACGCCTCGAGCGGCGGGAGGAATCTGAAATAAGACGATACGAAGACCCTCGATGCGCATCTCTTGGATATCGGCAAATGTAGTCTGGTGATTGGTCTGCTTTGAAATTTCGCGTTTCAGTTTCTCCAACCCGGGTTTCTGATGGCGATATCTGGAGCCGACGATCTGTCGGGGAGCATGGTCCGTCACGCCGAAAATCAGCCAGCCGGCAGATTCCGCTTTGATATTGGCTTCGTTGCTCAGGGCTGAAAAATACCGCCCGAGGTCGTCGAAATCGAAGTTGTTTTTCGCCTCCTTGAATTCCACCCATTCGGTTTCTGAAGGCAGGGCCATCAGCTCCCGCAACCTCAGGTGCGGATCACGGAGGGTATTCACTTGTCCTCCTCGTTGCCGGCGTCACGACCCATGCGATACTTGATGTCGTAATTGATTATGAAATCCAGCTCTTCGTCTGTGAATCCGTAGTGTTTGGCGAGGACTTGGTCGATTTGATCTATGATAGGTTTGCTATTTTTCGGCAGAATGCACTGTACTGTAAGAGAATCATGGCTGAAAACCATTCTTCGGCTCTCTGAATTTGCATCTATATCATCCATTAGAGTCTTTGACAGAATGTCAAGTTCTTTTCCTACATTGCTCGATAATATATCATCGAGATTGATCGGAAAAATGTCAACTTCACGCTTGTTGACATGACGGCAGTCGGATAGGACAGTAACAAACCAGTAAAATAAATTTGCGTTCAAACAGCAAAGAGCGCAGCTCGCATATTCTTTGTGTCTAAAAGTGAGTCTCTTGAACTCGCTTGGTGCACGTTGATTCCCAGATCCATCAACAACTTCGGGTACAAAGTCAAGCACTTGAAGAAAATACCCGATCTTGCGGGAATAGAAAATAGAATGCTTTCCAGGCTTCGAGTAAAAATATGCAAGTGGTGTTAAGTTGGTTTTCAGTTTATTAATTATGCTTCTCTCGTAGGTTGAAGATAATTTCGGCATAGAGCCTTGAGATAAGAATTGAGAGACCTCGCTATAACTGAGGAGGTTGAACAAATTAGCACGTTCTTCTGAAAACCATTTATTATAGTATGTTGATGCTAAGTGATGCTCATCGCAACTCCCATTGATCAGGTGAATGCTGAGTCTGATATGTTCAAGACCTTCGAAGAGGCGCGAAGGTCTATCATCAAAAGAACTATAGTGAAGACCGTGGCTTGATAGGAGTTCTTGCAGCGGTGCATATCGATCCGTCGACACGGAGGATACTGGTACGATGAAGCCCATACGTCCGTCCGATCTTTGGAGAGCAAACGCCCTTTCGATCATTAGCGCGTATAGGTTACCCGCACTTTGGCAGCGGTATCCCATTAAGCCGTAATTTGTTATGGCTTTCAATTCTAGGTATGGCGGATTGCCGATGATGATATCAAACCCGCCCCCTTGGATAATCCCATAAAACTCCACAAACCAATGAAACGGCTGGTGGCTTTCCTTCCATCTGACCAACACCTCTTCATACGCACCCTTGGACTTGTAAGAGCCTTGCGAGATACCGTATTCGGAGCCCAGATACCGGTCCAATTCGTCGTCGAGCTTATCAAGCCGGTCCCTCAGCTCTTGTTTGTCCTGGCGCGTGACCCTGCCTCCGTGGGTCGTTTGCTGAGCCCGGAACTGGCGGAATGCCTTTTCGACGATCAGCAGATCTTCCTCAAATCGCTCATAGGCATCTTTGACATCGCTGAACATGAGTGTCTTTTGGGCCTGTAGACCTGCGGCCTTTTCGCTGAACGCCTTCCGAGCCTGGTCCTCCGTGGCATACCCGACAAGTGTATTGCCGGTGCGGATGTTGAAATCCATGTCGGGCAAGGGCTCGATCTGGTCCGGCTTGTCCACCTGGGCCACGAGTTTTAGAAACAGGCGAAGCTTGCAGATCTCCACCGCCTCGGCCATGACGTCCACGCCGTAGAGATTGTTGAGGATGATGGATTTGAGGATGAAATACTGTTCGCTGGGGTGCTTGCCGATCTGGGCCAGGACTTGCTTGAAATCCGCGAACTGCTTGGGATGATGGGGTCTGTTTTCCATATCCTCGACGAAGCGGCCCATACGCTCCAGGCAATCGCTGTAAAGGGTTTCGAGGATTCTCAGGGCGGCGAAGAGAAACGCCCCCGAGCCGCATGTGGGATCGAGCACCGTGACACTTTCGATGGCCTGCCAGAAGGCCCGGAGCAATTCAGGTCCCTCGCTGGTGACGACGGCGTCGCGGGCAAATTGCCAGATGTCGAGATTAAGGGTGATCAGGTCGTTGATGTCGTGGATTTCAGCTCTTTGAAGCTTTCCCCGGATGTCGAGACAGCGCGTCCGGCGGTAGACGTATTCCCTCCAAGTTTCGGTGACCAGCCGCAACGCGTCGCCGGCCGGGGCCTGACGGAGGTTATACCGCTTGTCTTGCATGCGCTCCCTGGGGTTGTGCATGCCGGTTTGGATAAACTCAGGCAATTCGACTTCCGGGACCACCGAACCGTCGCTTCGGATCACCCCATGCCTCACCGCTGGATATATGTATCGGTCGGGGTCATCGCAGAGCAGTTTCCACAGAAAAGTGTCCAGCTTGAAGGCGATGGGGCACTTCTTTTCTGCGGCATTGAAAAGAAAGGGGATGATTGTGTTCTTGCTGATATACTCGGTAATATCCTCCTTGGTATAGTAGGCTCCCATCTGCTTCTGGTTGATGTACTTTTCGAAGATGTATCCGACCACGTCGGGATTGATCTCGTTGTCCGTGCGCAAGGGCCGCTCGTCCAGATGCCAGCGGTACTGATCGAAGAAGGAAAAGAGCTTCTCGAATGCCTTGTCCGGTATATCGATGTCGGGGTTTTGGGCCTCGAGCTGATGGACTTCGAAAAAGCCGCCGTTCAAGAAGGGCACACGCCCCAGGAGCTTCTCCATGGCCGGGTCGAGCACGCGTTCGTCGGGGGACCGGCCCAGACCATCGTGAAACAGGCGGAGCAGGAAATAGCGATAGAAGGTCTGGAATTTGTCCTTGCCGGCCAGCGTTTGGACCATCGTGAGGCGGTTGCGCAAGTAGTCGGCGTCGCCGTCCAGAAAACCCTTTTTCTGGATGAAGTACACGAACATCAGGCGGTTGAGCATCAGTGACGTGTACCACGCCAAATGGGCGTCGGACTTGATGCCCTTTATCAGTTTGAGAAAGGCTGAGTGTTCCGCTTTGAAGCGATCGTAGAACTTCTTGGTGATCTTGTCTACGTCAAGGGCGGCCTTGACCCGTCCGGCAACGTCCACAACCGTAATGGCCTCTTCTTCATCCATGCTGACCGCGATTTGATCGAGCCGCTGGATGAGCGAGTCCCCGGACTGGGCGGCGTCGAACCGGTGGTCACGGCTGGCCAGGGGTTTTCCCGGCTCGCGACGGACCCAGTGCCAGACCTGCAGGCCTTTGGCCTGGTCCGTGTAGATGACAAAATGCTCACGTATGGACTTGGTGACCTTGTGGTCGATCTTGAGGCGGGTGGGCCGGTCGGGAATCATGGGGCAGACGAAGGCCACGAAGCCGCGTTTCTGGGCCACGGCCGTCAGAGGGTATACGGCTTCTCCCAAAAGGATGTCATGCCTGGCATGGTGGTTGTCCCAACCCAGGTGCTCGCGGAACAGCGTCGCAAAATCGAAGGATTTGAGGCACTTCCTTAAGGCGACGGCATCGATTTTCACGGGGTGACTCCTTCATCCTTCTTGCGCAGACCCATGGAGCAAATCACCTGCGGCTCGGTCCACTCGACATCTTCGGACACACGGCACAGGCGGGCGTCCTGGCGTAGTGCAATCACCAAATCCGCCAGGGCCTGGTCGCTGATGCCGCTTCGCAACTGCCGGTTGAGCGCATCTGTCGCCGCTTGCAGCAGCGGATACTTGTAAATATCCTCAATGGCTCTGAGCAGCTCCGGATCATCGAAAAGAGTGCCCTTTGAGCTTTCTGCATGGGCCTTCAGGCGCTCATAAGTGCGAAACCGGGCACCTGAGGGCCGTCCGAGCTGTCCACCCACCGACTTTTCCGTCTCTATAATGAGCTTGACGCCCTTGGCAACCATTTCGTGGTGCTCGGCGTGGCGCGGCATGGCTTCCGTGTCGGGAGCGCACTCGGCTGCCTTCAAGATGGCAAACTGCGACTCGGTGACGCTGTTGCCTCCTTTGTCTACCCACGCCAGAGCATCGTTTCCTTCGGCAGTGCGCAAGTAGACCAACGCACCTTCCGGTTGCTCGCGGTACTCTTCAAGCTGCTTTGTAGTATAAACCACGTTGGGCATTGCCGGAATGGTCTTTTCCAGCTCGGGCATTCTGTCGATGGCGTTTTTCCAGATCTGGTAGGCATAGGAGGCCAGGTCCACCTCTGTGTCTTCCTCGCCGTCCAGAATGCCGGCCTTTTCGGTGAAAAGGTCGCGCACGGCCTGTTCGTCATCCTGGTCTTCGAAAAAGGTCTCGTCGGCGCCGACCACTTCGGCGTTTTCCTGCAATCTCCGGCGCACGCGGGCGCGGAGCCGGATGATCCGCTCCACCCCGTCGGCGGGCAGAAAGGAGTAACAAAGGATGGTGTCGGCCTGCTGGCCGATGCGGTCCACGCGGCCGGCACGCTGTATCAGCCTGATGATGGCCCACGGCAGGTCATAGTTTACGATGACGGCGCAGTCCTGGAGATTCTGGCCTTCGCTGAGCACATCGGTGGCGACCACGATGCGCAGTTCCTCTTCCGGCGTTACCTGCTTGCGTCTGTCGTTACTGACCGGGCTGAAGCGGTAAGCCATGGCCGTCGGGTCTTCCGTATTGCCGGTGACAGCCGCCAGGCAGGATATGGAGCGCGCTTTCAATTGTGTTTCCAGATAGTCCACCGTGTCGGCAAACTGCGAAAAGATCAGCACCTTTTCTTTGGGATGACGTTGCGTGAGCAGAGACAAGAGCGCATGGAGTTTGGCATCCCTTCCGGCATCCCAGGCCCCGGCGCGATCAAGAACCTTTAGAAGCGATAGAGCGTCGCTTCTGATGTCCTCTCTCAACCCATCATCGAACAGCTCCGGCCGAAGCCATTTGAACCGGCGCTTGAATTGGGAGGCATACGTGTTGTAAACATCGGCTGCCCGTTTCCGGAAATCCGTCTCTGTGGAGGCCTCGGGCAAGCGTCCGTAAGGTTTCTCTGTTTCGCCGCTGTTATCGTTTTCAACAGCCGGCCCCCAGAGTTCGCTGTCCTGATCGTTCGCCCAGGTGTCGAGCATGCCGATGTCCTGGGTGCCAATGGGAAGCGGCAGCCCATTTTCAATGGCGTGCAGGAAAATGAAATTCCTCAGGATGTGACGCTCGACGGACAGGATAAACGCATGGCCGCTGCTCTCCAGTCGCTTGAAAAGGTTGGTGCGGCAGAAGCCCTTGAGACGGGTGCCAGCCCTTGACAGATCTGCCAAGACCTTGGCCTCTTCCGGCGTGGGCGGTTTGCGAGGAGATGGCTTCTGGTAATTGCCCAATCCATAGCGGGGCAGCGTTAGATCGTTCACCCCACCGACCACCTCGTCCGAAAAGAGCCTTGCATACGGATCGCTTGGGTCCGTGTCGTTGATGGTGAACGTCACCGTTCGGGGTACCCGGTCCGGAAAATAGGATCGCGAACCATCGCCAAACTCAAGGTATCTCCGCTCCCGGTCCGTATCATATTTGGCGTAATTCTCTTGGATAAAGCTACGGGTGCGACGAACCAGATAGAGGCGCATCAGGTCCCGCCAGTCGTCCGCATGGCTGCTTTTCTCAAAGGCCGCGAGTGAACGGACCGGAATCTGCATCCGAAGCAGTTCGTTTTCGCTTTTTTCACGTATGAACTTTTCGGGTCGTATGCCGATGTCTTTGTGTTCGTCTATGAACAATCTGAGCTGATTGGAAAGGTCGAGATAGGTCTTGTTATAGGGGGTTGCTGAGAGGAGAATGACGCGGCTGTCATTTGCGCTGATATATTCCGCAATGGCCCGGTATCGGCTCCCCTCACGGTTGCGCAGGTTGTGGCTTTCGTCGATGACCACCAGGCGAAAGCGGCGCAGGTCAGGGAGTTTGCGCTGCACCTGGGTGATGGACAGAACCTTGGCGCGCAGGCGGTACTGCTGACGGTAATCCTCCCACATCCTTGTCAGGTTTCTTGGGCAGATGATGAGCGTTTCGACGCCGTGGTCGTCTTCGAAAATACGCGCGAGGGCCGTTGCCATAAGCGTCTTGCCGAGACCGACCACGTCGCCGATCACGACGCCTCCGCGTTTGTTGAGATGATGTGCGGCGATCTTGACTGCAGCGATCTGGAACTCCAGAAGCTTGTTGCCGAAATCACTGGGGATGCGGAATTCCGTGAGACCGGATCTGGCCTCCTGTGACAGATGAAATGCCATCTTGATGTAAATATGGTAAGGCGGAATCGGCTGTGGGCGCGCCCAACTATTGTTTATGATATCGACCAGTTCTTTCGAGATATCAACGCAAAAGCGGTCAGCCCAGCGATCCTCGAACCACCCCGCCAGCTTGTCGCAGGCATCGTGGTCGAGTACGTCCACATTCAACTCACCTTGTTTCGATAGGCCGGCGAGGGTGAGATTGCTGCTTCCCAGGTAAGCGATCTTGGGATTGAGCGGGTCCTGGCGGTAAAGCAGGTAAAGTTTGGCGTGAAGCGGGTGACGGAGAAACAGCTTGACCTTGAGCTTTCCGGTGACCATTTGGAGGGCAAGGCGACGAAGCCCCGCTTCATCTGCGTTGGTGGGAAGCCCGACCATGAGCTGCTCTCGGAAGTCCTGCGCGAGCCTTCGCTTCAAGATGATGGCCGTTGATTGGTCCACCTGATCATCGGCTTTCAAGATACTCATTGCCGATCGGAGCTGCTCATGGGGCATCTGCTGCATGCCCACAAGGAGCCTGCAGCAGTGCCCGTCGCCACCTGCCCATTTCTCGACGTAGGCGTCAACCTGCCGCCAGCCCCGCAGATTAAAGTAGCCCACACAAAAGTCCGCCCGGTCGGACAGCCCCATAGCCTCGGACAGCGACTTCAGAAGATCCCTCTCAATGTTGTCAAATATCTGGGGCATTCAGATCACCTTTTGCCATATTCGTTGGGGGTACAATACTGCTGCCTGTGTAAATTCTGCCGGCTTTGCGTGCCTCGCGAGGCCGGAAACTGAACGTGGAGCACCGGCGCTTCTAAACGTTCATGCACTCTCTGATGCCCGAAGTTCGCCCGTCCCCTTGGGTGGCACGCGCATTTACCTTCGTAAAGGGCCGTGTCTTTCGTCGTGTATCAAAGGTTGAAAACCGATGCCACTGCTTATTCAACAGGCTGAGAACTTACCCGTTCCAGGCTTGGGCCGAAATGGGTATCTGACGGTGATGGTCTCGTTGATGCGGTCGCCTTTGGGCAGCCCGTAGTCTTCCGGTTGCGTGCCCGGAAGCCTCTGCTTTGTGTCGAGGACCCTTCGCAGTATATCGGGAGGCAGGAGCCCTCCCTCGGAATGGATGCACTGGAAGTCGTCGGCGCGCTTCATCTGTTTTCTCCGCCCCCGAAACCGGTCAGCACGCTGCAACCCGCTTCGGTCAGTCGGTATTTCTGTAAGCGGCTATTGGGTTTCTCGGGGATGGTATGCTCAATCAACCCGCGCTCTAATGCCGGATGCAGATAGTTCCGCCTGAAACTCTGTCGATGCTTAAGATGCAATGCCTCACGGAGCTGTGAAGCGGAGAGTTCTTCGACTCCCAGCGCCTGTATGAGTTGGTTGACTGGGTCGGTTCTTTAGGCCGCTCCTCCGCCTGTGTCATTCTCCAAACCGTTGCGGTGAACAGGCACCCCTCCCGATCGTCCTTGAAATCGATGGTCGGCCACTGCTCCAGCGCTCTCCTGATCCCGGATCCAAGCCCGTGGTAGGGCAGCAGTCCTTTGGCCACGTAGGAAACCGGGATCGGGTTGCGTATGATGGAATTCCCCCGGCGAATCTTCTCGACGGTCAGGTTGTCGGGAAGGTGGCCCGGGCTGGTGATATCGATTCTGTCCTCGAAGATGAAGATCCTTATGGGAGCGCTCACCAGACAATCCCGGTGCACAAGGGCATTGACCAGCAACTCCTCCAACACAGTGCCCGGGATCTCGGGCACACCCGGCGCGTTCACGCCACGCCCGGCCTGCACCTTGCGCAGGTTCCTCATGATAAAGCCGAAGGAATCGTCGAACACCTTGCTCAAGGGGCCTGCAATATCCTCGGTATCCACGTACTCGCTGACGTGGATGGTCCGTCCGGGGTAACGGATCGCCTTGACCACGAATTGCGGTTTGATCCACTCCGGCTGCTCGGCAAACATGACTACGGCCGCCAGATTGAGGTATCCGTCGTCTGTGGCAAGATTCATGTTCTGAAGCAGCCTCATCAGGTCGTCGCGGGAATCCGGGGAATCCTCCTTGTGCACATCCCGCAGAAAGTCGCGAAACCTCAGCTTGTCCAGCTTGTCGAGTCCCGCTTTGGTGGGCAGTTCGTCGGCATGAAGATAAAAGGGCTTCAGAATCTGCCGAAGGCTCAAACCATGCTCGACGAAGGCGGCGAAGATGCCCTTCTTCGTACGGGGGTAGCCCCTTTCGATCAGTGCCTCTGACCCCATGGCGGGTTCTCCGAACGGTGGGTTCATCAGCTCACAATATAGGTACGATCATAACGTTCGGTACCTATTAATTGGGTACTTTACCTGTTCCTCCATTTGGCGTTCGGCCCTCTGCCAAGGCACTCAAGCCTTCCCATTTTTCTCTGCTCTTTGAGAATCCGGCGAATCAGATCTATTCCAACATTGGGGCACCGTTCCTGAAGATCACGGATCGAAAAATCACCCCTGAAATGACCTATGGCATCCACTACCATTGAGGTCTTTGTGCCTCGCCCGCTTGGAACCAGCCCGACACGGCGTTCAAACTCCTGATATGACCCAACCAACATGACGCCCAAGGAGTATTCCCACCAGGGCAAAATGGCGTGCCGCATATCGTGCCAGCCCTGGGAAGAGGTGTGAAGCGTCTCATAGTAGCTTTCTTTTGTTTGCTCCACGATCTGTTCCAGACTGATATACCGACCTACCTCATAACCGGCTTTGTAAAGCAAGAGAAGGGTTAGGAGTCTTGACATACGACCGTTTCCGTCGAGGAACGGATGGATGCAAAGAAAATCGAGAACATAGGTTGAAATGAGGAGGAGCGGCTCGATCTCGCCCGACTGCCAGAGTACATTGAAACGTTCGTGAAGTTTCTCCATGGCTTCCGGAGTCAGGTGAGCGGGCAGAGGATAAAAACGGACAGTCTTTCTACCATCGGGCAGAACCTCTGTAATCTCATTGTTCACAGGTTTCCACTTGCCTCCCTCGCCGGGAATGAACTGATAGAGGTCTCGGTGGAACTGCAAGATGACACCGGTACTGAAGGGGATTTCGGCGTGGTTAGCGTGGATCGTTTTGAGCACGTCCCTATAGCCGGCAATTTCTTGCTCAGGGCGGTTTCGCGGTGCTGTCTTTCCGGCAACCAAGTCCTTAATGCGGCCCAAGGGGGCGATGATTCCTTCCAACCGGTTGGATGATTCGGTGCTCTGAATAATCGCCGTCTGCCTGAGAGTTTCGAGGACTTGAGGCGATTGTTCCTTGTACAGATCCTGATTGCCCTTGTATTCCCCAATTCTACGAATGGTTTGCAGAAGTCTATGGGTAATCGGTTGTTTTAGGATGAATTCTGAATTGAGAGACTTCATGCTTCACTCCGGAACTGCTATTGATCCGCCCTCATTTGCAGCTTGAAAACGCCACCACATCCGCAGCCAGGGAGTCGGCATTGTTTACGTCCGCCTTGAATTGCCGTCGTGAGTTCTCTCCCAGCCCAACAACTTCAAGAAGTTCGCTTCGGTTCATGTTGCACCGCCCGGCCCGAGAACGGGCAGAAGGACGTAAGCCCCCAGGATGTCCACCGGCACGACGGGTTCGATGGAGACGCGGCCCCTGGCTCTGGCCGCCGCTCGGACCCGTTCGCGGGCAGCGAGCTGGGCTGCGGCCCGATCCTCGGCCACGAGCCCAAGAGCCTGCTGGATGGGTTCCAGGGTCTCGATCAGCAGGCCCATCTGCTGGTCAATGGCCGTGGGAGCGAGGTTTTGATGTCGAGGGCCTGGTCCAGGGTCCAGCTCGCCAGGCCTTCCACCACAGGGCTGGTGCGCCCAAGGTAGACCTGCCCCTCTTCAAGGGGCAGGTCGAAACGGCCGGCAAAAGGTTCGTCACGGCCCAGGGCCTGGCGAAGGGCCCGGGGCGTTTCGTCACTGAGATGGACCCTTACGGCAGAGGCCCTGTCCTTGACGGTCACCTTGGCGGCCTGAAGGACCGAGCGGAAGAACCGCTCCACTTCTTCGCTGCGTCCAACAGCCTGGCGCACGCCGGCAAGCTCGGCGGCAACGGTATCGCTGACCAGGGTGAGCTGGGCAAAGCGGGACCGACCGGACTTTTCCCTGTCTCGGGCATCTTCCCACCGGCAATGGAAGGCGTCGATCTTGGGTCGGGTATCATCGCCGAAATCCAGCTTGAGCTGTACCTGCCTGCCGGCAGTTGCGGTCTGCTCCCGGAACAGAGCGCCCTCGAACAGCGTTTCGGCGATCTGCTCGCTGGTGCCCGGTACGGCCACCGTCACCCCCAGATCGCTCTTGATGCTCTTGTGCTTGCGGATAAGCACATCGAGGATCACCCCGTCAATAGGGTTGTCCTGGCCGTAATAGGTGATGACGCGCACCTCTGGCCTGGCCTGGCCAAACCGGTCCACACGGCCCTCGCGCTGTTCGTGGCGCGTGGGGTTCCAGCACAGGTCGTAATGGAAAACCGCGTCGAAATGCTGCTGAAGGTTCACCCCCTCGGAAAGGCAATCGGTACAGACCAGCACGTAGTCTCCCCCTTCCTCGACCAGGGCCTCTATGCGTGACTGCCGCTCAGCAGGCGGAAGAAGCCCGGTGACCGATTCGACCCGCACCTTTTTCGGCAGGGCATCCCGGAGCTGCTGGGCCACGTACTGCGCGGTATCCACAAACCCACAAAACACCATGGGGTGGAAACCATCCCTGAGAAGGTCTTTCACCTCGCGAGCGGCTCCCTGGAGCTTCGCGTCGGGCTTTCCGAAAAGGTCTTCGGCCCTGCGGGCAAAGGCGAGAAGCTTCCGGCGGGTGCTCTCCGGGTCGGCCTTGGAATCCGAGCCGGGGCTGAAATCGAGGGTGGCAACGTCGTCCACATCGTCTTGGTCGAGGACGGTGCGGCGGCCCACTTCATCGATTTCGTCGTCGGGGGCCTCGTCCACCGCCGCGCGGTTGCGCAGCGTGGCCGCGGCGGCCGCAGGGCTGGAGGAAACGCACCGCAGGAGGGCAAGGGCCGACCAGTAACGAACACGACGCCTGCGCTCGGCAAGGATGGTGGTCGCCGTGCTTCTCTTGTCAACGCCCAGTGTGCCCAGCTTTGAGATTTCGGATCGCTGTGTCTTCACATAGGCAATGCCGCAGCTCGGCTCCAGGCAGAACAGAAAATTACGGCGTATCAAAGCGGCCGGCAGGCCGTCACCCTCGGAGACAATACGGCCGCAAGCGTCCACAAAGACAGGTTCGGGAAGGTCCCCACGGTTATCGGGGCGGATTCTTTCCACACCCCTGGCCGTCGTCTCCCGCATGAAAGCAGGCAGGCGCGCCATGAGGTCCGGTCCCTCGGTTCTTGGCCAGGGATGGGCCTCGGAGAGATAGAGGTACGCGTCCTTGCTCCCGTCGTCGTCCGGCTCCCGCGGATCCTCCCGGGGCGCCAGATACGACCCGTGTTCGTCGGATCTTATGGAGGCACGATAATAGGCGGTGCCGCACTGGCGGCAAAACACGAGGGGAAAGAGCGGTTTGGTGGGACCCCCCGGCTTGGACCCGAGCTTGGCCATTTCCAGGTGCCTGACAGCCTCCGGCTCGATGGTGGCCCAGACGGTGTCTCCACGCGTGAGAAACTGGTGCAGGCGAAAGGCGAAAATCGGAAATCGGCTCGATGCGCTTCTTCGCAGATGGGATCCGCCCATCAGGAATCTTCGGAGCACATCATAGCATGGCTCTTCGTCGGTGGAGGTAAGGGCGGCGAGCTGAGCGGCAGCACTGTGTTCCCCACGCAGTCTCTTGGGCGCCTGGCGGATCAATCGTCCGGTTTCGGGTTCTGTCTGCACTCCGAAGGTGGATTCGATCCATGCGCAGAGGGGATGTGTTCGGAAAGCCTCATAGTTATCTGGTGGCGGTTGACCGGACTGGATGGTTTCCGAAAGCGCCTTGACGATCTCCGGGTTGGACAAATCCAGCTCGAGAGTCGATCGCTCGAGAGTTTCCCCTATGACGTGGTCCGGGTCTATGGGGGTGCCGAACAGGGTCTGGGCCACCTGGGCCACTTCGCGTTTCTGGTCCAGCGAAGATCCCTCGCTCGCCATGGTGGCCGACGTACCCACGCAGATGATGTCATGGCCACCGAAAGCCAGGCGGCAACGTCTGATCAAGAGCGCGACATCGGCACCTTGGGGGCCCCTGTAAGTGTGGAGCTCGTCGAAAACCAGAAATCGGAGCCCCTGTGCCGCCTTTACCAGGCTGCGGTCTTCGACCCGGGTCAGAAGCAATTCGAGCATCATGTAATTGGTGAGCAGAATATCCGGCGGGTTGTCCCGAATAGATTCCCGTTCCTCGCGCCCTTCTTGTCCCGTATAGCGGGCGAAACGAACCGGCGATTCTCCCTCCGGGTATCCTTTTTCGAGGAATTTTTTCAGCTCCTCTCCCTGGCTGTTTGCCAGGGCATTCATGGGATAGACGACGATGGCTTGAATGCCGCACCCCGAACCCTGCCGCAGCACATGATCGACAATGGGCACAATATAGGCCAGGCTCTTGCCGGAGCCGGTGCCGCTGGTCAGGACGTAAGATCTGCCCTCTTTGGCTTTGCGTATGGCCTTGGTTTGATGGGTGTGCAGCAAGAGCTTCCTGCCCGTCAGGTCTTTATCTCTCTTTTCTATGCGAAAGATCCTGGCACATTCGGGATGAAGGGTCCCATCGGCGACGAGGTCGTCAATGGTCCCTCCGGGCAAAAAGGTGGGGTTCAACTGAAGCAGGGGTTCGGGCCACAAAACCCCTTGAGAGAGCTCTTCATTGACTCTCTTGCGGATACGTTCGTCTGCTATTTTTATGAAACTTCTGGTGTATTCCTCGTAGTCCTTCACAAGGCGGTTGCGTAGACCGAATACGTCCATTGTCTCTCCGGCGCCTTTAAAGTGGAGGAAGATCGCTGGCCTCTAATATCCTACAAGGCCAAGCTCCCCTTCTTTGGATGCCTGTCAACCACGAAAAACTGGCAGAATCCAGAAGTAACCCATTGCGCCTTTTGCTTTGCACCTCTCGTTAGTGGGCGAAGTCCACGGAACCCCGGAAGGTAACGAAAACCCGGCACCCTTCCTGGCAAGACACCTTATCACTATCACTAGCGGTTTATCAAAGGTTGGGAATTGATGCCACTGCATTCTGAGATCGGGCGCAACCATTTGGACCACATCAAAACTCACCTTATGCATAAAGACCGGTGCTGACGTCTCACGATGGCTCAGTCTGCTACGTGAAAAGGCCACCTGGCGAAGCGCATCGGGTCGAACGCATACGCCGGAGTTCCTTTACCCATTTCCGCCGGGTGCGTTTCGAAACAGTCGGCTGACCGCATGACTTGGTCCTTTGTGCAGAAATCACTGCAAAAAATAGCGATTCCTGCACATCATGGCAAGTCGCTCCTTCGCCGTGGGCAAAAAGCAACCGCCTCCACCGGAACCCCTGGGGGAGGCAATATGGACTCACTTCTCGGTGAGGCACGCGGCGTACTCGATTGCCTGGCGGATATCTTCTCGGGTCAGATCAGGATACCCTTCCAAGATTTCGTCAAAGGATGCCCCATACGCCATCTGCCTAACGATGACGGACACAGGGATTCGCATCCCTCTGATGCACGCCCTTCCGCCCATGATGCCGGGATCGAATGTGATGCGATCAAAGACCATCGTCGATTCTTCCAGATGGGATGCGCTGACCAAGCCACTGTCACGTATCCCATCGGATGTGTCCGTTGCTTTCAAGTTCGTCCAGGGCGCCCCTGGCTTCGTAGGCCGAAAACCTGGGTTTGACCAGGCCCACGATGCGGCAGACATCCTCCTTCTTTACGCTCTCGCTTTTTCGCCGCAGGTTGCGCGCTACATATGCCGTGGTCGCCGGCAGTTCGAGGTCTTTTGTCTCACGATGGCCGTAAGTTCGTACAAGGGACGTGAGCCCGGCTCGCGTTTGCTCGGCTTTTAGGAAGGCCGCGGCCTTGTCGTGAAGGGAATCGGCCTTTTTGCCAGGCTTGATGACGTAACCACCGGCCATGGAGCTGGCACGTTGGACTTCGACACACCCAAAGTGCTCCACCGCGTCCATGTCTCCCACCAATGTGGTGGAGAACGGACCGTAAGAATAAAGGAAAAAGTGGCAACCGCAGTGGACGTGGTAGATTTCCTGCAACAGGAACATAAGCTTCTGCAAAGCGGTCTTGCCGAATTGTGGACGGACGTTCTCGAGGCGTTTTGCCAGTTCCACGATAAGGGCGCAGCGATTCCAGGGAATTCCGAGAGAAACACCCATCATCGAATCTCCTTATGGAGACCTTCTTCTCTGTTCCGACCAGGGCATCGCTATCCTCCTTCAAAGCCCTGATTGCCGATTTCAAGGTTCGCGGGGTTCGATCGCCCTCGAAGAGGCTCGTTGCCTCAAAGCTGCGAGCCGGGCACGGGGCTGACGCCTGCCGGCGGGTCGCAACGATGTCCGAGCGAAGGGGGGAACCTGGCCCTGCGATCATCTTTCCAGTGCCGGAGTCAACACCGTCCGTCTCTTCGACCTGCGGGCCCTCCTCTATTCCCCCTTTAGGGGGGGCAGGGGGGACTTTCTCACTTTACACGCCCCGGCTAGTCTGCTAAGAGCTGCCGATATAGGGGTAACAGGGGCTTTTGTAGGCGAAGGCGGAGGGTGACCCTCGCGAGGAGGTGAACCTTCCCCGGAAAAAAACCCGTGGCATCCGGTGCACGCGGGGGTACAGTCCGTTTTCCCAACAACCATCAACACAGTGTCTTTTGAAGGAGGTCGCTTATGACGACGGAGGAGAAAAAAGAGGTCCCCTTGGGGATGAGGGAGCTTCAACCCAATCCCTCCAATTACATCGCCGAGGCGCTTGTGGAACACGGGGTAGAGTACGCCTTCGGGGTGCAAGGGGGGCACATCTGGCAAATGGTGGATGAGATAAGCAACCATGGCATCAAGAACATCACCTTTTGCCATGAGCAGTCCGCCGGGTATGCCGCGGAAGCGTACGCAAAGGTGACGGGAAAACCGGGCGTGTGTTACGCCACCGTGGGGCCAGGGGTGGGCAACATCCTGAGCGCCATCCAGCAGGCCTACCAGAGCTGCTCGCCCGTCGTGTTTCTGGCAGGGGGCAACCCGCCCGAAACGGATTACCTGCCATGCATTCAGCCGTCGTACATCATGGATATCATGCGGTTCATCACCAAACTCTGCCTCCGCTGTACCGAAACGGCCCAGGTCAAGCAGGACATCGCACGTGCGTTCAGGGATTCCCAGTCGTACCCCAAGGGACCCACGGCCCTGGAGATGGAGCTGGGCATGCTGCTCAAGCCGCTGCCCCCGGCCATTCCGCCCGTTAGCATCTACGGGGAGCACGCGCTGTATGTGCCCAAGTGGAGGGGCGAGGACACGGCCAAGCCCCTGTCGCCCGGGGGCGATCCCGAGATGATCGAAAGGGCCGTCAAGAGGCTCTGGGAAGCCAAAAAGCCCCTTATCTACGCCGCGGACGGATGTCACTGGTCCAACGCCGGGGACGCCCTCAAGGAATTCGCCGAACTGACCCAGATCCCGGTCACCACTCGGCGGATCGCACGCGGCTGTTTCCCCGAAGTGCATCCCCTTTTCGTGGATTCCCGTGCCGGCCGCAAGGCCATCAACTCCAGCGACATCCGGCTCCTTCTTGGTGGAAAAATCGGAAGCTTCGATTCGTTCGGTCTCGGGTGGCCCCCCACCATCCAGGTGAACGAGTCTCCTGCCCAGATCTGGACCTACATCAACACCCCCGTGGCCGTGGTGGGAAGCTGCAGGATCGTGCTCAAGCAGATGATCGAGTACATCAAGGGGAACAACCTCAAGCCTCCTGCCGGCAGGGAGGAGTGGGTGAAATTCTGCCAGGAGACCCAAAAAGGAGGCGCCGATGAGCGCCAGGCCAAGGCGGCAAAATACAAGGACCACACGCCGGTGCATCAGGGGTACCTGGCCAAGAAAGTCTGGGATGTGTGCGAGGGCATGTACAACGGAATGAACCGGGTGGTGATCGACGGATACACCATCGCCGACTACGCTCCGGCCTTCATCAAAGCCCGGTATTCCGGCCAGGTCATGGACGCATCGGAATACGCCGGCGTGGGCCACGGCGTGGGGATGGCCATCGGCGCGGCCATCGGAGATCCGAGCTCCAAGAACCATCCGGTGATCGCCCTCATGGGAGACGCCGGCATGCGCCTGGCGGGGATGGACTACGAAACGGCGCTGATCCACAGGCTTCCCATCGTCTACGTCGTCACCGAGAACCGGGGCTGGCTCACGGGGATGAAGTACGTCTGGTACGGGAAGAACTGGGACGGCCTCGGCGAGCAGGATCGTGAATGGGGTACGGGAGAGGCCACTGAAGCCCGGTACGACAAGCTTTGCGAGGTCTTCGGGGGCCATGGGGAGTACGTGGCCCACCCCAAGGACATCGAGGCGGCTCTCACAAGGGCCCTCAAGTCCGCCCAACAGGGCGTGCCCGCGGTGGTGAACGTCCACTGCGATCCCACCATCAGCAACCGGCAGATCTACAGCGGGGGTTATGCCGCGGTGTGGAACCACCTTCCGTGGGACAGGCTGGCCAAGCGCGGCAAGGCGATCCGCCGCAACACCATGCCCATGTTCCCGTGGGACGAAGCGGGCGTGCCGCGCATGCCGATGCCCGATCCCTGGGAGCCCATCAGCGATGAGGAGGCGACTCCTTAGTTACGGGGCTTTCCAGCCCAGGGCAAGACCCTCGAAACGTGTGAAACAGGGGCCGCTCGCGGACCGCGACATACCGCGGGCGGCCCCTTGTCCAGCCTTTTCCATACCGACACCGATTTTCCGGCGGCCGCTGCCGCGCGGGCCCGTGGATGTGATGTCTCCGGAAGTCCCGGTGGTTCCGCTGCCGCCGCTCTCCTTCCGTCTTCCGGCTTCGATCGTTAATCCGGCAGATTGTGCCGCCCGACTTCAACGGCAAGGAGAGGGCCAGTCCTTAGGGGCGCCCTGCACGCCCTCGCGCCTGCCGGAGGCAGGTGGGGACAAACGACGACCACGGCCATGGTCTCGATTCCCATACCGACCCCGAACGGTGCAGGGGGGGCCCCGCCCTCGGCGGGCAGGAACGACGGTCAGGGCCAAGTCACCCCGTACTTCAACCGCCCAATGGGAGGAGGAACCATGGAAAACCACTATACCGGCAAGGACTACATGATGGCCGCTTTCGGCAAGGGGACAACGGACAGGATCGCGGTAAGGGCCATGCAAAGCTTCCGGCCCCTCATGCAACAGGCCGGGTTGAAGCCCAAAGACGTGGCCACCCAGCCGGACAAGTACGTCAAGGGGCTCCAGGTGGTCATGGAGGTATCTCCCGCGGACGCCACATCGGTTCTGGCGAGCGATCCGGCCCTGCTGGCCGAAACGGCGGGGCTGTCCTTCCAGAAGCTCAAGACCATGGGTTCGGGCGAAGCACTGCTGAGCGACAAGGCGGCCCTGGGAAAGCTGCAGCTAAAAGATGCGGCGCAGTACGAGCGTCTGGGTTACTTCACCGAGGTCTGCCGTCTCGCAGTGGAGGCCATGCCGGACAAGATCGTGGACGTCACCGTCTCGTCTCCCTGGTCCACCGCCATGCGGCTGCGGGGCATGGAAACCATGATCTACGACACCAACGATGATCCCGATTTCGTGCACGCCCTGCTGCGCTACACGACCGACCTTTGCAAGACGCTGGGCGATGCCATTCTCGACACCGGGGTCGGCCTGGTGACCATGGGAGATCCGTCGGCCGGTTGCAGTGTGATCTCCCCTCCCATGTTCCGCCAATGGGCCCGGCCGTACATCGAGGAGACCGTCCGCCATCTGAAGGCACACGGCGACACGCCCGTGTTCTTGCACATCTGCGGGTACACCGACCCCATTCTGGAGGACTTGGTGGAGCTGGGGATCGACGGGCTGAGCATAGATGCCCCCGCGTCCCTGGCAAAGCTTGTGGGGATTTCCCAGGGCAGGATAACGGTGGAAGGCAATTTTCCAGGCGAACTGTATATCGAGGGAACCCGGGAACAGATCGAAGCCAAGGTGCGCGAATCCATCGCGACTGCAGCGGCCCCCAACGGATACCGCTACATCCTTTGCTCCGGGTGCCAGGTGCCGGAAAGCGCTCCCCTGGAAAACGTGAACTGCTTCCTGGAATCCGGAATGCGGTACGGGAAGCGGCCCGCGGCGTAAGCCGGATGCTTCCGGTGCTTCGTTGCAGCATGGCCGCCGGGGGCCTCTCCCTGGGCCGCATCCGTCATCGTTTTTTTCCTCCCTTCCGATCCTATTCCGGGTTCCCTGATCCAACGGGGGTAGAACACCCCGACGGCCATTATGCAAGCGGCCCTCCGCCCGTGAAGATGCGCAAAAGCCCCCCGCCTCCCCCTGCGCACGGCCGGCATTGATACCCCTCATCCCGCAGAAGCCCCCTCGGGATCCTACGGGAAGACATAGGGCCAGATCCGTTTGGTCCCCGCAGGGACCCGGCTGCCGTCGGCCTTTTGGTACGGTACGGGCACCCGCTTCTGATCCTCCGGGAGGGCTGCCAGGGACGGCGAATCATAGGGCCCCTTCAGGGAGTAAAAGGCGTTGGGATC
>ENA-OSEO01002083-OSEO01002083.1-sediment-metagenome-genome-assembly--contig:-NODE-2083-length-30739-cov-3.878710_pt1 | contig 30739 bp, 30 predicted proteins | sample MGYA00237883_ERZ534232 | MGnify/ENA metagenome assembly ERZ534232 | reverse complement strand
TGGCGCCGCCACGAGCGCGACGAGAAGAACAACCGTCCAGAAGAGAATCGTCCCGTTGCCGAACAGTTCAATGTCCTCGTAATACTCCCGCTTCATATCCATGGAGTACACCTCTCCCTGCAAACGTTTATCAAGACAGGATACTGGTATGCGCGCAAGACTCGCGGGCAGCCACGAAGAAGATATCTGGCAGATTTGGTAATCCGCCCCCCCGATTTGCGTTGTAGCTTAAGAGAAAACGATATCCGGTGTCAAGCCAAAAGCGATGGCATATCCGTTTCGAACCACAGAAAACCGCATCAAAACCGTCAGATCTGTGCGTTCAACCGCCGTCGGTTTCTTTGATGCCGAGAGCCTCCCGCATCCGGTTTCGTTGAGCTTCCGACCCTTCGCAGGGTTTCATGGCAAGAATCGAATACTGCATTGCCGTTTCGAGATCAGTGGTGAGCCATTTGTGGATGATATCTTTCTGTGCCGCCAGGGCCGGCGGATCTATCTCGCACAGATCCGCAATCCGCTCCTCGAGCCGTTGCTCCAGCACGGATCCATTCACCACTTCGTTGACGAGTCCCATCTGCAGGGCCTGAGCGGCGTCGTAGCTTCGACCGAAGTAGCACATCTCCTTCGCCCTGAAAAGCCCCACCACCGGAACGAGTAATGCCGACTCCACCATGCAGGGAATGCCCACCTTCATTTCAGGAAGGGAGAAAACGGCTCTATCGTTCGCTATGACATAATCACAGGAGAGCATCAATTCCAGGGCTGCACCGAAGCAATATCCTTCAACGACACACAGAACAACCTGGGGGATCTGCATCAGATCGCGGCAGCATCCATGGATGGCGCGGCCGATTTCGCCAATGGCCGTACAGAAGGTCTGATATTCTTCCCGAATATCCATACCGGCACTGAACGCGCGCCCCCCGGCCCCCCGGAGGACGATGATACTGACGGATCTGTCCTCACTGATCTCAAGAATGGTTCGATGGAGTATACGCCACAGTTCGAGGGTCATAGCGTTGTGCTTCTCGGGCCGGTTCAGGGTAAGGATAACGTGGCGTCCGTTGCGCTCGGTCAGCAATATGGGCGCGGTTTGATTCATGCGGGACCTCCCTTTTTCTTAATGCGAGTCCGGCAGACGATTACTTTTCCTTGTGGACCGATGTGGCTGGTGAGAAAAACCGTACCGGTTGCTGCCACCGGGATCCCTAGTATCCGGGTTGAAAATCTTCGTATCCGCTATGCAAGAATCACCGACCCCCGGATAACCGCATCGTGTCCGGCAACAAGGCTGACTCTGTTCAGAAAAACAAGAGTATAAGGGATGTACAGGTGATTGCGTAACGCTTAATATTCTTTGGTCAGCTCGTCCAGTTCCGCCAGGGAGAAGACTGGCCCGTCCTTGCAGACGTATTTGCTTCCCACGTTGCACCGGCCGCACTTCCCGATGCCGCACTTCATCCGCATCTCCAGCGACGTGTAGATGTTATCCTTCGAAAAACCAAGGTTAAAGAAGACTGGCAGGGTAAACCGGATCATGATCGGCGGACCGCAGATCACCGCCACCGCGTTTTCCGAGCTGGGGGCCACCTGTTCGCAGACCGCCGGAACAAACCCTTCTTTCCCCGTCCACGCCGCGTCCCCCTTGTCCACCGTCACGTTCATGTCGATGTCGTCTCTCTTCTCCCAAGCCGCAAGCTCGTCCTTATAGATCAACAGACCTGGCTCCCGGGCGCCGTACACAACCGTGATCTTTCCGAAGTCCGCGCGATTGTCCTCATGGATCATATAATTGATGAGCGAGCGCAGCGTTGTGAAGGCAAAGCCCCCCCCCACGATCACGATATTCTTTCCCTTCAGATAGTCGATCGGCCACGTGTTTCCCAGAGGCCCCCGCACGCCCATCCGGAACCCTTCCTCGATACTGTGGAGCTCGGAAGTCACCACCCCCGCCTTCTGCACCGTAAATTCCAGATAGCCGGGCTGGGTCGGCGATGAGGCGATCCCGATGGGTGATTCCCCTTTCCCGAAAATCGACAGCTCTGCAAACTGACCGGGCAGATATGAAAACCGTTCTTCGTCCTCTTTGTTCACAAAAGTCAGACGAAAGGTCTTGATGTCCTTCGTTGTGACCTCCGTTATGATTTTGTCCACATCAACGGGTATCGGTATGTATGGGTTCTGCATCGGTATCTCCACAAACTATAGGTTTGAAATGTCTGTTACGATCTTTCGTATGTCAATATTCACCGGGCAGTACATGACGCAGCGGCCGCAGCCGACGCAGGCGACGGCATCATAATTGTCCACAAAGTACTTGAACTTATGCATGGCTCGCTGTCGCCACCGTTGCTTCTGGGAGGGGCGGGGGTTGTGGCCCGATGTCTCCATCGTAAAGAGCCATGACATGCAGGAATCCCACGAGCGAATCCTCCTGCCGTCTTCTTTCTTGACCTCATCGGTGATGTCAAAGCAGTGACAGGTCGGGCACAGGTACGTGCAGGTCCCGCAGGCAATACAGCTCTGATGAATCGTGTCCCAGAAGGGATGCTCGAAGTTTTCATCCATCCAGGGTTTTATCGCACGCGCCGGCACCGCCCCGTTGACCGCTTTTCCGGCGGCATCGGACAGTTCCTGTTTCTTTTTTTCAAGCGCCTCGTCCGCCGCCGGGAGATCGCCCATTTCCTTCAGGAGTTCCTCTCCCTTCGGGGTTATGAATTCGGCAAGATAGGTATCACCCATATCGATGAGGCTGATATCGACTCCCTCGGATGAGAAGGGGTGCCCGTCCACGGAGGTGCAGAAACAGGTGGTGTATGGTGGCCGCACGCAGGCAAGGGATATGATCGTCGTCTTTTCCCGGCGGTCGATGTAGTAAGGATCTTTATATTTCGGATCATTGAAGACATTGTCGAGGAGGACAAAACTCCTCGCATCGCAGGGGCGGACACCGAACAGAACCGCCGGGGCCGCTTCTCCCTCCACGGTGGAAAGCTCCCTCCCCCGTTCCGTTTTCATGTACCGCATCATCACTTCAGTCTGGGGGAAAAAGAAGTTCTTCGGGGCGTTCTTTGTATTATCAAACTCCAGGAGAGGCTCCATCCCCTCCTCCAGGACCCTGAAAAGGACGTTGTCCTCATCCCGGACGGGAGCATACACGACCATCTTCTCCGCCAGCTTTTTGATTATACCGGCCAAGGCGTCTTTCTTGATTACTCTCTTTTCCATATCTCCCCTTAGTTGCCTCGTTTATCGTACCAAAAGTAAAGACTCTATAACAATCCCAGTGATGTCATAAGGGGCCGCGGGTCGACGTTGTGCATCTTGAACCATGATTCAGGCCCCTTCAGGCCAAGGGCAAGGGCGACAATCTCGGTGAAGTAGAATACCGGGAGTCTCACATCTTTACTGGCCCGCGTGTCCAGATTTGCGAAGCAGACCGGACAGGCCGTTACGATGCAGTTCGCTCCCGCTTCGGTGGCCATTCGCATCATCTTGTCCACAAGGGTTACGACCATTGCCGACTTGCTGAGGGTCAGGCTCCCCCCGCAACAGTCCGTTTTGCACGACCAGTTGCGCGCATCCGCCCCCAGGGCGTTCATGATTCCGTCCAGCATATACGGATTTTCGTAATCGTCGAACCGGCATACCTCGGGGGGTCTCAGGAGGAGACAGCCGTAGTAGGATACCGGCTTGAGGCCGGCAAGCTTCTTGGTAACGGCCTCGCTGAGACGCTCAAGGCCGATGTCATTATAGATAATGTCTATGGGATTTCTCACCGCGACACTGGCATCGTAGGGTGCCCCTATGATCCCCTCTATTTCAGTCTTCAGGGAATCATCTTTTTCCAGGTGGTGCTGGGCGCTCTTGAAACGGTTGAAACAGGCGGCACAGGGAACCATCATGGTGGCCAGTCCGTCTTTCTGCGCGGCGATGATATTGCGCGCCGGAAGGGCGACGGAGAGTTTGAAATTGGTCATATGGGCCGAGGACGCGCCGCAGCAGGACCAGTCATCCACCTCCTGCAGTTCGATTCCCAAGGCCTCGCTGACGGCCTTTACCGACTGGTCATATTCCTTCCCTGTGGCGTGGAGCGAACATCCTGGATAGTATGAAACTTTCAACTACAGCCTCCTTCAACATGGGGCGTATATGCTACTTCCCCGTTGCTTTGAATATTTCTCGTACCGATTTCATGTCTTTTGTCCGGGGAGAGACGGGCTTGATCTTACCCTTCATGAACATGCTGAGCCCCAGCCCCATGTCGGAGAAGAGATCCCCCGATTTCAGCTTGTACTGAACGAGCATCATGGGTTCATTGATCCTCCCCCCCATCCTGATGCTGGAGAGAAACGCCTCGTGAAACTTGACGATATTCTTCTCCCCCTTCGATGCACCCGATTCGATGGCCATCTCTCTCAAGGTATCCATCATCCGGGCGATATCAACATCGTTGGGACACCGCGTCACGCATGTCTCGCATGAAGCGCAGAGCCATATGGTTGAGCTGGCAAGCACCTCTTCCTTCATCCCCATCTGTATCATCTTGATGACTGCGTTGGGGTTGTACTCCATCGCGAAGGCGACGGGGCACCCCGCCGTGCATTTTCTGCAGTGGAAACATCTCTGAATGGGAACTCCCCCCATCCTGTCATTGACTTCTTCCAGAAAAGTACTCATCGTGTCTCCGTATCCTATGGCTCAAAGATAAATTCTTCTTTATCGTTCTCCCTGTGCATGCTGAGGCTGGGAGCGCTCTCCAGCGATTCCCCCGCCCGGTGGTCAAAAAGCTGAAAATCATCCTTGTCCAGTTTCTTGAGGAACTTACGCAGATCCACCCCCATGGGACATACCTCCACACAGGAACCGCAATCAACGCACCGGCCCACCATGTGAAACATCCGCATGAACTGGAAGACCTGGGTGTCGGTTTCATCGATGCCGGCCCCCACCCACCGGGGCTGATTCTGCTCGACGAAACAGACCTTGCAGTAACAGGAAGGACAGGTGTTGCGGCAGGCGTAACACCGTATGCATTTGGCCATCTCCTTTGTGAAATAGGCCCACCGTTCATCGATCGAAAGCTCTTCAAAGGTGTCAACTTCTTCGTATTCCCTGTCGGCGCCGGGCATCGGCGGGGCCGCATCCCCGATCATTACATCCGATATGACGGGATTGTTGAACCGGCAGGTGAGACAGCTGTCCGCCAGCACCTCGTTAACGATGATATCCTTCTTACCGTCCTTCGTCTCTGCGGACAGGGTGTCGCCTGCAACCGTGCAGGCCGTTATCTCCGTGCCGCCCACGGCCATGGACAGTTTCTTATTGGCAATGTATCCCGTGCAGGGGACTCCGATAATAACAACCTGATCCCGGTCATACTGTTTCTCCTGAAGATGGATCACGAGAGACCGGGTCGTACACCCGCGGGCGACGATACCCACGGTTTTCTTCGTTCGCTCTTCCGGCTTGGTCCGTGTCTGGGATTCCTTATGCGCGAAGATGATGTCATGGACATACTTTGCCAGATTCACGGAGCAGAACCGGTTCCAGACAAGCCGCTCCGCGTCATCAGGGTTTGTTATGAAGCAGGGTATCGTCTGGAAGGGAAGCGTTCCCTTTTCATATCCCACGACGACATCAACCGTCCCTTCGGCAAGGAGCTTCTTCGCCTGTTCCCGCACTTGTTTCTCTATATTTTCCACCGTTGTCGATTCCTCGTTCCTGTTATTTGACGGTTTACAGTTTCTTCACCAGTTTTTGAGCCGGGCCAAGCGCCCGCACCTTCTCGGTCACCCCCTTGATGACCTGCGAAAATTTTTCGCCTTCCGATGCGGAGACCCAGGTAAAGATCGCCCGGTCGGGCTCGATCCCCACATAGGAGAGAAAATTCTTCAGCATGGCGAACTTGCGCCTGGCCGACAGGTTCCCGCTGATATAGTGGCACTCCCCCGGATGACATCCGGAGACGAGGACACCGTCCATCCCTTCCTGCAGGGCTTTGACCACATAAAAGGGATTCACCCTCCCCGAGCAGGGGAGCCGCACCAGCCTGACATTGGGGGGATACTGCAACCGGCTGATACCGGCCAGGTCAGCCCCCGCATAGGTACACCAGTTGCACACAAAGGCGATTATTTTCGGCTCCCAGTTTTCATTCGTTTTCTCTGTCATAAATTCCTCGTTCCACTTCTTACAGAGCGCTTATCTGCGCCAGGATTTCTTCATTATTGAACCCGTTGAGGTCGATCGCGTTCATCCGGCAGGATGCCGTGCACACACCGCACCCCTTGCACAGGACGGCGTTGACGACGGCGCACCCCTGGACCATGTCGACCGCCACGGCGCCGAAGGGGCAGTTTGCCTCGCACAGCCCGCACGCCATACACCGTTCCTTGGTCACGTATGCCGTTTTCCCTTCGGCCTCGATGAAGTCCTTGGTCAGGATGGTACAGGCCCGGGAGACAGCCGCGTTGGCCTGGGTCACGGTCTCCTCGCTCAGCTTGGGCGAATGGGCCATGCCGCACATGAAGACGCCGTCTGTGGCAAAATCCACCGGCCGCAGTTTCACGTGCGCCTCAAGGAAGAACCCGTCCTGATTGATCGGTATTTTGAGCCATTTCGAAATCTCTTCATTGGCCGGGTTGGGGACAACGCCGACGCTCAGCGCGAGTAAATCGGTCTCCAGTTCCACCGGCTGGTTCAGTATGGGATCAAAAACCTTCACCCGAACCTTCGAACCGTTGCCGCTCACCTCCGGCTTCCGATCCTCATCGTAACAGATAAATCTGACATTTGCCTCGCGGGCTTTCCGGTAGTAATCCTCTTTGAGGCCGTACGTCCTGATATCCCGGTAGATAATCGTTACCTCCCGGTCGGGATTTTCCTCTTTCAGGGCGAGGGCGTTTTTCATTGCCTCGCTGCAGCAGTAGCGGCTGCAATACGGTCGCTCGTCGCACCGTGAACCGACGCATTGGATCATGACCACGCTGTCAGCGCCCGTAACTTTCTCGTTCTTTTCGTGAATGAGGGCTTCAAGGTCGCGTTGTGTGACGACCCGGTCATTGGTCCCGTAGAGGTATTCCGTGGTTTCATTCTCGTAGGCCCCCGTCGCCACAATGACCACGCCGTGTTCGAACTCCTCCTGCTTGCCGCCGGCCCGGATCGTCGTCTTGTAATTGCCGATGAATCCTTCGATCTTTTCGATTCGGGCCCCGGTATGGACATGAACAAGATCGTTCTTTTTGACTCGATCCAGAAGTGCGGCAAGGTGCTTTACCGTGTCAAGCCCTTCGAGGGTGTGATAGAGCTTCCGGTAGTTTCCGCCCAGTTCGGCTTCCTTCTCGACGATGTGAGATTCGAAACCCTGATCGGCGAGCGACAGGGCGGCGGTAATACCCGCAAGCCCCCCTCCGATGACGAGGGCCGCCTTGTTGACGCTCAGTTGCCCCGGTGTCAGCGGCTTCAGATACCGGGCCTTGGCTACGGCCATCCTGACAAGGTCCTTCGCCTTACCGGTGGCAGCCTCCGGTTCATTCATGTGGACCCACGAATCCTGATCCCTGATATTCGCCATCTCGAAGAGGTACCGGTTGAGTCCCGCCTTTTCACAGTTCTCCTGGAAAAGTCCCTCGTGCGTCCGCGGCGAGCAGGAGCCCACAACAACCCGCGTCAGGTTATGTTCCTTGATCATCTCCCCCATCTTGACGGCCGTATCCTGGGAGCAGGTAAAGAGGTTGTCCTCGGCATAGACCACGTTGGGGAGGGTCTTGACGTACTCGACGACTTCGGGAACATTGACCACGCCCCCGATATTGATTCCGCAGTGGCAGATGAAGGCGCCGATCCGGGGACCGGTCCCCCGCATATCCATCTCTTCGGGAAGCTGCTCCGCTATGGTCAGCGATCCGCGCTGCGAGGCGAGGAGTCCTCCGGCGCATGCCGCGGCCCCCGATGCCTCCATGACCGTTTCCGGGATATCCTTGGGACCGCCGAAGACGCCGCACACAAAGACACCGTCCCTGGATGTCTGTACCGGGTTCTCCAAAGAGGTTTTACAGAAGCCGTGCTCTTCCAGCTCTATCCCCAGGCTTGCGGCCAGTTCCCGCGCCTCCTTCGGCGGGGCCAGCCCCACGGAGAGAACAACCATGTCGAACTCTTCCTCGATCAGCGTCCCGTCTTCCTTCACGTAGGTAAGGAGGAGATTCTTGCTCTGCTGGAGCTCTTTGATGGAAGAGGGCATGGACCGGATGTACCGGATACCGTACTCTTCCTTCGCCCGGTTGACAAAGCGGTCGAAGTCCTTGCCGTATGCCCGTATGTCGATATAGAAGATGGTCGGCTCCATCCCCTTGGCGTGCTCCTTGCCGATGATCGCCTCCTTGGTGGCGTACATGCAGCAGACGGAGGAACACCAGCTGTTGCCGCAGTTCACATCGCGCGACCCCACGCACTGGATGAAGGCCACCTTCCTGGGTTCCTTCCCGTCGGAGATGCGCTGCACATGCCCGAAATAGGGACCCGACGCCGACAGGATGCGCTCGAACTGGATGCTGGTGACGACGTTGTCGTAGATGCCGAACCCGTACTCTCCCCTGAGGGAGGCGTTGAAGAGCTCCGTCCCCGGCGCGGCGATGATCGCCCCCACCTCGACGGTCTCTTCCTGTTCTATCATCTCGTGATCGATAGCGCCGGCCACGCAGGCCTCGACGCACTGGTAACACTCTGAACAGATGCCGCAACTCAGGCACCGCCGTGCTTCCCTGAGGACATCTTCTTCGCTGTACCCCTTGACAACCTCTTCAAAGTTGGTCCGCCGCGTTCCGGGGTCAAGCTCCGGCATGGACGGGCGGCCCTCTTTCGCCACGGAGCTTGTGTCGGCCTTGTCGGCGACATTTTGCGTCCAATCCCTCGCGCGCCCCAGTTTGATATCCTCGCCGCGCAGATAGCGATCGATCGATCTGGCCGCTTCCTTACCGGCATTGATAGCCTCGATTACCGTTGCCGGCCCGGTCACATCGTCACCACCGGCAAAAATCCCTTCCACGTTCGTGGCGAAGGTCACCGGGTCCACGTCGAAGGTGCTCCATTTGTTGATGGCCATTTTGCACTCTTCGTCGACACAGGAAAGGTCGCACGTCTGCCCGATTGCCGGGATGATCGCATCGGCCTCGATGACAAACTCGGAACCCTTGATCGGAACGGGGCGCCTTCTCCCGCTCGCGTCGGGTTCGCCCAGCTCCATCCGGATACATTCGATCCCCGTAACCTTGCCGCCGCTCCCCAGCACCTTTACCGGGGCAGCGAGGAACTCCATTTTGATGCCCTCCTGGAGGGCCTCCTCGATCTCCTCATCGGCGGCGGGCATTTCGGCACGGGTTCTCCGGTACAGGACAAAGGCCTCCTTGGAACCGGTCCTCAGGGCCGTCCGTACGGCGTCCATGGCGACGTTACCGCCGCCGACCACCGCGACACGTTCTCCAAGGAATACCTTCTCGCCGAGAGCGACCCGCCGCAGAAAATCGATGCCATGCACGACCCCTTCCAGATCGTCTTCGCCCGGGACGCCCAGTTTACTGCTGATATGCGCTCCCACGCCGATGAAAATGGAATCAAAATCTTTCCGGAGGGCGTCCATCGTAATATCCGTTCCCACCTTCGTGTTGTACTTGAACTCGACGCCCAGCTCTTCGATGGTCTTGATCTCGGCATTCAGGGTGGCCTTCGGGAGGCGGTATTCGGGGATACCCACGGTCAGCATCCCTCCCGCGACGGGGAGCGCCTCAAAGATCGTCACCTGGTATCCCTCGATCGCCAGATAATACGCCGCCGTCAGACCCGCAGGCCCGGCGCCGATGACCGCGACCTTCTTGTCTTTCCTTTCCTTGACCTCGGGGACATATTTCGTCTCGTCATTCAGATCGAGGTCGGCCACGAACCGCTTGAGGTACATGATGGAGATCGGCTGATCGACCTCTCCCCTCTTACAGGCCGCTTCGCAGGGATGGTTGCAGACTCGTCCGCAGACGGAGGGGAGCGGATTTTCCTGTTTTATCAGTTTCAGCGCTTCCTTGTATTTCCCCTCGGCAATGAGGGCCACGTAACCCTGGACGCTGATGTGGGTGGGGCAGGCCGCCTTGCAGGGGGCCGTCCCGAGTTTGTCGACCGCAAAGGCGCTGGGAATCGCCTGGGGAAATTTCCGGTAGATGGCTTTGCGCGCGTCCAGCCCTTCGTTAAAGATATTCGGCACCGTCACCGGGCAGACCTTGGCGCAGTCGCCGCAGCCGGTACATTTGTCTATATCAACGAATCGCGGCGCGCTCTTCAGCTTGACCTCAAAATGTCCCGGCTCGCCCTCAACCGCCTGTACGGTTCTCTTCGTTAATATCTCAACGTTGGGGTGTCTCCCCACCTCGACGAGTTTGGGGGAGAGAATACACGCGGAACAGTCATTGGTCGGGAAGGTCTTGTCCAACTGGGCCATGATGCCGCCGATGCTGATATCGTTTTCAACGAGATAGACCTTCATTCCGGAATTGGCAAGGTCCAGAGAGGACTGGATCCCGGCTATCCCGGACCCGACTACCATCACAGCACCGATCTTTTCGCTATCTTTTACCACCGCTTTTCACACCTCAGTTTTATTGTAAGAGCCTGCTCCGGCAGGCCCTGTGGGGTACCCGTGATGACCGCCGATCATCACCTTTCCAAACGCTGGGTGGGTACCAGCATTTCCTCTCCATGTCAAGACATAATTGTACGCCTCCCGGGTTTGTTTCCCTGTTGCGCGGGAAGGAGTGCGCATTACGGACAGAATAAGAACTTGCAATCATTGCACCGGGAGGCAGGATGTCTCGATGGCTCGCCAGATATCGTCTCTGCCTGATCGTGTCTTTGCTGAAAAAGGAAGAACAGCGTCACGCGGGACGCCCAGATGTTCCCCGATCTTCCGCCGAGCCATCGCACGCCCATTTCCGGAAAGCTTGTCCGCCTTGGTAAGGACAAAGGCCACATTGATATCCCTCCTGCGGAGCCATTCGATCAGCATATCATCATGCTCTGAAGGTTCACGGCGGATATCCAGGATGAGGACAACCAGACGCAGGTTTCGCCGCGTCTCCAGGTATTCCTCCACCATCGCCTGCCACCCCTTTTTAACGGAGAGGGGAACCTTCGCGTATCCGTAACCGGGAAGATCGACAAATGAAATAGACCTGTTGATCACGAAGAAATTGACAAGCTGTGTACGACCCGGCGTGTTGCTCGTTTTGGCAAGATTTCTTCGGTTCGCGAGGGTATTGATGAGGGAGGACTTCCCCACATTTGATCTGCCGACAAAAGCCACCTCCGGCAACAGGGCGTCGGGATACTGAACGGCGCGGGCGGCGCTCTTTATGAACTCTGCTGATGCGATCTTCATGGCAGCCTCACGGGTACGGAAAATCATCTGTGTGATAGTATCCATACCACATCGCCGGGGAGAGGCCAAAAAATATTATGTGACGGCAATGGCAATCGTAAGTAAGAAATTTTTATTGCGGAAAAAGGATATCAACGGTAGATAGAAAGACAAAACGCAGATTATCAACTACATCCTTATGAAAAGCAGTCTTCTCCATACCCTGAAAATTCCACTCAGACCGAATGAGCACGTTGTCATGATGATCATGGCGATGATCGTGGGGACGCTCAGCGGTTACGGAGCCGTTGTTTTCAGGCTGGTGATCCGGTTTTTTCAATCCCTCTTTTTCGGCAGCGAGGGCGCCACCTTTCTCGGCCATCTGCTCGCGCTTCCCTGGTACGCGAAATTGCTTCCGCCCGTGATCGGCGGCCTCCTGGTCGGTCCCATCGTGTACTTCTTCGCCAGAGAAGCACAGGGGCCGGGTGTCTCCGAAACCATAGAAGCGGTGGCCATGAGGGGCGGTCTGATCAGAAAACGGGTGTTCGCCATCAAGATCCTGGCGGCGGGGTTGTGCATCGGCTCAGGAGGATCAGCGGGAAGAGAGGGTCCTATAGTTCAGATAGGTTCGGCAATCGGTTCTTTGGTGGGTCAGGTGGCGAAGATGCCGGCAGCCCGGATGCGGACACTGGTGGGCTGCGGGGCGGCCGCGGGGATTGCGGCAACCTTCAACGCCCCCATCGCGGGCGTCATGTTTTCCATGGAGATTATTATCGGAAATTACGGAATCGCCACCTTCAGCCCTATTATCGTATCGTCCGTCATGGGAACCGTGATATCACGCATATACCTTGGAAACTACCCGGCCTTTCTTATCCCCTCCTATACTCTCGTCAGCCCGATGGAGCTTCCCTTCTACATGCTCCTGGGGATCGCAGCAGGTCTGGCGGGGGTTCTGTTCACCGCGACCCTGTACAAAACGGGAGACCTTTTTGGATTGATCCCGATTCCGGATTATGCAAAGGCGGCGGTGGGAGGCCTGATGGTGGGCTGCATCGGCATATTTCTGCCCCATGTGTACGGCGTGGGATATGACGCCATCGCCCTCGCGCTCCGGGAGCATCTCGCATGGTACCTGCTGGCCGCTCTGATATTCGTCAAAATAGCAGCCACCTCCCTTACCATAGGGTCGGGGGGGTCCGGAGGGATTTTCGCCCCCTCGCTTTTCATCGGGGCCATGACCGGGGGTGCGTTTGGGTATTTCGTGCATCTTCTCTTCCCCGCCATAACCGCGCCCTCGGGGGCTTACAGCCTCATGGGAATGGGGGCCGTCCTCGCCGCGACCACCCATGGCCCCCTCCATGCCATACTGATTATATTCGAGATGACGGGGGATTACGCGGTTATTGTTCCCCTCATGCTCTCCTGTATCACCGCCTACCTGATTGCCTCCCAGATCAAGCGGGAATCCATCTTTACCTTGAAACTTGTTCGCAAGGGGATAGACATACAGGCGGGGAGAGAGGTGAATATCATGAAATCCCTTCTCGTCAGGGATGCCATGACGCCGGATGTGGAAACGGTCAACGAAAATATGCATCTGAACACACTGCTGGAACACACCTTCGCCAGCAAGTACTCAAGTTTTCCCGTCCTTGACGCAGACGGGCTCCTCAGCGGCATCGTCACCTTTCAGGATTTCAAGGAGGTCGTCTTTGAAGAGGGGCTGGGGGACCTTGTGGTGGTCAAGGATATCGCCATGACCAACGTTATCACCACCACGGAAAATGAAAGCCTCGATGAAGCGCTGAAAAAAATAGGTCAGAGAAATATTGAACAACTGCCAGTAGTCGCTGAAAACAACCGGAGAAAGATAGTCGGTATTCTTTCGCGGCGGGATATCTTCTCGGCCTATAACAAGGCCCTTATCAACAGATCGCTGGCGGAAGGGATCGGAATCGATCAGGAAGACTCAAAAAGGCCCGGCAGATAACGATCCGCCTGGGGTCCGTCAGGCGGGATCGCTCCGGCCCTCCGATACCCGAATGAGCACGTGCTGCTTTTTCCCCTTTCTCAGGTGGATAACACCGTCTATAATATCTTCAATCCCGATTCTTTCATCAAAGGTGCCGATCTGCCGGTCGTTGACGTAAACACCGCCCTGCATGATCAGTCGCCGCGCTTCGCCCCGGGATTTGCACAGACCGACATCGTGAAAGAGCACAAAGGCGGGAATCCCCTCCTCCAACACACCTCTGGTTTTTTCCACCGTGGGAATGGCAGACGCGTCGACGGCGGCATCGGTTCTGGGGATGACGCTTGACGGGAGCAGGCCGGGGCCTACCGGCTTCAGACCGAAGTTGTTCACCGCCGCCCCCCAGGCGGCAACCGCTGCCTGTTGTCCATGGGTAATCCGTGTCGCCTCGAAGGCAAGGACGGCTTTCGCCATGTTCAGCTCCGCGTCAACGAGGGTTTCCGTCTCTCGTATTTCCTCCATGGGCAGGAAAGTAAAGAGGGCGAGGAAACGCTGTACATCGGCGTCTTCCGTGTTAATCCAGTACTGGAAATAGTCGTATGAAGTGGTGAGGGCGGCGTCCAGCCATACCGTCCCCTTCTCCGTCTTTCCCATCTTGTGGCCCTGGGATGTGGTCAGAAGAGGGAAGGTGATCCCGTAGATCTTTTTTTCCTCGAGTCTTCTCGTCAGATCGACCCCGGCCACGATATTCCCCCACTGGTCATTACCTCCCATCTGGAGGATACAGTCGTAGCGTGTACTCAGATAATAAAAATCATAGGACTGGAGCAGCATATAGTTGAACTCGATGAAGTTAAGCCCCTTTTCCAGCCGCATTCGGTAACTCTCAGCGGCGAGCATCCGGTTGACACTGAAACAGCGGCCGATGTCCCGCAGAAATTCCACATAATTGAGCTGTGCCAGCCAGTCTGCGTTGTTTACCAAGAGGGCCTTCCCCTCGCCGAAATCAAGATAGCGGGACAGCTGCTTTTTTATGGCTTCCGCATTGACGTCTATCTCTTCCCGTGTGAGAATGCGCCGCATCTCGGTCTTTCCGCTTGGGTCGCCAATGAGAGCGGTGCCGCCCCCGACAAGGGCGATCGGTCGGTGACCGCAGCGCTGCATGTGGACGAGCGACATGATGGGAACGAGACTTCCGATATGGAGACTCGCGGCCGTGGGGTCAAAGCCGATGTAACAGGTAATCTTTTTTTCATTCAGAAGCTCTCTGACAGGTCCCTCATCCGTGACCTGTTCTATGAAGCCCCTCTCATACAGCACATCATACGCACTTTTATCGCTCATATGGATCAACTTTCCATGGGAGCAGACAGCCTTTCAATCGAAAGGCTTTTGCCCGTTGTATTGTCGATATCTATCAGCACTCCCTGCATTCGTACGTCCCCCTTCGCAACATCATACCGGTTGGGAAGGAGGGTCAGGAACCGATCAAGCGCCACCTCCTTTTTTATCCCCAGAACCGAATCAAAGGAGCCCGTCATTCCTGCATCCGTTATATACGCCGTCCCACCGGGGAGAACCCTTTCATCCGCCGTTTGCACGTGCGTATGCGTTCCCACCACGGCACTGACCCTCCCATCCAGAAACCAGCCCAGGGCCTCCTTTTCAGAGGTCGCTTCGGCGTGCATATCAACAAAGATGATATCCGTCTTCCCCTTCAGTGCATCAATTTCCCTTTCAGCGACCCGGAATGGACAATCAAGGGGTTTCATAAAGACCCTTCCCTCCAGGTTCAGAACACCCAGAGAAATGCCCGAGCCGCTCCGCACGATCACGCTCCCCCTGCCTGGGGTCCCCGCGGGATAATTGGCCGGTCGCAGAAGGGTCTCATAATCGTCAATCAGATCATCGATGTCCTTCTTATCCCATATATGGTTTCCGGAAGTCATGACATCAATTTCGCTTCCGTAGAGTTCATTCAGAACCTTTCTGGTAACACCGAAACCTCCGGCGGCATTCTCACAATTCGCGACGACCATGTCCACCCCATGGTTCCCTATGATACCCGGAAGGAGGGTCTGGACCGCCTTCCGTCCGGGTTTTCCCACAATATCTCCGATAAAGAGTATCTTCACGCTTCAGGTCTTTCCGTTCTACTTTGCGAAGTCGGAGACGCGCATCTCCCGTATAACCGTGACCTTTATCTGTCCCGGGTAGGTAAGTTCCGATTCCACCTTTTTCACGATATCCCTGCAGAGCATGACCGCATCACTGTCCGACACCTTTTCATTCTCCACGAGGATGCGTATCTCCCTGCCCGCCTGTATGGCATAACATTTGTCGACGCCGCTGAAAGAGTTCGCGATTCCTTCCAGCTCGGTCAGGCGTTTCACATAGGTCGCCAGCATTTCACGGCGGGCGCCCGGACGCGCCGCCGACAGGGTGTCTGCCGCCTGGATGATGACACCCAGAACGGTGTTGTTATGTCCGTCATCGTGATGCTGGGCGATTGCCTGCACGATCCGCTCGGATTCGCCGAATTTCCGCGCGTACTCCGCTCCGATGGCTGCGTGAGCCCCCTCGACTTCATGATCGACCGCCTTTCCTATGTCATGCAATAGCCCGGCTCTCTTGGCGTCTTTCACATGCATCTTAAGTTCGGCGGCCATCATCCCCGCAAGGTTCGCGACCTCCATGGAATGCTCCAGAACATTCTGTGAAAAACTGGTCCGGAATCGCAATCGTCCGAGAAGAGCCAGCAACTCGGGATGCACATCATACACGCCCGCATCGAATGAAACCCGTTCTCCGGTCTCGCGGATCACTTTATCGACCTCCGCCTGCACCTTTTTGACAATCTCCTCGATCCTTCCCGGGTGAATCCTCCCGTCATGGATCAGGTTTTCCAGGGCCCGCTTTGCCACTTCCCGCCGGACGGGATCAAAGCTGGAGATAACGACGGCCTCGGGTGTGTCATCTATGATGAGATCCGTTCCGGTTGCCGCCTCTATGGCGCGGATGTTTCTCCCCTCTCTGCCTATGATCCTCCCTTTCATCTCATCCGAGGGAAGATTGACCACCGAGACGGTATTCTCCGCCACAAAATCGGACGCATACCGTTGAACGGCGTAGGCCAATATTTCCCGGGATTTCTTTTCCGCTTCCCGCTTTGTTTCTTCTTCTATTCGGCGGATGATTCCGCCTGCTTCATGCCGCGCATCATCCGCCATCAACTGGACAAGTGACTCTTTCGCCTCTTCCGACGAAATGCCGGCGATCTTCTCCAGTTGCGTCCTCTGTTCCGCGATGATTCTATTCACGCTGTCATGTTTTTCACGCAGGAGAGTTTCCTGGTCGACAACGGCCTTTTCCTTTTTCTCGATGGCGTCTTCTCTCTGGGCAAGCATGTCGGTCCTCTTGTCCAGATTAATTTCTTTCTGATGGATCCGTTCTTCTAATTTTTCAAGCTCCAGCCTTCGGTCCCTGGTCTCTTTTTCAAATTCATTTTTGGCTTTCAGGAGATTATCTTTGGCCTGGAGGATAGCCTCTTTTTTTATATTTTCCGACTCTTTCTTGGCCTCGGCCGTGATCCTCAAAGCCAGTTTCTCGGACGACTCAACCATCCTCCCGGAGATGCTTTTACGCACAAAATATCCCACCGCAATGCCCGTCGCGGCAGCCAGTAATACGACAAGAATTATAAAACTGATGTTTGACACAGTCCCGTACCTCCCCCCGTAATTCTCACAAAACGATCAGGATGATCACAATTTTCAAAACGGAAGGGGGCAGGAAAACGCCACGCCACACAGGACGTGCAACGCTGGAGACGGGGCCCGATACGCGTCGCGCCCCAGACCATGGAAGAGATGAAACAGCTTCTGCCGGATTGGTCCCCCGCCTATGCCGTGACAGCCATGCTTTTGAACCTTATAAAAGGATTAGTGCCCTGTTGCCGCTTCAGGCTTTCCGCCCCTCCCTCTCGGGAACGTGCGGACATGCACACCGCAAGCAAAGAAGAACACTTCAATCATAAGGTGTTGGTTCAAAAAAACTATAGGCCATCACGCACATCGCAGGGGATTATTGTACTTTTTCTATCAATATAGCTGATTAAATCCTCAACTTCACCGTCGAATCTGCTTCGCAGATTCTCTTTTTCTTCTTCTACCCTGAACAATTCTTCGGCAATATTTAAAGCAACTAAAATAGCAATATCTGAAGCTGTTGCATTCTCTGAGGCCTCTCCTATTTCCTTAGCCCTCTCATTGATATATTGGACAATCCTTTCTACATATTCATCCCCTTTATCACTCAGGACTGAAAACTGCCGTCCCATAACCATTATATCAAAACGCTTTTTCAAACGAGATTCCCCTGTGTTTCATGCTGCGGAGACTCTATATCACGAAGCATATCAAGGAGCATGTCCACCTTGGTACGCACAGCATCCGTCTGGTCGGTGAGAATCCGCACCTTCTTTTCTGCTTCCTCCAGCTGTAAACGCTTCTCTTCCACGACGCGTTCCAGCTCCTGATTCCGATTCTTCAATGTGGAAGACGCTTCAACGATTTCTCTGATCCTTCGTTCAAGCTCTGTAAAACGTTCCAACTCCACGGTAATCCTCGCTTTTTCTCATACAGGACTCTTTTGGGTAGTGATTATGCCAACTCACAGGATAAAAGTCAAGATGCGATTTCTCAGACAGATCTTTCGCATAAATAACCCTTGACAGGTGCTGTCTAATGTACTACAAATGGCGGTCTTTCGCGTTGAGTGATGATAATACCCCCCTGTGGCGAAGGGTCACGCGGGGGTTATTTGCTTGAGGCGGCCATATCATTATTACCACTGACAGGAAAAGCGGGAATGGATAACAGCACGGTACGGAATATAGGGATCAGCGCGCATATCGACTCGGGGAAAACGACGCTGACGGAACGGATCCTCTTTTACACGAAGCGCATCCACGCGATTCATGACGTGAAGGGGAAGGACGGTGTGGGCGCGACCATGGATTCCATGGAACTCGAGAAAGAACGCGGCATTACCATCGCCTCGGCAGCAACCTTCTGCCAGTGGAAGGGACATGAGATCAATATCATCGACACTCCCGGTCACGTCGATTTCACCGTCGAGGTCGAACGTTCCCTCCGGGTGCTCGACGGAGCTGTTCTTGTGCTGTGCGCCGTTGGGGGCGTCCAGTCACAGTCCATCACCGTCGACCAGCAGATGAAGCGCTATAAGGTCCCCTGCATCGCCTTTGTGAACAAGTGCGACCGGAGTGGCGCGAACCCTTTTCGTGTTATAGACCAGCTCAGATCGAAACTGGGCCATAACGCCGTCGCCATGCAGATCCCCATCGGACTGGAAAACAATTTCCAGGGGGTCGTGGACCTGGTATCCATGCAGGCGATCTATTGCGACGGTGAAAACGGAGAGGTCGTCCGTGTAGAGGCCATCCCGGACGCCTTGCTGTCTCAAGCCAATGAAAAGCGCGAGGCGCTCATCGATGCCGCCTCTATGTTTTCAGACGAACTCACCGAGGCCGTTCTCGAAGAACGGGAGATCCCTCCGGATCTTCTGCTCAGCGCTCTCCGGAAGGGAACGCTGACACGCGAAATAACACTTGTCCTCATGGGATCCGCATACAAGAACAAAGGCGTGCAGCCCATGCTCGACGCCGTGACACAGCTGCTTCCCTGCCCGGCCGATATGACAAACGAGGCCCTTGACCTGGCCCATAGTGAAAAACCGGTCATCCTCTCATCCAATCCCAAAGACCCCACGGTTGCTCTTGCGTTCAAACTGGAAGACGGTCCCTACGGACAGCTGACCTATATTCGCGTATATCAGGGTTCGATTACAAAGGGTGATACGATCGTCAACGCCCGTACCGAGAAGAAAGTCAAGGTCGGTCGTGTGATCCGCATGCACGCGGACCAGATGGAGGACCTCGATGCCATACCGGCGGGGTATATCGGCGCGCTCTTTGGAATTGAATGCGCATCGGGTGATACCTTTACTTCACCGGGAGTCACCCTCGCCATGAGTTCAATGTTTGTCCCGGCGCCGGTGATCTCCCTTTCCATCACCCCGAAGGACAACAAGGCACAGATCAACATGTCCAAGGCCTTGAATCGTTTCACCAAGGAAGACCCGACCTTCAAGACCTATGTCGATGATGAAACCAAGGAAACAATTATTGAAGGGATGGGCGAGCTCCACCTCGAAATCTATGTCGAGCGCATGCGGCGCGAGTATGGAGCCGAAGTCGAAACCGGGCACCCGAGGGTTGCTTATCGGGAAACCATTACCCGGAAAGCGGAGTTTAACTACACACACAAGAAGCAGACCGGCGGATCGGGTCAGTTCGGCAGGATAGCGGGATATATGGAACCGTTCCCGGAAGGGGAATTCGAATTTGTCAATAAAATTACGGGAGGGGCCATCCCCACCAACTTCATTCCAGCGTGCGAGAAGGGATTTCAGGCATGCATGGCAAAAGGACCGAAACTGGAATTCCCGGTAACCGGCGTACGGGTGGTTATCAATGACGGGGCCGCTCACAGCGTGGATTCTTCGGATATGGCCTTCCAGGCGGCGGCGCGAGGCGGCTTTCTGGAGGCGTACGTTAAGGCGGGGGTGGTCATCCACGAGCCGGTCATGAAGGTCGTCGTCGAGACACCAACCGAATTTCAGGGCTCCTGCATGGGTCTTCTGAATCAGCGGCGGGGAATGATCATCGGTTCTCAGGACGATGGACCCATGTGCGTGATTGAGGCGCAGGTGCCGCTGGCTGAGATGTTTGGATTTTCAACCGTCCTGCGGTCGGCAACACAGGGACAGGCTCAGTTCACCATGGAGTTCGCTCTCTACAAGCTTGTTCCCCAGTCGGTCGCGGAAGAGCTGGCGGAAAAAGCGTTAAAGGCGAAGAAGAGCAAATAGTAAAACGAACCAAGACCTGGAATCGAATATAGAGGAGCACGGATATGGTAAAAAAAGACCTGATCATCAGGCACCCTTTTGGACTGCAGGGGGAGGAAACGGATATCATTGCGGCAGGGGAATTCGGAGCGGTTCTTTCGCGGGCGGGGGTCGGCAAGACGGCGTTTCTGGTGCAACTCGCGCTGAACACCATGTTGAGGGACAAAAATGTCTTGCATATCAGCATGCATGACCCGGTTGATAAGGTAACCCTGTGGTACAAGGAACTGTTTCATCACCTGACCCGGCGCGACGATAAAAGACAGGGTGATATCCTGCTGGAATCCCTTCTCCCGCACCGGTTTATCATGACCTTCAAAGTAGCCGGTTTCAGCGTGCCCAAGCTGAAGGAACGGCTCGCTGATCTCGCCGCGCAAGATATTTTTCACCCCCATATGGTCATCATCGACGGGCTCACCTTTGACAAATCAATACGGGAATGTCTTGCGGACTTGAAAGTCCTGGCCGCGGAGCAGTCACTGCAGGTGTGGTTCAGCGTGCACACCCACCGCCATGAAGAAACTCCCGCCGGGGAATTTCCGCCTTCCCTCCGGAGTGTTCACGATCTCTTTGATGTGGCCCTCAAACTCCAGCCTGAGGGAACCGACATCAGACTCCAGCCGCTGAAAGGCCCGGAACAGGTGATCTCCGGTCTGTCGAAACTGGCCCTGGACGCATCCAGCATGCTGATCAAGTAGCGTCCCCGCGCAAAAGGAGGCACCGTGAGAGTCCGCGTCATGTGCCCGGCATCCGGTTTTTTTAGAAAACCCGCTCGTCGCTGCCAGCCTAATTCGCCGTCATATGTCTTGACAGGTGCCATACGACAATCAACAGGTCAGCAAATTGAAATAATCTGCACAGGTTTTGTGCCTTTGAACGGTGCTAACCGGTGAATTGCAGGTATCTTCTATCCCGGGCATTTTGCCCCACACCAATTCTTGCAGATTTTCAAAATTTCGAGTATGATTTCTCACTATAGAGTGGAAGTCTTTTGATTGGCATCGGGTGCTGCTTCCTTTTCGTAATCTTCTCAGACTGAAAGAATCGACGCCCGTTGTTAGTTTTCCAGAAGTTGTTTTACTTTACCCCATACCTGAAAGTGACACTAAATAATATCCTAAGGAGGGACACCGTGATACCGAAGATAAAAAAGGTTCTTTACACAACGGATCTTTCAAAAAATGCGATATATGCTTTTCGCTATGCCGTCAATACCGCGGAAAAACACGACGCCGAGATGGTCGTACTGCATGTTATCGAGGAAATGCGTTCGCGAACCCGCGCGTACGGCATCGAAAGGGATGTCGCGCCGTTGGAAAAGGGGACGCGAGAAGAGCTGGCACGCCGGCTTGACGAATTTTGCAAAAGTGAGCTCAAGGACAAAGCCGAGTGCCTGAAAAGGATCAAAGATATCGTAGTAGAAGAAGGAAACCCAGTGGAAGTGATTCTGAAGGTCGCGGCGGATAAGGACTGTGACGTGATCATCATGGGGAACCACGGAGCGGGCGGATGGACACACACCTTCCTCGGAAATGTAGCAAAAAAAGTACTGAGGAGATCCAAAAAGCCCGTTTTCATTATCCCTTTGCCCGAGTAAGAGCCACCTCGGCTGAGGGATCATTCCATTATACATGAAACTTGGCCGGTTCCGTTACGTGCGGGGTGGCGGGTTGTTTTTCGTGCTAATGGGGGCACGATTCATATTCAATATTTTATGCCGATGAAACAAGGAGGAACATCATGGCTGACAGCGTTTACAAGATTATAGAGGTAGTGGGTACAAGTGATGTGTCGTGGGAAGATGCGGCGAGAAATGCGGTCGAGACGGCCAGTTCCAGCATTCATGATTTACGGGTAGCGGAAATTACCAGACTGGACATGACCATAGAGGATGGGAAAATAAAAAGCTACCGGGCGCGCGTCAATATATCTTTCCGGTTTGAAGATTGATCGTTGTTTTATCAGTAAAGAAGGCATCGATCCCTTGTGTTCCCGGATGGATGGTAGATGCATCCGGTACAAGTCATTATACCCCGAGGCCATTGATTCTATACAGTGACCGGAACGGAAGCCTTATGTGAGGGCAGGCATGTCCCGCTGACCGTTTAAGAGGGCGCTAAACCGTATCAAGTGCTAAAGTGAGGCGTTAGGGGTAGCATACTAAAACGCCCCCAGCTGGCAGAATGATATCTTGGTGCGCAGGGCTTCGCAGGCACAGGCAACGTCCATCCTGGCAATACCGAATCTTCTCGCGATCTCCCAGGATGCAAGGCAGGGGATCCTGCCGTCGATCAGCGCCCCTCGTATGGCCTCTTCCAAATCGGGCGCGACCGCATCGGCCGGCTTGATGATCCGGCTCACAGGGGTATACCCGAAGAGTCCCAACTGGCATCTGGTCAGCCGCGCCTCCATGAGATCAATGGCCACCCCTACCTCGCCGGGCGAAACTCCCATGGTCTGGGAGATCTTGTGAGCTGTGGCGCAGGTAACGGTATCGTCTTTGATTACGCCCTTCAGGGCCTCTTCAACCGCCGGGGCCGGGCGGGTTTTCGTTCCATGTTTTGCGGCATAGTGTCCCGCGTCTTCGTGTGTCATGATGATCCTCCTCAAAAGGCCGGTTCAGAATCGAGGCACGGGTGTCCCCGTCAGTAGTTCATATAGTGAAAGGGCTCGATGGCGGAGAGGGCTTTGGTGTCGAGCGTCTCGAACCCCGCATCCCTGAGAATCTTCTGTGTCTGTTCCAACTGGTCCACATCAACCACAAAGACCGCCTTCTTGCGGCTCTCCAGAACAAAGCCGTACGCGTTCTCGATGTTGATTCCCTCTTCAAAGAGAAGCTGAATCAGGCTGTCGAGCCCCCCCGGCCGGTCCTCGATCACAACGGCGATCACCTCCTTCAGGCTCACGGTCAGCCCCTCTTCTTCAAGAAGCGCGCGGGCACTCTCCGGATCGTCCACCAGGGCGTTGATCACCCCGAAGGCGTCCGAGGTCGAGATGGTGATGGCGCGGATGTTGATCTTTCCCTTCTTTAGAATACGGGTGACCTTCGCCAGTCTGCCCGGCTTGTTTTCCGCGAATATGGAAAGCTGATAGGCAATCATCTTCTCAATCCTCCCTGTTATCAATAACCCTGACCGCCTTCCCTTCGCTTTTGGGAAGCGCGCCGGGTTCAACCAGTTCGACCTTCGGCGTTATCAGGATATCGCTCTTCAACTCTTCGACGATCCTGCGCCGCAGGGCTTCAAGCTGTTTCAGATCGCCGGAGAAGAATTCCCGGCCCACCTCGACCCGGACGATCATGAGATCGTTGAATCCCTCCCGCTCAAGGATAATCAGAAAGTTGGTCCCGACCCCGGGGATATCCATCAGTTTCTTTTCGATCTGAATGGGGAATATGTTGACTCCCTTGAGGATCAGCATGTCATCGGTCCGCCCCTTGATCCGCTCGATCCGCCGGTGGACCCTGCCGCATTCGCAGGGGCCGGGGATGACCCGGGTGAGGTCTTTCGTCCGGTATCTGAGGATGGGCATCCCCTCTCGGAGGAGGGTCGTGAGGACCATCTCCCCTTCCTCGCCGTCCGGAACCGGTTCCAGCGTGTCCGGATTAATGATCTCGAGGATGAAATTATCCTCCCAGAGATGCATCCCGTTCTGGTGCGGGCACTCAAAGGCGACGCCCGGCCCGTCCATTTCCGACAGGCCGTAGGAATTGTAGGCCTGGAGGCCGTAAAACTCCTCGATCTTTTTCCGCGTCTTTTCCGAGTGGGGTTCCGCCCCGAGGAAGGCCCGGGTGAGCTGCGTGCCGCGCCGGGGATCCACCCCCACCTCTTCAAATACCGAGGTCAGGTGCAGGGCGTAACTGGGGATGATGTGTATCGTCGTGGTTCCGAAATCCTGCATCAACTGTATCTGGCGCTTGCTGTTCCCCGAACCCGCCGGGATGATCAGCGCCCCCACCTTCTCCGCGCCGTAGTGAAACCCGAGGCCCCCGGTGAAGAGACCGTAGGTCATCATGTTCTGGAAGACGTCGCTCCGACGCATCCCCGTCATGTACATGGAACGGGCCACGATGTTCGTCCATGCGTCGATATCGCTCTGGGTATGAAAGATGACCGTCGCCCGCCCGGTCGTTCCGGAAGAGGAATGCATCCGGACCAGATCGTCCTTGGAAACGGCCAGAAATCCGTAGGGCCAGTGCTCCCGGAGATCGTCCTTGGTCGTGAAAGGGATCTTCCTGATATCGTCCAGGGAGGCAATCCCCTTCGGATCGAGACCGATTTTCTTGAACAGGTCCCCGTAAAAGATGGACCTGGAGGCCTTTTCCACGCTCTTCTTGAGCCGCTCAAGCTGGAGGGCCTCCAGCTTCTCCCGCGGCATTGTTTCAATCGCTTCTTCCCAGTACATGGCCGTCTCCTTCATCTGATTCATGCCGGGGGACTATACAATTCGGGGGCTCAATTATCAAGCGCAATCCGCGCGGCGAACCCGATCCGATCTCTTACTCCCTGACGACGGGAGAGGCATCAGGGTCGAAGGGATTCATCCGGGCGGCCAGAGAGAAGAGGTGCGGATACGCGCCTTTCAGATGTTGCATATGGTTTACCCAGTGGACGATCAATGCCGTATAGGCCCGCCGCATATCGATCTCGAGGTGTCGGCGATCGGCATCCGTCATATGCGCCACATCTTCCCGGTACAGCAGTTCTTCGCCCAGGTGGAATATGGCCCACAGAAGGTCAGAAAAGCTGTCATGCTCCAGGAGATTTGAATTCTGGATCAGGAGCAGCATGAACGAACGTTTAGTCAGAAAGAAATCCTGGAGCTCCTTCAGATCACCCTGCTGTAAATCGACAGCCGGCTGGTAGGTCTCGCACTGTCCTCTCGCATTCAGCCAGTCCTTGAACCCGTCAGGCCCCTCCTTAATCTGTCCGGAATTCCTGTCAAAGCGGGAAAATCTTCTCAGCAGTTCCGTCCCGATTTCGCTGAAAAAGGCGCCGATAACCATGTTCAGCCTGTGCAGCTTCGCCTTACGGTCCCGGTAATCGAGGAGTTCGTGAATGATCATGGTCACGATCAGCACCTCGATAAAGACGAAGGCGATGTCTCCCACCAGGAAAATGAAGAGATGGTGGGGATCCCGGAAGGTCAGATAATGAAACAGGTAAAACACCGTCGAGAGCACAAGGAGCGCCACGCCCCAGAATATCTTCCATCGATCAAGCTTCATCGTTTATCCTTTCAGTTGCGCCGTTCAATATGTTCGTGTCGGCCGGAAAGTCAATACCGGCGTTTTTCCAGATTCCCGGCCGCGTCAAAATAAAATCGTACCTGACCGGATCATGGGGAACCATCCCCCTGAAGGCATCCGTGATCTCCAGCGCCGTCTTTATGTCGGCCTGACGCCGCTTCGTGAGCTCCAGCCCCAGGCATACCCGGTGCATGTGGGTGTCGAGAGGGATGATCAGCGCCGATGCGGGGATATCATCCCAGCCGCCGGGGTCGATATCGTCGCGGCGCACCATCCAGCGAAGGAAAAGATGCAGCCGCTTGCAGGAACTTCCTTTCGCGGGTGAGGGGAGAAGACTGTTCCGGCAGCCCGCAAAGCCCGCGCACAGTTTCTGTACAAAAGGGTCCGTGGCCTCTCGGACCGTCTGTGCCCTCCGGTCACAACACGCGCTGAAACAGGCGCCCAGGGAACCGTATTCCTCGACAATGGCCCGGACACCGAGGAGCATATCCGCCATCTCGTTCCCGGAGGTGAAGCGGTGTCTGAATCCGGAAAAGGCCCCGCGCAATGATGGAGCCGGGGTCTCTCTCAGAAAGCGTGACGGCGACGGGCCGATCCGTTCGAGCACGGCCGCGACGCTCCAGTTTATCTGGCGGACCCTCCCGTAGGCGAGTGAGGAGGCGACGAGTCCCACAATCTCCCGATCGGCCGGATCGTCGTACCGGTACAGAAACTCGACCGGATCGGGACTCACAAACGCGCGCCTGTTGTATCGCTCGTACAACGTTTCGAGCTGCTCTGCTATTGTTTCAGCCAATTATCTCAAGCCGTCCCGTCAAGGCTCTTTGCCGCCGCATATCCGCCGGTACCAGATACCGTGCCGCTCTTTCGCGTACTCCCGGTCGATGGACCCGGTGAAGATGCCCGGCAGGAGGGGCCAGTTCGCCTTGAAGACGAAGGCACCGAGATGCGCGACGATACCGATGATGACAAGAAACGTTCCGATGTTGTGGAGCAGCGTGATCCAGAGGGCGAATCCCTCCGAATAGTTTATGGACGGCAGGTTCTTCAGCACCTTCAGGACGCCGGTCACGATGACGAGCAAGAGGGAGAAGGCAATGAACACGTATGCCAGGCGCTGTTCGGCAAGGTATTTGTCGTTTTCCGGCTCCTCGCCGAAACCGAAGGTGGCCAGGATAATCCGTCCCGATTCCCGCAGGTCTCCCCTCCGCGGCAGGATGTCGAAATCCCGGCGGATGATGTGGAAAACCAGATGGAACGCGACCGCTCCCATGAGAACGGCCGCCGCCCAGTAGTGGATGAGAAGGGTAACCGAAAAGTCCGAGGCCCAGAACAGACCGGGGATCCGGTCCACCATATAGCGCCCGTAGAGCGGCATCTGCCCGAACCCGCTGAAGATAAGAACAAATGTCGAGAGCGCAACCAGCCAGTGCGTCAGAATGACGGAAAGCCCGTGGCGTTTTATTTTCCCTCTATCATTCGACATCGCCGCCACCCCCTTTCATGGTCTTATAGGCGGCGCCGACCGCGGCCGCGATACCCGCCACCGGGGCTATCGCCATGGTCCAGGCAATACCGTTGGCGCTTTCCGTCATATTCTCCACGCCTACCGGCGTTCCGGGGAATCCGGGCAGACCGGGTTTCGCCTGGTTCGCTTTCTGTTTCAGGAGCGCGGCATGGATCTTCTCGAAGGGAACGGGTGATACGTAGAAGGTGGAAGTCCCGCCGTTCTCGTTCTCTCCGTACAGGTACCCCCCGATCTCCTTGGCCCGCTCGTGTGCGCGGGACCGCATCTCCTCCTTCTTCCCGAAGGATATGGCATTGCGGGGACAGGCCTCCACGCAGGCGGGAATCTTCCCCGCCTTGACCCGGTCATAACAGAGATCGCATTTGTACATGACGCCCCCGCCGGCAAACGTCGGAACGATCTTCAGATAGAGTCCCACTCCCGCCTGGCGGGCGGGGATTCCCCAGGGGCAGACCGTGCGGCACTTGGCCCCTCCGAAACACAGATCGTGATCGATGAGGACGGGGCCTTCCGGCATCTTGTGGAGGACGCTGAAGGGGCAGAGATCGGCGCAGGGCGGGTTGTCACAGTGCATACACCGCCGCTGCAGGTACAGGGTATGGTCCCGTCCCCCGTGTTCCACCTGCACCTTCTGGACAAAGGTCCAGTTGTAGGGGGTCAGCCGGTCCGTCAGATCCCGCTTTTTCGACCAGTCTTCCTTTTTCTTCTGAGGCCAGTAATTTCCTATATTCTCGATCGGTTCGGGAAAACGGGGTTTGTTCTTGTCCCGGCACGCGGACACACACGCGGGCAGAGGCAGCGATACGCAGCCGTCGCACAGGGTCAGATCGATCACCGTGCCCACATCGGCCGCAGCGGAGGCCTCGGCGCGCCGGTTCATACCGGCCAGGACCAGACCACCCGCCACACCGGAAGCGACTGAACGTTTCAAAAACTCTCTTCTTGAAAAATCAGACACGTCGTTTCCCTCCTTATTGCGCCTCTCACGCAGGGACTATCCCATCAGAGGCGTTAACCGGGCGCCTACCGGTACGCGTTGATCTTGTCGAGCAGCATCTGCTCCGGCATGGCGCCGATAATATCACCCACTTTCTTGCCGTTCTTGAAGACCAGAAGATCCGGTATGGAACGGATACCGAACTTGGCTGCGGTCTGATTATTGCTGTCCACATCCAGTTTGGCGAAGACAATATCTCCCTGATGATCTTTCGCGAGTTTATCGAGAACCGGCCCCATCATCTTGCAGGGACCGCACCATTCCGCCCAGCAGTCAACCACCAGAAACGGATATTTCGCCACCGCTTCATCCATAGTACTGTCGGTCACCACAATCGGACTGTCCGGATTTTCCGCAAATGTTCCCATGTATCTCCTCCTCGTTGTGCAGTCGCGCCTCTTGCGCGCCAGGCAATAAAACTCTTCTTTTTCATTTTTCGTCCCCGGTTATCGCCCCAGTTTCTCAAGCTCCTCCACGATTGACTCCAGGAACGGCCTCTTATTGATGTCGTTCACGTTGATATATCGAATGATACCTTCCGTATCGATGATAATGATCGCCCGTTCGGCCGTCCCGTCGGACCGGAGCACGCCGAAGGAATCGGCCACCTTTCCGTGGGGCCAGAAATCGGACAGAACGGGGAACCAGATCTTTCCCATCTGATTCGTCCAGGCGAAAAGGGTCGGGATATTATCGACCGTAATCCCGAGAAGGACGGCGTCATGCTCTATGAAAAGATCTTCGAGAATGGCGTACCCCGGCCACTGATCCGAGCAGACGGGTGTCCATGCGGCGGGGACGAATGAAATCACCACGTGTTTCTTTCCCCGGTACTGTGAAAGGGTTACCCGCTCTCCCGAGATCGCGGGGAGGGTAAAGTCGGGCGCCGTATCTCCCACCTTGACGCGAAGCACGCTGTCCACAGGCTTGAGTTTTCCCGTCTCATAGATATTCCCCTTGAACGCCTCCGATCGGCCGTACGCGTTGCCCGCGTCCGACAGGGCCAGCGCCGCCAGAAAGAGCGGTATCAGCAACAGAACCCTGCTTCTCTTCATGGATCCATCCTCCTATTACAGCCCGGACAAGCGGAGCATTTCATCGAGAAACGGCTTGGCCTCGCCGAATCCCCCCGCTTTGGAATAAAAGACCGTAGAGACTCCCTTCTCCACCCTGACACCGATGAAATAGGGCGTCCTCACCTCTCCCAGCGCGGCATGCACCGCGAAGTCTCTGTCGGGAATGAGGGGGAAGGGAACCTCGTATTTCTCCCTGAACACCTTCATTTCATACGGAGAGTTCCCCGCGCCGATGCCGATCAATTTGACCGTTCCCTTCAGCCGCGGATTGTCCTCGATCAGGCGGTACAGCTCGTTGATCACGGGAGCCTCTTTCTGACAGAAAGGGCAGTACATGCTCATGATCTCCACGATCACCACGCGGGCCTTCACCTGCGGCACTTCGAAGAAATCGCCTGCGGACAGGCCGAGATACGCCCGGTGTGCGCGCTCCGCCGGGACGGCAAGCTTCAGGGCCGGGAATGGTTCTCCGGGGGCCGGCGGTTGCGCCGCAGACGCGGCCAAGGACAGAAATACCGCAATGGTTATCGCCATACAATAGAATGCTTTTTTCATTGGGCACCCCTTTCACGCACGAACTGTGTAAAACCCTATTACGCCCCATCGAGCCCGGGGGATTCCGTCCTTCGATACCAGGAGACGGGATCGGTGAGAAACTCCTCGGTATCCTTCAGAGACAGGAAGTGCTCCCGCTCCATGGAGCTGAGAAGATCGAAGAAGGCCCGTTCCTTTTCACCCGATGACCCGTCCCGCAGGTCTGCATAGTGCTGAATGCCCTTCGCCTCGAAGTCGATAGCAATCCGGAGCGCCTTCAGATCGTCGGCGTCGCCCGCCGGTATGGCCCCGCCCTTCCCGATCGCTCTGGCGAAGAGATCGCGGGTGTTGCTCTTTTTCACCGTAAGGCTCACCGTATCCGGCCATTTTTCATCTTTTTTCCACCGGGCGTGCAGCTCCTTCAGCCGCTCGTAGTGTTCCAGTTCGTCATCCGCTATCTGTTCGAACATGGCCTTCCCCACAGGGTTCTTCGTCCTCTTCGCGTTTTCGAGATAGAAGGCCCTCTCCTTCTGTTCGTTATTCAGGGCAACCTCCAGAGCGTCGAGCTGTTGTTTCTTTCCCTGCATCGTAGTCTCCTTTCTTTCGCGGTGAGGCGCCGCGCCTTATCCGTGGTAACGGTACTATTTTTTCCACAATCCATGGATATTACAATATTCGCGGGCCGTGATCCGGTCTGCTTCGACGCAGAATTCCGCCTCGGGAGCATCCCCCGGCTTAAGGAGCTGTTTGTAGACCTTCCCGTCCGCGGCCGCTTCGATCCACTCGATGTAGTGCTTCTCCTCCATCGGATGGGCGACACTGCCGACCGTGACCTTGAAGCCCTTCTGCGTTTTCTCGATGACGGGGACATGCTTTTCCAGGGCCGCGTCGACGGCGCCTTCCTTGAACAGCTTCATCGGCTTCCCGCAGCAGACGAGCTCGCCCTTGCCGCCGTGCATGATCTCCACAATATTTCCGCACACCTCGCATTTGTAG
>ENA-OSEO01002082-OSEO01002082.1-sediment-metagenome-genome-assembly--contig:-NODE-2082-length-30740-cov-3.925448_pt1 | contig 30740 bp, 26 predicted proteins | sample MGYA00237883_ERZ534232 | MGnify/ENA metagenome assembly ERZ534232 | reverse complement strand
GATCCGCAGGTCACGGTCAGAAAAGTTAAAATGCACGGCTTGCTCCAATTTGAGCGGCGGATACAGGGCTGGAATTCGCCCACGCCCACATTGTTCGGAAGCTTCGGTAAGGATGCGCTGCCAGCGGGCCAGTTTTTTGGAGCTGTCTTTGCCGGACTGGACCAGGCTGCGGCTGGAGATTACAGGCAGAAACTCGGCGGCCCCCAGTTCAGTGCATTTCTGGAGCATCCATTCGAACTTCTCGCGCTGGGAAAGGCACAGCAGCATAGTGAGCCGGACATCCGGCTCGCCAGGCGCGGCGCGCCTGGCTACGATCTGTCCGGTGACCTGTTTGCTGGATGGATCCAGCAGAACCACATCGTATTCACTGCCCTGGTTATCCAGCACGATAACCGGGTCACCGGAGCGCATCCGAAGTACATGCTGTATCTGATGGGAGATATCCTCCGGGAAGGAGACAGTTGTTGCGGTGATACAGTCAGGGCTTAGAAAGAAGCGTTGCATGCTTTCAGCAATCCTCAGGGGGCTGATTGAATTCCTGTCCGGAGTGAGAGACGCTTTTCTCCAGTCCGGATATGACTACACAGTATTCCCCACGAGGGTTAATTTCTTCGAAACGCGAGATCAATGTGGAAAGGTTGCCGCGATCAACAGATTCAAACATTTTGGTGAGATCGTTGGCCACTGCTGCCGGCCGGTCACCGTAAACCGCCAGGGCGTCTTTGAGGAAAGCCACCAACCGGTAAGGGCTTTCGTAGAAGATCAGGGTGTGGGGAGAATCCTGGTCTTCGGCAAAGAAACGGCGGCGCGGGCCGGGCTTGCGCGGTGGAAAGCCGCGGAAAGTGAAACTGTGCACCGGCAGGCCGGAGAGGATCAGGGCAGAGATTAGCGCGGTGGGACCAGGAATTGATGTGATGGGAATATCCGCTTCAATCGCGGCACGCACCAGGGTGTAGCCCGGGTCGGAGACAGCTGGACTACCGGCGTTGGTAACCAGGGCGACAGATTGTCCGGTCTGAAGCGCGCTGAGGATGCGCGGCAGGTTGCGCTTTTCATTCTGCTCGTAGAATGAGATCTGCGGCTTTTTGATGTCAAAATGCTTGAGCATGATGCCCGTCTTGCGAGTGTCCTCGCTGACGACAATATCGACCGTTTTGAGGGTTTCCAGTGCCCTCAAGGTGATATCGCCCAGGTTTCCAATTGGAGTCGCGACCAGATATAACATACCACCATTCCTCTTTAAGCGTTTTCAGGGTGAGTATATCATGAAGCGAAGTGACTTGAGTTAAAAACGAGAAGGCAGTGTTGCAAAGTTGCTTCACAGGATTTTTTAACGCGAAGGCACGGAGTCACAAAGCCGTCGAGGTTTTGGATTATTATGGGGTTGCATGATTGTCAAAAATTTTTTTGCGAACCTGCGCCATTGTGTCAGATGTTTTTATCAGCAAGTTGAGCGCAGATTCTATATGGAAGTCAGGGGTAAATCCTTGTAGAATAGGCTTATAGCGTGTTGATTTGAGGGTTTTGGAAAGATGGATTTGCGTCCCCGCACCACTCCAAGCGCAGAAGTCAGCCAGTCAGGTTCAACAGACTGGAAATTGCTCTTGCCAACCGGGCCAGAGGGTGAATATCGCTGGGCACAGCTGGATGATTATCTGCACCGCAAGCGCAGAGATTTATTGTGGCAGCCGCCTTTTCGTCTGAAGCTGAGGTCGAGAATATCGGATGAAAATATGGCAGGTACCTGGGGCTTTGGTTTGTGGAACGATCCGTTCAATTTCAGCCTTGGGGTGGAGGGCGCTTCCCGCAGATTGCCCGTTTTGCCGAACGCGGCCTGGTTCTTTTTTGCCAGCACGAACAATTACCTCTCTTTCAGGAACGATCTTCCCGCAAGCGGATTCCTGGCTTCGGTGTTTTCCTCTCCCCTGATTCCCTCGGTATTGTTGGGACTGGCGCTGCCGTTTGCACCGCTGATGATGGTACCTGCGTCCAGTCGTTTACTTCGCGCGCTGGCAAGGCGCGTCATCCGGGAAGATTCCTGCGCGCTGCGGGTGGCAGTAAGGGATTGGCATGAGTACTGTCTGGAATGGGAGACAGACGCGGTCAGGTTTTATCTGGATGGGGAGCTGTGCTTTTCCACAAAAGTTGTGCCAAAAGGAAAAATGGGGCTGGTGTTGTGGGTGGACAACCAGTTCGCGGCCTATCCACCAGATGGTAAAATTCGGATGGGAACCCTCAAAACCGATCACCATGTTTGTCTGGAGATTTCAAACATTGAAACACAATCAGGAAATGCGTTTTAGGGGGAGGTTTATAAGTGCAGAGACTCTTTGGGTAAGGCGATCTGGCCTTCTTCTTCCGCGCCCAACAGCATGATGGAATCCGGTTTTGAGAATGCCAGCCGGGCGAAATAGGCAGTTGCTATTGCGTTGAGTTCGGCCGGGGAGTAGATTGTCTCAGTGGGAATAATCCCCTGAAACAACCGGTGGCGGGTGATTTCTTCAAATATTTTTAAGGGATTGTTTACGGGGAGTCCCAGAATATATAAAATAAGCTGGCGCTGGAGACGGCCTTCAAGAGACTTTGCTTCCAGCAGGGTTCCATCATTGATCCAGATCTGAAAAACAACCTCGCTTGAGGTTTCCAGCAGCTGCCTTTCCGTTTCCTGGGCGGGGAACTTTTTGTATCCAAGTTTTTCGAGATGATGATAAGTTTCAAATCCTGAGCGCATCCATTTTGGACTTTCTTCAACCGTGCCAGGTGTTTTCGGAAGGTGGAAACCCTTCAGGTGCAATTCGTATTCAGCGACTCTCAGATTCGTCCACCGTCCAGGGGGCAGGTCAGGGAATAGGCTCTGGCGCAACGATCGCTCTTGCATCAACCCCTGGTTGGGCCGGTAGGGCGCGTTGATACACACCAGGGCTTCACTTTGCCCGGCGGTGTATGCCAGAACGTCTTCGATTTTTCCGGCGCCAAGCGCCAGAAGTTCCAGGCCGGGAGTAAATGCGGCGTACGTGAAGGGATTCCGGTGGGTGGAAATGTCAATGCCAATAAATAACTGTGAAGAGTCACTCATTTAATATCCAGTTTAGCGCAATTCGGAACCCGGCGCAACCATTTCTATCACTTGCTTCAATTCCAGAGACATCATTTCATATATTTTTGACTTGTTTTGTCCAGTCAGCTATACTTAATTCTGGTGTACAGGATTAGTAGTGGACAAAAATCGTGCGTAAAAGGAAGGAATACCAGTATGTCAGGAAACCATGCGTTTAAATTAACTTATTCAACCATGTATAACCCGCCCGAAGAACTGCATACCCGGTTTGAAGAGGCCCTGGACCAGGTGAAATCGGAATTGGGGCAGGACCATGGTTTGTTTATTGATGGACAGGACAGGTTTGTTGCCGAAAAATTAGAAGATCGAACCCCGATTGACACCGGAATTCTCCTCGGCACCTTTCAAAAGGGGTCAGCTCAGGATGCCCAGGACGCGTTAGCCGCGGCGAGAAGAGCCTTTCCACTGTGGAGCCGGATGCCCTGGCAGGACCGGGTGGCGATGGTCCGCAGAGCCGCGGATATCATTAATGAGCGAATTTTTAAGATGGCAGCTGTTCTTTCCCTCGAAGTTGGAAAGAACCGGATGGAATCCCTGGGCGATATCGCCGAATCGGCAGATCTCTTCCGCTACGCCTGTGATCAAATGGAAATTAACAGAGGCTTCATTGTCCAGATGAAGTCTGACCCACTGCAGGGCTACGAATCTTCGAATACATCGGTCTTGCGGCCTTATGGAGTGTGGTTGGTGATCAGCCCCTTCAATTTCCCGGGAGCGTTGACGGCTGGTCCGGTGGGCCACGCGCTGGTGGCAGGGAATACGCTTGTGATCAAACCGGCCAGCGACACTCCCTGGACGCCGCGTCTGCTGGTGGAATGTTTGCGGGACGCGGGAATTCCGGATGGCGTGGTTAATTTTGTTACCGGCCCCGGAAGCTCCCTGGGACAGGCGCTGGTGGAAAGCGCCGAAGTGGATGGTTTGACGTTTACCGGCTCGTATGATGTAGGGATGGGAATTTACCGGGCGTTTGCCAATGGAAAATATGTGCGCCCGATCATTCTGGAGCTGGGTGGAAAGAACCCGGCGATTGTTTCCAGAAACGCCGACATAGAGGCTGCCGCGGCAGGGATTGTACGCTCGGCATTTGGTCTGCAGGGTCAAAAATGCTCGGCCTGTTCGCGGGTTTTGATTGAAGAACCGGTTTATGATCAGGTGTTTGAGCGTGTTACGGCTTTGACCAAAAAACTTTCCATCGGCGACCCAACGGACCGGCAGGTTTTCCTTGGCCCGGTTGTGAATCGAACAGCTTACCAGGATTACCAGGCATTCTGCGAAACGCTTAACCGGGATGGGAAAATTATCACCGGCGGGCAGACACTTCGAGAGGGCAAATATTCCAGTGGATACTTCTGCGAACCTACACTGGTTGTGGACCTACCTTTTGAACACCCGTTGTGGCAGCAGGAAATGTTCCTTCCGATCACAACAATTGGGAAGGTGAAAGACCTGGAAGAAGCCATGCGAATTGCGAACAGTGTGGATTATGGTCTTACCGCAGGATTTTATGGAACTGAAGAAGAAAGTGCATGGTTCTTTGATAAAATTCAAGCAGGTGTTACGTATGTGAATCGGCCGCAGGGCGCGACTACAGGTGCCTGGCCGGGGTTCCAACCTTTTGGCGGATGGAAAGCTTCTGGCTCCACCGGTAAGAATGCGGGCGGTCCTCATTATCTGCAAGCCTACCTGCATGAGCAGATCAGGACGGTGATACGCAAAGCGTAAGCATGTAAAAAATCACTTTTATGGCCTGTTTTCCATTCAAAATGGATTACTCAAAATGATGTTATTGTGTGTGGAAACCGGCTATTTGAAAGGGATGATGTAAAAAATATGAATTTTTGGAACCGTGTCGGTACCTTTTTATTGTTTGTTGGCCTGGTTCTGGCGACGCTTTTTTTGTTCTCTGACATGGCTGGCGTTGTTCAAATCAAATTTCTGCTGTGGGGAGCCCTGGCGATTGTCGCGGGGGGGCTGATAAAATGGAAGCATCCATTGCCTCGCGCCGATACTTCAGGACGGTTCCGCCTGCTCACGCACATTAAACAGAAGAGCCTTGAAAGGAAGAAAAAGCGTCAGCAAAAAAAGCAGGCTGGCAAATGAATCAGCGCAGAGAACGATTGAATTGAAAGGAGACCACAATGGCGGATGCGGATCGTGTTGAAGTTTTGATTACCATTCCTTTTGCGGATTCATTGATACAAAAAATCCAGGATGTTTCTCCCCGGCTGCGCGTTACCGTAAAACCGGTAGACGATGCAAAAGAGATTTCATCTGATCTGTGGGCTGATGCGGAAATTTTATATACCGATTTCGTGCTTCCTGAGCCTGATCAGGTGCAAAAATTGAAATGGATTCAATTTGATTATGCGGGTGTGGAATTTTTACAGGACTCCGCGATTGCCAATAAACCGGATATGGTGCTTACAACGCTGAGCGGCGCGTCTATGCCTCAGATGGCGGAATTTGTATTGACCATGATGCTTTCTCTGGGACACCATCTATTTGATATTTTTTCTCACCAGACGAATAAAGACTGGCCAGAGGACAAATGGTCTAAATTCCAGCCGTTGGAATTGCGTGGGTGCACAGTTGGGATTGTGGGATATGGCAGCATTGGACGAGAGGTTGCTCGGTTGCTGGGCCCCCTGGGAGTGAAGATTTTGGCCGCGAAAAAGGATGTTATGCGTCCTCAGGACACCGGTTACTCTCCGGAAGGTTTGGGAGACCCGGAAGGAGATCTATTCCACCGGCTGTATCCCATTCAGGCGGTGCGATCGATGTTCCGTGAATGTGATTTTGTGGTTATCACGCTTCCACTGACTCATGAGACAACAGGTTTGATCGGGAAAGAGGAACTGGCGGCGATGAAGCCTTCCGCGTACCTGGTGGATGTCAGCCGGGGCGGAGTCGTGGACCAGAAAGCACTGTTGGATGCGTTAAAAGAAAGAAAACTTGCAGGCGCGGCGCTGGATGTTTTTCCGGAGGAACCGCTTCCTGCGGAAAGCCCATTGTGGCAGCAGCCCAATGTGATCATTACTCCGCATATTGCAGGAGCAAGTGCCAGTTATAAAGCGCGCGCGGTGGAACTTTTCACTGAGAATCTGGAACGATACTTAAACGGCGTTCCACTTTATAACCGGTACGATCCGCAAAAAGGTTATTAGTTTGAAACGAGCAGGTGGTTTTTAATTTGGGCAAGATAATAAAAACAATTCTTTTTGATTTGGGCAACACATTAATTTATTTTGATGGATGCTGGGAAGAAATTTTAGGGGAGAGCTATCTTTCACTGGCAGACGCTTTGATTGACCTGGGAATTTGCGTTGAGCGTGATTTGTTCGCGTCCGTTTTTAAAGGACGCATGTCACAGTATTTTGCTGAACGGGAAACCACATTGATTGAGAAGACCACGGGAAAAGTGCTCCGGTCGCTGCTTGTAGAAATGGGATTTTTGGATATTGGAGATGAAGATTTGCGGTTCGCTCTGGATTCAATGTACCAGATCACGGAAGCCCGCTGGCGATTGGAAGAGGATACCATTCCGATACTGGAAAGTTTACGCCAAAAAGGGTACCGGCTGGGTCTGGTTTCAAATGCGGCAGATACCCGGGATGTGGAACGATTGATGGATGGGTTTCAACTCAACGATTATTTTTCAGAGATCATCATTTCTGCGTCGGTTGGCATCCGGAAACCACACCCACAGATCTTCGATAACGCGTTGGAGGGATTGGATGCCGCGCCGCAAGAAACCATGATGGTAGGGGATACACTTAACGCCGATGTTTTGGGCGCCAACCGGTTGGGGATTGAATCGGTGTGGATCACCCGGAGAGTGGATTTTTCTGAACAGGATAACCATTTTGAGGAAATCCGGCCAGACCATGTGATTGAGAATTTGTGGGAACTGATTGGTGTTCTGGAAAAACCGGTATCCCTCTAAACCCAAAATTTTAATTTGTATCTGAGAAGGTTAGAAGATGGATCTGTTTGAAAGCGCGATGCAAGAAAATATGGAACGCGAAGCTCCGCTGGCTTCCCGGATGCGCCCGCAAACCCTGGATGAGTTTGTCGGTCAGGGACATATTATTGGCCCGGGAAAACTGTTGAGACGCGCCATTGAGGCGGATCATCTTTTTTCTTCCATTATTTTCTTTGGCCCTCCAGGTACCGGGAAAACAACCCTGGCGCGGGTGATCGCCAACCATACCAGAGCGCAGTTTGAGACCATCTCTGCCGTTCTCGCAGGTGTTGGGGAACTCCGCAAGGTGATCGCGTCCGCGAAAAACCGGCGGGCATTGCAGAAAGAGCGCACCATTTTATTCATTGATGAGGTTCACCGCTGGAACAAAGCGCAACAGGACGCGCTGCTGCCGCATGTGGAGAGCGGCCTGGTGACATTGATTGGAGCGACCACCGAGAACCCCTATTTCGATGTGATCCCGGCGCTGGTATCGCGATCCCGAATTTTTGAGCTGAAACCATTACATGAGGAGGAATTGGGGGTGATTCTCACCAGAGCGTTGGAAGATGATGAACGCGGATATGGACAGCGCAAGATTGAGCTTGCGGAGGACGCCAGGCTTCATCTGATCCGTGTTTCTGGTGGGGACGCGCGGAATCTGTTGAACGCCCTCGAACTGGCCGTGGAAAGCACCCTGCCCGGCGAAGATGGGGTGATCCGGATAGATATTGAGGTGGCGGAAGAGTCCATCCAGAAAAGGGCTGTGGTATACGGCAAAGATGGGGATGCGCATTACGATACCATCTCGGCGTTTATTAAATCTGTGCGGGGCTCTGATCCTGACGCGGCGTTGTACTGGCTGGCGAAAATGCTGGAAGCGGGCGAAGATCCCCGGTTTATCCTGCGGCGGCTGATTGTCCTGGCAGGTGAAGATATCGGGCTGGCAGCACCGTTGGGCCTGGTGGTAACCACTGCCGCGGCGCAGGCCTTTGAGTACATCGGTATGCCAGAGGGAATCTACCCGATCGCCGAAGCGACTCTTTACCTGGCCACAGCGCCAAAATCCAATTCGGCGGGCGCCATCTTCAAAGCGCAGGAAATGATCCGCCAGACCGGGATAGGGCCTGTCCCAGGCCACCTGATGGATGCCAACCGCGACTCAATTGGGCTTGGACATGGACAGGGCTATAAGTATCCGCACGACTTTCCCGGCCATTTCACCCCCCAGCAGTACTTACCGGACAATCTGTTGGGGACGGTTTTCTACCAGCCTTCGGACCAGGGCCATGAGGGACAGATCGCCAAACGGTTGGAAATCTGGCGGCAGATGCAGCGCGAAGGTTTGAAGAAACAATCCGGGGCATCTCAGAAGGATAAAAAATGACCACGATCCTGTTGATACGCCATGGCGTTAATGATTCGGTTGGGAAACACCTGGCCGGCAGGACACCGGGAGTTCATTTGAATGAGGAAGGAAAAAAGCAGGCTCTGGAGCTGGCTAAGTTATTGAAGGATTTTCCGGTTAAAGCGATTTACAGCAGCCCGCTGGAGCGCACGCTGGAGACCGCGGAGCCTGTTTCAGAAGCTGTTGGCGTTCCGGTTCAGGTACACAATGGTCTGATAGAAGCGGATTATGGGGACTGGCACGGGAAGTCGTTTGAAGAACTGCATAAGCTGGATTTGTGGCGTGAACTGCTGCGTGAGCCGGCTGCGGTACGTTTTCCGAATGGGGAATCCCTCCAGGAGATCCAGGCACGGGCTGCCGGCGCGGTTGAGGAAATTGCCGCGCGATTTGAGAAAGACGATCTGGTGCTGTGCTTTACTCATGGGGATATTATCCGGCTCGCGACGGCTTATTTCATCTGTCTGCCCCTGAACGAGTACCAGCACCTGGTCACCAATCCTGCCGCGATCACTGAACTGCGTTTTTACGAAGACCGGGCTTTTCTGGTGCGTTACAACCAGTGCCTGAAGCTGAGTGCCTCGCAATACTGTAATACGGAAGCTGTCAAAGCTGGATAGGTTTTGCTTGCGGGAAAGCGCTGCTGTTAGGATGAGATTTGAATTCTGTTTTTTGCTGCGCTCTCTGGCAGGATATTCCTGCTTTGGAGAAAATCGAAATTTAAAAATTATCAATATTATTGATTTTTTGCTAAAATATTTGGGAGTAATAACACATCTCAGGGAGGAAACTGGTTTGGCCTGAAGTAAGGTGTTATAGTCGGATGGTTTTGATCAGACAATAGCAAAATGTGGGGTCGGGGATATTGACAGTACAGATAAAAAGAACAAAATAGTACTGTGTCCTGTAAGTATAAATAAAGACAGGGTATGCGATGCAACCAAAAACTTCTATTCGTTCAAAAATTACCCTTCCGTATCTATTTTTATCCGTTATCACTGCGATCAGTATCGGAGTGGTGACTGTAAAAGTGATCCTTGAAAACGTTGATGAACGCTTTAACAACCAGCTTTTCGAGACAGGCACGATTGCTTCTGTGCAAATGGCTCGCGAAGAGGACCGCCTGCTGGAAACATTGCGGATGATTGCCAACGCAGAAGGGCTTGACCAGGCGGTATTGGAAGAAGACGCGGATAAACTGAGAGATACCATCCTGGGAATAGTTATCAATAATCAGGAAGAAATTATTGATATCCTTGACATGGATGGGAACCTTCTTCTGTCTATGAGGCATAAACCCGGAGGGAATGTTGAAGAATATGAGTACTTGCAAGGGGGGCTTTCTGTATATCGAAACTGGCCATTTGTTACCAGTGTTCTTAATGGCGAAGTGGATGAACAGGGCAACAAATTTTCAGGAATTGTTAAGACCGGGTGGGGAAATTACTTCTATGTTTCTGGCCCGATATTTGATGAAGACCGCACTCAGATAGGCGCGGTTCTGGTGGGAAAGACCCTGGGAACCCTTGTTCAGGAAATTCGTGCCAAGACTCTGGGGCAGATCACGCTTTACGCAAAATCGGGGCAGGTTTTATCCAGTACCTTCCTGGCGCCACAAACCATCAGCGAGGCTTTAGCACAAGAAACCCTGGCCATTCAAGATGAACAAAGCTATCGCCGCAATCCACCCAGACGCGAACAAGATTTTGAAGGTTTGCAGTACAGTGAACTTCTGGGGCCGTGGGAAGTCCGTGGTAAAACGGATATTGGTATCATTGGTGTTTCATTGGTCCAAAACGCTCTGATTACAACTACAATCGCCACACGTGTGGCGATTGTAGCCCTAATGTCTCTTATCATTTTATTCATTATTGTGATAGGCGTAGGTCTGGCCCGGATCATTACCTCGCCTATTCTCGCGCTGGTAAGCGCGTCTAAAGAAGTCGCCCAAGGGAATTTGAGGATTCAAGTTGATCCAACAACGGATGACGAAATTGCTTTGCTTACTCACAATTTCAATTCCATGGTGTCCAGTCTGGATAAATCACAGCAGGATTTGGTGAATGCGTACGACAGCACTCTTGAAGGATGGTCTCAGGCGCTTGAATTAAAAGACAGCGAAACGGAAGGTCACACGCAAAGGGTCACAAATCTGACAGTTGAATTCGCGCGCAGTTATGGAATTCAGGAGAATGAAATTGTCCATATTCGGCGCGGCGCAATTTTACATGATATTGGGAAGATGGGGGTGCCTGATGAGATCTTACTTAAACCGGGAGCATTGACTGAAGCGGAGTGGGAAATCATGCGGCAGCATCCTGTTAATGCCTATAACATGCTCAGGAAAATTGAATATTTGACTCAGGCTCTCGATATCCCTTACAGTCATCATGAGAAATGGGATGGCACCGGCTATCCCCGAGGGCTTAAAGGAGAAGAAATTCCCCTGGCGGCTCGCTTATTCAGCATTGTGGATGCCTGGGACGCGATGACCTCGACCAGGCCCTACCGCAAAGGGATGTCAGAACCCCTTACCCAGCAGACGATTGTAGCTGAAAAAGGCACCCGCTTTGACCCCGAACTGGTTGACTTTTTTATGCAATTTCTAAGAGAGAAAATGAAAAGCAATAAAAGATGAAATAGATGCGAAATAAGTTTTGGGACGGGTTTCAAGAAAAGCAGCAGTTGTCTCCGGCCATGCTTGTTGTAGTGGTTATATTCTTCCTGTTTTTTTGCTGTATTCTGGTGTGGGCAATCCTGCCGGTGAACACAGAGGGCCCGATTTCTGCCCCGTTGCACGCATCTACCCAGGCAAATTATGCTGTTGAAGGTAATCAGGTAATTCCCCGGATTAACGAAAATATTATTCAGGAAGTTATCCTGGATAGCAATCCGTACGCAACTGCGGCAATCGCGAATCGGATGGCAACGCTGAACGCGAACCTGCAAACCTCCGTTCCAACAATGACTTTGTCTCTCAGAGACCAACAGACCGTTACGGTCATGTTTCTCACTGAAAAGCCTCTTTTACCGACATCGACCCCGCTTCCTGCAACCACACAGACTTCAGCGCCTACGCCTCTTCCCAACCCGACAGAGCTGCCTACTGTTATACCGACTGCTGTGCCGGCTGTTTTTGTTCCCACCATTACGCCGGTTCCCGAACAACCTCAGCCAGGCATTCAAGTGATTAAGAAGCTGGCTTCTTATGACGACCATGACTCCTCAGGTTCAATCACAACCGGAGATGATTTGTGGTACCAGTTTAAAGTCAATAACACCGGTGATACAGGGCTTAGCTTTGTATATGCCGATGAAATCTCGTTTAATATACCCGTTACCTGCCCGGGTTCAACTTTGTCGGCAGGAAAATCGATGACCTGCACCGCGGACACCTTCCACAGGGTCTCTGTGGCAGAAGCAAACGCCGGGAAAGTGACTAATTGGGCTTTTGCTTCCGGGGATTATGGTGGTAAGCAATACACGGATACGGATGGCCTGACACTGGTGATCCAGCAGGATCCGGTCATTCAGATCAGTAAAGAACTGCGATCTTACGATGATAACGATTCCAGCGGCGGCATCACGCTGGGAGATGGTTTGTGGTATCAGTTTGATGTGTTGAATGACGGGAACGTTACCCTGACCAATATTGGTGTGAGTGATGATACTTTCGGGATGCCAGTTGTCTGTCCAGAGACATCGCTTCTGCCGGGAGCTTCAACAGTTTGCGCAGCCACAGCCTCCCATATCGTAACGGCGGCAGAGGTTCTCGCAGGAGAAGTAACCAATACCGCTACCGCGTCTGGAGATTTTAACGATGCAAGGGTTACAGCGAGCGATACCCTGGCTATTTCTCTGGGCATTAACCTAGAAAAGAGCCTGGCAACTTATGATGATCATGACTCATCAGGCACCATATCGTACAATGATGATCTTTGGTACCAGTTTGAAGTCACCAATATTGGCACTGTGGCCCTGAATACAATCAGTGTGACAGATAACACTTTTGGTATTGCCGTCACCTGCCCCGTGACAACACTGGGGCCCGGATTGTCAACCCTCTGCACTTCGACAACCGCTCATGCAGTCACCCTGGCAGAAGCAAACGCAGGCCTTGTTCACAATGAAGCGACTGCGGCCGGACAGCAGGTCTCCGGGGCAATGGTTTCCGATAACGACGCGGTGGATACAGTAGTCGCGCAGGACCTTTCGCTTTCAATTGAGAAAAATGCCAGCCCGCTGAGCTATGACACAGTAGGACAGACCATTGATTACACATTTGAAGTAACTAACACAGGGAGTGCTACCATCTTCGGGCCAATCCAAATTGAAGATGATCGGACCGCCAATGAATCGTGCCCGACTGGTGACCTGGAGCCTTCGAATGTTATGACTTGCGACGCATCCTATACCATAACGCAGACGGATCTGGATGCCGGGTCTGTGTTGAATTCAGCGCTGGCAAATGGAACGGGCCCGGGCGGGGAGCTTGTAGTGTCTGATCCCGATACAGTGACTGTATCCGCGGTGCAAAATCCAGATATTCAGATTGCGAAAAGCGTCGCCTCTTTTGTGGATCATGACGCTTCCGGAAATGTCACTTTGGGAGATGAACTCTGGTATCAATTTATCGTCACTAATTCCGGCAGTGTGACATTGACGTCTATCGCGGTCACCGATAACAGCTTTGGGCTTGCGGTCTCCTGTCCGGTGAGCAGCCTCGCTCCCGGGGCAACAACTACCTGCGCGGCGGATACAGCTCACACGGTTACCCTGGCAGAGTCTGACGCGGGGCAGGTAGTCAACACAGCAACAGCGACCGGATACCTTGGAGGCACAGCATTTACTGGGAGCGATACCGAAATAACACTGCTGACACAATCTCCAGGACTTCAGTTGGCCAACTCACTGCGAAACTATATTGACAATGACGCGTCGGGTTCAATTACATTTAACGATGCTTTGAACTACCAGTTTACCCTGACAAACACAGGCAATGTGACGCTCAGCAATCTGACCGTAAGTGATGAGACTTTTGGTATCCCGGTTACCTGCCCAACCAGCAGCCTCGGTCCGGCGGAGACAACAGTCTGCACGGCCAGCACCGCGCATATTATCACATTGGCAGAAGCCAACGCGGGACAGGTCGCCAACAGTGCCACCGCGAGCGGTGATTTTGGCGGGACAACTTACACAGACAATGACACCCTGGTTACAACGATCCAGCAGAATCGCAGCCTGACCCTTTCAAAGAGCGGCAGCCCACTCACATACACCCTGGCCGGGCAAACCATCACTTATACCTATCAATTGCAAAACAGCGGCAATGTCACCCTGGATGGACCATTTGCAGTTACCGATAGTGTTATTGGAACAATCGAACCGTGTGGAACCGGTCCGTTAGCGCCCGGCGAAGTAACAAATTGCATCGCTGCATACAGCGCCACGCAAGCAGATGTGGACGCTGGCTCGATCACCAACATTGCCACGGTTTCGGGCAGTGGAGCTACTTCCGCGCCCGACAGTGTGACAGTCAATTCAGTCCAGAGTCCCGCGTTGTCGCTGACGAAGTCTGCGGATGTGGGGTCTTATGACACGGTAGGTCAGGTTGTCACTTACACTTATTCGATCAGAAATACTGGCAACGTCACCCTGGCCGGGCCTTTCACGATTGAAGATGATATTGAAGGGACGTTCACCAATTGCGCGTCCGGGCCCCTGGCACCCGGAGCAAGCACTACCTGCGCCGCCACACATTCTGTCACCCAGGCTGATCTGGACGCGGGTTCAATCACCAACATTGCCACCGCGTCAGGCAGCGGGGTCACTTCCGTGCCTGACAGCGTGACCGTAAACGCGGACCAGGCTCCGGCGCTGGCGCTGGCAAAGTCAGCGAATGTGACAGCTTACGATAATGTGGGCGAAACGATCCTCTACACATACACCATCGAGAACACTGGCAACGTCACCCTGGCCGGGCCATTTACGGTGGAAGATGATGTGGAAGGTACGCTCAACGATTGCGCGGCCGGGCCGCTGGCGCCTGGAGCAGAAACAACCTGCACCACCGCGCATATTGTCACCCAGGCAGACCTGGACGCGGGTTCGATTACCAACACCGCCACCGTTTCGGGCAACGGAGTTGCTTCCGCATCCGACAGCGTGACCATCAACGCGGACCAAACCCCGGCGTTGGCGCTGGCAAAATCCGCGGATGTGATGACTTTCGACACGGTTGGCGAGGTGATCACTTACACTTTTGAAGTATCGAATGCCGGCAATGTCACCATTACAGGTCCCATCACGGTTGATGATGACCAGACCACAGATGAATCCTGCCCTGCTGGAGATATCGCTCCCGGTGAATCGCTGAGTTGCAGCGCCACCTATGCCGTTACCCAAATCGACCTGGACGCGGGCTCGGTCACCAATATCGCCACCGCTTCGGGGATGGATCCGGGCGGCAATCCGGTAACCTCAGAAGCAGATTCGGCCACCGTAACGGCCGTCCAATACCCATCCATCCAGATCAGCAAATCACTGGCTTTTTATGATGATAACGATGCGTCCGGCACAATTACGCTAGGTGACGCTTTGTGGTACCAGTTTAACGTCAGCAATGATGGCAATGTTACCCTCAGCAATGTCGGTGTGACGGACGACACTTTCGCGATTTTGGTGACCTGCCCATCCAGCACATTGGCCCCATCGATAGATATGACCTGCCTGGCAGATACATCTCACACTGTAGCGCTTCTTGAAGCCGAAGCGGGCCAGATTGCCAATACCGCAACCGCGACCGGAGAATTTGATGAAGGTCCCTTTACAGGCAGTGACACGCTGGTCACAGGGGTCTTTCCCCCGACTCTTTCCTCTGAAATTTCCGGACAGGTGCGTGATGACGCGGATGGCGACGGCGTTTTTAGTGATCCCGATGCTGGCCTCTCCAACGTAAGCATTGAGCTTTACAATGGTGTTTGCACACTGGGACTGGACTGCCCCAGCACGAAGACCAACGTGAATGGCGCTTTCACCTTCTACAGTGTGCCAGACGGCAGCTATACCCTGTTTGAAACAGACCTGGCTCAATATCTATCCACAGCTGATTCTGACCCGCCAAATGACAACCAGATCAATGTCATTGTAAGCGGCGGCGTTGGTTCGTCGAACAATGTATTTCTGGATCGTGTTGACCCGGCTGCTTGTTCTGATCCCGATCCGGTAAGCGGGTTTGTCCTCAGCAGTAACCCCGCTGATGGCGAGACGGGTGTTCCGGTTGGCACCACGACCCTGTCTGTGACCTTCAACTCCCCCATGCTGACATCTGGCGCAGGGAATGTGCTCGATAAAATTAATTTCCGCAGTAATATCGACAATTTGACCCTGAGCGGAGATGTGCCAATTTTGAGTGTTCGCTATGAAGCCTCTACGAATACCGTTTTCCTGACCATCGATACCAGCGATCCACAGTGGCAGCCAGGGTCAGAGTACCTCATGCAGGTCAAATCGGTGATCCGCAACGCCTGCGGTGTTAAGCAGGATCTGGATGTGAATATTCATTTCACCACTGAACCATGAGTTCGGGAATGGAGGATACCCCAAAGAGCCCTGCCGGAATAACTGCCGGAGCTGATTTGGCACCGGTTTATTTTCTGATCTTTGTTGTCGATCCTATCCAGAAAATCTTTGAGATGAGAAATTAAACAAAAAAGCCTGTCATTGACAGGCCTTTTTTTGTGAGCGCGAAGGGGCTCGAACCCTTAACCAATGGCTTAAAAGGCCACTGCAATTTGAGGTTTGAAAAATTACCCCCATATATGGATAAATTAGGATAAAAGAGCGTCTGTTTTACCATCTGTACGGGGTGTTTTGGTGAAACAGAAAAACTTAAACCAATGGTCTATAACGAAAATTGATCTAAATGATTCATTGCTGGAATGGATAGAAGCTTTTCTTGTGGACCGTAAAGCCCAGAACATGAGCGCGGGAACGGTCTATTTTTATCAAAAGAAAATGGAATTGTTTTATCAATTCTGTGAAGGCCGGATAATAACCCAGATCGGGCAGCTTACACCTTCCATACTGAGGGAATATCTTTTCTGGCTGGAAAGCAAGGGACATAATCCCGGGGGCGTAAATGCCTGTTATCGGGCAATAAAAACCTTTTTGCGCTGGTTTGAAAATGAGGTTGAACCTGAAGGATGGTCTAATCCCATACGCAAGGTGAAACAACCAAAAATAGCTATTGATCCGTTAGAACCAGTTTCCAGAGAAACAATTCAATCCTTGCTGAAACAGTGTTCAAGAAACACATTTTACGGGACGCGGGATTATGCAATCATCCTGTTTCTGTTTGATACAGGGGCGCGGGCGTCTGAACTGTGTTCGGTGAATTTTGAGGATTACAACCAGATAAGCGGGGAGGTTCTAATCAGACAGGGCAAGGGAAGAAAGCCGCGCCGGGTGTATCTGGGCAAAAAAGCGCGCCGGGCAATGAGGGCTTATTTCAAAGTCAGACCGGAAAATAAAGCGATGTTTATTACTCAGTATGGAGAGCGGCTTTCTTATTGGGGTCTGAATCAAGTTATCGGACGATTGGCAAAAAGGGGCGGAATTGACAAACCAGAATTACACGCCTTCAGGCGGGCGTTTGCCCTGAACATGCTACGGGCGGGCGTGGATATTCATTCACTGGCCGCATTGATGGGCCATGCAGATTTACAGGTTTTGAGTCGTTATCTCAAACAATCCGGGGATGACTTGAAAAAAGCACACCAGAAGGGATCGCCAGTTGATAATTTGTAAAGCGGCTCAGTATGGAGGCGGGGGGCTGAAAATAAAATCAAGAGTCATGCTTTTTTGGATGTATAATAAATTAAACTCCCCGCGATGTGGAAGCATCCGGGGAAATGGTCAACCGAGTAGGCGGTCAACATTTATATTTTAACATAAAGACCGCCTGATTAGATAAAGGCGGTTTTTTGATGGATGAATACGATTCGGATTATTGGGAAGAAGCAGCAAAAGAGGAAGAACAATTTAAGGATGCAATAAAAGAAAGTTTTGAATTGCATAAATGGGCAGGTGGAACGCGTGAAGAATTTATTAACACATTGATACCGATTGACCATGAAAAAGAATCAAATTATTATAACTATTCTGACCCTGAAAATAGGCGGCAGATTGTAAAACAATACCATGAAGATAAGAAAAAAGGAAAGGCTACAAATCAAGATGCTTGGGCTGATAAATATGGAATATCAGGAAGAACGCTAAGAAATTACATTAAGGAGTTTCCAGAAATAATTTAAATTCTTTTCCGTTTGTTTCCGCTTATATTCATTATGATGGGTGTACGTAAGTACACCTTTTTTGTTTAAGGAGCTGGAAAAATGAAAAAAGAAAAGCGATTTGAAATGAGGCTGGATAAGCAAACACAAATGCAACTTGCCAGACTTGCGAAAGTTACAAATGCCAGTAAAGGTGAGGTTGTCAGGCGTTTGATTCTTCAGGCTGAATATCCCCCATATACTGAGCGGCGCGCAGATGAACGGAGTAATTAAAGCCAAAACCCCGGCAGGCAACCGGGGCGGGCATAACTGAACGTGAAAGAGGTGATCTATGTCTATTATAGCAGGTTATAGCGGTTTGACAATTAATCAATGGCGACAAGCGCCGGATAACGAACAAGAAATAATCTGGTTGGACGACCCAAAAAAATATTTCTTTGTTCGGACGCGGATATTTTGGAGCGCGAGGCGGGATTCTAAGCCAAAACATATTGGTGGTGGCCCACTGCTGGGATATTCCGTCATAAAACGCGGGACTAAAAGGAACTATTGGCGTTTTTACGTCCGGCGGTATTTTTATTTGCAGGAGTTGGACCTTGAACCAAACTGCATTTATTACAGGTTGCGGCATCATCCAGCGGAAGGTGTTTCTCCAATAACTGTAAAGCCGGGGATCTGGGGCGTTCATTTACAGCCGCAGGGCGCGGGGGTGAGCAATGGCCGCTAAGACTATTACCACCACCATGGACTATCGAACCGCATTTACAGATTTAGGGCTGAATTTTGCGCTGAACGAAGTCACCCGGCAAATCGAAGTGAATGGGCGGCAGTTAGAGGGCGGCCTTGAATCAAAAATTATCTGCGATTTGTGGGCCAAAGGTGCGAAAAAAACTGAGAATCACATCATCCGCCAAATTCAGTACGCTGCATATGATAATAGATACCATCCAATAAAAAAATACTTGAATTCCTTATCGTGTGATGGAAAAGATTACATTGCTGAACTATGCAGCTTTTTTGACGCGGACAAATATTTCTCAATTTGGCTTTACCGCTGGCTGATTATGGCGATTGCAAAAATAATTAATGGTGCCCAGTGCCCAGTATTCATTTTGGATGGGCCTCAAGATATTGGAAAAAGCCTGTTTGTCAGGTGGTTGTGTTCCAGCGTCCCAGATTATTTCACAGAGGGCCCAATTCTTCCCGACAATAAAGATTGCAGATTGCGCGCTACTAAAAATTGGATATGGGAAGCTCCAGAGTTTGGCAGTACCACCAGACGCGCCGATGTGGAAGCCCTGAAAGCCTTTATAACAACAGGCAGCGTTACGGAGCGCGCTCCATTTGAGCGGCAGGATGAGAAGCGCCCGGTGCTCGCTTGTTTTGTTGGAACTATCAACCACGGCAATGCGGGCTTTTTGTCTGACTCAAGCGGCAGCCGTAGATTTATCGTTAGTCACATCAACAAAATTGACTGGCAGGGTTATACCGAGAAATGTTCTCCTGATAATATTTGGGCGCAGGCTTACGCAAACTTTTTGATTGGCGAATCGTTTGTACTGACACCTTTAGAAAAAAAATTATCAGAGGCCAACAACGAAAACTATCAGGTGACTGATTCGCTCCAAGCAATGTTAGAAAAGCTATTCGAGATTGAAGCGGTTCCTCAAACATTTACACCAGTGGCCGACATTATCGAGAGCTTACAGAGCGAAGGGTACAGAGCGGGATCAACAGATTCATTATCAAGAAAACTTTCTGAAACGCTGGCCAGTTTGGGAGTTGAGAAAAAGCGGCAGAGAATTACAAGCGGTAAAAACGCCGTTTATGGCTATTTTGGGCTAAAAAGGATAATTTAATGGCTTTTTTTGTGTCAGTGTGTCAGGTTGTGTCAGGTTCTCTTAAGAGGTATTTTTTTTTATAAAAATATTTAATCTATAGGAAAACCTGACACACTTGACACACCTGACACAGAATAACCATCACTCAGTAGGAAGGTGGAGCGAAAAAGGTAAATTAATAGGATTTTGAAATGAATCACGATATTACAGTAATGACTGAAATGACTGAAAACATGGTCCAAATGTCAATATTTGATATGTTTGACCAGGTGAATGATGTTGCTCAGCTTGTTGACCTTGACGGTTCAAGACGATTGTTTTTTGCCATTTTTGCGCAAGCGGTCAAAGACGCGGCTTCCAGGGATCGGACTAAAAACAAACAAGAATTGAGACAAGAGGCGCGTGCCTGGCTGCTGGAGCATGGAGCGGCTTATCTTGAAACGTTGGGAATTGCTGATTTGCAATATTCACAAAAAAAATTGGAATTGTGGATCCGGGAAGGTTGCATATTACCAGTACCGGGAAGGGGGCGCGCATGAATTGACCACATCCTATACTGAGGGACTACTATTTTTAGTGAGAACGTTAGAGATAACGTTCATTATCAACAACATAAATTTTGAGGTGAAGAATGAAAGACGAAGAAAAAGCGAAACAAGAATATAAGGCCTTATCCGGTCAAGTGCTGGCAAAGAAGCGGCAAATTATCAAGTCGATTGAATCACTCCATGGTGATTTATGCGAACTGGCCGCGCTTGAACGGGCATTGAGTGAAAGCCACACAAAAGGCGGGCGCGCGGTTGCTCCATTGTTCGCAGAACACTTGCAACAAGTCGAGGTTCCTTCCTTGCGGATTTGGAGCGGGATCAATGACATGATGAATATTATCGCGGCTAATAATCATCCGGCGGTCAAACCTGCTGGCCATGAATTGCCGGAAATCTATTTTGTAACAGACCGGGTGAATTTGTTTTCACGCGGTAAATAAACTAAACGAGGTGTAAGGATGAATCAGGAAGAAAGAAAGATGTTATTGAAGTCAAGAAATTTGCAGTTTGAAAATCTTGAACGGGCGATTAAGGACGCGGTAAACGTTCGGAGCGCGTGTCAAGCGGAACTGCAAAGCATTGAGGGGCAATCTGAATTAAGCCTTGAAGGTAAAAACAGGCGTAAATCAGATGTTGCTCAGAAATATGCGGGCAGATTTCAGGCAAATAATACTGAAATTGCTGAAAAACTATCCGGTTTGGAAAAAACTTTATCCGAGTTGGCAAATGATTTTGATTTATCCAGTCCAGAATTTGCGGCAGCTTTGCGGCTTATTGAACTGGCCGGGCCGGAATTGGATTACCAAACTCTTGAAAAAATCAATTCAAGTTTTGTTGGGAGTCAATCCGCATTGAAAGCGTTGCGGGCAACTTATAAAGCGCGTGGTATGAATCTTGACGGCGGTTTGTCTAAAATGCTTTATGACATTCAACCGACTTTTGAGAATTTGAACGTACTCGCAGAACTGGCTTTCAGACACCAGGGCAGCATCAATAACCTGTCTGCTGAACTCAGCCGATTAGCAAAGTCCGAAGGGCTGGAATTTCCGGGTACTGTGGACGCAGCAGGATTTGAACAAGCGGCGCGGCGTGGGGCTGGACTGACCTAAATAAACGCCTTCTAACGCAAAAAATTAGCATGGTTTGATAAGTTACCTTATTGCTAAAAAAACGTGTTAGAAGGCTGATTTTTGACTCTTGAGGGATGTTTTTCAGGAGCCCCCCCTGCTGAGTGGGGTAATTGTGGCTCAGTATTTGGGGGATAAAAATTGGAAAGCTCATTTTCTAAATTGGATAACACACTTGCCTAAATTTTTGGTAGTATGTTTATATATGAAATCTGAACATAGTAGATTGTCAATGGTAAATCACAAACCGACCACTACAGTAGACAATCTTTATGGCAAAATGCAATTAATCAATTACAGAAATATACAAGTGGGGTTATTCATGGATTTTTAGGACTCACCCGCAAAAATACCAGCACTAAAGTTCTATAAATATAACAAAAAAGAGAGAGAAAATGAAAGATATAAAAAACAGAAAAAAGAAACGATTTTTGATTTTGATTGGAATGATTATTTTTTCTTGCTTTTGTGGAGTCATTTTGATAATTATTAGTGAAACTCCATATGGAAAAACACAAGCAACAGAAATTGTTCAAGAAAAAACATTAAGCTTTATTGCTACACAAAAAGCGCCTACACTTACCCCTACTCCCGATCCAAATATTTTAATACTTATTGAAACGCTTGAAATGACTGAAACTGAAGCTCAAACTGCGCTTGAGATTATAAATAATGTTGGTTTTGATCATATAAAAAGCTTGGAGTTTTTTCAAGAAATTGATAATACTAAAGCCTATTTAGCTATGTTGGGATACACTCAACCATTTTTAATAACCATTGTTGATAATCAAATATTTGGTATAAGCAGTGAAAATTATGTATTTTATGATCGGGATGCCGGTGGTGTTTTAGATAATATCAATAATTACACGATAGATACCACTAAACAAAGTACATTTATGTATTTGACTGAAGAATATGTAAAACAATCACTAAAAGCGCCTTCTACTGCCAAATTTCCAGGGGTTATGTTTGAACTTGATAAATGGTCCATTGGTAGAAATCACGATATTGTCACTGTTCGATCTTATGTTGATGCTGAAAATTCTTTTGGCGCAAAAATACGTAGCACGTTTACAGCCCAATATTCCTATGATACTGAAAAACTTCTTTATCTTGAAATAGATGGGAAAATAATGTTTGGTAATTTACAAAATCCATAATCAAGCGAGGTATTAATGATCAAACTTTCAGAAGGTCATTATACAAGCAATTAACGAATCCTTGCTCTGGGCAAAAGTAGATAGAGTTGATGTCACCCCACACTGCAATTTGCAGATATGCCCCCCATACTGAGCACCTAACAGAATCAGACGGTCATTTATTGGCCGTCTTTTATTTAAAATCGTGATAGAATCGCAATATAAAAAGGCCGGTTGTGCTGTAACACTTCCGACCCAGAACGCCGGGGAAGCGGCGCGAAATTATTATAGCATGATTGGCCGCTCCCACACTCAGGGAGCTTTTTTATTGCTTTATGCGATTAAGATACACAGACTCGAAAAAATTGGATAAAGAGAACATTAAAAACACCCTTATATATGGCGGTTACAAGAAGGCTAACCCCTGTATATGCTGGTTTATTGCCGGAAATCGCACACCAGACTTTGAATCTGTTGATCCTGGTTCGATCCCGGGCGCCCCTGCCTTTTCCCTGCTGCCCAAATAACGGGTTTTGCGCCGCTTGACCGGCAGCGCAAAACCCGTTAATTTTTTCAAAACAGCCGGCAGGGTCTGATAATTTCAAATAAAAACATTGCGGCCCGGCAGCGCTAGCGGGTCGGAAGGAGAATTGGATGACAATTACAGCAGTGATCCTGGCGGCTGGCCAGGGAACCCGGATGCGGTCAAAACTGCCAAAAATGCTGCACCCGCTGATGGGGCGCCCCCTGATCCAATACGCTTTAGACGCGGCAGGAGCCGCCACAGACCAGACCCCGGTAGTGGTGGTTGGGCATGGAGCGGAACAGGTGCGGGAAGCGGTGGGAGAAGCCGCGCGTTTCGCCCTGCAGGATCAGCAGCTGGGAACAGCCAACGCCGTCCAGGCCGCTGAAGGGCTGCTTTCCGGTAAAACCGACCTGGTGTTGGTGATCTTCGCGGATATGCCCTTGTTCCGATCTGAAACGCTGCGGAATCTGGTCGCGGCTCAGCAGAAAAACACCGGCCCGATCACCATGCTTACCGTAATCGCGGAAAACCCGCGCGGTTTTGGCAGAATTATCCGCGGCGCGGAGGGCGAAGTTGAAGCGATTGTGGAAGAAGCCCAGGCCACGCCGGAGCAGCTGGAGATCCACGAGCTGAACGCCAGCGTGTACTGTTTTGACGGTGAATGGCTGTGGAAAGCCCTGCGCCAGGTACCGGTCTCTCCAAAGGGGGAGTATTACCTGACCGACGTGGTGGAAATCGCGGTCAAAGAAGGCTATAAGATACAGGCTTTTATCATGGAAGACCCGGCGGAAGCGCTGGGGATCAACAACCGGGTGCATCTGGCCGAAGCGGAAGCCATTCTGCGGCAGCGCATCAACCGCGACTGGATGGAAGCCGGGGTGACCATCATCGATCCGGCCACCACTTACATCCAATTCGGCGTGCAGATCGGGCAGGATACCGAAATCTGGCCGAACACATCGCTGCAAGGCGCCACCCGGATCGGAGAGAACTGCGTGATTGGCCCCAACAGCATTCTGGAAGACATGCAGGTGGGCAACCATTGCAAAGTGCTCGCTTCCGTGCTGGAAAAATCCGTGCTGGAAGACCATGTGGATATCGGGCCGTTTGGACATCTGCGGAAGGGTGCCCACCTGGCCGAAGGCGTCCACATGGGTAACTTTGGTGAAGTAAAAGACTCGCACCTCGGCCCCGGCACCAAGATGGGTCATTTCTCTTACATTGGAAACGCGCAGATTGGCTCGAACGTCAACATCGGCGCGGGGACAATTACCTGCAATTATGATGGAGAGCATAAAAATTTAACGGAAATCGGCGATAATGTATTTATCGGCAGCGACACCATGCTGGTCGCGCCCGTCAAATTAGGAGAAGGGGCCCGCACGGGCGCCGGCGCGGTGATCACCCATGACGTGAATCCGGGTGAGGTGGTGATCGGCGTCCCAGCCCGGCCCCTGACAAAAAAGAAAGAAGATGATGGATAATCTGCTCTGGTTCTGGTTTTTCCTGTTTCTGGCATTGGATATCCTGTTCGCGGTGGTGCGGGTCAGCCTGGTTTATCTGCGCCTGCCTCATCTGGTAAGTCTTAAAGGAGGCGATTTCGAGGCGGTTGAGCGCACCATGAAGCTGCTGGAACGCCCCGACCTTTCGGCCACCCTGCGGCTGGTACTGGTGAGCACGCATTTTATCCTGGCAGGTATTTCCTGGTTGATCCTGACACAGCTGCTGAACCTCACACTCCCGCTGTGGGGTGCCATTGTGATGTGGGCCTTGCTGGCGGTGTTGGTTTTATTCCTTGAATTCGCTTTCGAAGGATTCGTGCTGCGCAGTGTTGAGACCTGGGCAGTGCGGGTGACACCCATCGCGACGCTGTTGGATTTCATCTTCCGCCCGGTTTCGTGGGTTCTGATGCAGATCCTCGGGTCTCCGCGGGTGCTCCAGCGCTCGCTGGGGTCGGTGACGGAAGATGAGTTGAAAACCTGGGTGGAACAGGGCCAGCCCGAGGGCAGCCTGGAGATGGGCGAGCGCAAGATGATCGCTTCCATCTTCCATTTCAGCGATACCCTGTGCCGGGAGATCATGGTCCCCCGCATCGATGTGTTCGCCCTGGAAGTGAACTCTTCCATCAACCAGGCCATTGAAGCCATCATTCAGTCCGGGCACTCCCGTTTTCCGGTCTATGAAGAGAGTATTGACAATATCATTGGCCTGCTGTACGCCAAAGACATGCTGCGGCTGGACCGCGAGAACATCCACTCCATCCGCAGTTTGCTGCGCCAGGCGTACTTTGTCCCCGAAGCCAAGAAAGTAGATGAACTGCTGCGGGAGATGCAGGCCCGAGGAATCCACATGGCTGTGGTCGTGGACGAATACGGCGGTATGGCCGGGTTGGTGACCCTGGAAGATATTGTGGAAGAAATTGTCGGAGAGATTCGTGATGAATATGATGAAAAGGAAGAGCTGCTGTTTGAAGAAATGGGACCAGACGAGTACATCTTCCACGGGCGGATTGACCTGGATGATTTCAACGAAATTGTGGACACTCACCTGACCAAGGATGTCGCCGACACGCTGGGCGGGTTTATCTATGGGCAAATTGGCCGTGTCCCGGTTGGGGGTGAAGAAGTTGAGATTGATAACTGGCACCTGACTGTTGAGGAGGTCAGCGGGCGGCGGATCCGCATCGTGCGTGCGCGCCGCGTCCTGACCGACCAGGATACCGAGGAGCAAAACAATGACTCTGAACGATGAGATGCGCGAAAAATTGATCCAGACGGCAATCCACGCCCGGCGCTGGGCGTATGTGCCCTACTCCAATTACGCCGTGGGCGCCGCCCTGCTGACCGCTTCCGGCAAGATCTATGACGGTGTAAACATAGAAAACGCCGCTTACCCGGTAACGGTGTGCGCCGAACGCACAGCTGTCTTCAAGGCAGTCTCGGAGGGCGAACGTGATTTCACGGCGATCGCTGTGGTAACCGAGAACGGCGGCGCGCCTTGCGGAAGCTGCCGCCAGGTGCTGGCCGAGTTTGGACTGGACACTGTCGTTCTGATCGCCGACGCTGAAGGAAATGTTCAACAAGAGACCACGGTGAACGCGCTGCTGCCCGGCGCTTTTACGCCGAAATACCTGGGCAAGTAACCTGTTGGTTTTTATTTATCCTGTGAGGTAGGGCCGCATGGCTTCAACAGAACGTTCCCTGCGAATGGAAGCTGTGGTCCTGCGCCATTCCAACTGGGGAGAAGCGGACCGCCTGCTGGTGCTGTTCACCCGCGAGCAGGGCAAAGTGCGCGCCATCGCCAAAGGCGCGCGCAAGATGCGCTCGCGGAAAGCGGGGCATCTGGAGCCTTTCACCCGGGTCATGCTGCTGCTGGCCCGCGGGCGGGATCTGTGGATCGTGACCCAGGCCGAGACCATCGAAGCCTACCCCGCCATCCGCGCCGACCTGGAGCGCACCGGCTACGCCGCCTATGTGGTCGAACTGCTCGACCGCTTTGGCTATGAAGAGGGCGAGAACCAGGCGCTGTACCGCCTGCTGGTGAGCACCATGGAACGAATCGCTGAAGAAGATGATATTTTCCCCGCGGTGCGGCACTATGAAATCCGCATGCTGGACCTGCTGGGCTTCCGCCCGGAGCTGCTCAACTGCCTGAACTGCGGCGCAGAGATTAAACCGGAAGACCAGTATTTCTCAGGCGGGCAGGGTGGTGTGCTGTGCCCGAAATGCGGGTCGAAAGACCCCGCCGCCCGCCCGATTTCCATGCTGGCACTGAAGTTCCTGCGCCATTACCAGCGCAGCAGTTACGCCGAGGCCCGCCGGGCGCGGATCGCCCCCGCGGTTCGCCGGGAGATGGAGACGGTGATGCAGTACTATCTGACCTACCAGCTGGAACGCAAGCTGAATACCCCGGATTTCCTGCGTTCGGTGCGGCAGAACGGGAAACCATCCCCTGATGAGAAAGAATGAGGCGGCTGCACTCGCAGCCGCCTGCTAGTTATTTTGGTCTGAGGTCTCGCCCGGAACAATTATTGTTCGCCATTTACGGAAAAGATGGCGGGACCCTCCGCGTAAGGCCATACCCCGATTGTACCGCATTGATTCCAATTCCAGTATATCGGTGAAGTACCGCTTCGGGTGATGGCAGCCGCGCCCAGCCAGGTTTCACCTCCGGCACAGGTATCATCCATTTCGTCACTGAAATAGTTCTTTCCATTGCTCCAGATGCGCACGATTGGATCCGCCGCGTTCAAGTCAGCGCCATTGTTGTAGTCGTGGAGGACAAATCTGTACTCTCCAGCAGGGTACAAACCCAGATAATAGGGGTAGGCAGCGCGGTAATAGTTGGCAACGGTGATCGCCTCCACGCCAAGCCAATCCTTATCGCCGCCATCCCGGTACCAGCGTGCGTAGGGGTAGTCCACCAAAGTACCTGGACCACGATCATTGAGATTGCCAGATTTACCGCTGCCGACCACGCCGCTGGGTGAACCCGCCGGCAGGAAGGCAAACAGGTCAAGATTGTATCCCACATACCAGTTGGCCACCACAGTGGTGCCATTCTTCGGAGGTACTCCAACCTGGAACCATTTATCCCAATAGAAACCGCCAGGGCTTTTGCTGCCTCTGGCAAAAAACTGGCTGCCGATAGTGTAGCCTTTCTTGCTGACATACATTGAGTGCTCAACGCCATCGGCCGGGATATTGATCAAGTCCACAAATCGATTCCTGACGTCGGTCATGATAGCGGTTGTGAGGGTGCTGCCGCTTTCGCCGTGCACAACAGTGACAATCGAGTCTATCAGCGGAAGTCCAGTGATGGCGTCGGTCACTTCAGCATAAAAACCACCCCGTTCCATAGCAGCTGCCACTGAAAGAACGCGGGCGTCGTTCATCGAACCCGGCCAACAGAATGGGGCTTTGATGGTGTCTTCATCAACAAGACCATATTCAGCATTGTTGTACCCGATGGCAGGATCAGGCATACTCGGGTCTTCCGCGATAACGGGGATATATGCCAGATTCATTAACCTGTTGTGGATCCAGGCGTTGTCTTCACTGGAGTAAAAACTCCACACCCGGGCAGCCGCGCCGGACACATGAGGCGCGGCCATAGAGGTGCCATTCCAATAGTCATAGCTTGGGGAACTTTCAAAGAAATAATTGTTCCAGAAAGGATAACTGACGGGCAGGGTCGAGTAAATGCTCTCGCCGGGGGCAATCATCTCAACCCAACTGCCGTAATTGGAGAAATCGGTGACGCAGTCTCTGGGATCATAGATTTCATCACTGGTTTGAGTATCATTCCCATTGGTATCCACCCAGATCTCACCATCCCAGGGCACTCGTGAAGCGCCAACAGATAGCAAACTATGCCCAATTAAGGCGTCTTTTGCCCACCCAGCCGGGTAAGCGTAATCACTGACGCTGTCATTGCCTGCCGCCACCACCGCCAGCATATTCTTACTGTTGATAGCGTAATCCAGCGCGCTGTAAATGGCCGCAGGGCCCCCCGGCTGTGCTGGATCTTCCGGAAATCCCAGGCTCATGTTAATGACTTTGACGGATTTGTTGTTGGCGCAGTACCGAATGGCGGTGGCGATATCATAATCGGTACCCCAACCCTGGGCATTGAGCGCTTTGACTGCCAGCACTTTACCATTGGAAATACCGGCCGGGCCAATGCCGTTATCTGCTTTCGCGGCAATCGTGCCGGAGACATGTGTGCCGTGTCCGTTATCATCATTGGGGGTTTTGTCGTCGTTGATAAAATCATACCCTTTGATGACCTTGCCTATCAGGTCGGGATGTTGGTCATCAGCACCGGTATCAATCACACACACCACCGGGCTTTTATTCTTGTTGACCCAGATAATGTCGTGTTCAATCACCCAGTTCCCCCAATTGGTGTATTCATCATCAGGATAGGTTGGTTTGACTTTGCTCTTGAGGACTGTGCGCATGGAATATAAATCTTCAACACTGCGGGTGATTGTTCCGCCATCTTCCAGCCGATGGGTGATCTCGGAAAATTGAATCGCCTCACCCAGCGGATCGGCTTCAGGAATCCAGGCAATGTAGTTGGGCTCCGCGTAGGCCACACCGGACTGTCCGGCGATCTGTTCCGCGAGAGAAATGACGTCTGCCGTGGAGTCGGTACTCAGCAGAGCCATGCTGCCAGCCTGATCGACCACCATCGCGCCGACCATACCGGCCAGCGCGGTTGCTCTGGCTTGCATGCTGGCCTGGGGCAAATCGCGGTCAAATCCAACCACGATCTCACCGGGTACGTACAGGGTATTCCTGGTGACCTCGGCCTCAGAGGTATATCCCTGGACGGGCGCCTCCTCTACTGGCAGAAGAACCAACCCTAACACAAGAAACAAACTGATGATAATATTACGGTCGTTTTTCATTTCTGTATCCCTCCAAATGCTAAATGATTATTCTTATGACGGTGAATGAACTCAGGTCTCAAAACAATTCACAGGCATCATCTCTTTGAGGGAATGATGTGCTTTCTAAACCCGACAATGATGGAAAAACAACCTGGAGGAAATGAACAAAGAAAGGGTGAAAGGAAACTCCCCAATGTTGGATTTCTTTGCGGAATGAAGATCAGGCGCGGCAGCCGAAGCTGAGCAATGCAAAGAAATGATAAATTACAACCTGACAAGGGTCGAAAATGCTACATTTTCAACCCTTGATTTAAATATTACATTAAAAGGAAAGCAAATCAACCCTGAATTGATCCGATTCCGGTCTGTTGGGCATGTTTCCATGAAAGTGAATGGATAATAATTTATAAAAAGCGGCGGCTGCATTTGCAGCCGCCTGCTGGTGAGCACCCTGGAACGGATCGCCGGAGAAGAGGATATTTTCCCGCGGTGCGGAACTATGAAATCCGCGTGCTGGACCTGCTGGCTTCCGTCCGGAATTGCTGAACTGCCTAAACTGCGGCGCGGAGATCAAAGCAGAGGATCAGTATTTCTCGGGCGGGCAGGGCGGCGTGCTGTGCCCGAAATGCGGTGCCACGCGCCCGATTTCCTGCGCTCGGTGCAGCAGACCGGGAAACCATCCTCTGATGAGAATGAATGAGGCGGCTGCACTCGCAGCCGCCTGTTGTAAGGCTGATTTTATGATGCTTACTTCTCGTGATTGGTGGAGAAGATAGCCGGGCCGTCCGCATAAGACCAGATGCCGCCGGGGAAAACGGCACCTGTGCCGCAATTATCCCAGGTCCAGTAATATGGATAGCTGCCGCTCCTTTCTATCCACATCGCGCCCCACCAGTTCTCGCCCGCGCCGCATTCGTCTTCCTTTTCAACGGCATAATTGTACTTACCGTTGTTCCAAAGGCGGATAATGGGTTCTGCGGCTTCCAGGTCCGCGCCGCCGTTGTAGTCTTTGATCAGGAAATCATACCACCCATTCGGGTACAGTCCGAGATAATAAGGGTATTGCGAGCGGGGGTAATTAACAACAGTGATAGCTTCGACCCCGAGGTAATCCCCACTGCCACCATCCCGGTGCCAGCGCGCGTAGGGTTCGGTCATTAACGTTCCCACCCCCATGTCTTCATCGTGCCCAGAAAGGCCGCTGCCCACCACACCTTTAGGAGGCGAAGGCAGGAAAGCGAACAGGTCGAGATCATATCCGGGATACCAGTTGGCCACCACAGTGGTTCCGTTCTTGGGTGGCACACTAACCTGGAACCATTTTCCCCAATAATACCCACCCGCACCGGTGTAGCCGCCCGCAATGATCTGACTGCCGACAG
>ENA-OSEO01002079-OSEO01002079.1-sediment-metagenome-genome-assembly--contig:-NODE-2079-length-30803-cov-4.718121_pt1 | contig 30803 bp, 26 predicted proteins | sample MGYA00237883_ERZ534232 | MGnify/ENA metagenome assembly ERZ534232 | reverse complement strand
TACGTCAAAAACGCCGCTCTCGAACTTATAAAGAAGAACGGGATTGAGGACGGAGAGCTGTACCTGGAACTCACACGAGGAACCGATCTTCACAGAGAACACAGATTTCCTCCCAAGAGGACACCTTCCACTTTCTTCATGCTTGCATTACCCCTGAGGCACATAGACAGAGAAAACTGGAAGAAGGGCGTTAAGCTGCTGACCTACCCGGATCTGAGACACAGGCTCTGCGAGCACAAGACGATAAACCTCCTGCCGAACGTCCTGGCCAAGAACTACGCCTATTCGAACGGTGGGTACGAAGCCCTCATGTATAGAGAAGAGGGCAGCTACAGATACGTTACCGAAGGCGGAAGCTCCAACTATTTTATGGTGAAGGACGGAGCATTGCACACGCCGGAGATAGACAACATACTGCCGGGGATAACCCGGGGAAAAGTCGCGAAGATAATCCGTGAGCTCGGGTACGAACTGCACGAAAGAAGGGTTGGGGTAGAGGAGTTTCTCACCGCCGACGAGGTCTTTCTTGTCAGTACGGTCTCACGTGTCATGCCCGTGCATTCAATAGACGATGTCCACTTCAATGCACCGGGCGCCGTTACTTTGAAAGTTCAAGAAGCTTACGAGAAGATTTTCTTCTCGTTTTTATGATCGGGGGAGTTTGGTAAAATGTACTTACCGATTGACTTTATCTTCCCGATCTGAAGCCGTTCTGATATATAATAGTATCTATAATTGCGGTACCACATCATCTTTCTTGGAGGTGTTTCATAATGAAAAAGCTCCTAATTTCCACGTTACTGCTGCTCTTTGCAATCATGACCTTTGCCCAGATCTCTCCCGAAGAGGCTGTTCCTGTAATAGAGGGAAGGGGGATAATCACCGCCGCGGATGATTCTCCACTGACCTTCGGAGAGTTCAAAAACGCCGTCGAAAAGGCCTTCCCCGGTAAGGGACAGCTGATAACTGGAACAGGAGAAGTCTCGAGAGCCGACTTCGCGGTTGCCATGGTCAAGGTTCTTGGACTGGAAGCCGAAGCGAATGCCGTTGAAGAGATCTGCACCACCGCTATCGACGAATGGGAAACCCCCGAAGAAACGTGGGGCGCATTAACGGTAGCCTACAGGAGCAACAGACAGCTCCTCGATTTCAGGTACGGTCACCTAATAGAGGCCACTTCTCCTATCACTAAAAAAGAAGCCGCCGTTTCCATTTATATGGCGATGAATCCTCCCGTCAAGGGGGGGATCGCGACAACTGCAGTAGCCGCCGATGCTCCCGGTTTCAACACTATCTTCACCTCTTCCGGTCTCACATGGACGATCTGCAACATAATCGGAGACGGATACACGGGAACGGACAACAACGGCTTCTATTTCCCGAGAATGATAAAGAGAATGCCAAGCCTAGAGAACGGTCTAATGAAGGCAAACGAAGACGGTTCTCTAACCATTACCTACGAGCTTCGCAAAGGTATGAAGTGGCACGACGGTACACCGGTAACGGCAAGGGATGCCAAATTCCAGTGGGAAGTAATGACCAGCGGCGCCCCGGTGACCGCCAACTACTTCGAAAATTCCGTTTCCGAGGTCACGATAATCGACGATCTCACCTTCTCCATAACCCTTCCGGAAGCGCTTAGCAACGCCGAGCTGGGTTCCTCGGTTTACGCCTATTACTTCGGCTGGTTCCAGCTCCCCGAACACGTTTACAGGAAGGATTTTGAACAGGCCAGGGCAAGCGGTATGTGGGACAGTTTCGTTGATAAGGCCACCAAGAATCCAGTTATGACCGGTCCATACAAGCTCAAGGAATATGCCGAAGGCCAGTTCGTCATTCTCGAAGCCTTCGACGATTACTTCATGGGCAAACCGAACATCGACCAGATTGTGATGAAGATAATTCCCGACAGCGACGTTACCTTCGCTTCCACACTCAACGGCGAAGTCGATTTCGGAAGATACACGCTAGACCTGAAGCAGTCCATACAACTTCAGAATCAGCTTCCGAACGTGTTCAACGTCTTCTTCACTCCAAACATCGCCTACGACAACCTGAACCTCAATCTCAGAGACCCCGAAGACACTTCGAAACCCAACAAATTCTTCGGTGACAAGAGAGTTAGACAGGCCGTCCTTCACGCGATAGACAGGCAGCAGATAAGCAACGTCGTTTACTCGGGCCTGGCCGAAGTCGTGGATACATGGATTACCGACCTCCACCAGATGAGAGATGCCCTCAAGAGTCCGCTAGTAAAGCACTACGAATACAACCCCGCCAGGGCAAAGGAATTGTTGGCCGAGGCTGGCTGGAAGCTGAACAACAGAGGCATACTCGAGAAGGACGGAGTTGTTTTCGAATTCTCCATAGTAGGTCCGGCAGGAAGCACGCAGTACCAGATGATGGCACAGATAATTCAGAGCATGCTCAAGCAGGTCGGCATATCCGTTAAGGTCGATCTCAAGCCTTCTCTGGTTGTCTGGACCGAAATAATGCCTTACGGAGATTTCGACGCGCTCCTCTCCGGCTGGGGCTACGGAGTCAGCGACGATGCTTCCAACTACTGGACCACCGATCTGATACCATCCGACGCCAACTACTGGGGCGGCACGAACTACACAGGCTGGGCTAACGCCGAGAACGACGAAATAATCTATGCTGCTGCCAGAGAGCTCGATCCGGCCAAGAAAGTCGCTCTCTACGAAAAGCACTTCGCGCTCTGGACCGAAGAGCTGCCGGTGCTCCCGCTGGTTGTTGCGCCGACTCCGCACTTTGCGAAGAAGTACATAAAGAGCTTCGATTCCGGTTACGATAACGGACTGGGCTGGATAATCCAGAACTGGTACATACAGAAGTAATTCTCTTTCGGCGGGGACGGGTCGATCCCGTCCCCGCTCTATCATAATTCCGGAGGTTTGACATGAAATTCACCGAGCTTATAGAAACAGTTCCCGATTACAAGAAATTTTTCACCGTCGAAGAGATGGACAGAAGATCACTGGCCCTGGCGGAGAAATACCCCGATAGAGTGAAGGTTTACGAGGCCGGGAAATCCAGGGCGGGCCATCCTATATACGTTCTTGAGATAGGCAAAGGCTCCAAAAACGCGCTCCTTTTCGGCTGCCCCCACCCGAACGAACCGATAGGCGCGATGATGCTCGACTACCTCAGCGAGAGACTCGCCAGCGACGACGAGCTGCTGAGCAAGTTCGACTACACCTGGCATATGATAAAGGTGATAGATGTCGATGGCACCAAGTTGAACGAAGGCTGGTTCAACGACTCCTCTTCCATAAGAAAATACGCGGCCAACTTTTACCGGCCACCGGGCCACGAGCAGGTCGAATGGACCTTCCCGATTGACTACAAGACGCTCCACTTCCACTCGCCGCTCCCGGAGACCGAAGTACTGATGAAGCTGATGGAGGATAAGAAACCCCAGTTCATGTACTCCCTCCACAATTCCGGCTTCGGAGGCGTCTATTATTACATAAGCGACGATGTCCCCGAGCTTTACGAGACCTTCAGCAAGCTGCCCGGTCTCTTCGGCCTCCCCCTTAACCTCGGAGAACCTGAGGCACCGTATCTGACAGAACTGGCTCCCGCCATATTCAAGCTTTTTGGAATGGCGCAGGACTACGATTACCTCGAAAAGAACCTCGGTCCGGACAAAGACCCGGCAAGCGTGATAAAGGCCGGAACGAGCTCGGACGACTACGCCTCGAGTGTGGCCAACACCTTCTCGCTCGTCTGTGAAATGCCATATTACTACGATCCGCGCGTCGAGGATCAGTCAGAGGCAGATATCTCCAGAAAAGAGGCCCTCAGATTCAACTACGAAAAGTCCGTTGAATCTTTCAACTTCACCAAAGAGATCATGACCTCGCTAGAACCGGAGATAAAGAACAGAAACTCACCCTTCTACAGGGTCTTCAAGAACGTTCTGGAGACCTATCCCGATCAGCTGCAGGCTCAGAAGAACTGGATCGAAAACGATCCCTCCCTCGAGAGAAAGGCTAAAAAGGCCGAGGTCTTCGACAACAAAATCGTGAGCCAGTTCTACCAATCGCTGATGCTTGGTATGCTTAGACGGCTTATAGCCGAGAACAACGATGGCTCGGCAAAATTGAGCGCGGTAGCGAACATGGCCGACGAAGCCTTTGACAGGAAGATCGAGTATCTCGAGGAGAACCTGAACTACACGACTATTCCAATAAAGAGTCTCGTCTGTGTTCAGTTGCTCGCAGGGCTGAACCTGGCGGATTATCTGCAAAGGAAGAGCGATAAGTGAAGGTATATTTCCTGAAGCGGTTCCTCGAGCTCATACCTATCTTCTTCGCGATATCCATAATAATCTTCGTAATCATGAACTCGATGCCGGGCGATCCACTGCTCCAGATGCGCATGCAGAATCCCAGGGCGATGGCGAACGATCCCCAGAGAATGAAAGAGCTCAGGGAGTACTACCGGCTGGACGACCCGCTGCCGCTCAAGTATTTCACCTGGCTGAAGAGTGTAATCACAGGGGATCTCGGATATTCCAGTATGTACAAGACACCTGTCATAGACCTGATCGCTTCCAGGCTTCCCAACACCCTGATACTTACGATCACGGCCTGGCTGATCGGTCTGGCCGTGGCGCTTCCGATCGGCATACTATCGGCCGTGAAAAAATATTCAGCCTTCGACTACACTACGACGGTTTTCGCCTTCATAGGGATCTCTCTACCGAGTTTCTGGTTCGCCCTGATCGCGATAATCATCTTCAGTGTCAACCTGAAGTGGCTGCCAGTTTCGGGAATGGCAACCTACGGTGTCACGGGTTTTTGGAATATTTTCGTGGACAGACTGAGATACCTCATCCTGCCGGCGGCGATTCTGGGGCTGGTTCAGGTGGCCTCCTGGGTTAGGTACATAAGAACCTCCCTGCTTGAAGTGCTGGACCAGGACTACGTAAGGACGGCCTACGCCAAGGGAGTTCCCGACAGGAAGGTAATAATAAAGCACGCTTTGAAGAACGCTATGATACCTATCATAACGATAATCGCGCTCGATATCCCCTACTTCTTCGGGGGAGCGCTGATAATCGAAACAGTTTTCTCCTGGCCGGGTATGGGCCGTCTCATGTACCAGGCCGTCATATCCAGCGACTACAACCTGGCAATAAGCTGCCTGATGTTTCTGGCGATAATAACCCTGATCTCTAACCTCATCGCCGATCTGCTCTACGTGTTGGTCGACCCGAGGATAAGAATGGGAAGAAAGGGGGCCTGAATATGCCGAAGCTATTTTATCGAAAGAAACTGGACGAACTCGAAGAAAAGGCCCGCCCGATACATATAAACAGCTACTGGCAGCTCGTATGGGTCAAGTTCAGAAGCCATAAGCTGGCCATGTTCGGAGCGGTCGTGCTTATAATAGTCGTGGCCTTCACCATCTTCGGCCCGCTATTCGTAGAGGTCGGCTACGAGGACATGGATTTCTCCTCCCTCTTCAAGCCGCCTCTGAGCCAGGGTCATCCGCTGGGAACGGACGAGCTTGGACACGATGTTCTCGTCAGGGTGATGTACGGCGGCCGGATCTCTCTCTTCGTCGGATTCGCCTCTTCGGTGATCACCACACTGGTCGGGACTCTGATCGGTCTGCTTTCCGGCTTCTACGGCGGCCTGATCGACAGGTTCCTCATGAGGTTCGTCGATGTTATGCTTTCGATTCCAATGTTTCCGATACTCCTCACTCTGACGCTCGTCTTCGGTTCGGGTATCATGAACATCATACTCGTTTTAACGGTCTTCGGCTGGATGGGTGTAGCACGGCTGGTCAGGGGACTTGTGCTTTCCATTAGAGAAACGGAATACGTGATGTCGGCCCGGGCAATGGGTGTGAGGAGCGCAAGAATAATACTCAGACATGTACTGCCAAACGTCATACCGATAGTGATCGTCTCGGCCACGCTGAACATGTCGTACGCAATCCTCTCGGAATCGTCGTTGAGCTACCTGGGACTTGGGATACAGCCTCCGATGCCCTCCTGGGGCAACATGCTCCAGAAGGCGATGAACTACATACTTGGAACGGCGACAGGTGCCAATCCCTGGTGGCTGACCTTCTTTCCGGGCTTTTTCATATTTCTGACCGTCCTGAGCGTGAACTTTCTGGGCGATGGACTTAGAGACGCACTCGATCCGAAATTCGTGAGTGAGAGCTGATGATTATGCAAGAGATACTAAAAGTTGAAAACCTAAAGATAACCTTCAAAACGCAACTGGGAAAGATAACACCGGTCGATGGAGTTTCGTTCGGACTTTCCGAAGGTGAGACGCTCGGCATAGTTGGCGAATCGGGCTGTGGCAAAACTATAACGGCCTTCTCGATAATAAAGCTCCTCCCCAAAAATGCCATACTCGGAGATGAAACGAAGATCTCCTTCAGGGGCAGGGATATCGCGACACTGGAGAAGTCCGATCTCCACAAGATCCGCGGTAAATCCATCTCGATGGTCTTTCAGGAGCCGATGACCTCTTTGAATCCCCTCTACACTATAGGCTGGCAGATCTCGGAGGTTTACAAGCTGCACGAGGGTCTGGATGACGAAGAGGCCATGGATAGGAGTATCGAGATGCTCCGACTCGTCGGCATACCGGAACCGGCCAAGCGGGTCAAAGAGTTCCCGCATCAACTCTCCGGCGGAATGAGACAGAGAGTGATGATAGCGATGGCACTGGCCTGCAGCCCGGCCCTTCTAATCGCCGACGAACCTACGACCGCGTTAGACGTGACTATACAGGCCCAGGTTCTCGAGCTCATGAACGATCTCAAGAACAAGCTCGACACGGCCACGATCATAATTACCCACGATCTTGGCGTGATAGCCGAGATGTGCGACAGGGTGCTGGTGATGTACGCCGGCCAGATCGTCGAGAGCGCCGACGTCTTCAGAATATTCGACAACCCCCTACACCCCTACACCAGGGGATTGATCCACTCGATACCCCGGATAGAGGTGGAGAAGCGCGATCAGAAGAGGCTCAACGTTATCACGGGCTATGTGCCTCACCCTTCTAAATTCCCGACAGGTTGCCGTTTCGAGCCGCGTTGCCCCATGGCGATGGAGAAGTGCAAGAAAGAGACGCCACAGATCTACAGCCCTGAGGAAGCCCACACGGTGCGCTGCTGGCTGGCCGAAGGGAGTGAGACAAATGGCTAACACCCCCATGGTGGAGATTCATCAATTGAAGAAGTGGTTTCCCATCAAGAGTGGCTTCAAAAAGAAATCAGACCTGAAGGCCGTCGATGGGGTCGATCTGCATATCTACAGGGGCGAAACGCTTGGGTTGGTCGGAGAATCGGGCTGCGGAAAGACTACCATCGGTCGGACGCTCATAAAGCTTTACCAGCCAACCGGAGGAAAGTTCATTTACAGGGGCAAGGGCGTCACTGGAGGATCGATCGATATCTTCTCGCTGAATGAGTCGCAGATGAGACCCTTCAGAAAGGAAATCCAGATGGTCTTCCAGGACCCATACGCTTCTCTGAATCCCAGGATAACCGTACAGGACATACTTTCGGAAGGTCTGCGCGTCCATTCGATCGGCAAAGGCCGGGATGAGCGAAAAGAGATGATCGCGGGGATACTCGAGAAGGTAGGACTGAGACCGGAATACATGTACCGCTACCCGCACGAGTTTTCCGGCGGCCAGAGACAGAGGATAGGCATCGCCCGTGCGATAGTTTTGAATCCCGAACTGGTGATTTGCGACGAACCGGTCTCGGCGCTGGACGTCTCCGTTCAGGCACAGGTAATAAACCTTCTTGAGGACCTGAAGCACGACTTCCAGCTTACATACCTCTTCATCGCCCACGATCTGGCGGTTGTGAAGCATATTTGCGACAGGATATCGGTTATGTATCTGGGTAAGATAGTGGAGACCGCCGAAACGGACGAGCTCTTCAGAAACCCTTTGCATCCTTACACACAGGGACTTTTGGCCTCGATACCGATCCCCAATCCCCACATGAGAAAGATCGGCAAGAGAGAACTCGTTAAGGGAGATATTCCCTCGCCGGTCGATCCACCGGATAATTGCCGATTCGTTAAAAGATGCCCAAAAGCCTTCGATAGATGCTTGAAAGAAGCGCCCCGGCTAACCGAAACGGGAAGCGGGCACTACGTCTCCTGTTTTCTGTACGAATGAAGCAATGCCGAGAGGGATCAGTTGAAGACGAAGATCCAGGAGAAGAGACTCTCGACGAGCTCACGATCGACGTGACGGAATTCGTAGTAGTCGTCGGGAGTCGACTTCTCTCTCTCTACCGGCATGAAGTAATGGTCCAGATTGGGAAAGAGCTGGAAGTAAACGTTTAGACTGGTCCAGAGAGAGTTCATGAAAGTCATATAATCATCGGTCGTCGATTCATAATCTGCCCCACCCTGAAGAATCAAAACCGGTATATTCAATTTCTTTATCGTTTCTATCGGATCAAGGGCATCTATTTCGTAGTAATAACCTGCCGTCGCTGCCAGAACAGGCGTTCCTGGAAGCAACTTTCCATCCAGGGCTTTCTGGAGGTAATCTATCAGAAGTTTCAGCTGCTGCCGTTCCCTGTCCGAATAGAAGAGCTCCGAGACATAATTCTGGCGGTCTATTATCACCTGCAATTCCCTTCTGGCCGATGTTCCCATAAGTACAATACCGTCTACATTCTCATTTCTAGCTGCCACGGTTGGGGCTATCTTGCCACCCAATCCGTGACCAACAAGAAAAATAGAAGAGACGGCCGGTATCTTCGAGGCCATATTCACAGCATTCATCACGTCCTCAATAATTTCTGTCTCGATACTCGGCGAAGCTTGAGACAGTTTTTCTCCGAAGACGAAAGTCCTTTTGTCGTAACGCATTACAGCCACACCGCGCGTAGCAAGTCCCCAGGCTATGTTTCTGAAAGGTTTGTTTGGTCCGATCGTCGAATCTCTGTCGAGGGCGCCCGAATCGTGTATGAGAATGACCAGGGGATATCTGTCCAGGTTCTTCGGCACGGTCAACACTCCCGGGAGTTTCCATCTGTCGCTCCCGATGGTTATCTCAAACTCGTCGAACCGGCTCGTATCTATGTAGTCGGGGATGGCGCCTGGTTGAAGAGTTGGTTGCACGACAAAAGCATCGACCTTCCCGAAATTATCGATCACTATGTTGAAATCTATGTAGCCCTTCTCGAATTGCGAATGAAAGATATAAACAGTGTATCCCCGGATCTCGCTTGTTTCGGTAGAGAAGATGAAGAGATAATTGCCATAATTTTCCCTGAGGCGCTCGAGCTCCTTCTGCATGTCGTCCACGGTGTAGTCTTTCCGCACTTTCACGCTCTGCATCTCGTTTGCCAGATAAAAGCTCCCCCGCAGGAACAGTTGAAGATACCTCTCGGCCAGAGCCTCAGACCTGGCGTACAGAAAAGTCGTGGAAACGCACAAAAATAAAATGGTCGGTACGATCCTTTTCAAGACAACATTTCTCCCAAACAATACTGAGAGGCTAATATACGCCCCGATTCAATATTAAACCACACTGCGCCGTCTTTACTATTAAGAGATAGAGGCAAGATTAACCTTCATAAGCCCGGTCCAGTCTCGCAAGATGGAGGCACCCCCACGTTGCTCAAAAACGGAAATGGTCTTTAAAAAGTTATTTGACTTAGCAAAATCCTATTGCAGATCAATGTAGATCTACAGAATTATCCGACACTGAATCTCAACTTGTGCATTTCGTGGAATTATCTCGATCTGAGTCCCCGGGGAGGAGACATGATCAACATCGACGCATAGATCGTCAGCTGAGCATTCTTGACTCATTCGTATATACGCACTCTCAAAAGCCTCTAATACAATGGCTTTCAATGATCGTTTTGTTTTTCATGCAGAATGTAATATAATCTAGGCACAAATGTTCCGAACAAATAACAGAGGAGAGGCCATGACTGGAAAACTTATCAGAATGAACAGAATACTCGAGACTGATGGAAAAACCGTGATTGTTGCAATGGATCACGGGCAGTTCCAGGGTCCTATAGAGGGAATCAAGAACATCAGGAAGACCCTGGAAAACATTGTTGCCGGCGAGCCTGATGCCGTGATTCTAAATCCGGGAGTGATAGAAAAGAATGCCGATATACTCGGAGGAAAAGTCTCCATTCTCTGCAGAATAACGGGAGCCTCTACCAATTATTCAGCTATGTTCGACTATCACCGAATTACCACAACTGTTGAACACGCGGCATCGATTGGATCTGACGGTGTAGTTGTTATGGGATTCATCGGCGGCAACGGTGAAAATAGTTCACTTGAGATCATTGGCAGAATCGGAGAGGAATGTAGCAAACGGGGAATGCCGTTAATCACAGAGATGCTTCCTCAGGCGATGGACCACTTCACCGACCCCGAGTATATCGCTCTCGGAGCCAGGGTCGCCTATGAACTCGGAGCTGATCTTCTGAAAGTTTACTATACCGATCACGAATCATTTTCGAGGGTTCTCGAATCAATTCCGATACCAGTTGTGATCGCCGGTGGTCCGAAGGGAAAGGATGCCTTTGAAATGGCAAAGGAAGCTCTTGAACTGGGGGCTAAAGGGGTTGCATACGGCAGAAACGTATTTCAGGCCGATGACCAGACTGAATACGTAAGAAAACTGTTGAAGACGGTCCATGGCTAGTCTAAAGTGGGGGAGCGTTATGAAGAAGGGCTTTCTACTGGTTTTCATTTTGCTTTTCTTTGGTATCCTCATCGCAACTGAAGGATACGTGTTTCTGGACCTGAACTCAAATGGAGTGTTCGACTCTGATGATCAGGTAATACAGGGCTGCTTGATTTCAAATGGGCTGGAAATTGTATCTTCTGATGAAAAGGGATTCTACAGCATCCCGAATTTTAAGGACTTTGCGTTCTTGATCAAGCCCGACGGGTTCAGATGTAATGCGTGGTACGTTTGGGGTATCGATAGTCATGATTTCTTGCTTGAACCTGTTCAGGAGAGCGGGGTTTTCGCCGTTGTCAATGATATTCACTACGCTGACGATCCAGATCTGTTCAATGAAGCTCTGAGTGACAGAGAGATGATAGACAATCCCGATGTGTATATGAAAAAACTTGTCTCAATTCTTGAGAAAACCGATCCTGATTTCATCGTTTGTAACGGAGATATGGGGGCAAGTATCAAAGATATTGACGACGAGACAGCAACGAGATGGGCCTCCCGGGTAAAAGACTATCTCACAATCAACAATATTCCTATCTATTACTCGGTCGGTAATCATGAAACAAACAAGAAGAAAGAAGACCCGTACGATATTTTTCACAATGTCTACGGACCTGAATATTATTCGTTCAACAGCCTTGGAACACATTACATAGTACTTAACACTCATAACATTATCAATGGAAATTTAGTGTACGAAGTAGATTCTTCACAGCTCGAATGGCTGAAGAGGGACATTGAGCTTGTTTCTAGTAATACTAGAATCGTAGTCTTCTCACACGAACCGGTATTCAACCTCGCGAAGACCGATAATTACTATGAATTGATGCAGATTCTTGCCGATGAATGCTCGTACCATATTACCGGCCACAGACATACGATGATCGAGTACTTTGATGCTCCATTTGTTGAACTAACCTGTGGAGCCGTTTCCGGTGCCTGGTGGGAAGGTCCCTCTCCAACAGGAGACGAATATGGATTTACACTTTTCGAGATCAGGAGAAACGATCTCCATTACTGTTTCGTAAACATAACAGACGATCACTCTGGATGGTTTGACATGAGCAGGGAGACTCCTTATTCGGGAGTTGAGTACGTGAGGTTCTGCATATATCCCCAGGCTTCATCAAACGACATTTCTGTATTGCTAAACGACAGTATCTATGAATGCGATGTCTTGAAGAGAGACATGAGATTCTGGAGCGAGTTCTATTTCAATGTAAATGTCTCTTCCTGTCCCGATGGACTGAATGAACTCGTTGTTAGTTCAGGAGATCGGGAATTCGTGAAAGAAATTTTTGTCAGAAACGCACCGATAGATATCAAGACAATGAAAAGTGCTCCGGAGTATTTCGAAGGATATCTTGTGCTTGTTTCCGGCTGTTCAAACACCGGGCAATGGGGTACAACTTTCACGTTCAATGATGGTAGTGACACTTTTATGGTTCAAATAACCAATCTGGACGTTCCCTTCACCATTTCAAAAGACGGGAAGTACTCTCTCTACGGAATCTTTAGAAACAGCGAGAGAGTGGCTGATCCGCTGAAGTTACTGGTTACCGAGGGGATTGTTCAGGAAGAATAAGGAGGGGAAATAGGTATGAAGAGAACCTTACTGGTTGTTCTTGCAGTAATGTTTTTAATTTCGGCTGCAGCTATCGCAAGTCCTGTTCTTAAAATCAGTGGCGTAATTGCATTGAGGAACGAAGAAGGTGTTTGGCCTCTCACTCTTGAAGAGTTCAAAGAGTTACCTCAAACCGAGTTCTTTGTCACCGACCCATGGATGGGAGACAAAACTTACGTTGGAGTAACTCTAGCAAATCTTCTGAAATTCGTAGGAGTTCCTTCTGGAACAAAGAATGTGGTGTTGGTCTGCTCTGACGAAAAGGAATTCACTGTCGCCTACGCCGATGTAATGATGTATCCGATAATGTTGACTTACGCAGCCAGGTCGGGCGAGAATATACGGGCACTTCCTGCAAGCCAGGGTGGTCCCATTAAGCTTGCATATCCGATAAACGACTTCCCGGAAATCACCAACAAGTATCCATCCGACAACTGGGCATGGTACGTTGTTGAAGTCAGAGTTGAGATGTGATTCTCATAATGGGGGAGGAAACTCCCCCGTTATCTGTGAAAAGAGGTGGCTGGTTTGAAAGCGGCAATATACAAGGGCATAGGACAGATTGAGATTGAAGAAATCGATGCTCCTGTGATCGACGTCAATGAAGGCCTTGTGGAGATAGGTATGGTGGGCGTCTGTGGAACGGATATCAAGACATTCAATAAAGGACACCACATGTTCAAACCACCCTGTATTTTGGGACACGAATTCACTGGAAGAATTGTAGAAAAAGGAACGGCCGTAAGACGCGACTTTGGTGATACAAAATACGTTATCGCACCATATATTGAATGCGGCAAATGCGATATGTGTATGAAAGGAGTTCCCGAACTATGCACAGACAAATTCTGGGTCGACGGAGCTTTTGTTGAGTATGCAAAAGTGCCTGCCGAGATTCTAGAAAGAGCGGCATTGAAGATTCCCAACGACGTCCCCGAAAGCACCGCAACCCTTACCGAACCTCTAGCCTGTGCAATTCACGGCATTGATAAGGCAAGAATAAAAACTGGAGACAGAGTCCTGGTAGTGGGGAGCGGTCCTATGGGATTGCTTCTTGGAAATGCTCTGAAGAACATGGGATGCGAGACCTATGCTTCAGATGTTGAAAAAAGCAGGTTGATCATGGCAAAGAACTGCGGTTTGCAAACGATAGACTTCAGTGATTCAGGCTTTGAAAACTTCAGAAATAAGAAACCAAGCTATGATTCTATTATCCTTGCCAACGATAGAAAGGAACTTGTCAATTCACTTCTACCCTTTGTGCGCCCTGGCGGGACGTTTGAGCTGTTCGGTGGAATGTCGAAGGACACGGTTCTCGAAATAGAACCTTACTATATTCACTACAGAGAAGTGGATCTGGTGGGTACGTTTGGTTTTTCAGAAAAGGACTTCAAAAAAGCTTTCAACTTCATCACAGGTGATCCAGATTCATTTTCGAAACTGATTTCGAAAGTATGGGATCTCAAAAGAATCCATGAAGCCTTTAAAGATGCTTCAGACAGAAGCAAAATCAAGATCGTGGTTAATATCTCCAAATAGGAGGGATTTAAGTGAAGAAGGGGTTCATCTTTTCGTTGCTTCTTGTAGTGAGCACAGCTATTTTAGGTATAACTCTGGATTTCTACTGCCTTGCCTGGCAGCCGGCGACTGTTGATAAGATATACGATCTTGTTGATGTCTGGAACATGGAAAATCCGGATATTCAGATAAACATTATCTGGGGTACTTGGGAATCGTCTGACCAGTACCTGTTGACCAGTTTCCAGGGCGGAAATGCGCCAGATGTCTTCCATACGGACTCCGAAAAGTTTCGCGAATTTGGAATGATGGGGTACGCTGCCCCGCTAAACGGCTATATCACCGATGAGATGACGACGGATATTCCGGCTCATATATTCGAAGACTGCTACGATTTTTCCGGAAATTTGTACGGTATCCCATGGTGTCAGGAAACCCAGGTAATCTTCTACAACAAGGATATATTTGAAGAAAATGGGATCAGACTTCCTCTAGAAAGAATGATTTCATGGGAAGAGTTGCTTGATATCTCACTAAAAGTCACTAAGAGAGATTCGAGTGGCAACGTTTCAACCTGGGGAATCCTCGCCCCGCTAATGGAGAGATTCCACTGGACCCTGATTGCTCAGAAAGGCGGAACTGTCCTTACCAAAGACAGCAAGCATAAATGGAAGGTTGAAATCAACGAAGGGGCGAGAGAAGCGATCGACTTTTATCTTTCACTTATTACGGAATACCGGGTGATGCCCAGAGATGTCATAAGCATTGACTATACCTCTCTCATGCAAGGGTTCATAAACGGGAAATACGCGATGGTGACATTCGGTTGCTGGAACAGACGATTTTTGCTTCAGAACAAGGATTTCAACTGGGGAATGCTTCTTGTCAAGAATGATGAAAACAGGATGAATGCATCCGACCCCCAGGCTTTCGGCATCTCAAAACTGTCCAAACATAAAGATGAGGCCTTTGCCTTCATAAAGTTCATGACAAACACCGAGAACTCAGCAGAGATAAGCTATAGCGATTATCTTTTCCCGGTAAGGGAATCATCGCTTGCCGATCCTAGATTTGATTCCTCTGATAATGAATGGGACATCGCAAAAGCCTGGCTCCAGTATTCAGACAACGTAAAGCCCGGAATGCCCGGATTCTACACTTTCGAATGGAAGCTGTTTGCACCCAATCTCGAAAAGGTGATTCTTGGAAACCTTACTCTCGATGCAGCTTTACAAGACACAATAATTGAAGGCAACAAGATGCTAAAAAAACTCGGGCTCCAGTGAGCAGTTCAATGCTTTAGGTCCCAGTATGGGCATAATCCTTATAAGAAATCCCTGGAATTCGTCCTTTCAGCAAAGGTTAGATTCGTCAGTTTTCACGATAAGGACTTATATTTGAGATGGGTTGCACCTGATACTACGGACTATCACTACAATCACCGGGAGTGATTGAAATAAAGAGAAGCGAGACTGTCAAAGCATTGCCGTATATTCTGCCTGTATTGATTGCAGTAGCTCTAATCAGCGTCTACCCGTTTGTCAACGGGATATATAATAGTTTCTTCTCCGATGCCGTTTTCGGAGGGGGGAAATACTTCTCCGGTCTCGAAAATTTCAAAGATCTATTATCTGACAATCTCTTCTGGACAGGCCTGAAGAACAACCTGGTATGGTCTGCCGTATGTGTGGGATTTGAGCTTCTTATAGGAATGCTTATAGCACTGTTGCTTAATCTTCCATACATAAAGCTTAGAGGGCTGTACAGAGCGTTGATCCTTCTACCCTGGGCAACCACCCCCGTAGTGGCGGCGTTGATATGGAGATACATCTTCGGGGTTATGGGACCGTTGAATTCGATTCTGAATTCTCTGGGATTTGCAAACCCTCCAAACTGGTTAGTAACTCCAGGTTATTCTCTATTCGCATGTATATTCGCAAACATCTGGATTGGTCTTCCGTTCGTAATTGTGACTCTCCTTGCCGGACTACAATCTCTTCCCTCCGACGTTTACGAAGCTGCCGAAATAGACGGTGCCGGTGTGCTCAAAAGGTTCTTTCATCTAACACTGCCTCTAATGAAGAGCCTGATCCTGATCCTTGTAACCCTAAACACAATCTGGACATTCAATATGTTCGATATCGTTTACTCCATGACCAATGGTGGACCGGGCAATTCTTCAATGTTATTGTCGCTTTATTCTTATCAAAATGCCTTCGCCTATTTTCAGCAAGGATATGCCTCTGCGATTGGCGTTGTTTGCCTGCTTATCCTCCTTCTGCCGGTAACTTTCTATATCAAGGAGGTAAGAAATGAGACCTAGGAGAAGCGTTGTAATAACAATGAATATAGTAGCCGCCATTGTTGTTTTCTTAATCCTATCTCCTCTTTTGATGCTCATGCTAAATTCATTCAGAGAGACAATGGATATCTATGAAAAACCTTTGAGACTTCCGGAGAAGCTTTATTTGGGCAATTATGCGAAGATCTTCCAGAACAGCGGCTTTGGCAGGAATTTCTCGAACAGCATGATTGTTACTCTCTTAACCGTCCTGCTTTGCATAGTCATAACTACACTGGCAGGATACGCCATGTCGAGATTCAAGTTCAAGGGAAAGAACCTTTTGATCCTCTGGTTACTGGCCTCTCAAGCCTTTCCAGGAATTCTTATGATCATAGGTCTCTTTTCTCTGTTAAACCGCTATTCCCTTCAGAACAACCCCTTAGGGTTGATAGTGCTGTACACCACGTTCACGATCCCGTTCTGTAGCTGGCTATTGAAGGGATACTTCGATGAGATTCCTCAAGCACTCGAAGAAGCGGCGATGATAGACGGGTGTACAAGATTCCAGGCAATGAGGAAAATAATCGTGCCGATGGCAATTCCAGGGATTGTCGCAGTGGGAACATTTGCTTTCTTGCTTTCCTGGAACGAATTCTTCTTCGCGCTGGTGATCATGAGAGAAAATGTAAACTACACCCTTCCCGTTTTCCTCTCAAGATTCGTTGGAACGGGAGGTGCGGTTGAGTGGGGAGCGCTTTCTGCGGGAGCGCTCATTACTGCCTTGCCTCCAATTATTCTGTTTCTCATGTCACAAAAGTATCTAATCGGTGGACTTACAAGAGGAGCCATTAAATGAGGGTTGCGGTCATTGGAGCGGCATCGATCGACAGGTACTTGATGCTGGATTCATTTCCTGAAAGAGATTCAATGGTATTTGCAAAAGGCGTACATGAATTTGTCGGGGGATCCGGAGCAAACATCGCACTGAATCTCTCTCTGCGCTTTGAGACGGATTTTTACTTTGGTACAGGCAGTGATTCGACTTCTGAGTTGATTTTAAAAAGGCTTTCTTCCACAAATTTGAATCTCAGGTACAATATAGAAAATGGGCCCGGTGCCACGACCTTAGTGATGATCGATTCACACGCAGAGAGAAGAATCATATCGCTTGGTGGTCACGCTCTCTTCAGCGGAATCACTGACCCGGCTGAATATAACGTTCTTTGTGTGGCAGATAGTTACAGGGAAGTGGCGATAAATGCCTTCAAGGACAATGTGAAATCACTAAAAATCTACGTGCCTGGAGGTTGTGGTCTGTACTTTGGAGTCGATTCTATCATTGAGGTATCAAGTTTCTCGGACTTTCTTGTCCTATCTGAAAGCGAAGCCAGGATTCTCGGCAAGAAGATCAACGAGATCTCCACAAACAGAATCATCACCAGGGGATCATCTGAAACGATTTTGATAGATAAGAATCAGAACTGCCACTCTTTCGAAGTTGAAAAGGTTGGAAGCAGGATTGTGGATACAACTGGCGCCGGTGATGCTTTCGCCGCAGGCTTCATAGAGAAGTATATCGAGAGTGGGGATGTAGTTCAAAGTATCTGTTACGGTCACAAAAAAGCGGCGGAAGTAATTTCGATAATTGGACCCAACCTCATAGAAGGGGGAAAGGATCTGGAATGAAAGGCTTGATGGCCGATAGAGACACTATGATAAAAGTTTGCAAGCTCTATTATCTTGAAGATAAGACTCAGAGTGAAATCGCTTCGATTATCGGGATATCGAGACCTCAAGTAAGCAAGTTGCTTGCAAGAGCAAAGAGTGTAGGGATCGTGAGGGTTGAAATCGACTCTGGAAGTCTGGAAAATCTTGAAGATATCTCGATGAAAATCAAAGAGAGATTTGACTTAAAAAATGTTATTGTTGCTGATACAGAATCAGGCGCGGAAATAATTCCCTCTATTGCAGTGTCAGCTGCGAAGTTCCTTTCCGGCTACGTAGGAGATGGCCGGTTAATTGGCATTTCTTGGGGCAGAACACTCTTCGAAACTGTTGAGAGAATAGTGTTCAATGGAGCATATTCGAATACGACCTTCATACCCCTAATAGGCGGTGTGGGCCAGCTACGTCATGAGTATCAGATGAATTCAATAGTTGAAAAGATTGCAAATTCCTTTCACAGTAACCGTTATTATCTCTTTGCGCCTGCCTTTATAGAGAACGCGAATACTTTAAACATGATTCTTGAGGACAGCTCGATAAGATTCATGTCGGAGATGTGGAAGAGGCTCGATCTGGCAATAGTGGGGATAGGCGAACCCATCTCTCTATCCAATGCTTTCAAGAACATCTACGATAAAAAGTTTCTGGCAAACTTGATGAAACATGCAGCTGTCGGAGATATAGCGGCAAGATTCTTTGACAAGGATGGTCATCCTTGTGTTTCTGGCAATGAAAATATCCTGGGAATCTCTCTTGAGCAGCTCAAGGAAGTTCCGGAGGTCATAGGGATAGCGGGGGGGAAGGAGAAAGCTCTGGCAATTCATGCAGCAATTAAAGCGGGCTACATAAACTCTATTGTCACAGACCGGAACACAGCAGTTCAGATACTCAAGATGGGTCAACTGCCGCCAGTAAAAACAGACGGTATTTAGAGCCCAAATTGACCGGCACATCGATAGGAGAAAAAAGTTATTGATAACGGTTCTTGCCCGGGTTGGATGAAAGTATAGTCAAGGTATTGTTTAAGCTGGTCCTGGATGTGACAGGAAAACTTTCATCAAGACATCGGAATACAAAGGCTTATGTGTCGGGGCAGGGATCAAAGTCAACGGTGTATTGTGTATTGATCGGTTGGATTTATATATTTAAGTGATTATAATTAATTGAAAGTATGCCTGTATTTGAAGGGAGATAGAGAAATGCCTAGAGGTGGAGGTTCGGGTAGCAGGAGCAGCGGTGGCTCTTCTTCTAGCAACAGGAGCAGCGGCGGACGTAGCGGCGGTTCTTTTTCCAGCGGTAGATCCAGCAGTGGAGGTGGTTCCTCTTCCAGCAGTAGCAGGAGCAGCAGTGGCGGCTTCTTCAGCGGCGGGACCGGGAGCAGGTCTAGCAGTTCAAGCAACAAAACCAGTAACAGAAAAATCGGGATTCCCATCATCGGAGGACTCGGTACTTTCAGACGCGTCAGTAACAGCGGTGGGGGAGTCAATCAGAGTGTCGGGGGCGGCAACGGATGTAGCGGTTGCGGTGGCTGCAGTTTTGTGGCTCTGGGGATAATCGTTGTAGCGGTGATTATAGTGATAGTCATCGTTTCCACCCAGGGAGCGCCCAACATACAGACTGTCTCCAAGAATGAGATCACCAGATCGACGATTGTGAGAAAGCCCTTGCCCGATGGCTCTGTGAAGGAAACCGCTTATTTCACGGACGAGCTGGGCTGGATCACCAATCAAAACCAGCTTCTTGAAGGAATGAAGCACTTCTACAAAAAGACTGGTGTACAACCTTATCTTTATATAACCGATACGATATACGGTTCGCACTTTCCGTCTGAGGAGCAATTGAACGCCTTTACGCATGAACTTTACGAAAGGCTTTTCACAGATGAAGCCCACTTATTGCTCGTATTCTTCGAATACGAGGAAAGATACATGGACAGATACGTTGCCGGAGTACAGGCCAAAACCGTAATCGATGAAGAGGCGGCCGATATTCTGCTCGATTATATCGATCGCTACTACTACGATACCGGCCTGACAGATGACGCTTTCTTCAGCAAAGCCTTCACGGATGCGGCCAACAGGATTATGACGGTTACCAAATCGCCCTGGATAAGCGTGCTGATAGTTTTCGGAATCGTAGTCGCTATTCTTATACTATTTGCCTGGTGGAGCCGGGTGAGAAGACAGAAATATCTCGAGGCCAAACAGACCGAAGAAATGCTCAAGGTACCGCTAGAAAAGTTCGGTGATAAAGAGGCCGAAGATCTTTCAAAAAAATACGAGGAAAACAATAGCAACGAAAAGTAACGTTTAGGCCAAAATGAGCAGATTTGTCTATGACGGTCAGGCTTAAACTAAAGGGAGGACAAAGAGGATGGGTATTTTGGAAAGATTCAACGACATTATCAAGTCGAACATCAATGCATTACTGGACAAGTTTGAAGATCCATCCAAGATGATCGACCAGTACATGCGGGAGATGATTGAAGATCTGGCCGAAGTAAAGAAAGGCACGGCCTCCGTTATGGCCGAAGAAACCCGCACCAAGCGTCTCGTTGACGAAAACGCGGCCGAAGTGGCGAAGTACGCCAACTACGCCAAAAGAGCTCTGATGTCCGGGAGCGAAGAAGATGCCCGTGTTTTCATCGCCAAAAAGCAGGAGCTTGAAGATGCCGGTGCCGGCCTTATGACGGCCTACGCGGCGGCCCACGAAAACGCTATAAAGATGCGTCAGATGCACGATAAGCTGGTAGAAAACATCGAAACTCTGAAGGCGCGGCGCGAGATGATAAAAGCCAAAGTCTCTGTGGCCAAGACTCAGAAGACGATCAACGAAGCGGCCTCAACTTCTGGAAGAACACAGGGAGCGATGGATGCCTTCAACAGAATGGAGGACAAGGCCCAGAAGATGCTGGACGAGGCAACCGCAATGGCCGAATTGAACAGCGAGCCCATCGACAAGGCAAAAGCCCTGGAAGAGAAATATGCCTCAAAGAGCTCTTTCTCAGTTGAAGAAGAACTGAATAGAATGAAGAGTGAACTCGAAAAGTAGCAGCAACCGATATTAACCCTACCAGGACCCCGCTCACTGAAAAATGTGCGGGGTCTTTTTCATTCTGTGAGATGCGAGATACTTTCATTTCAGGTGTCGCTTACGTCTCCGGATTCGATCTATCCTGAGCTATAATTCAAACGTTGAGATGTTTCTAAAGGGAAAAGGGGGAGAAATCATGAAGAGTAAAGCGATACCGGCGTTCTTTCTGTTGCTCTTTCTTTCTTTTACGTGTATTTTCGCCACCAGGATCATGGTGATTCATAGCTACGACGAAGATTACGTGTGGTCGAGGGAGATGCTTGAAGGTATCAAGAGCGTTTTCGCCGACGAATCGATCGAATGGAAGGTCTTCTACATGGACACACGTCTTCAAACAAACGAAGAGTGGAAGATAAAAGCCGGAAAGATGGCCGCCAGGGAGGTCGAAGCTTTTCAACCCGATATAGTCATCGCCTGCGACGATAATGCGCAGGAGTATTTCGCGAAAGACTTCACCGCGCTCCCGCTAATTTACTGCGGTGTCAACCTCGATCCGGCAAGATATTCGTACCCGCGCAGCAACGCCACGGGTATCAGGGAAACCCTATTTTCGAAAGAGACGGTCGAGATGCTTCTCGATTTCTTTCCACAGGTTAGAGAGGTCCATTTCATCGGTGACGATAGCGAAACCGTCGCCGGTATGAGAGAACAGCTCGAGGCGACTTCCTTTGGCGATTTATCTACGAAAATACATACGGTCGGCAGTTTCAACGAATGGAAGGAAGTTGTGAAAAGCTTATCCGGAGAAGGGAACGCCATAGTTATCCTCGCCGACAGGACACTCAAAGACGAACACGGAAGGACGGTAAGCACTGAATATGTTACCGAATGGACGGTTAAAAATACAGGTTTGGCAGTCTTTTCTGTTCTCGATTTTGTAGTGGCCGACGGCGCGATGGCCGGTGTTGTGAACTCCGCTTTCGAGGAAGGTAAACGGGCCGGGTTAATCGCCTTGAAAATACTCTCCGGACTTTCTCCCGATGAGATCCCACCCGAGAATTCCTCAAACGGCCGGTCGATGGTCAACATCGAGACTCTTCTCTCGGCGGGTGTCGAACTGGATCCCTCCAGACTCGAAAAAGTCGATGACCTGATCTCGCAATCGTCGGTACCTCTCCAGACCGCTTTGAATCTGCTGGTAACTTCTTTCGAGGAGCGCGTCCACGGAATAATGACCTCACTGAGGGTGCTGGCAGGCTCTCCCGGAGTGATATCGGGAGAGTGGTCGAGGATGAAACCTCTCCTTAGCAGCTTCAACCAGGGCTATGAAGGACTGGCCATGTACGTGGAACCTGACGGGGGTTACTACACCGTCCAGAGGGACTGGACCGGCCTGAACCTTTCCGACAGGGGTTACTTTTCTGCGCTTCTGATGGGCGGAGAAGTTCTGGGATACCAGGTTTTGAGCAGATCTACCGGAAAACGTTCGGTCGTCTTCGCAACGCCTGTCCGTAAAGAGGACAATATATCCGGTTTTGTCGGTATTTCGGCCTTCTTCGATGAATGGAACTTCGAATTGATTTCGGATTTCAAACAACTGCCGGAAGTCCATTTCTACGCCTTCGACGAACAGAACACGCTGGCACTATCGGACGATACCTCCCTGCTTCTGGGCTCTCTGGAAGTTCCGGTTCCTGGAATTACCGAAAGGCTTGCAACTCTCGATAGAGATAGCGGCGACTTTCTCTTCACCGGTAATGACGTTCTCCATCTGGCGGCTTACAGGCGATCGCTGAAGACCGGCTGGACTTTCGTCATCGCACGGGAGCTACTGTCCACGATGAGAGATCCACGCCCCGAGCTCCTATTGAGTAAGGTGCAGAAGGAGATCCAGGAACATTTCAACAGACTCGACACTTCGCTTTCGAAAGGTGCCGAGGATATGAGAAAGATACTGAACGATGACGAAGAAGTTCGATCGTTGCTGAAGAGACTATACGAAGCGAACTCTGAAGTGGTCGATGTGTCTTACATAGACGGCGATTGTGTGCTGAGATTGATCCATCCTCGGGATTACAGTTACGTTGAAGGGGAATGGATAGGTGACCAGGAACAACTCATAAAACTTCATGAAACAGGCAGGCCGGTCCTGAGCGAGGGGTTTCTAGCCGTTGAAGGTTTCCAGGCCGTAGATCTAGAGTGGCCTGTTTTTGCGGAAGATGGCACTCTTGCAGGATCGTTGAGCTTCCTGATTAAGCCCGAAACCTTCCTGGCCCCGGTAATAATTCCCAACAATTTGGAACCCTACGAATTCTGGATAATGCAGCCCGATGGCACGATATTCTACGACCAGGACAGCCTGGAAGTTGGAAGAAACCTCTTCGAGGATGAACTATACGAATCTTTCGATACACTTGTCGAGTTGGGATGTTCGATCTCTAAAAACGAGAGTGGTCAAGGTTATTACACTTTCTACTCGAGAGGTTTATCCAGCACTGTCAAAAAAGAAGTCTGGTGGAGTTCCATAGGACTTCACGGAACGCAGTGGAGGCTCATTTTGACCAAAATCATCAACCCGACCTCGGTATCTCAATAGCGTGTTGCAAATCTAGAACTCAGAACAACTTCTCCGCCGGAAAACCGATTGGCGAATAAAACATCGCCCTCAGTCTTCGCCTTCGGCTGAGTACAGTTGCGCATAATTGATCAGAGGTACTATGAATGGGAACCATAGATGGTTCCTGAGACTCTTCCATCTTTTAGATTCCTGTCTATACACCAAATCCTTCGGGGAATTCCTGGCACGCTTTTGCATAAATACCCTTGAGGGGCATTTGAAGCAGGAGAGAAAAGAACATTACAAATTGTAATAATTATAAAATAATACGATCATTTGAACTTATTGAATACGAAATTTATAGTAATCGACTAAGTGTATAATTAAATTGAAAACGATATAAGTACCATATGAGTCAATCACAGATAAAAAACACAGGAAATATAATGCGATAATTATATGTCAAACGATTTTATAAATAAACACAAAATGGAGGTAAATAATGAAGAAATTTCTGGTAATTCTGGTAATGGTAACTCTGTTAGGCGGATTCGTGTTCGCGCAGGATACAAATACTGACACTCAAACGATCACTGTCACGATGAACGAAATAGCGTTGCTGGCCGTAACGGGCGCGGCGGCATCTACAGGGTCCACAACGGCCGACGCCCCCGCTGTTGCTATCTCGGTGACTCAGCCCGAGCTGGCAGGTGCGGCTCCTGTAGTCACGGTTGTACAAGACCCTACATATCTCAGATACACATCCCTGAGATTTGGAGGCCTCGAGAGAAAGGTCACCACAACCTTCAGCACTCTTCCCGCGGGTTTCTCCATATCTCTGGCGGCAGGCACCACCGACTCTTCGGCAAAGGGTAACGTAGGGACCGGCGCCACGCTTGAGTTTGTAGGAACAACTCTAACTGGTGATCTCGTAACTTCTATAGGAGCTGGCCTGGCAAGAACTGGCATAGAGTCCAACGCCGGTCATCCCCTGACCTACACAGCCATGATCGATGAGACTGCACTTGCAAACCTTGGAGACGGCCTTGCGGACGGTGGTTTCTTGAACGCAGTAGATACAGTAATAACTGTCACGTTTACTCTGACGGATATCTGATCTGAAAGATGAGTCTTCTTCCCGGAACATATCTGGCATTGAAGCAGCGCAAAGCGCTGCTTCTCTGTCTTGGTGTTCTGATTTTCGCCGTTTCGACCGGTGCGGTCACGTTATCGGCCACGGGTAAAGTTACGGGCGATATCGCCTGGGAAATCATCGCGGTGTCTCCGGAATTGGCCGGGGATGGCCCTGTGCTTAATGCGTCTTCGCAGATGGTGAGTCCGGCAGATTCCACGAAGATAGTGGTGAACAGACCGGAAATCACTGGCGGTTACGGACAAGAAAGAAAGTACAGAGTAATCGTGACCCGTTCTTCCGGTATGAAGATATCGCTGAGGTTGTCAGAAATACCGGTAGCGTGGACTCCTTCGAATCAAAGCGGTTCTGTCACGCCACTCTACACAGGTTATCTCGAACTTTCAATGGCCGGGGTATCTTACGATTTCGTGGACATAGTCTTCAGACCTCGGGGAGAAATCGTGACCTTCTACATTCAGTATGCCTTAGACCCGGATGATCTCGACTTGATGGGTGGCACTTCAATTACTTTCACGGTAATCGATATGGGTAACCTATAATACCTTTGGTAGTGCTGTTGATTTGGAGCTGATTCATATGATTAAGAAAATCGTACTGTTAATTTTTATACTCGCATTTATATCCGTAAAGGCAGATATCCTTATAATAAACGGACTCACACATATTTTTCAGGCCTCTCCCGGACAGGTTTTGTCCGGAGTTATCGAGCTGCAAAACAACTCGATGGACCCGGCACGTGTTCGTATTTATCTGTCGGATTATTTTTTCTACCACACAGGTTCGACGGAATACCCCGAAGCCGGTAGCCTGCAGCGATCCAATGCGAACTGGATTGAGCTTCAGGCACCTGAAATAACCGTTCCGGGCAACGCGAACCTGACTTACAACTTTTCGGCGGTCGTTCCGTCCGATGAGAGCTTATCTGGAACTTACTGGGCAGTGATCATGGTCGAACCCACCGATGACTTCAAAGACGACGAAGTAGAGGGAATCACCGTCAGAACTAAGACACGCTACGCGATTCAGGTTGTCACCAACTTCGGGGAGCCTCAAGTCAAGAGCGTCGCGATTCTCGGAAGAAGTCTATCGAAAAATAACGGTCTTTACTCGCTGAACATGGATATTCAGAACACCGGAAACTGGTGGATGAGGCCGGAGCTTTCCGCGAGTGTCTTCAATCAATCCGGTGAAACTGTCGGAGAGTTCATGGGAAATTCGATGAGACTGTACCCAGGGACCTCCGGGCATTTCGTGGTTTCGTTCGTTGATTTGGCCCCGGGCGATTACAGGGTTCTGGCCCTGATAAGAGACGGTGAAGATGTATGGGGTGCCCAGTATTCGATGAAAATAGAGTGAATGGAGACCGGCCGATAAAACTTCTTTTACTCTTTCTCTTTCTCATTCTCATACCGGTTTTTCTGATCGCTGCAGACTTTGAACTTATTCTCTCTTCACCCCCTTCCGACGAAGTCAGGCCCGGAGAGATAGTCTCTCTGGCCGTTCTCGTGATCAACAACTCGCAGGATAGGTTGAATCTCAGCGAGGAACTGCTGCTGCCTTCAGAGTGGAGAAATGTGTTCGGGACCTCTTCTTTCGAGATCGAACCGGATTCTTTCGATATAAGGCTCTTGAGTTTTCTTGTACCGGCCAGAACGCTGGCCGGTGATTACCAGTTGAGTTACAGGGTCAAAAGCGACGATGGAAGGGTATCCGGGTTGAACTTCACAGTGAAGGTCGCGTCGAATGTGGCGATAAGGGTTGAGCTTATCGACGGTCCCTTGTACGTTCAGGCTGGCGAGGGGTACTCGCTGATTTTTTCGATCACCAACAACGGCAACGTTCCCGTAGCGCTTTATCTTAGAGTGAACGATAATCTGTCGTACGTTTTAAAATCAAGCGTATCCAGACTTGAGCTTGAGCCGGCCCGATCGTTAAGGGTAACGGTAGAAGTCAAAACATCCAGAACGCTTCTGGAACAGAAGAACCACATCGTAATCCTCATAGCCGGAGTAGAATCGGGAGATGGCGGAAACGCTTCGGGCCGTTCCTCGGTCTTACTGCTCCCGCCGATCGATTCTCTGGCCAGCAGGTTCAGGTTGCTCCCGGCCAGAGTGTCGCTAACCGCCGGTTACTCGCAGAGCTTCTTTCTGGCAGCCGGTCTGCGGATCGAAGGCTTTTTGAACGACGAAAAGACCAGAAGCATGTTGTTGAACACTTCTATCCCTTTAACCGGGGCCAACAGGAACAACAGATTCGAGACAGATCTGCGGTACAGGGGAGAAATCCTTGAAGCCGGTTATGGAAGCCTTCCGGTGGCAGGACAGGCGTCGACACCTGTCGGCACTTCCACTAGAGGCTTCGATCTCCAGTTGAAGCTCGATTCTTTGAAACTCGGAGCGATCGTTTCTAGCGACCTGTTCAGGTACGGTCTTTTTATAGACTGGAGACCGACTCAGGAGCTGCTTGCGGGCTTTGCCTTCGACAGGAATCTCGACTCCTCCAGTCCCTCCTATATGTCTGTGGTCCTCGAATCCGGTGCGAAACCCGTCGGTGCAAGGTCGGTTTTGCGTGTCCCCTTTGTCAAGGGTAAATACGATGGTGTCCTGCTGGATTATTTTCTTGTCAGTCATCTCGAAGGCTGGCAGCTAAGATCTTCGATAGGTTACTCCAAAAGGCTTACCGGTCCATCGAACAACGAACTCCTCAAGCTAGATTTCGGTGCCACATGGAACGGGCAGGACTCCCTGCGCGTCTCTCTTGAAGGAACGGTACAGAGAAACAACCCCTTCGATTTTACGTTGCCAGGTGTATTGAGTGGTTATTCTTTGCGTGCTCGCGTGGATCTTCCGGCGATTTCGGGTTTGAAAGTTAGCCTGGGAGCTCACTACGCCTCGAGCGGTACGAGAAATCCCGTGTCTGTAAACAGAAACTACGGCGGTAATCTCTCGCTGGCCTACTCTATTTCGAGTTTGAATGTTTACAGCTCTCTGTCGGGACAGGCAGGCCAAATAGGCAGCGCTTTGAAGTCGACGCTGCAATTGGACGTTTACGGATCCTACAGTTTCTCGGATCTGGCGTATCTATCGGCTAGAATAACGCTGAAAAATTATGTGGGAGAACGGTTTGAAACGACAGCTGCTCTCTCGGGTTCTTACATATTCGAAGGCGGTACCAGGGTGAACTTATCGCTGGGATATGCGATGAAGGACCTTACTCCTTCAAATTTCAGCGTCGGCGTCGCGCTTTCGAGATCCTTCGTGGACGGGGGTAACTTCACGGCATCCGTGGCGCTGTCTATCGCCGGACGGGACAGCTGGAAGCCTGCGTTCGAATTCAAGGCCGGTTATTCCTTCCCGTTTTCGCTTCCCGTATGGCCCAGAAGCGATCTGGCTTCTCTATCCGGAAAGGTGGCAGTTCTCGAAGACGGAAAAGAAAGACCGATCGCAGGGGTCGTTGTAAGGCTCAACAATCTGGTCGCCATCACCGATATGGAAGGTGAGTTTACTTTCAAAGGTATAAGACCCGGGACTTACTATGTGGAAATAGACGGCCAGTCAATTGAGAGGGGGCTGGTAAGCGTCGAAAGGCTGCCGCTTAAGGTCGGGCTGAATGCCGACGAAGATTCCTGGATCTCGTTGCGATTTCTCAAGTCTTCGACCTTGAGAGTAAAAGTAATCAACGAAGAAAAAGAGCCTGTAAATCTTGGCGGGATATATTTCACGCTGAATAACGGCGAAGAAAGCTTCAGATTGAGCACCAGGGAGAACGGCGAGATCTCAGTTCCAAACCTGAGGCCGGGAAAATGGATTCTTAGTGTCGATGGCGATACGCTGCCCCGGGGTTTCGTGGTAGATAATCAAACCGCCGGGTTCGAGCTGAAATCGGGAAGTGAAACTGCAATCGAGTTTAAAATAAGGAAGAAGAGCGAGCAGATAATCATAATAGATTCGGGTGTGCTCTGATCATTCCTCAGCCAGCGTGAAGAGCACGTCTATAATGACGGTACTGCTTATAAGGTTGTCCGTCGATAGTATATCGATATCGTAGAAAACGCTGGCTCCATCGGTCTCTTCCGTTCCCGTCCAGCCGTTGCCTATATCTGCGATAACCGGCTGCGGGATAGAGCTGAGAGAGATCCTTCCCGTGGATACTCCCAGTTTTCCAGTTCCCTTTTCAGGCGCCGCCACGGTTATTCCTACTTCAACATAATCGAGGATCGACGTATCCACCAGCGAAGCCGTTATCTTTCTGGACCTGCCCTGCTCGATGAGCGAGGTGTATCTTATATTCCCACCTTCTATGTTTTCAAAATGCAAAAGCCCGCCAGGAGCCATCTCCCGGGGAATTTCGAAGACCACCGTCTGGAGAGATACATCCAGTAGCGCCACCGGCTGCACAATTATTTTAAGCTCCTGGGTAGCTGTGTTCTGTCCTCCAAAAGCTGTCGAAGACAAAATAAAAGCCAACAAGACTGCTAAAATTAATCTTTTCATCTATTTCGTTCCCTCCACAACTGGACTTCTCAAGAATATTTTACCACTAAAACCGATAAAAATAATCTATAGATTATATTATTTTATTAAATCATATGAATAAATCATATAGACAAACAGGAGCCACGATGAGGGGTGGATATTGAGTAGTGGTTAGTGGATGATGCGTTGTGGGTAAGAACCGAGAAAGATCGTATAGAGTTCGCTAGGAGCCGTTCTCTGTCGTCCGTCCACCGTCCTCTGAGAAGAGCAAAAGTGGGATGCAGGATTGCGGTACGGCATGGCGGAAAGGGATCAAGACTGTCATCCCGTAGTGATCCTATCACGAGAAGACGAGAGCGAAAAACACGAGAGAAAGAACGTTGAGAGTCCGCTTCACTCACGAGAAGGCGTCTCGCTCTTTCTACTTCTCTCTCTTACTCTCTCATTCTCTCTTTTCCTCTCTCTTCCTCTCCTCTGATCACTGTTTTACCAGGAACCTGTACGCAGAAGCCTTGAATTATGGGGTCAGGTTTCGCAGCAATTTCCTAATCATCTTCGAAAATCCGTTTTCATCATTCGATGCAGTTGTTGCAGTCGCGACTCTCCGCACTTCTTCGGAACCGTTCGACATGGCCACGGAAAGACCGGCCGCTTTAAGCATTTCGATATCGTTGTCACTATCTCCAAAGGCTACGGTGTTTTCGGGCGCTATACCTTCTCTCTTGCATATTTCAATCAATCCACGGCCTTTGTCAACGTTCGAGCACGTGATATCCAGGTATATTCCTCCGGATCTGGTGAAACTGACTCCGGTAAACTGTCCGGTGAGTTTCTCCTTCAAAGAGGGAAGATAGTCGGATTCCGAGAGTACAACCAGCTTGATCGGCGGGTGCTCCTGGAGATATCCGGCAAGATCTCCAGCGATTATCGGCTCTAAGCCTGTATGGATTGCATACTTTTCCGCCGTAGGGGTCATTCTCGAAAAGACCAGTTCACCATCAACATAAGCGTGAATATGGATGTTGATCTCACTTACAGTCCTTACTATTTGTGAAGCCGTGGCGGAGTCGAGCATGGTTCTGGAAACCACCTCTCCCCTCAGAGTTACTTCAGAGCCGTTGAAGGCGATGGCGTTAAAATTACGTTCATCGAGTCCGGTGAAGAGGTTTCTGATCGATCTGGTCGATCTACCGCTGGCAAAAACCATCAGAATACCCCGGTTCACGACCTCCTGGATCGCCTTCAGGTTCTCACCGGACAATCTCTCTTCGCTGTCCAGGAGCGTACCGTCTATATCGGTGAAAACGGCCCGCACGTCTTTTAGATCCCGCTTCTCTTTCATGGAAATCATCCTTTCATCCCGGAATTGGCGAAGCTCTGAACGAAAAGCTTTTGAAATATCGTGAACGCTATCAAAAGAGGTCCTATGACTATCAGGGTCGCCGCCATGAGCAAACTCCATTCGGCGCCTCCCTCGGCCTGCTGGGCGAAGATCGTCAATCCGACCGTCAGGGTTCTCGATCTGGACGTTTCGGTAACTAGGAGCGGCCAGAGAAATTCATTCCAGTGATATGTGACACTGATTATCGAAAAGGCGATCAGCGAGGGCCGGACGATCGGCAGAAAGACGTGCCAGATCAACTGAAAGGTGTTGCAACCGTCGAGTTTGCCGGCATCCTCCAG
>ENA-OSEO01002077-OSEO01002077.1-sediment-metagenome-genome-assembly--contig:-NODE-2077-length-30881-cov-4.593072_pt1 | contig 30881 bp, 24 predicted proteins | sample MGYA00237883_ERZ534232 | MGnify/ENA metagenome assembly ERZ534232 | reverse complement strand
GCCGAGATCGAAAAGTTGCGTCAGGCCGCCCTGGCCGATACTGCCCAGGCTCGTGAAAAAGAACTCACCAACCTGCGCGGATATGTTTCCGCGTTGGCAATTGCGGCTGCACAGAAGATCATCGGTGAAGCTCTTGATGAGAAACGCCAGCATGCTCTTGTGAACGAGTTCTTCTCCGGCATCAAATCCGGTAAAGTAGTGGTTCTTCAGGATATCGATCTGCAGGGCAAGGACGTTGAAGTCACCAGTGCGCTCCCTCTCAACGATGATGAAAGAAAAGCAGTCTCCAGCGATATAATTGCCAAGTTGGGCTCAGACGCCAAAGTTACCTACAGCGTTAAACCTGAAATTTTGGGTGGTTTGGTGCTGCGTGTGGGTGACCAGGTGGTTGACGGATCGGTTGCCAATCAGATCCAGAACCTGCGCCAAAGCTTAAGCTGATTTTGAACGAATTAATGAGGGTCTGATTGGGAATATTCCCTGTAGGCCCTCTTTTGATTTAAAATAGATGCTATGGAAACCCCGTTGAAAATGAATCTGAAAAGTCTGTTCAATGATCTGCCGATCACTGTGGATGTGACAGGTAATTTACCCGACATGGACATTACCGGCATCCAGTTCGATTCGCGCAAGGTGGAACCAGGGAACCTGTTTGTCGCCATGACCGGTGGAAGTGTTGACGGCCATGACTATATTCCTGCTGCGGTCGAAAAGGGCGCCGCGGCAGTGGTTGGGACGCGCGAGATCAATACGCTTGATGTTCCCTATATACGAGTGGAGGATGCACGTGAAGCGCTGGCCTGGCTGGCCGCTGCGTACTACGATCACCCGGGACGCAAGATGACGGTCATCGGAGTGACCGGGACGGACGGCAAAACTACCACCTCCAACCTGTTATTCCAAATTCTCAAGACAGCCGGGTTGAAGGCGGGGCTTGTTTCCACGGTCAACGCTGTGATCGGTGACGAAGTCATGGATACCGGTTTCCACGTGACCACACCCGAAGCTACCGAAGTTCAGAAGATTCTGGCCCGCATGGTCGAGGCCGGACTGACCCACGTGGTGCTTGAGACCACTTCCCACGGACTGGCGCAGCGCCGTGTCACTGGCAGTGAATATGACATTGCCGTGGTGACCAATATTACCCACGAACACCTCGATTATCACGGATCCTATGAAGGCTATCGCGACGCCAAGGCCATCCTTTTTAAGATGCTGGCAGACACCCTGAAAAAACCCTTCGGCAATCCGCGCCTGGCGGTGCTCAACGCGGACGATCAGTCCTTTGCCTTTCTGGATGTACTGGTCAAAAGTCGCAAGGCTAGCTACAGTATTTCTGGCAACGGGAAATATAACGCACAGGACCTGCAGTACTCGGCTTCAGGGGCGCAGTTCACGATCCTTTCAGACAGCGACGAAGTCCCGGTGAGCTGCAGCCTGCCTGGCAATTACAATGTATCCAACTGCCTGGCAGCTTTCACGGCCGCTGTTGAGGGGCTTGGCATTGATCCTTATGTCGCGGCGAAAGGCATTGCCAGCCTGTCCGGCGTGCCGGGGCGCATGGAATTCATCGACATGGGGCAGCCCTTCATGGCCATTGTGGATTTTGCCCATACGCCCAATGCCTTGATCCGCGCCATTGAGACCGCTCGCGAAATGACCCGCGGCAGGGTCATTACCGTGTTTGGCTCGGCCGGTCTGCGTGACCGCGAGAAGAGACGCATGATGGCCGCGGCTTCTGTTAAGATGGCGGATATCTCCATCCTGACGGCCGAGGATCCACGCACCGAGTCGCTGGAGGGTATCCTGGCGGAGATGGCCGATGAGGCCGTCAAAGAGGGCGGGGTGGAAGGCAAGACTTTTTTCAGGGTACCCGACCGCGGAGAGGCCATCCGCCTGGGGGTCAGCATGGCGCAGCCCGGCGACCTGGTCATGCCCTGCGGTAAGGGACACGAACAATCCATGTGTTTCGGCACGGTTGAACACCCCTGGGATGACCGTACCGCCTTGCGGGCGGCCCTGGCTGAACACTTCGGCATGAAAGGCCCTGAAATGCCGTATCTGCCAACCTCTCAAAAATAACAACAAAAGACCTCGAAAAAATCGAGGTCTTTTGTTGTTATTCGTTTTCCTATCTTCGGTTTCCGCTGCTGCGGTTGCCGCCGGAACGTCCGCCCCGGTCTCCGCCGCGGCGATCGCCGCTGCCTGAACGGGGACGGCTGCCGCCGTTACCGCCGTTGCGTCCGCCCTTGTCACGTTCGAGGGCTTCCTCAGGTGTCCAGCCTTCCAACACAGCCTGGCGGGAGAGACGGATCTTGCCATTATCATCGATGGCGGTCACCATGACGGTCAGTTCGTCGCCCATCTTGACCACGTCTTCAACCTTGTTGACGCGTTCGGTATCCAGCTGTGAGATGTGCACCATACCGTCAATGCCGGGCAGGATCTGCACGAAAGCGCCGAAATCTGCCACACGCACCACCTTGCCAGTGTAAATGCGTCCGATCTGTGCGGATTCAGTCAGGGCAGAGATGCGATCGCGTACTTCAGCTTCGCTCTTGCCGTCAGTGGCGGCAATGAAGACGGTGCCGTTATCGTCGATATCGATCTTGGTGCCGGTCTCTTCCTGCAGGGCTCGGATAGTCTTTCCACCCGGGCCGATGATGGCGCCGATCTTATCCACGGGGATGGACATGGTGGTGATGCGCGGAACGAAGTTGCGCAGTTCGGGGCGCGGTGCGGGGATCACATCCAGCATCTGGTCCAAAATGAACAGACGCGCGTCGTGAGCCTGTGCTAGCGCCAGGCGCATGATCTCGGGCGTAATGCCCTTGATCTTGATATCCATCTGCAGAGCGGTAATACCCTGGGTGGTACCGGCAACTTTGAAGTCCATGTCGCCAAGGTGATCTTCTGCACCCTGGATGTCGGTGAGCACAACGTAGTTATCGCCTTCCTTGATCAAACCCATGGCAACGCCTGCAACGGGTGCTTTAATGGGCACGCCGGTATCCATGAGCGCCAGGGTTGAACCGCAAACGGAGGCCATGGAAGAGGAGCCGTTGGAGGCCAACACTTCGGAGACCAGGCGCAGCGTGTATGGGAATTCTGTTTCGGCCGGGATGACCGGGACGAGGGCGCGTTCCGCAAGGGCGCCGTGTCCGATTTCGCGACGACTTTGTCCGCGCAGCATTTTAACTTCACCGGTGCAGTAGGGCGGGAAGTTGTAATGATGCATGTAACGTTTGCTATCAGTCGGAGAAAGGGTATCGATCTCCTGTGCTTCCTTGGGCGTGCCAAGGGTGGCCAGGGTGAGCACCTGGGTTTCGCCGCGTGTGAAAAGGCCTGAGCCGTGGGCGCGGGGGCTGATGCCGACTTCGCACCAGATCGGGCGGATTTCGGTCAGGTCGCGTCCGTCAGGACGTTTGTGCTGGTCGAGGATGCGTGAACGAACAACGCGTTTGAGGGTTTCTTCAAAAGCATCTTTATACGTTGAGACAAGTTCCGTATCTTCAGGGTCAGTATATTCGACCACAACGGAATCTCTCAATGCGTTCAAAGAGTCCTGGAGTTCGTGTTTGGTATGCGGTGCTTCAAGAAGCTCGTTGATGTCATTGGCGGCGCGGTTGTAAACCTTCTCGGCAACGCCTTCATCAAGTTTAAAGAGCTGGACTTCACGTTTGGCTTTGCCAATTTCCTTGGCCATTTCCAATTGGGTTTCAACGATGGTCTGGATGGCTTGGTGTCCAAAGAGCAGGGCGGAGACCATGGTCTCTTCGTCGATCTCATTGGAGCCGCACTCGACCATCAGGATGGCGTCGGATGTGCCCGCGATGCGCAGGTCAAGGTCGCTCTCGTCGATCTGTGCGTAGGTGGGGTTGAGGATGAACTCGCCGTCGACATGTCCCACGCGCACGGCTCCTACAGGTCCGCCCCAGGGGATATCGGAGATCATCAAGGCTGCCGAGGCGGCGTTGATGGCCAGGATATCAAGGGGATTCTCGTTATCGGCGGACACTGAGAACATGATGACCTGAACTTCGTTACGAATGGACTGGTCGAAGAGCGGGCGCAGGGGACGGTCGGTCAGACGGGCCACCAAAATGGCGTCGGCGCCGGGGCGTCCTTCACGGCGGAAGAATGAGCCGGGGATTTTTCCGCCGGCGTACATGCGTTCTTCGTATTCCACGGTGAGCGGGAAGAAGTCCTGTCCCATGCGGGGTTCATTGCCCATGGTCGCAGCGGCGAATACAACTGATTCGCCGAACTGCACGGTGACGGCGCCGCCGGCCTGTGCAGCCAGCTTGCCGGATTCAAACGTCAAAGGACGTCCACCAATATTGGTGATGTATTTCTTGCTTTCTGGTTTCATTTATGTTCCTTTCATTTTCCGCCCGGTTAGGAACTGAAAGCTGTGGGGGACGTTTGCGTCCTCACCAATTTTCAATGCCCAACCGGCGGCTACGGGTCCGCTAAAAGATAAAACCAAAACGAGTAGGTGGTGTCAATTTGCCACCTACTCGTCTATTTTCGGCCTTACCGTGTGCGGATGTTGAGCTTTTCGGTGATGGCTGCGAACCGGGGGAAATCCGTCCGGCGTAAGTAAGCCAGCAATCGCCGTCGCTGTCCAACCAGTTTGAGCAGTCCACGTCTTGAAGAGACGTCGTTCTTGTTGTGGCGCATGTGCTCGGTGAGCTGCTTGATACGGGAGGTCAGCAGTGCGATTTGCACGGCCGCTGAACCTGTATCAGTCTCGTGCAGGTGGAAATCAGCGATCTGTTTGTTCTTTTCTTCTTTAGATAACGGCATGACAACTTTCTCCTTTAATAATTTGTCTCCTTGTCCGCAGGTTTCCCCGCAGACAGGTCGAGTCACGAACTGAAATTATACCAGAAATCCGTGAGCAGATAAAATAGAAATTATCATAGCCAATCAAGGATTAATCAGGCATATTTAAAATATGCAGAATTATTATAGAATTATGATAAATTGGTTATTAGTTGAATATGAAAAGAATTCGGGGAGCATGGATTGATTACATTCAATAAAGGGATCAAATCTTTACTAACAATATTCATTCTAATTTGTTTTGTGAACCTGACCGCTTGTTCAGTTTCGAATGGATCAAATACCTCAGATAATGATAATTCAATTGAGGTGGGAAGTACGGCCACTGCGATATCTATTCCAACAACGACCGGTACCCCCATGCCAGCCTTTGACATTGAGTTGGATTTGACATTTGATTCTTCTCAGGATATTGAGTACATTGAAATCGCTCAGCTAATCAATGAAAATCCTGAAGAGATAAGATGGCTTGATGATACAGAACGAAATGATATGAAAAAAGATGGTGCCTTTGTATTTGATTTTGACAACCCAGATGAAAAACTCGAATGGCATTTAAAAGGTTACCCTTCACTCGGACAGGGAGTTTACTTGAGATATAAACTTGATCCGAATAGCGGTTTTAATATCATTTACTCAAATGAGGGAGGAACTACTTTGGGGTTTAACATCATGGCTTACCAGGATCCCGGGTTCTTCATTAGCGGTAACCGCCTGGTAATGACTCATGAAGAACAAGGCGCACTGTTCTTTACTTCTGGACATTGGTTCAGCCAATACTTCTGGACTGAAATGAAAGATGTCTATGATCAGAAACAAATCGTTTTCTATAATATCATCTGGGATGAAGAAAATCCGGCAATCTATTTTTTGGAGCGAGCGATCATACAGAAAAATGATATTGGCAGTCAACCGGAGCTAAAGATTACCGGTAATGAAAATGAAACAAATGGAAAGCTCTATTTGGATTCATTACAGATTGTCAGTGGGAATTCACTTGATTTCATTAAAGAAAAATCCAATGATTTTTCTCAATATTCTGATTTAATAACAGAGTTCTTCACTTCACTGCCGCTTAAACAATGAAGGGGATGTGATGAAAAAAACAATAATCTCCGGGATCTCTATATTATGTTTACTTCTGGTTTCATGGCAGAAAACACCTGAAGTAAAAAAAACTGATCTATCACAACTTGACCAATCGGACAATTACAACATCTTATTGGATCTTGATTTTAATGATTCTGAAGATCTGCACTATTTGGGGGAAGCTCTATTCGAAAATGCAGATCTTGTCCTTGAGGATGGTTCGGTAATTATTGGAATTAATGATATTAAAAGCATGGGAACCAGTTTTTCCGTTCATCCTGGAACCGGAATCTATACTCGTTTTAAACTTGACAGCGGCAACACTTGCATAACGACAAATTTCGGTGCGGGATATGAAGGATGTACAGGTATGGTTCCTGGATTCGAAGTCATGGACCATGCCATGTTTGATAGAAACACTGACAAACATGGTGATTTTGTCTTGCCTCGTGATAAATGGATTTCACTATATTCCTGGATCCAGCAGGAGGAAGTTGAACGAAAAACAGAGTTTGTCTCTTATAACATTATTTGGCTTGATGAAGACCCTTCAAACTACATGCTCACCAAGGGCATTTTGCCTCATACAGACTCTGATCGAAATATGCTTCCCAGTAAACGTCCGTTCATGCTGAGTGTTTGGTATGGCAGCATCCATGTTGACGCATTAAAGGTTGTACGTGATGACCACATGGCTTTCCTTGCTGATTATGTCGCCGGTTTTAACGAAAACGCACAGGATATCAAAGCGTTCTTTGACGCGCCTGTCAACCTCACACAATATTACGTCAATCAACCGGGAGCAAGTCAAACATCGCCCCAAGCTGAAATGAATTTTTCCGAGTTTTATACAGATGTAACTCAAATAGCTGAAGCCATACAATCCGAAACTTCTCGCGAGGGCGTGAATTTTAACTGGAGTGTGGAAACCAATAAATATAGAACAGGACTCAATCTGTCAGTAATTAATAGGGTAGACGACGATTTTTGGATTAGAGTCAATATTGAAAATTTCCCTGATGCCTCTGAAGAAAATCTGGAAAACTATATTTATCAATACAGTTCCGTAATAATACATCCGCAGGCTCCCAAAGTTGGCGATCTTTCTTATTCTTTCAGTGCTCAACCTTCAGAAATGTTTATATTTGTGAAGGATGGATTAATGGTTGAGATTTTCTACCCAATGGTGTTTAGAGGTAATCCCCAGGAAATTACATCTGAGCAAATGGCTTCAATTGCGGCAGTTATTGCAGAATGTATTCCCGATAAATTCATACTGCCAGAACAAATCCCTGTACCTGATCGTTGGTATGAGGATATGGAATTGTTTGCCAATGATGTGAGCCTGAACGACAACAAACATATCACCCTGTTTTTCAAGCATTGGGTGCCTTCCATTCAGGTAATTACCTATTATGATCTCGAAGACCGGATTGCTAAAATGACCAACATAACGGACATGTATAAGCTTGGAATTGGCACACATGATATTCGCATTGATGATGAATATCCGAATCAATCTGAATCTGCCTGGTTGCTTGTAGACGGAAAGATATTGGTGACAGTTTCCAAGTACTTTGGGACGGTGAAGTAATGAAAATGATCAAAAAAATACTATTTCTTGGATTGATTTTAATAGTTGCTTTGCCATCCAATTTAGCCAGTGCAGATGACACAAAATCATTATCAGAAAGTGTTTCAAGTTATACGCAATACTTGCTCAATCTTGATGAACTTAATGAGACCCTGCAGGAAGAAACCTCTTGCACATATTATTCTGTTCCCACCATGAAAACTACATCAATGGGAATATTGTTGCGAACGATATATGTATGTCCTGATTCGAACCAACATTATGAAACCATAATTCTGTTGACTCCACGGAACTTTCGCAATGGTGAAGGAACAAGAATTATAAATGCCGAATACAAATTGTCAAAAAAGGACTTAAATATTGGCGATTGGGCGTCAATCATTACTTGGGAGTTTTGCAATCCTGCTGTTCTCGTAACGCAAAACAACGCATGGGTATTGGTCAGAGGATGGAAGGATGAGGAACAAATTGATGCGGACTATCCAACAGAGTCTTTGGAAGCGATCGCTCAAAGTATATCCACAAAACTTCCTGATGAGTTTATCTCTTTAGAACTGCCGGATTCAACTTTAATTAAAGAGTATTCACAGCGTGATCCATCATCTCGTCCAGAGCTTTCTGTGGATTGGTCAAACCTGATTTGGTTCAGACCAGGGAACGATTCTGGTCAGACAGAAATAACCAGAGAGAGTTTTGATCAGGCTGAACTTGAGTTTGATATGTTTGTACGATGGATCACTTTCAACGATCTAGCTATTAGACGAAATGGCAGAGAAGGATCCGTCGTTTTTCAGACGCCATCAGATTTACCTGGCGAAATATTGATCATTCATTCTGGAGATTTGCCAAACATGGGGCAGTTTATTCAAGCCTGGGTGTTTGATCCAAAAGTAAATCAATCAGAAACAGATACGGCTTTACTTCCGGATGTTGATGGTTCAATTATCAAATATTTAAATCTTGAACAACAAAGCTTTTACAGCGTTCACTCACTCACACCTCAAGAGTTTGATAATCATAAATTTTTGATTATTTACGATAATGAACTTGTCGCCAAATATAGCTATCATGTAAACCCCCAAACCTTCTGGGATAGCTAACTTCTGTTATTGAAGAGAGTTTATTTTTATTAAGGAAAGGCTACGAAATCGGATTTTCCTTAAGGCAGGTTTTTAACGATTGCTGCGCGGGTTCTGTAAATGAGGGGATGACACGACGTACGAAACGTGGAATATCTTCATTGTTGGATGTCTGGATGATCTGTTTGAGAAAATAAACCGTTTCGGGCTCTGATTTTTGTCTTAAAAGTTCAATACTGTTCAACAACAAAAGGGTCAGGTGCGGATCGGGATCTGCAATGACCGGTTCCAAAAGATCAAAAATGATGGGCAGATTATCAAAATCAGGGTCATTCAGCAAGGGGTGCAGGCCTGAAATGGACAGCTTCTGTAATGCCTGCGAGCTGCTGTAAAGCCAGACACGCAGTCGCTCGACCCACAGGTCTGTGTGTTCCTTTCTTATCGTTTCGGTTCCTTTAGTAATAAGCATATCAAGCAGTTCTGTTTTTTCATCCGCGATTGACCATTCCTGGATGCGATCCAATACGTTGGCGGATTCAGAGATGGGCAGGCTGCCGAGCAGGTTGGCTGCCAGCAGGCAAGGTTCGTACACCTTGGACTGCCACAGAAGGTCGATGATCTTAAGGGTTTCTTCAGGATGCGACCGGGCGCGGGACCGCAGCAGTCTGGCAAGCTCACGGTTGATCACCGCCGGTGTGCGGTAAGATTTCAACGCGATAATTCTTCCCGCCCTGGAATTGCTGGATTGAAAAGTAAGATCGGAATAGAAAAAGTAGAGATCGTTAAGATCTTTAATAAACTGCTCAGGCTGGTCGTAGACCCGCCCAAGCAGTTCGATTTTGGTCCTTAAACGGCTGAATTCAATGGCCGGCATTGCAGATTTCCATTAGTATGCCTTGGCAAAATAAACCTTGTGGTGCGCTTCTTTACCGCAGACAATGCATTTGCCTTGTCCTTCGGGTTGGTCAAGCGGAATGCAGCGCGTGGTTGCCTTGGTATCTTCTTTAACCTTGGCTTCGCAGGCGGGATCGCCGCACCACCAGGATAACGCCCATCCTTTTTCAATGGTTTTCTTTAATTCCTCATAGTCGGCGGGATCGAAGATATGCGCGTCTCTGAAAGCTTTGGCGCGTTCATACATATTGGTGTGGATCTCGGACAGCAGATCGGTGATGCGGCTGCTGATCTGGTCGAAGGGCAAAATAGTCTTGCCGTCGCGTCCGGGGATATCGCGTCGGGCGGCCATGACGGAGTTCTTTTCCACGTCACGCGGACCGACTTCCAGGCGCACGGGCACGCCGCGCAGTTCCCAGTCGTTATACTTGAAGCCCGGTGAGACTTCGGTTCGGTCGTCCACTTTGACGCGGAAATCCTGCAAGGCTGCCTGCAGCTTCTCCACCATGGGCAAAACCAGGCTCTTTTCGGCGTCATTTTTATAGATGGGAACGATCACCACCTGAATGGGCGCCAGCTTGGGAGGCAGTACGAGACCCTGGTCATCACCGTGGGTCATGATGATGGCGCCGATGAAGCGTGTCGAGAGTCCCCAAGAAGTTGTCCAGCAGTACTGCAGGGTATTGTTTTCATCCAGATACTGGATGTCAAAGGCTTTGGCGAAATTCTGTCCCAATAGGTGAGAGGTGCCGGCCTGCAGCGCCTTGGTATCGCCCATCATGGCTTCGATCGAATAGGAGTGCATCGCGCCGGCAAATTTTTCGTTGGCCGACTTGACACCGGGCAGAACGGGCACTGCGGCTTCATCTACGGCGAAGCGGGTATAAACCTCAAGCATGCGTTTGGTCTCTTCTTCGGCTTCCTTCTCGGTGGCGTGGGCTGTGTGGCCCTCCTGCCAGTAGAATTCGAGCGTGCGCAAGAACGGTCGGGTGCGCATTTCCCAGCGTACAACGTTGCCCCACTGATTGATCAGCACGGGCAGGTCGCGGTACGATTTGATCCACTTGGAGTACATATAGCCGATGATGGTCTCGGAAGTGGGGCGCACGACCAGCGGTTCTTCAAGTTCCTGTCCGCCGCCAATGGTGACTACTGCCAGTTCAGGAGAAAATCCTTCAACGTGTTCCTTTTCCTTCTCAAGGAAGGATTTTGGGATGAACAACGGGAAAGCGGCGTTCACGTGACCGGTGGCTTTGAAGCGTTTGTCTAGCGATTGTTGAATGTTTTCCCACAAGGCCCAGCCGTGAGGCCGGACGACCATACATCCGCGTACCGGGGCATTGTCGGCTAATTCCGCGCGCTGGATGACCTGGTTGTACCATTCCGAAAAATTCTCACTGCGAGGGGTTAGTTTCTCATTGTCCATGGATATTTTCCTAAATTAAGATGATTTCTTGCTTTCTTTTTCAAATTGGTTGATCAATTCAACCGCTTTGTTGATATCGGGTGCAAAACAGATCCTTTTTTGATCTTGCGCTTTGATGAATTCTCCAAACTCTTCGAAGAATACTTCAATAGTCCTTTGCCAGCCTTTGCCAACCAGTACCATTATGCGCGGACCATTGGTGGAGATGATCTCTTCGTTCCACATGACCGCCAGCTCTGCCAGAGTGCCTACGCCACCGGGCATCATAACGGCTGCTTCACACTGATCGATCAGGGCGTACATACGTCCTCTCAATGAAACGTGTTTCCATTCTTCCTTGACCCATTGATTAGCTTTAACCTTGCGCCACTCTTCAAGCTGAAGGCAGGTCGAGCCGATCACGTGGGCGCTGGCCTCATTGGCACCACGGGAGGCTGCTTCCATGACGCCGATATAACCGCCTGTCATGACTGTATGTCCGGATTGACCGAGCAAAAACCCCAATTGGCGGGATTGTTCATAGACCTGATGATCAGGCTGCATTGATGCTCCGCCATAAACAGCTACTTTCATTGATTATCCTCTTTGTATGCTTTATTTTGATCCCATTGTCTGCTGTAGTTGGTTTGAAGTTTTGCCATTATGGCTTCTTCAAGGTCGATACCTGAAACGCAGGCTAACTGTAACAGGTAAAGGGCAACATCTGCCAATTCACCTTCAAACTCGCGGTGGTCGGTAATTTCTTCGTTCCATTGAAAATGTTCCAATACTTCTGCCGCTTCCAGAGATAGTGAGATCGCCAGGTTTCGGGGCGTCTGTTGACGCGGCGAGTCCTCTTGATACCATCCCTTTGCGGTAACAAATCGGTTCATTTCGGCAGTTAAGTCCCGAAGTTCCACGAGGTTAATTTGTCCTTTCATTCAATGCCTGCAAAGCAGCATTTGCCGATATTACTTGTTCCGGATGCCATCCCTCTTCATTTGCCATCTTGTTCAAATGTTCAAGCACGGTTTTTTGACTTTCAACGTCGAGCAGCTGAAAGCGGTCGATCACGCGTTTGGCGTCGCGGGAAAGCAGATCATCCCATGCTTGTTCAAGAAATGAAGCTTGAAAATCCATTGAAATCCTTTATTGAACTTCTAGATTACCAGACATAAAGTTCAGCGTCAAGCACAAGCTTGACAAAAAAAGCTGGACGGATTTTCCGTCCAGCCTTTGAAAAACGTGAGAAGGTTAATCCTCTTTTCTGCTTTCCATCTCTTTTGTACGGGCATCGATGATCGGCTGGGCGATGTGAGCCGGCACGACATCCGTATGGTCGAATTCCATTGAGAAGAATCCGCGGCCGCCGGTAATGGAGCGCAGTGTTGTGGTGTAGCGCAGCATTTCGGCTAGGGGGACGGTTGCCGTCACGACGGAGCGGCCTTTATCGGTCTCCATACCCTGGATGCGGGCGCGGCGTGTATTCATGTCGCCCATCACGTCACCCATGTTGGCTTCGGGGACGGTGATCTTGGCCAGCATGATGGGTTCACGCAGAACCGGACCTGCCTGGCGAACGGCTTCTTCAAATGCCTTGCGGCCGGCTACCTCAAAAGCGACCGGTTTTGAATCAACGGGGTGTTCCTTGCCGTCAAAGACGGAAACGTGTACACCCGACACCGGGTAACCTGCGATAACGCCTTCTTTCATCACGCTTGCAATACCTTTTTGGATGGAGGAGGAATAAGTTTGAGAGACAGCGCCGCCGAAGACGTCCCAGGAGAAATCGAAGTCTTTATCGGTGATCGGCGTGACTTTGAGGTGGACTTCGCCGAACTGTCCGGAACCGCCGGTTTGTTTCTTATGACGGTACATGGCGGAAGCGGGTTTGGTGATGGTTTCCTGATAGGGGACTTTGGGTTCTTGCAGGAGCACGCCCACCTGGAATTTGGTCTCGGCGCGGCGGATGGCAACGTCAATGTGTTGATCGCCCATGCCTTGCAAAATGGTTTGCAGGGTGGTGCCGTCATTATGCCAGCTTAAGGTCATATCTTCTTCGCATAGACGGTGCAGGGTGGAAGAAATCTTGGTTGAGTCGCCCTGTGTCTTGGGGAAGAGCGCCACCTGATATAATGCGCCTGGATATTCAGGGATCGGCAAGGTCAGGGGGTGAGTCTTGTCGCAAATTGTATTGGAGGTTTGGGTTTCAGATAATTTCGGCACGATGCAGATGTCACCGGCGTGGGCAACCTTGGTGCTGATGGCTTCTTTGCCGCGGGGGAATCCGATTGTGCCGACACGTTCTTCGATTTCTTTGGTTTGATTCCAAAGGCGTGAATCTGCTGAAACGGTGCCGGAATAAACTTTCAAATAGGTTTGTTTACCGACAAACGGATCGGCAGTGGTCTTCCATACATAGACGGCCAGAGGACCATCATCGCGGACATCGAGTTTTTCTTCGCCGGCTTTTCCTTTTGCCACAATGGGACCTGCAGCCATGGGGGAGGGCATTAATTGGATGATGGCATCCAATAACTTCAAGACACCGGTACCCACAGAGCCTGCGCAGGCGAGAACGGGAATGAAATTACAGGTTTTTACGACTTCAGCAAGACCTTTGATGACTTCTTCGTCGGTCAGTTCGCCGGCTTCAAGATATTTCTCGAGCAGGGCATCGTCGCCTTCCGCAGCGGCTTCCACGAGTTCGGCGCGAGCTGCGTCTGCGTCCGCTTTCATGTCGGCAGGAATTTCTTCAGCGGTTTTGCCTTCGCCTTTGTAGGCCTTCATCGAGATCAGGTCAATGACGCCTTTGAAATCTTGTTTTTCGCCCCAGGGCAATTGGATGGGGATCAAACGGACGTCTGAGAACTCCTGAACGGAGGTTAATGATTTTTGGAAATTCGCGTTTTCACGTTCCATCTTGTTGATGAGCAGGAAACGCGGAAGATTGAACTTTGAACAATAATCCAGGGCAAGTTCGGTACCGACTTCCAGACCGTTTACAGCATCCACCATGATAAGAGCGCCTTCCGCCACACGCATGGAGGAAATCACTTCACCAATGAAATCAGTATATCCGGGGGTATCCAGGAAATTGATCTTGGAGTCGTTATATTCCACCGGAATTACCGACGTATAAAGCGAAATTTTTCGCCGGATCTCTTCTTCATCAAAATCTGAGGCGGTGGTACCATCCTCGATTTTTCCCATACGAGTGGTGGCGCCAGTAAAATGAAGTAAAGCCTCGCACAGAATTGTCTTTCCAGCACCAGAATGGGATGCCAAAACGATATTTCGGATCTTGTCGGTCGAGTACTCTTTCATGAAAGATGGCCCTTCTCTTCTTAAGATAATTACAATCACACCATTTTAAGGGATGATGCCGTTCTTGTCAAAGCGAACCTTAAAAAAATAATAAAAAATCGGATTCTATGGTTGTACAATGTGTATGACTGATTCATAATAAGGGAGAATATGATCCGCCGTTTACTTTTAATTAGCTTTCTGGCGTTATTATCCATCTCTCCGGCATCTTTGCATCTTTGGCAGGTTGCTGAACAGATCGAGCCGCGCGGAGTCGATTCTTTTGAGGTTTGGCAGACTATAATCCCGGACGATCCTCACGATATTGATTACGGAAGCACCAATGACTGTCTCCATTACAAGGATCAGTCCGTTCAAATAGTCGACTGCCAGGACCAGGCCGCCCGGCCAAAATGGCAAAGTGCGGAAAACTGGACAGTTCGCGAGGCAATATCCGCCGACCTCAATCGGGATGGAAAGCGTGAATTGGTCATGGTGGTTTGGCGTCCGTTCAAACCTTGGCCGATCGACGCATTTCTGCCTTCCGGCGGCCGCATCAAGGATTTCCATGACGCGAACGGCATGAGCTGTCACGTGATCCTCGTCGGTTGGGATGGAGAAAAGTATCGCGAGTTATGGGCTGGGTCGGCCTTGATCGATCCGGTCCGGAAAATCCAGGCCGTCGACCTGGACGATGACGGCTTTCAGGAACTGGTGGCCTTGGAAGGGGAGTATGATTCTAACAACCGTTTTGGTAACCTGACCGTTTGGGATTGGAATGCTTTTGGGTTCAGGTTGCGAGATCGACTTGAAGGCATTTTTTCTGAATATGGGATCGTTGTAACACAACAGAACGTCTTTATCTTGACCAACTGATAGAGGAGGAGAACATGAAGAAAAGAAAATTATGGGTGTTTACGATCGGATTTATATTGGTACCATTTGTTCTGTCAGCCTGTAATCTGACGACCATGATCAAAAATGCATTATCCAACGTTGAAGATGAGTTCCAGGCAACGGCTTCTGATCAAACCATCACAGAGTTGCCTGAGATCGAAACCAGCGGCATCTATCAAGAGGCATTTGCCAGTTACTCGATGCCGGATGTTCAATTGCCGGATCAGTTCACAGGCGGATACAGTCTGCCGCTGTCTGCCGATCAGGTAAAAGGTCTTGACAGCGATTGGTTTGAATTCTCCGCCGCACAAACCAATTCATTGCTCAATAATGGATTCGTGGTGATGCCTCCCGGCAGCAATTCTGATTCACTATATACCGAGTTCTATCAAGCCTATGATTATTATCGTTACATGGAAGTCCCTGTTTTTGTTTCCACCGATTCCATTTATCACGTTTATCATCTGATCTTTGACAAGATGTTGAGGGATCTTGAACGAACTTCCTTCATCCCCATTCTTAATGAGCTGACCACTGCCATGCTGGATGAAAGCCTTCTGCAATATGAACAGTTGGCAGGCACCGATCTTGAAGAAGCAGCATTAAGGAATGTGGCTTATTTCACCGTACCTGCCAAACTGCTGGGACTTCCGGTAAGCGTCCCCGATGCGGCGGCGGAAATGGCGAATCAGGAGATCGCGCTGATGGACGCCAAAGCGGTTCGGGAAGTTTCGCCGATCTGGGCGATGGGCGGCGAAACCAATGATGATCTGCTTTTTGAAGATTATTCGCAATATACGCCTCGTGGACATTACACGCGCAGTGAAGCCCTCGAAAAGTATTTCAGGGCCATGATGTGGTACGGACGTCTTACCTTCAGACTGAAATATACTGTCGAAACACAGCGGGCTTTGCTGCTTGTCCAGGCGCTGCGCAACGCCCAGACCAGTTCCGGAAGAACGGCCATCGAACTTTGGCAAAACATCTATGATCCGACCGTGTTCATTGTCGGTAAATCAGACGACCTTTCCTTCCACGAATACGGCGTGATATCAGACCAGGTGTTCGGAGATAATCCCGAGCTGGCAAGTTTTGCCGACGCCGGGAAGATGGATCAATTCATGGAGACAGCCAAACAATTGCCGCCTCCGCAAGTGAATTCCATGTGGGTTTACATCTGGCAGGATCGCGATGATGCCACACAGGGTTTCCGCTTCATGGGACAGCGTTTCACCCTTGACCAATACGTTTTTGGTGAACTGATCTTTAGAAAGGTCGGAACGCTTGAAGATCCGAGGTCTTTACCCAAAGGTCTTGATCTTCTCTCGGCCATGGGATCCGAAGAAGCCTATTCGATCCTGGATCAAATGGGTGAAACGACATACGAAAACTACGACAAGCAAATGACCAAGGTCAGGGATGAAGTAGCCGGATATGATGTCGACTCCTGGACCCAGAACCTGTATTGGTCGTGGTTATATGCCATGCAGCCGCTCTTTGCCCCCAAGGGAGAGCAGTACCCGGCCTTCATGCAAACCCAGGCCTGGCTGCGCAAGGATATGGCGACCGCGCTCAGCACCTGGACGGAGTTAAAACACGATACGATCCTTTATTCAAAACAGGTCATGGCCGAGATGGGCGGCGGTGGAAGTGAAGAACCCCCGCATGGATACGTTGAGCCCAATCCCGAAGCCTACGCGCGACTGCTGGCGCTGGCTGAAATGACCCGGTCTGGATTATATTCGCGCGACTTATTGGATGAAACGACCCAGGGTAATCTGGATAACCTGATCGAACAACTGCAGTTCCTGCTGGATATTTCGCAGAAGGAACTCAATGGCGGCACGATCACCGATGATGATTACTGGCGACTGACCTACTACGGCGGCTGGCTCGAAACCATGACCATCGCTGCTGCTGATACGGCAGAAGAGAATCAGGGGCGCAGCTATCTTGAAGATCAAAAATCCGCTTTGATCGCCGATGTGGCGTCGGGATATGGATTCTCCCTTGAGGAAGGTGTGGGGTATCCGACCGAGATCTTCGTGATCTCACCTGAAGCGCCATACCATCTTACACGCGGAGCCGTTTATACCTATTACGAATTTGCGGTTCCTTCCAATGAGCGTATGACGGACGAAGCCTGGCGAGAAATGCTTGAGTCAGGAAACGCTCCCGATATGCCTGATTGGACAAATACGTTTATCATTCCATAAGTGTGAAGAAGCACATTTTTCGAGGAGCACTGGCAGCAGTGCTCCTCATCATTACCGGGTGTCAGCAGGCCGCATCAGGGTTCAGCATCACCCTGGGCGGGGATATTATGTTGTCGCGCTCGGGCGCATCCATCTTTGAAAATGATGGTGCGGAAATTGATCCGTGGCAGGTCCTGAGGCAGCAGGGAGTCCTTGACGTTGAGGATGACTATTTCATGGCAAACCTTGAGTCGCCTCTTGGTGACATTGGGACTATTGCCGATGATATGAACCTTTGCGGCATTCCTTCTGAAGCAAGTATCTTAACCCTGGCGCAGTTGGACCTGGCTATGTTGGTCAATAATCATAATAACGATTGCGCAGAGCGGGGGGCAATTCATACCGCGGCAGTCCTTGAGGAAAACGGCATTCTATCTGTTGGGGAGACCTTCTTACCCGTCTTTCTGGATACACCCCAGGGACGCATGGCAGTGCTTGCCGCGCAAGATGTGACCGGAGACCTGGATGAAGATGGTTTGCTGCAGGCAGTAGCGTACGCACGTGACAAAGCTGGTTTGGTGATCGTCTCGATCCATTGGGGGAATGAATATCAGGCCGGCCCTGACGAACGTCAGCAGGCGTTGGCGCGGCGTTTGGCCGATGCCGGCGCGGATGTGGTCTGGGGACATCATCCGCACGTACTGCAGAAGATGGAATACCTTGAGGCATCTGATGGGAGAAACGTGTTGGTGCTCTACAGCCTGGGGAACCTGCTGTCCGACCAGTGGATGCTGGAGGACGCGCAGCGATCCGCTCTGGTGCGTTTGACCTTCGACAATTTACACGTCAGCGGCATTGAGGTTATCCCCATTCATATGAACAGGTACAGCAGAACACTTCAAGTCGCAGATGATGCACAGACCATCGTCTCAAGGCTTCAAGTGAGTGACTTTACGGAAATTTCGGTCAATATTTTTAGTGTGTCGGGTTCAGAATAAAACGCTTTAGAGTTTCTTTTCCATCCGCCACGAAGGTTCGTTGACCGTACGCCAGCTACCTTTATGGTCGGGGTATGACCAGATCCCGTCTTCCTTGGCAACGATCTGGAATCCCAACCGCGTGTAAAGCCGGATGGCCTGCTGGTTGACGCGGGCAACGTTGAGCGTCAGCCTGGTGAATTTCATTTGGCGCAAGGTGTCTTCAAGAACGGCGATCAATTTTGAGCCGATCCCCAGGTTTCGCCAGGGAGGACGCACACGCAGAGAATAAAGATAGGCTCGATTCCAGCCATCGGCCAGTTCCAAACGGTCGCTTTTTAGCTGTAAAAAGACCTGCCCGATCATAACTCCATCGGAAGTCACCGCCACCCAGGCTTTCACGATGCCTTTTTCCACTTTTCGGTAGACGTCCTCGAAAACTCTTCTGAAGTGGATGTACTCTCCGTCCCACTCGAGGGCAGGCAGGTCGTCTTTGGTCAGCGGTCTGATCGTGATGACCTCGGTTGTTGTGCTCTCTTGTGGATTGACGTCGATATCTGTCATATACTGTTGATCCGTCAGTAGGATTGAATGATTTGTTCCAGATAGTCTTTTTCCTGAACGGCATCTTTAATCTTGCCATCCAGCCAGGCATCCCGAAGCTCTTTGAGAATGGCGGCATAGCGCGGACCGGGAGGAACCCCCATTATCTTGAGCGTTTCGCCATTAATGGATGGTTCCATGGATCGCCATTTCTCCAGAAAATTAACAATCTTTCCTTCCATGTTTTTATCATCGATGAGGCAGTAGAAAACATATAGCGCGGATTCTGGCATACTGCGCAGTTCTTCGGTGAAACGACTGACGGATAATCCTTTTAATGACTCTTTCTTCGTGATCAATTGATGGCAGGCCTGCAGTGTCTTGACCATGGCATTGGAAAAATGAAGCCTGTCGGCAATGGAGAGGGCATCCTTAATTTCAAGATTGCTGAACCATATGAAATAGGGCAGGGATGCATTATCGATAACTTCGTTATTCCAGGGCTTTTTGATCTCTTCGGTTAAAACCCTGTTCAGGGAGTGTTCCCAATCTTCGTTCCAGTCCAGGCCCGGATGGACCGCTGAGAGGAGATCGAGTCCTTTCAATCGGACAAGGTCTTTAGTCGGGTCTACCTCTTTGAAAATGAGGTCGAATTCATGGCGGATGCGGTTCCCGCTGACCTGTTTTAAGTTCTCTCGCGCTTCCTGCATCAACTGCAGGGTGCGTTTTTCAATGTGGAAGCCGAAACGTTGTTCAAAACGCACCGCCCTCAACATGCGGGTTGGATCATCAACGAAGGAGAGGGAATGTAGAACCTTCACCGATTTCTTTTTCAGATCCTTCAATCCGCCCCAGTGATCCTGAAGTTCACCGAAATGGGAACCGTCCAGCCTCAGCGCAAGCGTGTTAATGGTAAAGTCGCGCCTGTGCAGGTCTTGTTTGATGCTGGAATTCTCAACGATGGGCAGAGCGGTTGGGTGGTCGTAAAATTCGGTGCGCGCGCTGATCAGGTCAAGAGATTCGGGAAGATCGCATGGTCCTTTGGGCAGGCAGTTTAATTCCTCGGCCAGTTTTGTGTGGATCTCATCGATCTTCCACTTGGCTGTGCCGAATCGGCGGTGGGCTACCACTCTGCCTCCGAATTTGTTGGCGAGCATTCTCGCCAGTCGGATGGCGTCTCCTTCCACGACGATGTCAAAATCCTGTGAGGGCTTTTGAAGGATGAGATCGCGCACAAATCCGCCAACGATGTAAAGGGCCTGGTGCTCTTGCGACGCGCTTTCAATGATCGCTTTTAAAAGGGAAAGGCGACATGGAGGCAGCGCTTTTTCGAGCAGGTTGCCGTAGTTCACCAGTTCAGTTTGCGCTTTATCTTTCTTGAGCAAATTCTTCAGCAGATCGGTGCGGGTTACGATGCCGATAATCCTGCCGGATGCGGGATCCATGACTGGGATCTGCCCCCAGCCTGTGGCGGCCATCACATCCTGTACGTGCTGCAGAGACTGGTCAGGCCGCAGCGAATAAGTACCTGAATCCATCAGGCTTCCGATGGTCATCTTGAGATGATGATTACGCGCGCGGTCGACCGCTCGCCTGGTAAGCAGCCCGACCACTTTGCCATTCTCGACGACCGGATAACCTTCATAGCCGTAGCGCTGCATGAGTCGATCGGCCTCGCTGATACTGGTTTGAGGAGACAAAAGCAGCGGTTTCTTTGACATGATCTTCTGGACTGTCAGACCGGGTTTGACGGTTGCTTTGATCTCTGCCAGGAGCTTTTTGTTCAGGTCGGTAAGGGCTGAAGGTTCCACGGGATTATCGAAAGTGATAAGCGCGGAGGCTGCGCGCTCGTGTCCGCCGCCGCCAAAGCCGGTCATGATTTTCGCCACGTTGATCTCGTCGCTGGTTGACCTGGCAATGATGCGGATGCCTTCGCTGGTCAACACGGTCAGGAACAGGGCGTCTGGGTCCAGCAGATCGCGCAGCTTGTGGGCGATGCTGGATATTTCCTCGTTCATTTCACGCGCGTCTGCCTGCGAAAGCAGCACAGTCTTCCCCTCAATGAAATGGGTTTCTGCATTTTCCATCAGGCGTTCGGCCAGGGCGCGCTGGTCCGGCGAGAGGGCGGGGTTGAGATATTCGGCGGCGATGCGCAGGCTGGCGCCTTTTTCCAGCAGGAAAGCAGCCGCGTTGACGTCCCTGACCGTCGTTGCCGCGTAGGTCAACGAACCGGTATCTTCGTAGATGCCCAGCAAAAGCAGGGTGGCCTGAATCGTCGTAAAAGGTGTATCGTGGTCGCGTAGCGCCTCCACCAGTATGGTGGTGGTTGCGCCAACTTTTTCAATATTCAAAATCCAGTGGTTTGGAAGCGTGTCGCGCTGCTGGTGATGGTCGATCACGTGGATGCGCGTGTTCTTATGCATTCCTTTAAGCGTGATCAATGATTGTGTATCAACAAGCGTGATCGATTCGATCAGCTCATGTGGAAGGTCATGCGTTTCAACAAACGGCAGGTCGGGTGCGTATAAATTGATGAATTTACGGGCGTTGCGATTGATACGGTTTGGCAGAACCGGAAAGGAAGCATCCGAAAGCAGACGGGCGGCCAGCAAGGCTGCCAGCGCATCAAAATCTGCCTGCTCGTGGGTGAGGATGATCTCCATTTTTTTTATTGTATCACCAAGCTCTTTTTCATATTGGATGGTTTGGGAGATTCTCACAGAGTGTGCTTGCCAATAGTGTCTTTGTATGGTTTCGTAATAGTTTATCGAATTATCCGATTTTCCCGATTCCTGGTTACTCATTGCTTTTTGCTAGTTGCTTTTTATCGATTCACAGTTCATGAATTATGATTTTACTGATTACTGATTACTGATTACTGATTACTGATTACTGATTACTGATTACTGATTACTGATTACTGATTCACTATTCACGGTTCACGAATCACGATTTTTCATTCTCAGTCCTTGATCCGTTGATATTTTCGATTATAATTATGAAAATTATCTACTAAATTAACAAGGTCGATTATGTCTGACAACAAAAAAATTCTTATGGCAGTTCTCGCACACCCGGATGATGAGACATTTGGCACGGGCGGTACGCTGGCTTATTATGCCAGTCTTGGCGTTGAAGTCCATCTGGTATGTGCCACCCGCGGTGAGGTGGGCGACGTGGATGCTGATATGATGCAGGGTTATTCCGAGATCGCGCAGCTTCGTGAACACGAACTGCGATGCGCGGCCCATGAACTGGGGATCAGCCAGGTGTATTTTTTGGATTACCGCGATTCCGGTATGCCGGGCTCACCGGACAATCACCATCCGCGGGCGTTGGCCGCCGCCGACCTGGATGAAGTGGCCGCCAAGGTGGTCAAATACATCCGTGAGGTGAAACCCCAGGTTGTGATCACCTTTGATCCGATCGGCGGATATAGACACCCTGATCACATAGCCATTCATCAAGCCACCGTAAAAGCCTTTTATATTGCCGGCGACGCCTCTCAATATCCGGACGGGTTGTTTGCCTATAAGCCGCAAAAACTCTATTTCAACACATTTCCGCGCGGCTTTCTCAAGATGTCATTGTTCTTCCTGCGATTGATTGGGAAGGATCCGCATAAATTCGGCAAGAACGGCGACATTGATCTTGTTCCCATTGCCCAGGCGAATTTTCCCCTCAACGCGCGCGTGGATTACCGCAAGGTGGCGGAGAAGAAAGATCTGGCTTCGGCCTGTCACGCCAGCCAGGGTGGGGCGCGCCTGACCAGCGGATTCATGCTTCAGCTTCGAAAGATCTTTGGCGTCAGCGACCAATTCATGCGTGCGTACCCGCCTCCAAACAAAAGGATTGAACGCGACCTTTTTGAAGGTGTCGAATTGTAAACAAAACCACACAAATAATTCCCGATTTCTGTATCAACAGTTAGAAATTAATCACTATTTTTATCAATTCCCGATTTCTGTTTCTGGAAATCGGGAATATTTTATGTATAAAAGAATCCTATAAAGACAGATTCGCATCAACAAACAATTCCCGAATTCTGTTTGAGAATTCGGGAATATGCTTTCAAATCTTATTACATATAAAATTTACAATCTGATCACGTTGCCGCAGAACTCACAGGTGATCATATCCTGGCCGCGTAAAACGGGTTTAGTGATCGCTCCGCCGCAGTTGGGGCACTCTGTCGGCGCGGATTTGACTTTCTCGACGGCTTCCTGATCGACTTCCATCGCGCGTTCGGCATCGATATCCTTGTTTTTCACCCGCGTGATCAGCTTTTGCCATTCTTTGCAGTCCTGTCCGTCAAGATGCAGCCTGGTATCGCGGTCGAATGATCCGCTGGCCAGCACCAACTCGATCCAGTCTTCATTCTTGAAAAGCCCCTGCTTGGTAGGTGTAACGGATTCGACAGATACCACCGGCACCTCAAATAATTGTTTTTGAATCAGTTCTCTTTCGGTAGTTACAAAGAGAACTTTCTTGGTGGCGACTTCCTGTTTTTGTTCGAAGATAAGTCTTTGGTCTGTCAGGAAGAGAATTCCTTCAGGATCGTCCTTATCTTCTTTTTTGTCTTTAGCCCACACGGCCTTGACTGCCATGACCACGCATTCCCCTGGCAGGAATCCGAAACTGGCGGATTCACTGTGATCCAGTGAAGTTTCGACCAGGTCCAGTTGTCTTTCAAGATTTTCCACTTCGGTTTGAAGGTCATCAAAGAGTTGCTTTAATGATCTCTCCACCGAAGAAAGTCTTGACTCAAAACTCTCTACTTCAGTTTTCAAGGTTTTTGCGACACTCATGGATGCCATGCCGACCTGCAGTCTGGATACTCGTTGTTCAAGCGGTTTAATGGCTGCCACCATTTTGCTGGCCTCAGAGTTGATCTGGTTTTGGATGGAGAACTTTTTTGAGGTCCATTGTTTTTGATATGCCGCGGCTTGCTGTTCATACAATTTATTAAAAGCGTAGTTTCTGTCCCTTATTTTTTTTACGCGTAGTCCCAGGTTGGCAATATTTGTATCGAGTTCGGAAAAATCATCTCTTACCACGGATAAATTGCTTCTGCTGATCAGACCTGAAAAGTCTGCCTTGACCGAATCGATTTCTTTGCGTAATTCATCTACTGGATTGACCTGGGTTGCACTCATGACCTTGTTCTCCTCTATTGATTATTCTTTTCCCGATTTTTGTTTGTGAAAGGCGTCAGGTTAAACCTTAAGCTCTTTTTTCTTATATTCAATTTCCATCAACTCGCCGGTGGCTACAAACACAGTACGTTCGCAGATATTGCTCACGCGGTCGGCCATTCTTTCAAGGTTGTGCGCAACCCACATCAGCAGGTTGGCATGATCGATGATTTCAGTTTTCTCGACCATCAAATTCACCAGATAACGTAGCACCTTGTTGTAGATCTCATCCACCTTATCGTCTTCAGACGGGATGGCCTTTGCGGTTATGGCATCCTCAATAATAAAAGCGCCCAATGCCCTGTGCAGCATGCTGATGGCCAGAGTGCCCATTTCTTCGATCTCGCTGATCGGGATGGGAATGTCAAAATCCTCCAATTTCACGACCACCTTGGCGATTCCTTTGGCGTAGTCTCCCATACGCTCGATCTCGGCGGAGACTTCCAGCAGGGCGGCCAGCAGGCGCAGATCGTGCGCCAGGGGCTGCTGGGTGGCGATCAGGATCAGCACTGAGTTTTCGATTGCATAACGTTTTTCATTGATCTTGCGGTCGGCGTTATAGATCTCGCTGGCGGACTTTCTGTCCCTCTTTTTCAGGGCTTCAACGGAAAGCATGGTGGCTTGTTCCACCAGGCTGCCCATAACCAGCAATTCATCCTGTATCTCACGGATGTGAAGCATTAGATTGTCTCTTGACATTTTTCACCTCGTGACTTGCGTCAGCCAAATCGTCCAGAGATGTAATCCTCGGTGGATTGATTTTTTGGGTTGGTGAAGACCTGGCTGGTTACACCGTATTCCACCATCATACCGGCGCGGTCTTCGTCCATTGTGAAATATGCCGTGAAATCTGAAGCCCGTCCGGCCTGCTGCATGTTGTGCGTTACGATTATTATTGTATAGTGATTTGACAATTCGCGCATTAAATCTTCGATCTTCAATGTTGCGATCGGATCCAGGGCCGAGCAGGGCTCGTCCATCAGGATGATCTCGGGCTTCACGGCCAGGGCGCGCGCGATGCACAGGCGCTGCTGCTGCCCGCCAGAGAGAGACAGAGCCGGCTTTTGAAGCTGGTCTTTTACTTCATCCCACAAGGCTGCCTTGACCAGACATTCCTCAACAAGATCGCTCACGTTGTCTTTGTAACCGTTGACCTTGGCGCCCCAGGCAATATTGTCATAGATGGATTTAGGGAACGGGTTGGGTTTTTGAAAAACCATGCCGATCTCTTGCCGTACCTGAACCGGATCAATTTTCGGATCGTAGATGTTCTGTCCGCGGAAGAGGATCTTGCCAGTCACGTGAGCGCCGGGGATGAAATCGTTCATACGGTTAAAAGAGCGCAGCACTGTGCTTTTCCCGCAGCCGGAAGGACCAATAATTGAGGTGATCTTCTGCGGTTCAATGTGCAGTTCCACGTGCTTGACTGCCCTGAAATCGCCGTAATAGATATCCAGGTCTTCGGTCTCAATTGCCCATCGTTTTTCGTTTTGCTCGGTCATTAATGATTACCTTGAAATAGATTTCTGCCATCCAAAGATGGTCGATATTTTCGTTTTTCTGTTGCTTGTCACAAAATAAAGGCTGTTGTTACCCTTGATGTATCCATTATAAATTTGAATTGCCAAAGTTTTCCAGCATTTTTCCCAAAACCATTTTTTGTGGCTCCAAAGTCATCATTTTAGCTGGATCGGGATGGAAAAATAGAACTTGCTGCCTTCGCCGGGATCGCTTTCAGCCCAGATGTTGCCGCCGTGCGCCTCAATAATGTGCTTCGCGATCGAAAGGCCAAGGCCGGTTCCGCCGCTTGAGCGTGATCTGTCGGATTTATAGAAACGTTCGAAGATTCTTTCGAGTTCGTTGGATGGGATGCCCACGCCGGTATCTTGAATTCCAAAGATGATCCGATTGTTTTCTCTGGACGCGGAGAGCGTGATCTTTCCGCCGGGTTCCGTGAATTTAATAGCGTTATGGATCAGGTTGATGAAAACCTGCTGGATGCGCGTCAGGTCAACTTGAAGAGCGGGCAGGTCATTTTCAATATTCGTATCGATGTTGATCCCTGATCGTTCAGCCTGCAATCTCATGCGTTCCACCGGACGTGAAACGATCTCATCCACTGAACATTCCTTCTTTTCAAACGGGACTCTGCCGGACTCGATTTTCGCCAGTTCAAGCAATTCCTGAACCATTTGGGTCAGGTTGTCGATCTCATCATCCATCTGCCGCAGGAAGTTATTTGAGACTTTCGGATCGTTCAAAGCGCCGGCTTGCAGGGTCTCAGACAATGCCTTAAGGGAAGCCAGCGGCGTGCGCAGTTCGTGAGAGATGTTGCTGACAAAATCCTTGCGCACGGTTTCGAGCTTGCGCAGCAGGGTCAGGTCCTGGAAGAGCAGCAAAACTTCGCCGGGCAGCACCGGCCCCAGCAGTGATGAGATCACCTGAATGCTGTCTTTTTCCAGCGAGGTCTGGATGGTAATGGACTGGGATTTTCCGGTCTCCAGCGTTTGTCTCCATAATTCGACGATCTGGTGCTGTCTCACCACTTCGATCAGTGTATCTTCCTCAACAGGTTCCAGCCCGGCACTGAACATTTTCTGCGCCGTCGGGTTGATCAGCGTGACGTTGCCCTCCGCGTTCACCAGGATCACGCCGTCACTCATATTGAACAGGATGGCGGAGAACTTGGTCCTTTCGTTCTTCAGGTCCTGGATTTGCATCTTGCTTTTTTCCACCTGGGCGTTGTGAGCTGCCACAACCAGGCCGATCTCATCGCGTCTTTCCTTGCCCTCGATCACGCGCAATTCGCCTTCTGTGGCGGCATAGATCTTCTCGCTGATCTTGCGCAGGGGATTGAACCATTTGCTGGATTGGAGGATCATGAACAGGATCGAGACGCACAGGCTTATCCCGGCTACGATCAACAGGAGGTTGCGCAGCTTATCCACCGTTTGGTCAAATGCGGCCAATGATTTCGCCAGCCTGATGATGCCGATGATTTGACCTTCATAATAGACAGGGACGGCAACGTAATCGAGCCGTTCTCGCAAGGTGGCGCTCATGCGGATAGTGGGTTGAACTTTGCCGTGCAACGCTGCTTGAACTTCAGGGCGTTCCAGGTGGTTTTCCATGTCGTTGATGGAATGATCCGATTCACCGATGACTGTCCCATCCGCCAGGATAAAGGTAGTGCGGTTTCCGGTTACATCTTTGATGTAGAGAGCTTGAGAGTTAAAATCACTTCCGGGTTTCAGGTTGGCAATGTTTTCCCCGATTTGACCTGAAATCAGTTCCGCTTCAGAAGTAAGCTCCTTCTCCCAATTTGAGAGAACGAATTCCTGAAAGAACTGCGTAGTGGAAATCCCGACGGCAAAAAGTGAGACTGCCATGAGGATCAGATAAGGAAAAACTGTCTTCTGGACGTACGACAGACCTTTCATAAGCTTTCACCCTTCGAAACGATAACCGGCACCTCTGACAGTAATTAACCGGGCGGGTTTTGACGGGTCATGTTCGATCTTTTGTCTGAGCCAGCTGATGTGCACGTCAACCGTACGGCTCTCCCCGGTAAAATCCCAACCCCACACTTCTTCGAGGATCTTTTCGCGCGAAAGGGCGCGTCCCCGATTGATGGCCATGTAATAAAGCAGATCGTATTCTTTTGGTTTCAGGTCAAGTATTTCGTCATTGATCAATACTTCACGCCGGATGGTATCGATCACCAGGTCTTCGAATTTCATGATCTCTTTGGAGGGTGCTTCGGCGGTCGCTGGTTGAGCGTCTTCCTGCATGAGCCTCACGCGCCGCAACATGGCCTTCACGCGGGCGAGCAATTCGCGCATGGAGAAAGGTTTGCCCATATAATCGTCCGCGCCGACTTCAAGTCCGACGATGCGGTCAATTTCATCATCCCGGGCAGTCAGCATCAGGATGGGCGTGTTCTTTTCAGCCCTGAGCTTGCGGCACAATTCAAAACCGTCCATACCGGGCAGCATGATATCCAACAGGATCAGGTCGAAATTGGTTTGACGAGCTTTTTCAAAGGCTTCCAAACCGTCCGCGCTGGTCTCGACCTCGTACCCTTCATTCACAAGATTGTACGAAAGCGTTTCACGCAGTGCTTTTTCGTCTTCAACAACCAGGATTCGATTCTTCATCTTATCTCTTCAATTCTTGCAGTATTGTTTCCATTTTACAGGCTAATTGCTCGCGGTCAAAATGTTGTCGGACGAACTCTCTTCCGCGCAGCCCCATCTTGCGCGTTCCTTCCATATCATTTTCCAACTGTTTAATCTGAAATGCAAGTTCGTTTGAATCGCCGGGTTGAACAAATACGCCGCAGTCTGCTTTTTCCACCACCTGGCGGATCACGCCGTCGATCAACAGCAGCACGGGTTTACCCGCGGCCATATAATCGAATACCTTGTTGGGGTAGGTGGTCTTATACATTTCGATGGGTTTGAGGATGGCAACGCAGGCATCCGCGGCTGCCAGGACCTTGTTCATTTCATTCTTCGGCACGGATGACATGAAGATCACGTTGGATAGTCCCTTTTCCTCAGCAGTATGCATCAGGTTGGCTTTTTCCTTGCCGTCGCCGACGAACAGGAAGGTGGTCCCTTGATCCTCGCGCATTTTTCCGGCGGCATCCAATATCACATTGAGATCGTTTGACATGCCGTGCGCGCCGGCGTACAGCACGACGAACTGCCTGTCCAGATCATGAGCCTGTCTGAAATCCTTGCCGGTTTCATGCGGATCGAACATGCTGACGTCCACGCCGTTTTCAACCAGGGTGATCTTTTTTGCACCCCGCTTTTGAATGTGCTCGATGAATCCGGGTGAGTTGACCACCATTTCATCCGCGTGGCGGTAGAGAAAACGTTCCAGCCATTCGGAGAGCCGGATAAGGAATTTGTTCTTCAAGACGCCCACAGCCACGGCGAAGGCCGGCCACAGATCGCGGACTTCAAACAGGAAGGGTACGCCCTTCAGGCGCGACAGCAGCCAGGCCGTCCAGCCCTGGAAGATGGGAGGCGATGTGCCCCAAACGACGGTGACGTTTTTGACACCCAGTCCGATGAAGAACGAGGAGAACATAAAGCTGAAAAAGCTGAGGATACGGTGAAAGAAACTACGGTGCAGGGCGGGGTAGGTATAGGCTCTCAAAATCGTGATGCCGGGTTCGGGTTCCTCGCGCGTCACCCAGCGGCTTTTGCCGCGCTGGTTTTGCCCGGTTAAATAGCTGACCGGGCTGGTGATGATGGTGACCTGGTGCCCGTGTTTGACCATCACCCTGGCCATTTCGTGGTGGCGTGTGCCTCCCGGTTCATTGATGGCTGCGAAAGCCTGGTGGATCAGCAGGATGTGCATGGACTATTTTCCCGTCCTGGAAGTGGATTTGCATAACTTGAAATTGCTATCGATTTGCAGGGTGCCGTTGCTGCGGAACAGGCACGAGAATGAGAGTGCTGGGTGTTTCTCGCCGTAAGTGTCAGAAACCCACCCCATCACCGGATTCCTTCGTTCGCCTGCCAATGTCTCGCCGGCCCGGATGAGACTGATATCGTTGGCCAATCTTGCAGAGCTGTCTTTGGCGGATACAGCATTAAAGCTGAGTTCAACAAGATATTCATCCTTGTGCAGGGTCAGACACTGTCCCTCAAGCTTCCACTGCCAGTCGGGCAGCAGCCAATGCAAACGGATGTTTCTCTCATTGTTATTGCGTGCAAAGGTCAGCAAATCGTTGACCAGAATGTGCTCACTGTTTTCCAGGCGCAGGGTTCTTTCGTGATTCAGTCCCATTCTTTTGTAACCATCGTGTACGGCACAGATTTCATCATCATTCTCATGCAGCCAATGCGCTTGGGCTTGTTTCAGCCACAGGAACTTGCCTGCTTTGAGCATCTGGTCCTCATCGTCCACGCTGATTGTATTGTGTACAAGGGTGGATGTAAACGGGTTCTGCCAGGGTAGTTCGCAGTTATAGCAGAAGGTGCCAGCGTCCTGGGCGATGTTAATCCCGTCCCACCAGAGATCCACGTGCAGTTGGTCCGCGTGGGCGGGACGTCCGTGGAATTGCACACCGCGCAAGATGGCGCGCGTCTCGCCTTTGACGAGTTGGTGAACTGCCGGACAGTCAACAGGTGTAATAAGTTTTTGGTTGGGATCCAGTCCCAGCCAGAGTGAAAGTTCATCCCACGGACCCGGTGGCAGGCAGGCTTCACCGAGGAAGGCCAGGCTGGCGGCCTGGGCAGTGGGGCGGTAATCGCGGAATTCCCGGCAGCCCATGGGCAGCGGCAGGGAGCCGTCGTTGTGTCCCAGGTTGGGCAGCCTTCCGCTGGCTGTGTCAAGCTGGGCGGTCAGCCAGCGTGTGGCAGCCGCAAATCTTTGAATGACTTGAGGGGGAATTTCCGCCTGCGTATTTTGCGCATAGCCATAATACAACAATCCCAACTGCAGCATCATGCGGTGGTAATTGGCGCTGTGCTGCGAGTAGGTGCCGTTCGTTTCGATTTGGTCGAGGATGCCCCGGTTAAACTGCCGCAGACCAAGCTTCTGCCAGTTGCGCGCATGCCGGGAAACATTCGAAAAGATCTGACCGGCGGCGATCAACGCCAGCGATTCGCTCAGCAGGTGATTGTTATTTTGCGACCGGGCATATCCAAGTGTAGAGGGGATGCGCGCCGCGTGCTGCCAGACGGCTTCGATCAGCGCCTGCCTATCCATTTCGGTTGTGGCAGGACTTTTCCGAAAGACCTGGTAGACCATCAGCCAGGTGAGCAGGCGCAGACCGACTTCCTGTGCGGAAGTCCAGTTGGGCGCGCTGTTGACCGAATTATGCTGGTTGAATTCGTGA
>ENA-OSEO01002075-OSEO01002075.1-sediment-metagenome-genome-assembly--contig:-NODE-2075-length-30888-cov-3.512642_pt1 | contig 30888 bp, 31 predicted proteins | sample MGYA00237883_ERZ534232 | MGnify/ENA metagenome assembly ERZ534232 | reverse complement strand
GCAACCCCGCCCTCGGGCACGGGAATATCGTATGTTTTGAATAACGCCTTTGCCTGATACTCGTGAATTTTCATGGGAGTGAGGCTCCTTGCCTGTTTTCAAGCAATCGAATCATCCGATTATGCATAAAACATCATTTTTGGCAACCCTGTCACCGCTGCCGAAATGGACCGAGCGAAGGGTGCCGCCCACCGGTGCCTTGATGGCGTTTTCCATTTTCATGGCCTCAAGGATGACCACCGTGTCCCCCGGCTCAACCGCATCCCCGGCTTGTTTTTCAAAGCGAACGATCATTCCGGGCATCGGCGCCTCCAGCGGGGTGCCGTCACCCCCCGGGCTGTTTGCCCGTTTCGGCGCTTGGGGATTGACCACCGGGCCGGCCTGCCGAGGCGGCGCCGGAGCGGGCGCGGGCTCGGAGGGGCGGGCTGAAGCCGGCGGGGTCCCCCCGGCCGCTTCGACCCCCACCTCAAAATACTCGTCATCCACAAACACATGAAAGGTCCTCAACCCGGGGCCCTTTGCGGGCGCGGTTTTGGCTTTGGGCTCCACCAGCTTTCCGGTTTTGGCCTTTTGAATGAGCTCCTGCTCGGCCCTGGCCTCTTCCAGCGATTTGGGCTTGGCCTCGTCGGGTACCGGCTCCTTGCCGTATTTCCAGCGTAAAAATCGTTTGCCGGTTACCGGATAGAGCGCATAGATGAGCACATCATCGATATCGGTGGTAAGGTCTTTCACCTCTTGCGTTGCCTTTTCCAGCTCCGGTGCCAGCACCTCCCCCGGCCGGCAGGTGATGGGGGTCTGCCCCCGGGGGTAATCCCGCAGGGATTTGCTTTGAACCTCCGGATCGATGGGAACCGCGGTTTTGCCGTAAAGGCCGTAGCAAAGATCCTTGACCTGGGAGGTGATCATCTTGTAGCGCTCGGTGTCGTCGTCGAAGAGCACGTTGTTTACGGTTTGAATCCCCACGATCTGGCTGGTGGGGGTGACCAGCGGAATCTGGCCGAGATCTTTTCGCACCCGGGGAAGCTCTCTGTACACCTGATCGATCTTATCCAGTGCATCCATCTCCTTGAGCTGGCTGACCAGATTGGAAAGCATTCCGCCGGGGGTCTGATGCAGCAGCACATTGATGTCGATGATGGACATCTTGGTATCATCCAGCAGGTGCCGGTATTTGGGAAGAACTTCTTTCTCGAGAATTTCGTTGATTGCCGCCAGGTGCTCGATGTTAAATCCCGTATCCCGGTTGGTTCCAAGCAGCGTCATGACCAACGGTTCGATGGCCGTATGCGAGGTTCGGTAGGCATAGGGGGCCATGCACGTGTCCACGATGTCCACCCCGGCCTCGGCCGCCTTGAGCAGGGTCATGGGCGCCATCCCGGAAGTGAAATGGCTGTGCAGGTGCACCGGAACGGTCGCAATCTTTTTGATCTCCTTGATGATCAGGTAGGCGTCGTAGGGCGCAAGCAGGCTGGCCATATCTTTGATGCAGATGCTGTCGGCCCCCATGGCCTGGAGTTCTTTCGCCTTTTGAACGTAGTACTCCAGGTTGTAGACCTCCCCGCCCAGGCGGGGTTCGGTGATCGAATAGCAGATGCATCCTTGAAAATGTTTCTTGCAGGATTTGATGACCGGCACCACGGTCTCGAAGTTCCGATAGTCGTTCAACGCGTCGAAGGTGCGGAAGATGTCGATGCCGTTTTCGGCCGAACGTTCGACGAACGCCCGGGCCACATCATCGGCATAATTTCGGTATCCGACCAGGTTCTGACCCCGCAGCAGCATGGAAAACGGGGTTTTCCGGATATACCGCTTCAGGGTCCGGATCCTTTCCCAGGGATCTTCGTTGAGAAAACGGTGCATGGTGTCGAAGGTGGCCCCGCCCCAGGTCTCCATGGCCCAGAAACCGACCTGGTCCATCATTTCGGCAACGGGAATCATATCTTCGGTCCGCCCCCGGGTGGCAAACAGCGACTGGTGGCCGTCGCGAAGCGTAAGATCCGTCACTTTCAAGGGATTTTCAGCCTTGGGCCGGTCCTTGCCGTAGGCCATCGGTGTCATCTTGATCTGATCGTGGTCATACATGGATCGTTTCTCCTTCGGATCGTCGTTTCAAAAAATTTACCGCAACCGGAACCCGCTAAAGGCCCGCAGTTGCATGAGGCTTCGCAACTGCATTTGCGCCTGGCGCCCGCTGAGCCCCCAGACCGAAGCGCTCGGGGCCCCAGCGGGCGGGACCGGGCCCGCCTGAATCCGCTGTTGCTCTTCGTTTTTCATGTACGCGATCACAGCCGATATTGCGGCCGCCCTTTTTTTGTCTTTCGCCATAGCCCCCCCGGAAATTTAAATTTAGAATACATAAACCATCACATCGGGATATTGCCGTGCTTCTTGGGTGCCCGGATCTCCCGTTTTGCGCACATGACCTCAAGCGCCTCGATGAGGCGGGGCCGGCTATCCCGGGGGGCGATGACCGCATCGACATACCCCCGCTGGGCAGCCTGGTAGGGGTTTGAAAACAGGGTTTCATATTCGGCGATCTTCTCTTTCCGCTTTGCGGAGGGGTCCGGTGCCGAGCCGATTTCCTTTCGATGGATGATGTTGGCGGCACCCTCCGCCCCCATGACCGCAATCTCGGCGCTGGGCCAGGCAAACGCCATATCGGCGCCCAGGTGCTTTGAGGACATGGCGATATAGGCCCCCCCGTAAGCCTTTCGGGTGATCAGCAACAGCTTGGGAACGGTGGCTTCGGAATAACACCAGAGCAGCTTGGCACCGTGGCGAATGATGCCCCCCCACTCCTGCCGGCTGCCGGGCAGATACCCCGGAACATCGGAAAGGGTCAGCAACGGAATGTTGAACGCGTCGCAGAACCGGATGAACCGGGTGGCCTTGTCCGAGGCGTCGATGTCGAGGCATCCCGCCTTGATTCGCGGCTGGTTGGCGATCACCCCCACGGTGCGCCCGTTGAGCCGGGCAAAGCATACGATCATGTTGGTGGCAAAGTGTTCATGGGGTTCGAAGATCTCGGCGTTGTCCACAATCTGCCGGATCACCGCCTTCATGTCATAGGAACGCCTGGGATTTTCCGGGACGATGGCATCCAGCTCCGGTGATGTCCGTTGCGGATCGTCGCCGGTGTCCACCCGGGGCGGATCCTCCATGTTGTTTGAGGGAAGATAGGCGAGCAGATGCCGGATCCGGGCCAGGGTGTCCGCGTCATCCTCGCAGGCAAACTGGGCGACACCGCTTTTCTGGTTGTGGGTCATGGCACCGCCCAGATCCTCGAAGCTGATCTCCTCGCCGGTAACCGCTTTGATCACTTCCGGCCCGGTGATGAACATGTAGCTGGTGTTTTTGACCATGAAAACAAAGTCGGTCATGGCCGGGGAATAGACCGCACCCCCGGCGGTGGGCCCCATGATGGCGGAAATCTGGGGGATGACGCCGGACGCCACGGAGTTGCGGTAAAATATCTCTCCGTAGCCGGCCAGGGCATCCACCCCCTCCTGGATTCTGGCGCCCCCCGAATCGTTCATCCCGACCAGCGGAACCCCGGCCTTTACCGCCAGGTCCATCACCTTGCAGATCTTCTTTGCGTGCATCTCCCCCAGGCTGCCCGCTCTGGCGGTAAAATCCTGGGCGAAGGCAAATACCGGCCGGCCCGCCACCCTTCCGTGGCCGGTAACCACCCCGTCGGATGGAATCTCCACACGTTCCATGCCGAAGGTGGTGCACCGATGGGTCACAAAGATGTCGATTTCACGAAACGTGCCGGGATCAAACAGCAGATCCAGCCGTTGGCGGGCGGTCAACTTCCCCTTTTTATGCTGTTCCGAGACGGCCTTTTCTCCGCCCATTGCCCGGAGAAGCTTCTCCCGCTGCGCCAAATCATTGATCTTTTCTTCGATGATACCCATAGAAACGATTCCTTTCGTTGTACGGATGCATCCGCTCGGTACGGTCAGGGGCGGTTCTTGTGCTCCAACAAAGAGAGCAAGGCATAGGCTGCATCGGGCGGAGCCGTCACCCCTTTTTCCACTTCCCGGGTGATTTTGGGCAATACGCTCTGAATGTCCGGATGCCGGTAAAATCGATCCCTGAGTCCCTCCTCCACCATGGTCCACATCCAGTTCAGGGATTGATTTTTTCGCTTCTCGGCCAGCTCCCCCGATTCGGTCAACCGCTTCCGATGCTCGCAAATGGTCTTCCAGATGGCATCGATGCCGGTCATTTCCAGCGCGCTGCAGGTCAACACCGGGGGCACCCAGGAGGGGCTGGAGGGGTGCAGCAGATCAATGGCTGCGGCATACGCCCGCCGGGCCGCCCGGGCCTTTTCCACGTTGTCGCCGTCGGCCTTGTTGATGACGATGGCATCGGCCAGTTCCAGGATTCCCTTCTTGATTCCCTGAAGTTCATCCCCCGCGCCGGCCAGCATTAATACCAGAAAAAAATCGACCATGGAAGCCACCCGGAATTCGGCCTGTCCCACCCCGAGGGTTTCGATGATCAGGACGTCAAAGCCCGCGGCCTCGCACAGCAGCATCGTCTCCCGGGTTTTCCTGGCGACCCCCCCCAGGGTCCCCCCCGACGGAGAGGGCCGGATAAAGGCGGCTTGCTGAACCGACAGCTTCTCCATGCGGGTCTTGTCCGCCATCACGCTGCCCCCGCTTCGGGTGCTGCTCGGATCGACGGCCAACACCGCCACCCGATGGCCGGCATCGACCAGCATCATGCCGAAACGCTCGATGAAGGTGCTTTTGCCCACCCCCGGGACCCCGGTGATCCCCACCCGGATCGATTTTCCGGTGTGCGGGAGCAGTTGGTCCAAAATCGCCCGCGCCAGATCCTGGTGCTCCGGCCGTGCACTTTCGATCAGCGTGATGGCTTTTGCAATCATCCGCCGGTCCCCCGCCAGCACCCCGCCGATATAGGGTTGGGGATTTTTGGGTGCGCTCATCCGTTTTTCTGTTCCAGCAGGTTCAGGACCCGGTTGGCCGCGTCGGTGATGGAGGTCCCCGGCCCGAACACCTCGGACACCCCCTTTTCATGGAGAAATTCGAAATCCGAACGCGGGATGATGCCCCCCACCACCACCGCAATATCTTCCCCGCCCTGATCCCTGAGTGCCTCGAGCAGATTCGGGACCAGCACCTTGTGCCCGGCCACCTGGGAGGAGACGCCCACCACGTGGACGTCGTTTTCCACCGCCATCCGGGCGGCTTCCTCAGGGGTCTGGAACATGGGGCTGATGTCCACATCGAATCCGAGATCGGCAAAGCCCGATGCGATCACCTTGATTCCCCGGTCATGGCCGTCCTGCCCCATCTTGGTGACCAGCATCCGGGGCCGCCTGCCTTCTTTTTCCAAAAACGCATCGGTTCGTTTCTGAATGGCGGCGATGATTTCGGCATCGCCGTATTCGGTTGCGTAGATCCCCGATATGCACTGGGTGGTTGCCGTGTAGCGTCCAAATACTTTTTCCATGGCTTCTGAAATCTCTCCGACGGTTGCCCTGGCCCGTGCCGCAGGGATGCAGGCTTCCAGTAGATTCCCACCGGATTCGGCGGCCCGGGTGATGGCATTGAGGGCCTTTTCAACGGCTGCGGCATCCCGGGAGACTTTGAGCGCCTTGAGCCTTGAGATCTGATCTTCCCGGACCGAATGGGGGACTTCGAATACTTCGATCTCGAGTTCCTCTTGAATCCGGTATTTGTTCACCCCGACGATGACATCTTTTCCCTGATCGATCCGGGCCTGTGCCTTTGCTGCCGACTCCTCGATTTTCATCTTGGGCATGCCGGTCAGGATCGCCTTTGCCATGCCCCCCATGTCTTCGACTTCCTGGAGGATCTTTTTGGCCTCCTGATAGATCGAATGGGTCAAGGACTCGATGTAGTAGGAGCCCCCCAGCGGGTCCACCACCCGGCAGATCTGGGATTCTTCCTGAACGATGATCTGTGTGTTTCTGGAAATTCTCGAGGACAGTTCGGTGGGCAACCCCACCGCCTCGTCGAAGGAATTGGTGTGCAGCGACTGGGTGCCCCCCAGAACCGCGGACAGGCATTCCAGCGTGGTGCGAACGATGTTGTTGTAAGGATCCTGAAGGGTCAGGCTCCACCCGGAGGTCTGGCAATGGGTCCGCAGCATCCGGGAGCGGGGATCCCCGGGGCTGAATTGCTCCATCAGTTCCGCCCAGAGCAGCCGGGCCGCCCGAAGCATGGCGATATCCATAAAAAAGTTCATCCCGATGCCGAAGAAAAAGGAGAGCCTCGGGGCAAAGTCGTCGATCTTGAGCCCCTTGCCGAGCGCCGCCCGGACATATTCCAGCCCGTCGGCCATGGTAAAGGCCAGCTGCAGGACGGAATTGGCCCCGGCCTCCATCATGTGATAGCCGCTGATGCTCACGGTGTTGAACCGGGGCATGTGGCTGGAACAGTATTCGATGATGTCGGCCACGATCCGCATGGACGGTTCCGGCGGATAGATGTAGGTGTTTCGGGTCAGGTATTCCTTCAGGATGTCGTTCTGGATGGTGCCCGTCAGCTTCTCCTGGGCCACGCCCTGCTCTTCGGCCGCGGCGATAAAGTTGGCCAGAATCGGCAGGACCGCGCCGTTCATGGTCATGGAAACGGACATCACGTCCAGGGGAATCCGATCAAACAGCAGCTTGGTGTCCTCCACCGAATCGATGGCCACCCCGGCCTTGCCGACATCGCCGATGACCCGGGGATGGTCCGAATCGTATCCCCGGTGGGTGGGCAGGTCGAAGGCCACCGAGAGCCCCTTTTGGCCGGCCGCGAGGCATTTTCGATAAAATTCGTTGGATTCCTTGGCCGTCGAAAATCCACCGTACTGACGGATGGTCCAGGGTCGGCCGGCGTACATGGTGGCCCGCACCCCCCGCACAAAGGGGGCCAGCCCCGGCATCGAACCGACATGGGAAAGTCCATCGATATCCTCACCGGTGTAAAGCGCGCGGATCGGAATGTTCTCGGGGCTCATCCAGGTCAAGGAATCGACCGGTTTGCCCCCGAGTTCCTTTGCGGCAATCGCCGCCCATTTTGCTTTGGCAGGATGTTCAGTCATTTGCGCCTCCCTCGGTTCGTTCGCACAATTCAACCAGCACCCCGCCGGTGGACTTGGGGTGGAGAAAAGCGATCCGCGCACCGCCGGCACCCGCCCGGGGAGTCTGGTCGATGAGTTGAATCCCCTTTTCTTTCAGTTCCTCGAGCGCCGCATCGATGTTTTCCACGCGAAAGGCGATGTGCTGGATGCCTTGGCCCCGTTTTTCGATATACCGAGCGATGGGACCGTCCGGGGCGGTGGATTCCAGCAACTCGACTTCGCTTTCCCCCACCGGCAGAAACGCCGTGGTGACTTTCTGCTCGGCGATGGTCTCCATCCCCTCAAATTCAAGCCCGAGTGCATCGGTCCAGAACCGCTTTCCGGCATCGATGCTGTTGACGGCAATCCCCAGATGATCGATCTTTAAAATCTTCATGGATACTCTCCTTTCCCGCTGTCCGCCGGTTACCTAAAGCGGTCCATCACCCGCTTAAAGCCGGGAAGCGCATTGACGATGGTCTGATCCGCAACGCAGTACGCGATCCGAAAATGGCCGGGGCCGCCGAAACCGCTGCCCGGAACCACCAGGATGAGCTCTTCCAGAAGCGCCCGAACAAACTCGACATCATCGGGTATGGGAGATTTCGGAAAGAGGTAAAACGCCCCGGTGGGTTTGACAAATTCATAGCCGTATTCGGAAAGCGCCCCGCACAGCAGGTCCCGCTTGCGTGCATACTCGGAAACATCCACGCAGACCCCCTGGATGGCACCCACCACCCGCTGCATCAAGGCCGGCGCGTTGACAAAACCCAGGATCCGGTTGGCCAGGGTCATGCCGGAGAGCAGGTCCGCTTTGAAGGTGGCCCTGGGGCAGACGGCGGCAAACCCGATCCGTTCCCCGGCCAGGGAGAGGTCCTTGGAATAGGAGCTCACCACGATGCTCTCATCGTAGCAGGAAAACACGCTGGGCGCGGTGTATCCGTCATAGACGATCTTCCGGTAGGGTTCGTCCGAAATCAGATACAGGGTTCGGCCGTACTGCCGGCCCTTTTCCTTTAAGATCCCACCGAGCGCTTTGAGTGCATCCCCGGTGTAGACCTGGCCCGTGGGGTTGTTCGGAAAATTGAGAATCACCGCCTTGGTCCGCTCGGAGACCGCATCGGCCAGCGCATCGAGATCCAGGGTGAAATCCGGCCGGGTGGGGACTGTTTTGAGCACCCCCCCGTGGTTGTTCGCATAGAAATTGTATTCGACAAAGTAGGGTGCGGGGCTGAGCACCTCATCGCCCGGGTCCAGGATGGCCTTCAGGGCGATGTTGATTCCCCCGGCCGCCCCGCAGGTCATGATAACCTCTTTTCCCGATATCGGGACGTGCTGCTCGGTTGAAAGGTAGTCGGCCACCGCCTGACACACCTCCGGATATCCCGCATTGGGCATGTATCCGTGGACCCCGGTACCCCCCGTATGGACGATCTCTTTGAGCGCCTTGCCAAACCTGTCCGGGGGGGGAAGGTTGGGGTTTCCCAGGCTGAAGTCAAACACCTTTTCGGCGCCATGGGCCTGTTTCAGCCGGGCCCCCTCTTCAAACATCTTCCGGATCCATGAAGACCGGGAAATAAAAGATTCGACGGTTTTTGAAATGCTCATGCCAGTCCTTTCCTGCGCGGAAATTCTATTTTCGGCCGGGTTCATCCGCATGACACTCGGCCTTGGGCCCCTGCCGGGGGAAAGTCTAAACGGACTCTACGGCGCCGACCTCGGGAATCTGCTCTTTGAGCAGCCGTTCCACCCCGTTTTTGAGCGTCAACTGGGACATGGGGCAGCCGGCGCAGGCGCCCTTGAGACGGACCCTGACAACCCCCCCGGCGATCTCGACCAGTTCCACATCCCCACCGTCCGCCTGGAGCAGGGGGCGGATCTTGTTCAACGCGGCTTGGACCTGTTCTTCCATTTTTTCACTCCTTATCAGACTTTTCGCTGTTGATAAAAATCCTTTTTAAAAGAGGTGAATTTTTTTTCATCGATCGCTTGCCGGATCCGGGACATGAGTTGATTATAAAAAAATATATTATGAATGCTATTGAGTCGATATGCAAGAAGCTCTCTAGACATATAGAGATGCCGCAAATACGCCCGGGAAAAATTTCGGCAGGTATAACACCCGCACCCGGGCTCCACCGGTTCGGTATCCTCCCGGAATTGCGCATTGGCGATGTTGAGCGTTCCCCATGCTGTAAACAACTGGCCGTTTCGCGCGTTGCGGGTGGGCAGCACACAATCGAACATGTCCGCACCGCAGCCGACCAGTTCGACGATGTCTTCCGGGGTTCCCACCCCCATCACATACCTGGGTTTGGCATCCGGAAGATAGGACAAGGCGGCATCGGCCACCTCAAAGAGCATCGCCTTGGGTTCCCCCACGCTCATCCCGCCCACCGCGTATCCCGGAAAATCCATGGCCAGCAATTCATCGCAGGACCGCTTTCGAAGCTCGGGGTACATCCCCCCCTGGACAATACCGAACAACGCTCCGTGGGGGTGATCCTCCTCCAGCCAGCGTTGCTTGCACCGCGCGGCCCAGGCGGTTGTCCGCTCCAGAGCCCGGAGTGCGGCCTCCCGGTCCGCAGGATAGGGGATGCATTGGTCCAGGCACATGAGAATGTCCGAGCCGAGATCCCTCTGGATGGAAACCGCGGATTCCGGGGTGAGCAGATGGGAAGATCCGTCGATATGGGATCGAAACAGCGCTCCGTCCGCGTCTATTTTGGTCAGACGCGCAAGGGAGAATATCTGGAAGCCCCCGCTGTCGGTCAGGATGGGGCCCTGCCAGTTCATAAACCGGTGCAGGCCGGAACACCGGCGGATAATGTCGAGCCCCGGCCGCAGGTACAGGTGATAGGTGTTTCCCAGCAGGATCTGCACGCCGGCTGCGGAAAGCTCCTCTGGGGTCACCGACTTGACCGTGCCCAGGGTGCCCACGGGCATGAATACGGGGGTCCGGATCCCGCCGTGGGCGGTTTCCAGAACCCCGGTCCGGGCCCGGCTCTGATTGCATGTGGCGGTGAGCTGAAAGCGAAACATCCCTTCTCCTAAGTGATCAGCATCGCATCCCCGTAGCTGAAGAATCGATACCCCCGGTCGACCGCCTCGGCATATGCCCCGAGAATCTTCTCCCGCCCGGCAAAGGCGGAAACCAGCATCAGCAGCGTGGACCTGGGAAGATGGAAATTGGTCAACACGGCATCCACCATTTTAAAGGCATACCCCGGGTAGATGAAAAGATCGCACGCACCGCTTCCCGCCCGGATGTTCCCGGACGGATCCGCGGCATATTCCAGGGTCCGCACGCTGGTCGAACCCACAGCCACGATCCGGTTTCCGGCCGCCTTGGCCCGGGAGACGAGATCGGCGGCCGCCGGGGGAAAATGATACCATTCGCTGTGCATCCGGTGCCGCCGGATGTCGGCTGCCCGCACCGGAAGAAAGGTCCCGTAGCCCACATGCAGGGTGATTTCAGCGATCCGAACCCCCTTTTTCTTCAACCCCTCCAGGATCGGCCGTGAGAAATGAAGCCCTGCGGTGGGAGCCGCCACGGCACCCTTCTGGGACGCATAGACGGTCTGGTAGGCCGTCTTGTCGCACGGATCGGATCCGTTCCGGCGGATGTAGGGTGGTAGCGGCACATGGCCGATACGGTCCAGCAGGGCTTCAAAATCGCCGTCAAAATAAAAGGCCACCGTAAACCGGCCGTCCCCGGCGTCAAGGACCCGTGCGGTCAGCCCCTCGTCAAACAAAAACTCGGCGCCCGGCCGGGGCCTTTTGGAAGACCGGATCAGGCACTCGCACCGGAGGCCGCCGGATGAATCCGGGGGGTGCCCCGGCGCATAATCGAGAATCAGGACCTCGACCTTTCCCCCGGAGGCTTTTTTCCCGAACAGGCGCCCGGGAACGACCGCCGTGTTGTTGACCACCAGGACGTCAGAGGGCGCCAGAAGATCCCCCACATCTCCAAAGCGCCGGTGGGATATGCCCCCGGTCCTGCGGTCCAGGCACAATAGCCGGGACTGATCCCGTTGCGCGGCCGGATGCTGGGCGATCAGCGCTTTGGGGAGCGCATAATCGTAATCGGAAAGCGAATACACCGGTTACCTTCTTCCCATGTAGACAAGCCCCAGGCCGATGAGCATCAGCACCAGTCCAAACCGGCGCAGCGATGCATCCGTCATCCCCAGCACCTTTTGAATCCATCCCTTCATCCGATCCGGAAATGCAAAATAGGGTAGCCCCTCGACAATCATCACCATCCCGATGACACAGATAAAAAAATCCATCCGCCAAGCCCCCTGCACGTCGGCAAAAAGTGATTTTATACCGTTTACAGCCCCGGTTTGTCAAAATCAAAAAATAAGCGTAATAGTCTTACAGGTGTCTGGGCAAATGCGTTTGCGGGATGCCTCCGCTGAATATCGATGGGAAGGGTGCAGGGCATCCCATAAGCTCAAGCAGGGGAAAGGAAATACGACCATGAACGGTGCGAACGATCCGGATGCGGAAAAAGAATACCTGTGCCGGTTGATTCAATACCGGTACGGGGATCGATTGTCGGCCCAAGCCTTCGAGGAAGTTAAAAAGGGGATCGACGGGGTGATAAAGACCGTCACCGCCCTGCGAGCCGTGCCGCTTAAAAACAGCGACGAGCCGATGCCCCGGTTTATTCCTTACCGGGAGGAGGGTTGATGCCATGACGCACTCACCGCTCTTTGTGCCGATCCGCGAATTGGCAGGGTGGATTCGATCCCGGCAGATCTCTCCGGTTGCGCTTGCGGAAATTTTTCTTGAGCGTCTCGAGGGTCTCGGCCCGAACTACAATGCCGTTGTGACGCTCACACGAGACCGAGCCTTGGACGAGGCGCGAAGCGCCGAACAGGAGATCCTGTCCGGTCGCTACAAGGGCCCCTTGCACGGCATCCCGTACGGAGCAAAAGATCTTTTTGCCACCTCCGGGGGGATTCCGACCACCTGGGGGGCCGCCCCGTTCCGCGGGCAGACCTTTGAAGCGGATGCCACGGTGATTTGCAGGCTGAAGGATGCCGGAGCGCTGCTTTCGGCCAAACTCGCCATGGTCGAGCTGGCCGGGGGTATGGGATATTGCCAGCCCAACGCTTCGTTTACCGGCCCTGGAATCACCCCGTGGGATCTGAACCGGTGGAGCGGGGGTTCCTCCAGCGGATCGGGATCCGCGGTCTCCGCCGGGTTGGTTCCCTTTGCCATCGGCTCCGAAACATGGGGGTCCATTTTGGGGCCGGCCAGCCATTGCGGGGTCGCCGGACTGCGCCCGACCTACGGACGGGTCAGCCGGCACGGCGCCATGGCGCTTTGCTGGACCCTCGATAAGGTGGGGCCCCTATGCCTTACGGCGGATGATTGCGGATTGGTTCTGGAAAGCATCTCCGGGGCAGATCCCATGGACCCGACCACTTGCCGTCGGCGCTTCAGATACAAACCGGGTTTGAAGCGCCGGTTCAAACTGGGGGTGATCCGAAACGTCTGCGAAGGGATGGAGGATGCAGTCTGCGCAAATTTTAACGCAGCGGTCAAGGTCCTGGAGACCGTGGCGAAAATCCAGACGGTGACCCTGCCGGACCTGCCCTACGAGGAGATCACCCGAACGATCCTTTTTGCGGAAGCATCCAGCGCCTTTGAAGATATCATCGAAAGCGGGAAAACAGAGGAACTGACCGCCCCGGAGGATCATTACCATCCGCTGGTCCGTTCGGCGATTCTGGCCAAAGACTATATCCGGGCCCAACGGCTCCGGTACCTCATGGCCCGGGAGGTGGCACGGGCGATGGAAGGCTTGGATGCGCTGGTCGCACCGACCCGCCCCACATCCGCAACGCCTCTGGACAAACCGTTTCGGAGCATAACCGGGGGGGATGCCAAAGATATTATGGGGGCCGTGGGAAACGGCGCCGGCCTTCCGGCCATATCCGTACCGAACGGTTTTACCCAAAACGGGCTGCCCACCGGCATCCAGTTTATGGGCAAAGCCTATGATGAGAATACCGTCATCGCCGCCGCCCACGCCTACCAATCCTTGACCGGCTGGCACCTGCGACACCCCCCGGAACCTGCCCGATAGCATTCAGATCGCTTCGGCGCGCCCGCATCGGACAAAATGCCCGGGGGTAAACTCCCTCAGCGGCGGAGGAGGATCCGCCCGACACGGGTCCGCCGCATGGGGGCAGCGGGTGTGAAAATGGCATCCGGCAGGCGGGTTTATGGGGCTGGGAACGTCACCGGCCAGTACGATACGTGCCCGCTTGGATTTCGGATTGGGGATCGGGGAGGCGGACAGCAGAGCTTTGCTGTAAGGATGGATGGGGGATTGATAAAAATCCTTTTTGCCCGCCAATTCGACAATCCGGCCCAGATACATCACCGCCACCCGATCGCTGATATGTTTCACCACACCCAGATCATGGGATATGAAAAGATACGTCAAATGATGCTTCTGTTGAAGCTCTTTGAGCAGGTTGATGACCTGGGCCTGAACCGAGACATCCAGGGCCGATACGGGCTCATCGCAGACAATCAGATTGGGATTCAAGGCCAGTGCACGGGCCACGCCGATCCGCTGTCGCTGACCCCCCGAAAATTCGTGGGGATACCGGTCGATGTGTTCCGGTCTGAGTCCGACCTCCTCGACCAGTTTTAAGACCCGGTTCATCCGTTTGGTTTTCGTGCCGTTGATCCGGTGAACCGACAGGGGCGCTTCGATGATACCCCCCACGGTCTTGCGTGGATTCAAAGACGCATAAGGATCCTGAAAGATGATCTGGATTTCTCGACGCAGCAGCCGCATTTGGCTGCGGGTGTATTCCAGGATGTTCTTTCCCTTGTAGTAAATGCGGCCGGCGGTCGGCTCTTCCAGGCGCAGAATCAGTTTTCCCAGCGTTGTCTTGCCGCAGCCGCTTTCCCCCACCAGCCCCAGCGTCTCTCCCCGACGGATGAACAGATCGACACCGTCCACGGCGCGAACATGCCCGACGACTGTTGAGATCAGCCCACCGGTGATGGGGAAATATTTTTGAATGCTTTCCAGTTGGACCAGAACCTCTGAAGCCATGCCTCCCCCACCGTTTATTGATACCGCCAGCACCGGCACCTGATTTTCGGAGTTATGTCAAACAGCGGCGGTTCTTGATTCACGCACTGTCGGGTGACGTGATCGCATCGGTTGCTGAACGCGCAGCCCGCGGGGATTTCCAATAAGCTCGGCACCAGCCCGGGTATCACCGGGAGTCTTTCGGTTTCCTGCTCCAGGCTCGGAACCGACTGCATAAGACCGATGGTGTAGGGGTGGCGGGGCCGCTCGAACAGGTCCTCCACCGGGGCATATTCCATTATTTTGCCGGCATACATGACGATGACCGTTCGGGCCGTTTCGGCGATCACCCCGAGGTCGTGGGTGATCAGGAGGATCGAGGTGCCGATGGTTGTTTTTAGGTCCTGGATGACATTTAGAATTTGCGCCTGGATCGTGACATCCAGGGCCGTGGTCGGTTCATCGGCGATCATGACCTTGGGATGACAGGATATGGCCAGGGCTATCATGGCCCGCTGCCGCATGCCCCCGCTGAGTTGATGCGGATATTCGAAGACCCGTCTTTCCGGGGAAGGAATCCCTACCTTTTGGAGCAGTGCCACGGCGTGATGCAATGATTCTTTTCTGGATAAACCCTGATGGAGCCGGATCACCTCCGATATCTGTTTGCCGATCTGAAAAACCGGATTGAGCGATGTCATGGGATCCTGAAATATCATGGAAATCTGTTTTCCGCGGATCCGCCGCATCTCCTTTTCCGATAACTGCAACAAGTCCCTGCCGCTGAAAACGATTTTTCCGGATCGAACCTTTCCCGGCGGCTCGGGGATCAACCGCATGATGGTGAGGGCCGTCACACTTTTTCCGCACCCGGATTCTCCGACGATTCCCAGGGTGTCCCCCGGGTTGACGGTAAAATTTACGCGATCCACAGCCTTGGCGATTCCGGCATCGGTGTAAAAGCATGTGGTCAGATCCGATACCGACAGGAGGGGCTTTTCATCGAAAAGAAGTGCCTCTCCGCAAAACTTCCCGCTGGTTTCCTTTATCTGCATGCGGCGATTATCCCTGTTTTCGCTTGAACGGATCGAAAAAATCGCGCAGCCCGTCGCCAAGCAGATTGATCCCCATGGCGGTCAAAAAGATAGCCATTCCCGGCAGCGCCGCCAGCCATCCCATCTCGAGCATATAGGTCCTGCCCTCGGACAGCATCCCCCCCCAGGAAGGGATCGGCGGTTGCACACCGAGACCCAGGAAGCTCAGAAACGACTCGCTGATGATCATGGCAGCGGTTTGAACCGTGCAGATGACGATAATCGAGTTGAACAGGTTCGGTATGACTTCCAAAAGAAGGATTCTGATATCGTTCATCCCGACGGCCTTTGCGGATTGAATATAGTCCATTTCTTTGATCCGCAGCACTTCGGTCCGTATCACCCGGGCATACAGGGGCCAGCTGGTCAGCCCCAGGACGATGAACACATTTCTGAAACTCGCCCCCAGGGTGGCGACAAGCGCCATCGCCAGCAGGACATAGGGAAAGGACATCATCATGTCGATCAGGTAGCTGATAAGGGCATCCGTTTTGCCCATGTAGTATCCGGCCAGAAGACCCAGAACAATGCCGATGGTGGCGGCGATGGATACGGCAAAGACCCCCACGGAAAGCGAAATCCTGGCGCCGTAGACCAGCCGGCTGAGTAGATCCCGGCCGACATGATCCGTTCCCAAAACATGATCCGTGTTGCCCTCCGAATGCCAGATCGGGGGTTGAAACCGTTTGGCGACATCCTGATCGTAAGGATCATACGGGGCGAGAAGGGGCGCAAGCAGCGCGACCAGGACCATGCAAAGCGTCACCCCCAGCCCCAAGGCTCCCAGGATGTGCTTCCGCACATGCCTGGACATTCTGGCAAGGACCGATCTTTGCGAGCCGGAAGCACCGGGCATCTCATTTAATCCTTATTCTCGGATCGAGCCGGGCGATGAGGATGTCGCCCATTAAATTGGCCGCGACGACAAAAACGGTGAACAGAATCACCAGGGCTCTGACCAGGGGATAATCCCCGGCCAGGATCGCGGTTGCGGCCAACCGTCCCAGCCCCGGCCAGGCAAATACGGTTTCGGTAACCACCGCCCCGCTCAGCAGGGAGCCGATCTGGAAAAAAATGACGGCGATCACCGGCAGGATGGCGTTTTTTACCGCATGCTTGAAGTAGATCCTGATGTTGGACAGGCCGCAGGCCCTGGCCGTTCGGATATAATCCTGATTGAGGACGTCGCTCATGGCGGAGCGGGTCATTCTCATGACGATGGGGGCCAGGGCGGTCCCCAGCGTAATGCTGGGCAAAATGAGGTGCTGCAATCCGCCTCTGCCCGATATGGGCAGCCAAAACAGCTTCACGCCGAACAGGATGATGAGCATGATCCCAAGCCAGTAGATGGGCATCGCCTGGCCGACGAGGGCCAGAAAGGTCGCCGTGTTGTCGACCCAGGAAAACCGCCTGATGGCCGAAAGGATGCCCAGGGGGATGGAAAGGCATAAGGAAAACAGGAAAGCGCATGCCGTCAGTTGGACAGATGCCGGCAACCGCTCGAGGATCAGCCGGGTGACCGGTTGTTTGTTGATGTAGGATTGCCCGAAATCAAGCCTGGCCACCTGAACCATGAACCGGCCCAGCTGAACGAACAGCGGATCGTTAAAGCCCATCTCCGATCTGAACTTTTCGATGTCCCGAGCGGTTGCTTCCGGCGGCAGCAGGGTGGCCACCGGATCGGACGACAGGTACAGCAGCAGGAAGGTGCCGGTCACGACACCGGCGACGATCAGAATGGATATGAAAATTTTCCGGACAATATAGTTCCGCACACGGGTCTCTCCTGTGGCACAAAATCATTCAGCAGCGGCTGCACCTCGCATCGGGCGGGCGGGGAAAGGATCCCACCGCCCGCCCGATGCACAGAGGAAATGCACTATTTCCACGAACAGTTGAAGTATTTCGGAAATTCACCGATGGCTGAAAAATTAAGGTTTTTGTTGACGCCGAATACGGCAACCTCCCCGAAGGTCGGCACCCAGTAAGCCTTTTCCACGATGCGGTGCTGCACCTTGCTGTAAAGTTCGGCCCGCCTTTTTTCGTCAAAGATGCTTCCGGCTTCCGCCAGCCACTCGTGGATCTCCTTGTCGTTCATGAAGTTTTTTTCGACATTCAGCTCATACCAGTACGGTAAAAAATAGTCGGGATCGAATATGTTGGAGCCCCAGCTGTAGGCCCCCATGTGCTGCACTTTTCCGGCATTGCGTAATTTGATCAGGGTGCTGATATCGGCGCCGTACCAGTTCAACTTGGTGTTGATGCCGATTTTTCGGAGGTATCCCTGGACCGCCTCCTGCACTTCCTTCTGCTCGTAAGCCGACAGTTCGGCGTCGAATCCGTTGGGGTATCCAGCCTCTGAAAGGAGTTTTTTCGCCTTTTCCGGATCGTATTTGGGTTCGATCTTCTCTACCGACGGATCGCAGGCAAAGTATGTGGGGTAGAGCGGACCGTGAAGCATCACGCCGTAGCCCTGCTTGACGTTTTTGATGATGGCCTCCCGATCGATCGCATGGTAGACGGCCCGGCGAACCTCGATTTTCTGGAACGGGGTTTCTCCGGCTCTGCCGATGCTGTCGAATTGGATGAAATGGACACGGTTTGACAGGGACCGAATCACCCCTGCGTTTTTGGATTTTTCGATCGATTTGACATGGTCGGCGTCCAATTTTCCGACCACGTCGATGCCGCCGGTTATCAATTCGGCGGTGGAGACAGCCGGTTCCGGTATGATTCTAAAGATCAGATTCTTGATGGCCGCTTTGGGTCCCCAATACGCTTCATTTCGAACAAAAACGATCTCTTCGCCCCGTTTCCAGCTGACGAACCGGTACGGTCCGGTGCCCACGGGATGCTCACCGAATTCGGCGTCCCCTTTTTCTTCGATGTATTTGGGCGGAACCACGGCAGCATCATACGCCAGGTTTTCCAGCATGATCGGAAAGGGCTTCTTGGTCTTGATCCTGACGGTGTAATCTCCCAGGGCTTCCACGCTGTCGATGATCTTGTCCCATCTCGCTTTGTCATAGAGTTTCCTTTTGGGATCCAATACCCTATCAAAAGAATACCTGACCGCCGCTGCGTTGAACGGTTCGCCGTTGTGAAATTTTACCCCCTGCCGGAGTTCAAACTCCCATGTGGTGTCATCGATCCGTTTGTGGGATAAGGCGAGGTGGGGCTTGGGGCGGAGCGTTTTTTCATCGAGAATATAAAGGCATTCAAACATCTGGTCCGCTACGATCCAGTCGGCTGCAATGGCATTGTTCCAACTGTCCATGGTGCTGATTCGGGTCCACATGGCAACCTTCAGGGTGTCCTTGGAAGCCGCGAATCCCGCATTCCCGATGCCAAGCAGCAGCGCCAAAGCCAAAAACCATACGATCAGACCTTTTGATGTGCTTTTCATAGCAACCTCCTTTGCGCCATGCCGAAGCTGAAATCGGCGGGTTGAATTGAAACCGCTTGCTTTGCCGAAGAGGAAGGATAAGGATAAAAATATGCTTTCTGAAGGTCATTGTATAGAAATCGGCGTGCCGGCTGTCAAGAAAAAACCGCCGGAACATGCGGTATCGGAAGAAATGGAGACGGTTGCAGGTTTATCTTGATTTTCGGGCGTGAATCTTGAGATGCTTAGGCAGGTTTCGTTTTTGGGAAACATTTCGCAGAAAAGGAGAAGTCGGGCCATCCCAACACCGGCCAAACGGTATCTTTTCTTGGACGCCTTAAGGGGGGCGGCCGTGGTGCTGATGATCGTTTTCCATGGGGCCTACGACCTGGACACGTTCGGTTTTATCCGCATCGATCTGTTCGGAGATCCGTTCTGGTATGGCCTGCCGCGGGTAATCGTTTCTGTGTTCTTGATCTGTGTGGGCATCAGCCTGGCCCTGGTTCATCGATCCGGAATCGACTGGGCCAAGGTGTGGCGGCGGGTCGGGGTCATCGGGGGATGGGCCGCGGCGATCACGGGGGTCACCTTTGCGCTTTTCCCCAAAAATTTCGTTTATTTCGGCATCCTCCACTGCATCGCCGTATCCGGCGTGCTGGGGCTTTTCTTTGTCCATCGCCCCCGGTGGGCGCTGATCGCCGCGGTATGCCTGGGGCTGGCCCATGGGGTATTCCTACCCGACTGGCCATCCCTGACCGGGTGGCTGGGCACCTCCCCCATGGACCATGTGCCGTTGGTCCCATGGTTCGGGTGGGTGCTTTTCGGAATCTACCTTGAATCCATCGGGTTTCATATCCTCCCGCTTGAAAACCGATTCCCCATAACCCTGCTGGCATTTTTGGGGCGGCATTCGTTGCTGATCTATATGGTCCACCGCCCGGTGCTGTACGGTGCCGTTCTGGGACTCTATTCGCTCGCGCCGTTTGAGTAAAATGGGTGGAAAAATGACGGAAAACAGACCTGCGCCACGGATCCTGATCACCGGTGCCAGCGGATTTTTGGGCCGGCACCTCTGCCGGCAGGCCCTCCGAGGCTGGCAGGTGTTCGGGACATATCGCACGACACCGGCGATGATTCCCGGGGTGACCCTGATCCGGGCGGATCTGACCCGGTACACCGATCTTAAAGCGCTCTTTCACGAAGTCTCCCCCGATGCGGTCATCCACACGGCCGCGGCGGCCAAACCCGATTTTTGCCAGCAACACCCTGAATTTTCATGGAAAATCAACACCGATACCCCCATCCAGATCGCCGGCCTTTGCAGCGACCAGGGGGTGACGTGCGTGTTCACCTCAACGGATCTGGTGTTCGACGGAAAGACACCCCCCTACCGTGAAACCGATTCCCCCTCACCGGTTAACATTTACGGCGAACAGAAAGCGTCCGCCGAGTCGGAAATGAAAAAGCGAAACCCGCAGACCGTCATCTGCCGGATGGCGCTGATGTTCGGCAGCGTGGATACGGCCGCCGGGAGTTTTCTCGAACCGATGATCCAACGGATGGGTGCGGGGGAACGCCTCGATCTGTTTATCGATGAGATCAGAACTCCGCTCAGCGGCGAGGATGCCGCCACCGGGCTGATGCTCGCACTGAAGGCCCGACCGGCCATGCTCCACCTCGGCGGGTTCGAGCGGATCTCACGATACGGCTTCGGCCGGCAGGTTCAATCGGTCTTTGAGTTTCACCGCGCCCTGCTCCGGGGCTGCCGACAGCGGGATCTCATCCTGCCGGCGCCGAGGCCCGCGGACGTATCCCTGGACATCCGAAAGGCCCTATCCCTGGGGTTTCGCCCCGGCACCCTCCGGGAAGAACTCTTGCGGCTGAAGGAGGCATTGAAAGGGGGCTGCTGAAACGATCCCCCCCGATATCCTCAAATGGGGTGGGTCCCCGGGGCAGAGTGCAAGGCGCTTGCTTTCTGGAAAATCGGCACACCCGGTTCTGGAACGGAACTTTTTCGGAATGCAGAATTCCGATGGGTATGACCACCTTTTGTGACAATTTACTTAATATCAAGCAGTTAAATATATGGCACGGCTGTTGCTAACCTTTCAGCGTCCAAGAAACGCCACCGCTTCGAGCCCCAATAATCAGATGAAAAAGGAGATGGAGACATGAACAAGAACGACATCATCAATGAGGTTGCCAAGGTTGTCCAAACAAAAAAAGAAGCCCAGGCCGCCGTGGAAAGCATCCTGTCGAGCATTACCGATGCGCTGAGAAAGGGCGAAACGGTCACGGTGAGCGGTTTCGGCACCTTCAAGGTCCAGAAACGGGCCGCACGCACGGGAAGAAATCCGAAAACCGGTGCGCCCATCGAGATCACGGCTGCGAATGTGCCCCGGTTCATTCCGGGAAAAGCCATCAAGGATGCGGTAAATATGTAGAATGATCGGTGCCCTCCAGTGCCCCGGGCCCTTTCGAGAATAAAAAATGAAAACTGATCCGACAATCGAAAAGACCCTTACCGGCGTGATCACCCCCTTTGGGTGGGGTGAAAACGACGAGGTGCTGTCGGTCGCACTATCGGCCACCGATGAACAGGAGTACCTGATTGAGAACACCCAACCCTTTATTCCGCTGCTTCATCACCCGGTCCGAGTGACAGGAACCGTCAAGCGAATCGAAAATCAAAATATCATCCGGATCAAATCCTATCAGGTGGTCGAGGACGTCCATGCGGATCACTACCGCTGCGCACCCAAGCTCTAGCGGAGTGAAACGGCTTGAAGAGAACAGAATGGATCGGGTATGAGAAAAGAAGATATCGAATACTTTAAAAAGCTGTTGTCCGATTGGCTCGATCAACTCCTGAACAAGGCAGACGGAACAGTTGTGGACCTTTTGACGACTCGGGACTATTCCTCCGACCTTATCGACCAGGCTTCCCTCGATAGGGACCGCAGCTTCACCCTGCGAATCAGAGATCGGGAAAGCCGACTGATCAACAAGATCCAGCAGGCGCTCGAAAATATTGAAAACGGCACTTACGGTATTTGTGAAGAATGCGGGGAGGATATTTCCGTCAAACGACTGCGGGCCAGACCTGTGACGACCTACTGCATCGACTGCAAACGAAGAAAAGAGGCCATGGAACGGATGGCCATCTGATATAAGGAGACCTTGAATGAAAGGGTTGAAGGAAAACACCCGCGGATCTCCGCGGATCGAGAGCAAAAGAACGGATGCGGACCCGGCGGATGATGACCGTGACGATCATTTTGAAAAAAGGCCCGCGGTGGAATGCATCTGCCCCAAATGCGGCATTCGGCACCAGATGAACTTCCGATGGATCGGACGGGGAACCCCCCGAAAATTTTGTCCCCTGTGCAAGGGAACGCTTTGATCCGCTCAAAGGATATCTTCGGAACGCACGGACGAGCGGTGCCCGGAAGTTCACGCCTTGAAATGTTCATCGGATCCATAGTATACTTTATCAAAAAACGAACCGGATTCAACGGTATCGGTTAACCGCTCATCGCATGGATCCGACTGCGGTGCATCGTAAAGGAGGCAGATCCGATCAGCAAGTTTTACGGGAACATCACCGGGTTAAAAGCAGAAACCCGTCGCCGCATCGAGAACCTGGGCAGACGGAAAGTCAGCCCCAACGAAGTCATTTCGCCAGATCTCTCACGGGATCTCGCGCATCTCTCCTTTGAAACCGGCCGGCAGCTTGGGCTGCTCATCGGCCGCGACGGCAGGGTCGAAACGGTTCTGGTGGGAGATCCCAGGTCCATCTATATTTCCGAGGTTCCTAAAAACCGGCGTGGGCGCGCGCGTCTGCGGGGGCTTCGCCTGGTGCACACGCACTTGAACGGGGAGCCGATCACCCAGGACGATTTGATGGACCTGGTGTTCTTGCGGCTGGATGCCGTGGGGGTGATTCATGTCGACGCCCATGGCGGCGCCACCACCCTGGAGCTTGCCCACATCCTGCCGGCCAGCGAGAACGGCGCGGCGGGATGGGATATCCTTTCTCCGGTGCCATGCCACCGTCCGGATCTGGACTTCTTGCAGCTGGTTCAATCCCTTGAGGCCGAGCTGGAACGAAACCAGCCCGCGATCCGTTCCGGGCACCGCCGGGAACGCGCCATCGCGGTGAGCATTTCCGACGCGGATCGACAGAGCACCCTGGAGTCTTTGAACGAACTGATGGAGCTTGCGCATACCGGCGGCATTACGGTGGCCGATACCATCATCCAGCGCCCCCGTCAGGTCAGCCCCAGAACGCTGATCGGAAAGGGGAAACTGAGCGAAATCATCCTGCGCGCCCTTCAGCTCGGGGTGGACCTTCTGATTTTCGATCGGGAACTCAACCCCTCCCAAGTTCGGGCCATCACCGACATGACCGAACTGCGCGTCATCGACCGCACCCAGCTGATACTGGACATTTTTGCCCAGCGGGCCCAGAGCCGGGAGGGCAAAATACAGGTGGAAATGGCGCAGCTCAAGTATCTGCTGCCCAGGCTGGGCGTCAAGGACGATGCCCTCTCCCGGCTGACCGGCGGGATCGGTGCCCGGGGTCCGGGAGAGACCAAGCTGGAGGTCAACCGTCGTCGCATCAAAGACCGGATCGCCCATCTGGACCGACAGATCACCGCGGTACGGCGCAGCCGCCAGCAGAAGCGCTCTCTGCGCCTAAGGAAATCTTTGCCGATCCTATCGATTGTCGGTTACACCAATGCGGGAAAGTCCACCCTGTTGAACACGTTGACCCACAGCCATGTCTTTGTGGAAAGCCGGTTGTTTGCGACCCTGGACCCCACCAGCCGGCGGCTACGGTTTCCCCGGGATTTCGAGGTGATCATCACCGATACGGTCGGCTTTGTGAAAGATCTTCCCAAGGACCTGATGGACGCCTTTGCAGCAACCTTGGAGGAGCTTCAGGACGCGGATCTCCTGCTGCACGTCATCGATGCCGGCAATCCGCAGTTTGAAGAGCATATCGAATCGGTTCAACGCATCCTGGCCCAGCTTTCGCTGGATAAGAAACCGGTCATACCCGTGTTCAATAAAATCGACATCGCCGATGCCGCCGTTATCGAAAACAGCATCCGACGCTACGGCGGGGTGGGGATTTCCGCGCTCTCCACCCAAACGCTGGGCCCCCTTATCCAGAGGATGGAACAGCACGTTGAAGCATTGTTTGCCCAGGGGCTTTTCACCCCGGACCCGCCTTCACCACACCCTGCAAACCAGTCCCTTTAGGTAGTGTCCTTCCGGAAAGTTCACGCCGACCGGATGGTCGGCGCTCTGGTTGAGGTGCCGGAGAATCTGAACCTCACGTCCGGCATCCTGGGCCGCATCTGCGACGATCTTTTGAAACAGCATCGGGGCCACATGTCCGGAACAGGAAAAGGTAAACAGAACCCCGCCGGGTCGAATCAGCTTGAGGGCAAGCAGGTTGATGTCCTTATACCCCCTTGCCGCCCGGGCAATCTGTCGGGCCGCATGTGCGAATTTGGGCGGATCCAAGATCGCCAGATCGAACTGCCGCATGCCGTCGCGGTATTTTCTAAGCTGCGAAAACACATCCGCCGAGAAATGCTCCACCCGCTGTGGGTCCATCCCGTTCAGGTCGATATTCTGCCGGGATATTTCTGCCGCCGATTTGGACAGTTCGATGTTGGTTAGGGTCTTTGCACCGCCGTAAAGGGCCCAGAGTCCGAATCCGCCGGTGTAGCTGAAACAGTTCAGCACGTCGGCGTCTTTTGAAAACCCAGGGACAAGGGTCCGGTTTTCTCGTTGATCCAGATAAAATCCGGTCTTGTGGCCTTGGGCGATGTCGACCCGATACCGGATCGGGCCTTCACGGATTTCCACCCGATCCAGCGGGGCGGCTCCGAACAGCACCCCGCTGGTTTGACCCAGTCCCTCCTGGGTACGACTTTCGGTGTCCGACCGCTCATAGATGCCGCTTGCCGGAATCAGCCGATTCAACAGACCGACAATGTCCGTTTTCCAGTATTCGGCGCCGGCTGAAAGAAACTGGCAGACCAGAAAATCATCATACCGGTCGACGATCAATCCGGGCAGGCCGTCGGATTCCGCATTGACGATCCGGTACCCCGAGCAGGTCCGGGCCAACTTCAACAATTGGCGTGAATACACGGCCCGAGCCAGCCGATTCTCGAAAAATGCCGGGCCGATCGGTTCGTCGGGTTGAAAAGACCATATGCGAACCCGGATCTGGGAATGCGGCGAGAAGGCCCCCCGGCCGAGCCTGCGGCCGTCGGCAGCCAGAATTTCGACGGTTTCCCCGGGCTGGGAGCAGGCGTCCGCCCCGGCGATGGCGCCCGGAAAAATCCAGGGATGGCGTCGAAGAACGGAGTTCTCGCGGCCGGATTTCAGTCGAATAGACCCCATTTGGCATCCGCGGTTCGGTGACGGGTAGCAAGGGGCAGGGTGTGGAATTTTCTGCTCATCGGTCTGTGATGCAAGCCCGGAGACGCTCAGCCGGAAGGTTCACCGCCGATCGGCAATCTGTTTTTGAGATGCCGCCTCCTTGAATTCGATAAAATAATTTTCCATCCGGCCGTCCACCTGGGGCCGGTTGTCGTTCCATTCGTGAATGCTGCACCAGTCCTGCTGATCGGTGGGAACGGTGCAACTGATAAAGGGCATGATCGGATCCCCGGCGATCGATTTGTAGGTCAACATGGCGGCTGCCTTGGGGAAGACGTCAAATTCCAGAAGCTGGTTCAGATAGATCGTGCAGGCCCCCTCGAAAAACTGCCGGTGGGTTCGATAATCCAGGATGCGATCCCGGAACATCCGGACCGCCTGATCGGGGTTTTCGGCCTCCACGATCAGGCTGAATTCCCCATGGCGTCTATCGGATTCGGCCGCCTGCTCCTGATGGGTCATATGGGAAAACAATCCGATGAATTTCATTTCTCTCTCCTCCCCCTCCGGATAAATCGTGCGCTTCGTTGGTGAATGGATAGGAACCGGTCTGCCGAGGGGACCGGAAAACGGATGACCAACCTCCCCGGCCTCTGGGCATATCTCAATTAATTAAACGTTACCGTGTTTTACAGAATATTTCAAGGGAGCCCCTGCGGCCGGTCAGGACAATCGCATCGTGTTCGATGCCCCCAATGGAACCCCTTGAAGAAATCCCCCTGACCCCCTTTGAAAAAGGGGGAAATTATTTTCGTCTCTTTGCTAAAGAGAGGAAAGTCACCCTCCTCCCTTTGCTAAAGGGAGGCCGGGAGGGATTTCCGGAATTGAAACCCCCATGACCGGATTCACATCCGTTCGCCCTGGGCGGCCGGCAGACTATAACCGGCCGTAAGCGTCCATGAGTCGCGAGGTCAAGCGTTCAAAATAGGCCATCGCCCGATCAACCGGTTCCGGCGTACGCATGTCGACACCGGCTTGCAGGAGTTCATCGATGGGAAATTTGCTGCCCCCGAGTGTTAAAAAATTCAGATAGGTGTCCCGGGCCCCATCTCCTTCGGTGAGCACCCGATCGGCCAGTGCAATGGCTGCGGAAACACCGGTTGCATACTGATATACATAAAAGGATCGGTAAAAATGCGGAATCCGCAGGCACTCCAGCTCGAGGGCCGGATCGATCTTCACCGCATCCCCGAAGTAGGCCTTAAGAAGGTTCCGGTAGAGCCGGGTGAGATTCTCCAGGGTGAGGGGTTGGTTTTTTTCAACCCGGCGGTGGACGATGAGTTCAAACTCGGCAAACATCGTCTGTCGAATGAGCGTGGCGCGGATATTGTCGATTTCACGGTTGAGAATATAAACGGTCATGCGGGGGGAGCCTGCATATCGATCCAGCAGGTGGCGGGTGAGCAAGATTTCATTGAATGTCGAAGCCACCTCGGCGGCAAATATCGTGTATTGATGATCCACATAGGGTTGGCTCTGGATGGAAAAGTAGGAGTGCATGGAATGGCCGGCCTCGTGGATCAAGGTATAGAGACTGTCCAGGTTTCGATCCTGGTAGTTGAGCAGGATGTAGGGCGGAGAGTCGAAGCAACCGGAGGAATAGGCGCCGCTGCGCTTGCCCCGGTTTTCATACCGGTCCACCCACCCCCCGCGCAACCCCTGCTCGAGGGGCCGCGTGTAGGCTTTACCCAGCGGGGACAAGGCTTCGATGCAGGTCTGCACCCCGGTTTCATAGCTCGTCTCATAATCGATCCCTTGGATGACCGGCACATAGATATCGTAGGGCAGGAGCGCATCCAGCCCGAGGCACCTTTTGCGAAAGTGCAGGTAGGTGAACAGCGGACCCAGATTCGTCTTCACCGTTTGGATCAGATTATCGTAGACCGTCTCGGAAACATCGTCCTCGAAAAGGGCGCCCGACCTGCAGGATGCGAAATTTCTGACCCGTGAATAGAAGTGATCCGCTTTAACCGAGTAGGCCAGGGTGGCGGCCAGGGTGTGTTTGTGTTCCCCGTAGGTACGGTAGTATTGATAAAATGCGGTTTTCCGGGTTTCGCGGTTGGGGTGCATCAAAAAGGTGATAAAATTGCCATGGCTCAATTCGACTTCGTTGCCCGCTCCGTCCGCAATGGTGCCGAATGTCATATCGACCGTGTCCAGCTGGCCGAAAATTTCCGAGCACGCCCGGGTCGCGTCCCGGCTCATCGCGAGGATCGATTCGGTCTTCTCATCCAGGGTATGGGGTTTGTATCGCAGGATTTTTTCGATATAAAAACAGAATTCTTTCACAGACGGGTCTTGCAGGAACCGATGCAGGGTCCGATCGGAAATGGATTGAACTTCAGGGGGGATAAAACTGGACCGTTCCGAGGCACGGGTCAAAAGCCCGACGGCTTTCTGGTAACAGCCCATGTAGAATTGATCGGACTTGTCTTCATCGCTTTTAAGATGCGCGTAGGTGTAAAGCCGTTCGATCCGGCGGGTTAACCGGAGATGGAATTCAAGACCCTGCCGAAGCTGATCGACCGAGCGATGCAGGGTGCCCCTGAAAGCATCGTAGGTCGCGATGTCCCGATCCAATTCGATGTAAAATGCCTCCCAGTCCGCATCGGAGCGAAACAGGGGGGTTAAATCCCATCGGTCAGCGGCGGGTACGTCTTTTCGATCAGGAACGGTTTTGGGTTTCATGGCTCGGGTCCCTCCGATGTGAAGCGGTCACCGGTGGGTCTTACACCATTTGGGCAAAGCGATGCAATGGTATTGACTTGCCGGCGGTTGCACCTTAGGATGCCCAGGATTCTGAAACAGGGGCGCTGGGCGTGAAAAAACCATTCTACGGCTGGGTCATCGTCGGGGTGACTTTTCTGATCGGTGCCACCGAGGTCGGAGCCTTCCAGAACATTCTATCCATCTTCATGAAACCCATGGCGGAAACCTTTGGCTGGACCCGGGCAGCGGTATCGGGAGCGATCGCATTCGGCTCCATCTGCGCGGGGGCGGTCTCCCCGTTTGCCGGTCAGATCCTTGATCGGCAGGGGCCGCGGATGCTGGCGTTTTTGGGGATTCTGATCTTAAGCGCCGGGCTGATCGGAATGTCCTTTGTCACGCAAATCTGGCAGCTCTATCTTTTCTTCGGTGTCGGCCGTATGGTTGCGGTGGGCGGGTTGAGCCTGGTCATCTCCGTGACCGTATCCAACTGGTTTATCCGACTGCGCGGCCGGGCCATGGGCATCACCTGGCTGGGCCCCCGGTTCGGGGCCGCGATCCTGCCGGCCCTGGCCCAATTTTTCATTCTGTCCCACGGCTGGCGATACGCGTGGGCGGCCGTCGGCATCATTGTCTTTCTCATCTCGGGCATCCCATCGCTGGTGTTTCTCCGCCGACGACCCGAAGACATGGGGCTGCTTCCGGACGGCCGTCAGCCGTGGGGAAAAGGCTCGGAAAGTGCGGCCCCCGGCGGGAAAAGCGGCACCGAACCACCGGCGCCGGAGACGGAGCCGGTCTGGACCCGGGCCCAGGCCGTGCGGACCCGGGCCTTTTGGATACTGACCGTGATCAGCAGCCTGGCGCCGTTTGCACAGGCCGGGATCAACTTCAATACCTTTCCGTTTTTAACCGACCATGGCATCCCGGAGGTATCGGCGGTATTGATCCTCAGCACCATTGCGGTTTTCGGGGCCGTGGGCGCGGTGGTCTGGGGGGTTCTGGCGGAACGGGTCGACACCAAGCTGCTCCTTGCCGTCAATGGCTTTGCCAGCGGGTGCGTATTTTTGGGTCTGTTCTGGGCGGTCCGCTACCGGGGCCTTTTCGGGCTGGGAACCGAGCCGGTATTTTTTCTGGCTGCGGTTCATGGGCTCCTCCACGGGGGCAGGTTGCCGATCCTGTCGATCATCTGGGCGGATTTCTACGGACGCAGCGCGCTGGGCAGTATTTACGGTCTGGCCAGCCCCTTCCGGTTCGCCGCAAACGCCTGCGGGCCCATCTTTGCCGCGCTCTTTTTCGATATCACCGGAAGCTACCAGGTTCCCTTCTACCTTTTTGTGGTGATATTTTTGGTGTTGGGAGGTGCCTGTATGCTCGTCGAACCTCCCCATCAGCCGACTTCCAACCCGAAATCGAGAGGATTCCAATGAAACCCCCTTTAGAACACCAGGCGGGCATCTGCGGCATTTACTGCGGCAATTGCCCCAACTACCTCGCCTTCCGCATTGATGACACCGAAATGATCCGGAAACTGTCCCAGGACAAGGGGATGTCCACGGAAGAGATCCGCTGTGACGGGTGCCTTTCAAACCGGGTCTCCCGGCATTGCGCCGACTGCCGGCACGGATTCAGGCAGTGTGCGGCGGATCACGGGGTGACCTGGTGCTTTCAATGCGAAGCCTTTCCCTGCAAACGGCTCGAAGACTTCCGGAACGTGCATATCGTCAATGGGATTTCCCATCATGCCTCGGTTGTTGAGGAATTGTCCGATATGAAAACCCATGGTGTCGAAAACTGGGTCCAAAGAAAGGATGCCCAATCCCGGTGCCCCGGATGCGGCGCGCCCAACTACTGGTTTGCCCGCAACTGTTCGGGCTGCAGCCGGCCGTTTTGATAGGAACCCTCCCCTTTTGGGAGGCTTTCGGCATGGAAAATTGCGTTGTGCACGCCGGCGTTCTATGCTATTTTAAATCGTTGATATCAGCAAGTTGGGTTTTCCTGCCCCGCGCTTCCGGAAAGGATCGGACAGGTTTGCATGCTTTTTGCAGCGGAGATGCCCGCAATGACCGCCCAAAGGAGTTGACCCATACGGTTTTGGAAAGATGACGAGCCCTGCCAAAAATCCGGGTGCTTCCGGCACACCGTCGGAAGAAGAGATCGAAGCCTATTACCATTCCGCCTTCAAAAGGGAGAAGCGCAAAAGGATACTTATTTTTTCACTGCTCATTGCCCTTGCCTTGGGCGCGATGTTTTTCAGCAACCTGGCCGCCTTGATTCCCAAATTTCGTGAAAAATTCTCCCCCACCGGCAGTCAACTCGCCCGGCAGGCACCCTCCAAGATCGCAGCGGAAGAACGCGACCGGTTGATGGCGTCGGCCCGGATGGCTTTGGATGAAAACCGGCCCACCGCAGCGTTGTCGCCCCTTTTGATCCTGCTTGAAAAGGATCCGACTTGCCCGGAAGCCCACGACCTGGCCGGAAACGCCTATCTGATGCGCAACGATCTATCCAACGCCCAGGCCCATTACAAACGGGCCATCGAACTCAAGGCCGATGACCTGGAGGCCTATAAGAAGCTGGGGGAAATCCACCTGCTCACCGGCGACATCGAATCGGCCCAAAAGGCCGCGCAGGTCCTTCAGGAAAACCCCCGTACCCAGAAAGACGGCCTGTTGCTGGCATCCGAAGTGTATCTGGCCAAAAAGAACCTGCCGGACGCCATCCGAACCGCCCAGGCAACGGGGGCCGTCGTCGCCCTCAAGGGCGCGGGGACCGTAGTCACCGACGGTCAAAGGCTCTATGTGAACACGACCGGCAACCCGGGCATGGCCACCGCCGGCTCGGGCGACGTGCTGACCGGCGTCGTCGCGGCGCTGATGGGGCAGGGTTTGAGCTCGCTCGACGCGACCATCCTCGGAGTCTACCTCCACGGCCTCGCCGGCGACATCGCCGCAAGTCGGCTCGGCCAGATCAGCCTGATGGCGACGGACATCATCGAGGCCCTCCCGGAGGCGTTCAAGACCTGTGTATCGCAGTGAGGCCTCGTCGGCCGGACGTTCATACGACGA